>Ga0134121_10004961_pt1 | contig 10848 bp, 10 predicted proteins | sample KB301_FD_96463 | JGI IMG/M metagenome (GOLD analysis project Ga0134121, IMG submission 96463) | Terrestrial soil microbial communities without Nitrogen fertilizer from Kellogg Biological Station, Michigan, USA - KB3-0-1 | ecosystem: Environmental > Terrestrial > Soil > Unclassified ...
AGGAGGAAGGCGGAAGACCACCCCGGCACTACGTGCCACCCCTCCTACACTAGGAGGGGAGTCTACTAACGACTAACGATTAACGACTAACGATTAACAGATTCGAGGTTCGATCCACGACCCACGATCCACAATCCACGCAGTTCAGGGGCGGGTATTCGCGTCCAGGGTACGCCAGCGCACGGACTGTCCTGGGGGAAAGGCCACAATGGGCGGGTCAATCCGGCGACTTTTGCCGGAAACCATTCCCACAGGAGATTGAAACATGTCCATGCGAAACGTGTTGTTGTCCGCAATGATTGTGCTGGGTTCGGCCGCAATGCCGGCTGCGGCTCAACTCACCATTAACATTGGTGTAGCGCCGCCCGCCCCCCGTTACGAAGTGGTTCCAGCGCCGCGTCCCGGCTACGCCTGGGCGCCGGGCTATTGGCGTTGGGAAAACGAACGCCACGTCTGGCGGACCGGACGCTGGATCGAGGCGCGGCCGGGTTCACGTTGGGTGGCCGACCGCTGGGAACCGAGAGACGGGCGTCACTACTATAGTCCCGGACGCTGGGAGACTGTCTCCGCTCGCGGAGAGCGGGATCATGACGGCGAAGGCAACGGCAAGGGACACGGCAACAAAGGTAAGGGCTGGGCGAAAGGGCACGACAAATAATACAAAAGTCGGAAGGCGGACTTAGGCTGGTGACGAGTGACGAGAGTCGGGTCGATCCACAACCCACAATTTCCGTTACTTTCGAAATTCGTCTTCCGGCTAACTGTTCCTAGCGGGCCGCGCCGGCCTTGGCCGGTGTCTTGGCCGGCGACGGGTTGGCCAGCCGGTAACCGCGCTCGGGCGGCGTTCCCGCCTCGTAATGAACCGGCTCGAGAGGGGGAACGGCAACCTGGTCGCAGGTCTTGCGGATGCGATAGACCTCGATGGGCGGCTTCCATGTCGTTTTCAATTCGCAGGTCACTTCCACGCAGGTGATGCTCTTCAGCCACGGGCAAACCCGCAATTTCGAACCGTTGGCATAGCTGATTTCCGTCAGGTAGGTCGCGCCCGCGTAGTGGGGCAGGTTCGTTCCGTCCTCCGAATGCACGTCCTGCAACAGCGTGTAAAAAATGCCGTTCACGTCCAGCAGGGCGAGCGTCTTTTCCAGGAACAGGGAAAGATCGACTGCGTACGAGAAGCCGCCGATGACGTCGGTAATGAGTTGAAACCGCCCCAGCTCTTTTTGCGCATACTCGCGCAGGCGCCTGCCGAACAGATACTGGATCTTGCCGGCCTCAAGTCCCGCGGCGGTCTCGTGCCACAACGGCGTCCTGCGGTCCTCTATGGACATCGCGACCGACCGCGCTTTATTGCCGCGCCGCTCCCGGCCTTCCACGTGCATCGCGTCGTATCTCGGCGTGTAGTAATCCAGCACGGCCTGGCCCTGGCCTGCCCCGATATCCAGCCACCGGTCGGCCGGTCCCAGGTCCGCCAGCGAGCGGTCGAACCCCGAGGACAGGGTAAAGGTATAAGCCAGGAGTGATCGATCTATGACATATCCCTCGGGCCTTTGCTCGCCTTTGCCCTGGTAGATGCTTTCCTGCCTCGAGATCTCCTCGGCCATATTGGGGTTGATTGAAACCTGCGCATGGGCGGCAACCGGCCACAGCGCCTGAAATACCAGCAAGGCAGTCAGGCATGTCGTGGAGTTTTTCAGAGCGTTATTCACGGTGGATCGATTCATTTTCTCAGCGCGTCGTACAGTTTGCCATTCTGGATAGCTTCGCCGAGGCTTGTCCAGACGTAATCGAGCTTGCCGGTGACGCCAAGGCTGAAGGCGGCCGCGGTCAATACGCTGACGAAGGTGATCTGGTGCTCCTCCGTGGCGGATCCCAGTCCCGATTCCATGGGGAACTCACCATCCTCGTGGTGGGCGTCCCGGACCGAGACTTCGGCAATGCCGCTGCGCGCGATTTCATAGAACAGGCCGCGATCGCGCACGCGGGTGATCTTCTCGTCGGCCGCAATCACCATCACCGGCTTGTCGAGCTGTCTCAAGAACTTGATCATTTCCTTGCCGACTCCCGCGGGATCGAGCAGGACGCCGCCCGCGGCGGGCGCGCCGCCAGCCAGCGCGATGACCACTGCGGAAGCGCCGTACGAGTGCCCGGCGAGGATGATCCGGTTGGGGTCGATGCGGCTGTCGATCATCTCCGGCCGGCTGCGGATGGCCTGGACGATTCTCGCGAGGATCCTGCCATTGGTGACCCACGGCCCCTGGTTGGGCAATTGCAGGGCCAGGCAATGCATGCCCCAGGTTGCCAGGTGAAAAGCCTGGTAAGCGTGGTCTTCCTTCGTATTGTCGTGTCCGTGCAGCAGGATCACCAGCGGCGCTTTTTCGGCGGGCGCGAATGAATAAAAATCCGCGTTGAAGCGCTCGGTGCCCGATAAGTGCAATTCACGGTCCTGCATGGCCACGTCGAACGGCCCGCGCAATCTGAATTGGTCGACATCGGCTTTGTGAGTGAGCAAATGGCCTTGCAGCTCGCTCAAGTTCGCGGGTTTCAACGTCGTTACGCCGGTACTCGGCATCCTGGCGCAGCCCCCCAGGAGCGTTAGCCAGGCAACGACGATTAACAGGGGTGTTCTAATTATGGCCGCTGACGTCATGGCCCTCACTGTAATCGAAGTTCGCCATTCTTGCCGCAAGCCCCGGCAACGCCGGCGGCCTTACGCGGACTTGCAACAAAGAAAAAGCCCCGCCTGGGCGGGGCTTTTTTTACTGCTCCGGAAACCGCGGACAGTATCCGGTTTCCGGTCGTTCAGGTTCCGGCCTTGGGTTCAGTCTTGATACTGGCTTCGAGTCCGGCGACACAGGCGCTGGCGACGCCCCAGGAGGCCGCTTCCTGCCCGGGCATCTTGTCGTAGCCGCCTTTTTCTATGATCTCGCCGCGCTGGTAACTTTCGGTTCCCTGGAATTCCTTGATTTTCATCTTGTAGTTCGCGGCGTTCTTGAATTGGGCGATGCAGATCGCCGCGCGGCTCGCCAGCACCGCCTCGTCGCTCAGTTTCTGGGTCGAGGTGGCGGTCGACCAGCCGCCCCAGTTGAAGCCGACAACCATGGCGAAGCAGGCCCCTCCGACAAACCACAATATTCCCGTCGTTAGTTTCGAGTACAGTTCTGGTGACATGGGCCAACCCTTTCAATGGAGATTTGGGGCTGACTATCGGCGTTGTCCCAGGAAGCGTCTGTGCGCTGCCGCACATAACAGCAACGCGGAATGCGGAACGCGGAATGCGGAATGCGGAATGCGGAAGGTGGAAGGTGGAAGGGGAATAGAGCCCTGACTGGCGGGAGTTACTTCCTCCTTCCTGCCTCCGTCTTCCGCCTTTAGGCAAAGCCGTAGAGGCGGGCGGGATTGGCGACCAGGATCCGCTCGCGCACCCCGGCGTCGGGAATCCATTCGCAGAAGGCGTCGACCAGGTCGGCGTCATCGGGGATGTCCTTCGGGTCGTAGCGGTTGGGATGCGGCCAGTTACCGCCCCACACCAGGCGGTCCGGCCGCGCGTCCACCAATGCCTGCGCCATCGGCGCCATGTCGGACCAGCGCGGCGGCCCGGCGTCGGACAAGCGGTACCAGCTCGAGATCTTCGCCCAGCAGTCGTCGCGCCGTTTCAGGATTCTCAGCAGCGCCTGGAACCCGGGCGCGCCGGCGCCCTCAGCCCCGCGCACGCTGCCCATGTGATCGAACACGATAGGCGCCGGCAGCGCCATCAGCTGTGGCTCCAGTTGCGCGATCTCGGCGACGCCGCCGAGATGGAGATCCACGTGCCAGCCGAGGGGGCGTACTTTTTTCGCCAGCGCTTCCATCAGCTCCGTGCCGCCGTAGCCCTTGACCTTGGTGGAGAGACGCGCGCCGCGCATGCCACTGGCGTGCAAGCGTTCCAGTTCCGCGTTGCCGATGTCAGGCCGGATGCCGGCGACGCCTCTTGCGCGTTGGGGGCCGAGCTTCCCGATGACGTCGAGCGTCATCGAGTTGTCGAAGCCGAAGGAGGCCGAATTGACCTGGACGGTCCGTTGCAGCCCGAGCGCGTCGCACATGCGCAAGTACGCCGCGAGCGGCGCCGGCGCCGGCAGGTAGCTCAAGTCGGTGGCGTGCGGATAGCCGTCCTCGAAGGTGTGGCAATGGCAGTCCGTGGCTCCGGCCGGGAGGCGGTGCCGGGGCCGGCGCGTGTCCGGCCGCGGGCCGAGCGACTGCCGCGGCTGCGCGCTGCTTTCCCGCTTCATTGCTGGATGCTGCTCAAGGCGCCGGCTTTGACGACACCGGCCCATTTCTTCGTTTCCGCGCTGATGAACTCGCCGAATTCCGCGGGCCCGAGCGTGCCGGGCTCGGAACCGAGGTCGGTGATCCGCTTTTGAACGTCGGGGAGCTGCAATATCCGGAGGATTTCCTTGCTGAGCTTGTCGATGACGGGGCGCGGCGTGCCGGTGCGCGACACGTAGCCGAACCAGGCCGTAACGTCGAAGCCGGGGAGCCCGGACTCGGCTACCGTCGGCGTCTTCGGAATCATGCGCGAGCGCTTCAGCGACGTGACCGCCAGCAGTCTCAATTTGCCCGCTTCGACCTGGGGCAGCGTGGTCATGAGATCGGTGAACCCGACGGAAACTTCTCCCGAAACGAGCGCGGTGATGCCGGGGATGCTGCCCTTGTACGGCACTTCCACCAGCTGTGTCTTGCTGAGATGCTCGAAGTACGCGCCGGCCAGCGATTGCACGCCGCCCACGCCGCCGGTCGGGTAGAGCAGCCCCTTCGGGCGCGATTTTGCGAGGGCGACCAGATCCCTGATGGAGCGCGCCGGCAGGGACGGGTGAACGACCACGATATTCGGCACGGCGCCGAGGAGCGCGACCGGCGCGAGCTCACGCGTCGGCGAGAACGACATCCTGGTGAGCAATTCCGACGTGCTGAACGTGACGCCCGCGGTGCACAGCGTATAGCCGTCCGCCGGTGCCCGCGCTGCGACCTCGGTGCCGATCATGCCCGCCGCCCCGGGCCGGTTCTCGACCACCACCGGCTGTCCCCACGCCTTGCTCAACTCCTGCGCGACGACGCGGGCGTGTATGTCCGTCGGGCCGCTCGGCGTGTACGGGACGATCACGCGAATCGCCCGCGACGGATATTCCTGCGCGCCGGCCCCGCTGGCCGCGAGCGCACCGAGCAGCGCCGCCATCGCTAAAAGGGAAAAGGGGAAAGAGGAAAGGGGAAAAAGTCGATCCACGGGGATCACTGCCAGCCGGCGCGAGCGCGCAGTGCGGCCACGCTCTCTGCTGCTTGTGCCAATACCTGGCTGTGATCCAAAGCGGTGAATGCGCCCGCGCGCCGCAGGATGCGCCCGTCCGCGATCACAATGTCGATGTTGGAGGGCTGCGCGAACGTGACGAGCGCTTCGTACGGTTCGGAGAGCGGGGCCATGTTGATGTCGGTCGTGCGCACGAGGATGATGTCCGCGCGCTTGCCGGGCGTGAGCGAGCCGGTGCGCTCGGCAATGCCGAGGTCGACCGCCCCGTCGAGCGTGGCCATTTGCACGAGCCGTTTCGAGGTCAGCGGTGCCTTGGTACCGAAGCGATGCTGTTGCAGGCTGTAGAGTATGCGCATGCACTGGAAATAGTCGCAGGCATAGCCGCTGGTATGGTCGATCGAGATGCTGACCTTGACGCCGGCCTCGAGCAGCTCGCCCAGTTGAATGACGCCGACTTGCGCCGAGCGCCGCGACTCGCCGGTCGGCGAAGTGCTGTAGCTCACGCCGCGCTTTCTCAGGATCTGGCGTTCCTCCGCGGTAGTCAGGAGCGGGTGGACGAGCTGCACGTCGGGCCCCAGCAGGTTCGACTCTTCCAGGAACTTGATCGGGCTCGGGCCGGACGTGTGCATGGTGATCGGCAGTCCGAGCGCGCGCGCGCCGCCCCAGTCCTTGCGGGCGATCTCGAGCGAAATGTTGCCGCGCAGGGCATTCGAGGAATCGCCGACGTTGCGCGAGCAGATGCCGAGCGTGAGCATGCCGTCATTGGGCATCCACTCGCGCTTGATCTTCGCCAGGCCCTCGAGATCCATGGGCTGGTCGTCGGGCGCGCCCTGGGCCGCGCCGTAGGCGAGGCGCCCGCGCACGCCGGTGTCCCGCATGGCGCGCAGCTCGGCGTCGGCGTGCGCGGGCGAGCGGATGTTGTGCGCCCAGTTGTGCACCGTGGTGGCGCCGGCGGAGAGTCCCTCTGCGAGCCCGAGCCGCACGTTGCGATAGCTGTCCTCCGGCGTGTAGTGGCGGCCGAGGGCGTTGGTGACCGGGAAGTAGCCGCGCTTGGGGTCATCGATGCGCACGACCGGCCGCAGCGCGCTGGTCCACAGGTGCCAGTGCGTGTCGATGAATCCGGGCATGCAGATCATGCCGCGGGCGTCGATGGCGGTTGCGCCTGCCGCGGCGATGTCCGGCGCCACCGCGACGATCGCGCCGTCGCGCACGTGCACGTCGCCGCGCGCGAAGTCACCGATCCCGGCGTCCATGGTGAGGATCGTGGCGCCGCGGATCACGAACTCGCCGCGGGCGGGCAGCGGACGGCCGCCCGATTGCGCCAAGGGCAGGCGCGGGGCGAGACCCGTCGCCGCGAATGCCGCTGCCGCCTTGAGAACCGTCCGCCGATTGAATTTTCGAATGCTCATATGCGCCTCCCCATGCGAGGGCCAATTTTAAGGGAAAAGAGACAGGATGAAAGGAACAAGGGACAAGAGGGCCAACCCGCGTCTTGGCAATTGGTGGTTCCCGGGGTCATACTTTCGTGCGCAGCAGATTCCAGGGAGGAGCGCCCATGATCCGCACTGCCATCAAGATGATCCTGTTCGCCGTCGCGGTTGCGCAAGCGGGCGGCGCCTGCGCGCAGACCTATCCGGCCAGGTCCGTCCGCGTCATCGTTCCGGCGGCCCCGGGGGACAGTTGCGATGTCCTGTCGCGGTTGATCGGGCAGAAGGTCAGCGAGCGCCTGGGCCAGCAACTCACGGTGGACAACCGCGTCGGGGCCGGCGGCCAGGTCGGCCTGCAGCTCATCGCCAAGGCGCCGCCGGACGGCTACACCATCGGCTGCGGGCAGGGCGGCAACATGGTGATCGTGCCGATCGCCTACAAGAAAGTCGCCTACGACACGTTCAAGGATTTCGTGCCGATCCAGGTCCCGGTTTCCAATTTCCTGGCGCTGGTCGTGCACCCGACGGTGCCGTTCAAGGGCGTGAAGGACCTCGTCACCTACGCCAGGGCCAATCCCGGGAAGATGGTATTCGGCAGCAACGGCGAGGGCGCCTTCATCCATTTTTCGCTCGAGCTGCTGCGGAGCAAAGGCGGTTTTACCTACTTGCACGTGCCGTACAACGGCGTCGCGCCAATTTTCACCGATATCCTCAGCGGGCGGATCGACGGGACGATTACCTCCTTCATCTCGGTCCAGCCCCACGTTAACGCCGGCCGGCTGAAGCTCCTTGCCATCGGCAGGGGCGAGCGCTCGCCCAAGTATCCCCAGTTCCCGACGATCGCTGAAACGCTTCCCGGCTACGAGAACGGCGGCTGGTTCGGCTTCATCGCGCCCGCCGGCACGCCGCGCGAGGTCGTGGTGCTGCTCAACCGCGAGATGAACCGCGCCGTGACGCAGCCGGACGTGCGCGACAAGCTCGACACGTTCGGGCTCGAGGTCCACTCCGAGTCACCGGAATATTTCGGCGAGCTCATACGCAAGGACTTCGATAAGTGGGGCAAGCTCGCGCGCGATATCGGGTTCAAGCCGCTCTAGCCCTAAACCCGGTGACGAGTGACGCGTGACGGGTGACGGGACTTCCCGGCGAACGCCGGGGTTGATTCTTCAGCACTGAGCCAGACTCGTCACTCGTCACGCGTCACTGTTTCAGTGTGAGCTGAACGAGCCTGTCGGCTCGTTTTTCCCGCTCGAGCTCGCGGCAGGTGGCAATCATCGTTTCGAACTGCGCGGCCGGGATTGGCAGGCCGGTCGCGACGCCGTGAATGCGGCGCACCAGGCCGTCGAAGTCCCAGATGAACTCGCGCCCGGTGGACTGCCTGGTGTAGCTCTTGCCGTCCTTCATGTAGATCGTGAAGCGCGGGCCGAACAGCGTCATCTGGTGCGAGGGGATGATCGTCACCCGCTTCATGAGATCGAGCACCTCGGGCGGATCCTCGGCCGGATCGAGCGGTTGGCCGCGCAGCACGGGGTAGCCGCGCTTGACGACGCCGTACGCGGTGTAATACGGCGTGTTTCCCGCTTTCGCCGGTCCGGCTTCCGTGCGGCTCGGGAACGCCGGGCTGGGGTACTGCGTCTCCAGCCAGTTCACCACGGCCTCGACGCGTTCGACGTCCTGGTGGCGGATATTGTGCTCTTCGCACATTTGCGCCGGGACTTCGATGTGCGCGATGTTGTAACCGGCCGTGAAGTAGATGCGGTAGAGCGTCTCGAGGAATATCCACGATTTGCCCAGGTCCGCCGCGATTTTTTCCATGTTGACGCGCGTGTCGCCGGTGAAGCTGTAGGTGAGGCGGCCCTGGTTGTTGCCGGTGTACGAGTGATAGAAGCCGGCTTCGCCTTCGAGCACGGTGTCCCCGGCGATGTGCCCGTTCAGCGCCAGCGAGACTGCGAGCATGGCGTTACGCACCGCGCCGCCTTCACGCAGCGCCTTGCCGCCGCCGCGCGGCCCTTCGACGTTGCCGCTCGCGAGGCTCGCGCAGAGCGCGATGGCGCTGTTGGTCTGGTCCTCGTTCAAGCCCATGATCTTCGCCGCGGCGACGCCTGCGCCGAAAATGCCGAATACCGGTCCGGGGTGGAAGCCGCGCGACATCGTCGTCGGGATGAAATCGGCCGCGAGCCGTTCCATGACCTCGTAACCGGCAGCGACACCAGTGAGAAATTCCTTGCCCGAAGCGCCCGCGGCTTCCGCCGCGACCAGCGCGCCCGGAATGATGGCGGTGCCGGGGTGGGTGAGCATGCGGAAGGTGTCCCACTTGCCGCCGGCCAATGCCATCTCCGAGTTGGCGTAGGCGGCGCCGCCTTTCGTTACCGTGCTGCCATCGACGAGGATGGTCGCGCCCTTGCGCACGCCGGCCTCCTCGCCGGCGATGAGCTTCACCGCCTGCTTGCCCGCTCCGTACTTCGAACCCAGCATCACGGATGCAAGGCATTGGAGCGTGCAGCCCTTGGCGCGATCGACCACCTCGGGCGGCAGATCTTCGTAGCGCAGGCCCACGATCCACTTTGCGAACTGACGGCTGAGCGATGCCATGTCTTCTTTCTCCTTTGGGGAATCTCAGGAAGATAACCCAAGTAACGGGCGATGGGCATCCCGGTGCCTGGGCCACATTCCGGACGTTTCTCCCGCACTTTGCCGCGGGCACATTATTGAGCAGAATAGGGGCTTCACCCGTAGCCATACCCTGTAAGGAGCCCACATGAGCCGCACTATCGAGCAGAACCGCACTATCGAACAGTTCGCCGCCGCCTGCCACGACATCCTCAAGGCCCAGCCTAACCCGGTCGGTCGGAGCAAGGTCTGCAACCTGCTCCAGGAATACCTGAAGGACGAGAAATTCGTCGCCACCTACATCAAGGACGAGACGCCGGAGCGCAAGATCCTGTACGAGGATCCCGAACTCGGCTTTTGCATCCTCGCGCACCACTACCGGGGCGCCAAGACCAGCGGTCCGCACGACCATGGTCCATATTGGGCAATCTACGGCCAGGCGCACGGCGAAACCGAAATGAATGACTACGCGCTCGTTGAGCCCGCCAGCGCGGAGAAGCCGGGCAAGGTGAAGAAAACCAAGACCTACAAGCTCACGCCCGGCGTGGCCCACGTCTACAACGAAGGCGACCTCCATTCCCCGAAGCGCGTCGACTCGACCAAGCTGATCCGCATCGAGGGGGTCAATATGGAGAAGGTGAAACGGTTCAAGTTCGAGTTGGTGTCCTGAAGTCGAAAGGCGCAGGGGTGAGGAAGTTCAGGAAAGGCCCAGTCACGAGTCACCAGTCACGAGTCACCAGCTTGTGCGTGCTTTGTTGCGTGCTTCTCGGCACGCACGAAGCGGGCGCACAAGCGTATCCCGATAGGCCAATACGGTTGATCGTGCCGTTCGGCGCGGGCGGCGGCTCGGATTATGTCGGGCGCCTTGTCGGCGTGAAGTTGACCGAGCAGATGGGCCAGACCGTGGTCGTGGACAACCGGCCGGGCGCGGCCTCACTGGTGGGCACTGAAATCGCGCAGCGGGCGGCGCCGGATGGCTACACGCTGCTGCTCGCGGATTCCGGCTTCACTATCAATATTGCTTACTACAAGAACGTCAAATACGACGCGCTCAAGGATTTCGACCCGGTTACCGTGGTGGGCGAGACGCCGTACATCCTGGTGGTGACGCCGTCCCTGCCGTACGCGGGCAGCCTAAAGGATTACATCGCTGCCGGGAAATCGGGGCAGCAGAAGATCAGCATCGGGTCGGCCGGCAATGGCAGCGGCACGCACCTCTCGGGCGAGTTGTTCAAGCTGCGCGCCGGGCTGAATATCATTCACATACCGTACAAGAGCGCCGGCGCCTCGGTTACCGACGTCGCGGGTGGCCAGATCCAGTCGACGATGACTTCCCCGCCGCCAGCCCTGCCGCTGATGAAGGCCGGCCGCCTGAAGGCGCTCGCCCAGGCAGCGGCGAAGCGCAGCGCGCTGATGCCCGACATTCCGACGTTCGACGAGGGAGGCGTCCCCGGCGTGCACGTAACCAATTGGTACAGCGTGATGTCGGTGGGCGGCACGCCCCGGCCGGTGCTGAAGAAACTGCACCAGGAG
>Ga0134121_10004962_pt1 | contig 10846 bp, 6 predicted proteins | sample KB301_FD_96463 | JGI IMG/M metagenome (GOLD analysis project Ga0134121, IMG submission 96463) | Terrestrial soil microbial communities without Nitrogen fertilizer from Kellogg Biological Station, Michigan, USA - KB3-0-1 | ecosystem: Environmental > Terrestrial > Soil > Unclassified ...
GCATCGATCTGCGCATCACTCGGCTTCGGATTGCCGGCGAGCAGCGCGGCCGCGGACATGATCTGCCCGCTCTGGCAGTAGCCACACTGCGGGACATCGAGCCCGATCCAGGCGCTCTGCACCGCGCGCCCGGCGGGCGTGGCGAGTCCCTCGATCGTCGTGATCTGCCGCCCGGCGGCCGCCGCTACCGGCGTCACGCACGAACGCGTTGCCTGACCGTCGAGGTGCACCGTGCAGGCCCCACACAGCGCCATGCCGCAGCCGAACTTGGTGCCGGTGAGCTGCAGGTGATCGCGCAGCGCCCACAGCAGCGGCATGTCGGGGGCGACGTCCAGGTCGCGGGCTTCGCCGTTGACGGTGAGACTAATGGCCATCGGGGCACTCCATGCACGCTGCGGCGGATCGCGATATGCATTTTTCGCGCGCATCGGAGCTGCGCGCCATCCCTCCTTTGAGGGACGCAGACAAGAACAGGGCCGGCCCCCCGGCGGGAGGCCGGCCCTTGAGAACCCCTCGAGGCGCTGCTCTAGAAGTTGTAGGACCCGTAGATGCCGTAGGTGCGCGGCTGGTTCACGAGGTAGCCGACACGGGCGCTGCGGCCGCGCTCGTAGTCCAGTGCCAGCGGCACGGTCTTGTCGGTGAAGTTGTTCACGTAAGCGGCCGCCTGCCAGTGGGCCCCCTTGAGTCCCAGGCGGAAATTGGCGAGGGTGTATGAGGGCAACTCGGCCGCGAAGTTGATCTGTGACACCGAGTAGGGACCGCCGAAGGGAATCAGGCGCGCCGCGTTCGGATCCCCGGTGCCGCCGATCTGCCCGAACCCGGGCTCCTCGTTCTCGAACTGCGAGAAGGAACTGCCGACGTATTGCACCGTCAGGTTGGCGAAGAAGTCCTTGTCGCCCATGACCGGCAGCGTGTAGCCCACGCTCGCGGCCGCCTGCGTCTTGGGGGCCGTCGGCAGCCGGTTGCCGTCGGCAAGGCCACCGACCACCACCGACGTGCCGTCCGGCAGCGTCGAGGTGACCGAGGAGGTGAGCTTCGCATCGATGTAGCTCGCCGACACACCGAAGTCCCAGTTGGCGTTGGGCCGTGCAAACAGCTCAAGTTCCCCGCCCACGCTGCGGGCGGTCGGCACGTTGAACACCACGCGCGAGGAGCAGGTACCGGCGGTCGTGGTCGCCTGCAGGTTCTTGATGTCCGCGTAGAAGGCGGCGACGTTGAGGGTGAGGCGGTGATCCAGCCACTGCGTCTTGGCGCCGATCTCGTAGTTCCAGGTCTTCTCGTCCTGCCAGTTCGGCTGGTTGCCGAACACCGCCTTGTCGGTCGCCGAACACAAGGGCAGGTTGATGGGATCGTTGATGCCTCCGAGGCGGAAGCCGCGCGAGGCCTGCGCATTGAACTGCACGTCCTCGGTCGCCTTGAAGCTCAGGATGACGCGCGGCGAGGTGCCGTTGGAGTTGGTGGATGCGGGGACCACGCCGGGCACCGGGGGGTTGGTCCCAGGCACGAAGGTTTCATCGGCGAACAAGCCGGCGAACAGCAGGTCCTTGTCCTCATCGAACTTGTAATAGCGCAGGCCGCCGGTGATGGCCCACTGTTGCGTGATGTTCCAGGTGGCTTCGCCGAACACGGCGTACTGCTTGAGCGTGTAGCGCAGGTCAGAATAGAACGGCGTGTCCGGCGGCGCATTTACGGCCGAACTCGGCACCCCGATGATCGCGTCGTAACCGGGAGTCGGCAGGTCCTGTCCGTAGTGGCGACCAATGTGCTGGAAGAACCCGCCCAGCAGCCACTGCACCGTCGTGCTGTTGCTGGAGGCGATGCGGATCTCCTCGGAAAGGGCATTGAGCGCCGTGCGGTCGTAGAGCGGCGAATTTACCCGCACGTCCTGCTGGATGTTGGGGTCGGCATTGCCCAGGATGTCGAACGTGACGCTGCCGGTGAGCTGCGTGGCATCACGCAGCACGCGCACCTTGCGGTCCGTGTAGGAGGTGATTGAGGTCAGCGTGGCCGGCCCGAAGGCATACTCGATCTTCAGGTCACCGAGCGTGAACTGGTCGAGCAGCCCTTCGCGCTGCTGCGTGTACTGCTCGAGGCTGCCGATCGTGACCGGCGCCACGGTGGTGTAGGGGTTGGCGAGAATGTTGTAGACATCCTGCCGCGGGAAGCCGTTGGTGGTGAGGTTCTGGTACACGATGCGTGGCGTGATCGACAGCGCATCGGTCGGCCTGATGAGCACGGACAGGCGCACACCGCTGCGATCACCGTCGTTAACGTCCTTCTCCACGCCCCCGCCTGGCTGGAGCGCGTCGATGAATCCCGGCAGATGATGGTAGTAGACGACCAGGCGCGCCGCGGCGATGTCACCGAGGGGTATGTTGAGGGCGCCGCGCGCGGAACCACCCACATCCCCGTGCGACACTTCCTCGACGGAGCCGTCGGTGAAGGCCTCGAACTTGCCAAGCTGCGGCTGGCGCGTGATGTAACGCACGGTGCCTGATTCCGAGCCTGCCCCGAACAGCGTGCCCTGCGGACCGCGCAGCACCTCGAAGCGCTCGAGGTCAAAGAGCTCCAGGTCGGGGGTGAACAGTGCGATCGAGATCGGCGACTCATCCAGGTACACGCCGACCTGCTCCTTCACGCCCGGCTGGTCGCGGATGACCTGGCCGGAGCTGATGCCGCGGATCGCCATCTGGCTCTGCCCCGGACCTAAGTCCGCGATGGACAGGCCCGCAATGTTGCGCGCCAGGCCGACTATGTCCTGGGCGCCCGAGTTGACGATCTGACTCTGGCTGGTCGCGGAGACCGAGAACGGCACGTCCTGCAGGTTCTGGACGCGTTTCTGCGCGGTGACGACGACTTCCTGGATAACGCCCTGCTCGGCCTCCTGCGCCAGCGCAGCCAGAGGCAGTGCAGCCCCGGCGGCCGCGAGACAGGCAGAAAGGGTGCGGAGAAGACCTTGAGTGCTGCGAGCCATGTTGCTTCCTCCCAACAAGCCAGTGGCGCCGCTCAGGTCCCCAAGTCCGTGAATCGTTCCTGTTACTTTCCCCGACGGACAAGAGCGGAACTATAGTGAAGTCATAATACACATGAAGTTATATCAAGTGCCATGCGCGCGATGGCGCTGGTAACAATTCAACGCGATCGTTGTATGTCCGCGACAGGTGTTTTGAATACTTCCGCGCCCGAGGCCTGCAGCAGGCGGTGCGCCGGGATGCACAGGAAGTACATGGCAAGAAATGCCGCGACGCGCGCGAGCGTGACCTGAAACGCCGTGCCATCCCCGAGCCGCGGCGCCAGGAACCAGCCACTGCCCAACAACACGACGAGGACCGCAAAGTACGCCGCACCGACGCCGGTGAGCCTGAGGCGGCGGTGCGCACCGCGGGCGTACTGCATCCGGATGCGCAGGATGGCCATGGCCAGGATGAACAGCAGCGCCACGGCGCCGACCACGTTCGAGGTGTACATGGGGTGAGAGTTAACAGAGTTTAATCATTCGCCCACCGGCAGGACATCTTTGGCGGACTACCGTCGCAGCCTTATGCATGGCGCCATCACGATCGCGCGACTTTCCCCTTTGGTGCACGGATGGCTGGGCGGGCGGCTCATGGCGTGCGCCGCCCTTGCCCTGCTCAGCGCCTGCAACCTCGGCCCGCGCTATCAGCGCCCCGACGTGCCTCCGCCAGCCGCCTGGGCCACCGAGGATGCGGCGGCCGCGCGCCAGTGGCCGACGAGCGACTGGTGGCGCGGCTTTGGCTCGGACGATCTGAATTCATTCATCGCCCAGGCGCAACTGACCAACGATGACCTGCGGGCCGCGATCGCGCGCGTGCGTGAGGCCGATGCGCAGCGGCTCATCGCCCGCGCGCCGCTGTTGCCGGCAATCGGGGCGCAGGCGGATGCAATCCGCTCACGCGCGCCGGTCAGCGGCGGGGGCTTTGCCACCGGAAGTGATTTCAGGCCCTTCATCACCGCGAGCTACGAACTGGATTTCTGGGGTAAGAACCGTGCAGCACTGGAAGCGGCCACGGCCAATGCGCATGCCAGCCGCTACGATCGCACGACCATCGAGCTTGCGGTGATGGCGGGGGTCGCCACCAGCTACTTTCAGACCCTCGAGCTGCGTGACCGTCTCGCCATCGCCAACGCCAACCTCGAGAACGCCACCCACATCCTCAGCGGACTGCGACTCGAGCAGCGCGCGGGCACCGCCACCGCCCTCGACGTGGCGCAGCAGGAAACCGTCGCCGCCACCGTGAACGCCACGATTCCACCGCTCAAGCAGCAGCTGCGCCAGAGCCTGGACGCGCTGGCGATCCTGGTGGGCAGCATGCCGGAGGCGCTCGAGGTGACCCACGGCACGCTCGATGAAGTCAGCCAGCCGGATGTGCGCCCGGGGCTGCCGTCGCAGCTGCTGGCCCGGCGGCCCGACGTCGCCGCGGCCGAGTCGCAGTTGATCGCGGCCAACGCCGACATCGCCGCGGCGCGCGCCGCGTTCTTCCCGAGCATCTCCCTCACCGCCGCCGGCGGCTACGAGAGTTCGATGCTCGCGCACCTGCTGCGCCCGGCGAACCAGGTGTGGTCCCTCGGCGCCGGGGTGACGCAGCCGATCTTCCAGGGCGGAGCGCTGGTGGGCCAGTACCGCTTCTCCAAGTCGCGCTACGAGGAACTGCTCGCCGGCTACCACAAGGCGGTGATCTCCGCGTTCGCCAACGCGGAGGACGCGCTCATCGCCGTGCAGCAGACCCGCGAGCTCATCGAGCGCCAGCGCGAGGCGGCCACGCAGGCCGAGCGGGCCTACCGGTTCGCGCAGGCGCAGATGCGTGCCGGCACCATCAGCGTGCTCACTCTTCTTAATACGCAGACGGCCCTGTTCAGTACCCGGGATGCCCTGGCGCAGGCGAAGTTTGCGCACCTGCAGGCCCTGGTGGCGCTCTATCAGGCGCTCGGCGGCGGCTGGCAGGCGGGCGACGCGGCATGAAGCAGCGCCGCATCATCATTGCCGTGGCGGCGCTGGCCGCGGTCGTGCTCGCGTGGCTGTGGCTGCGGCCGCAGGCGACGACGGCCGGCAACGCGCCGGCCCCGGTGGCGGTGGACGTGGCGACCGTGCAGCAGGCCGACGTGCCGGTGTACCTGGAAGGACTCGGCACCGTGCAGGCCTTCTACACGGTGACGGTGAGCGCCCGTGTCGACGGGCAGGTCGAGAAGATCGGCTTCACCGAAGGCCAGGACGTGAAGACGGGCGCGCTGCTCGCGCAGATCGACCCGCGCCCCTTCCAGGCCGCCCTCGGGGTTGCGGTCGCCACGCGCGACAAGGATCGGGCGGCGCTTGCGAACGCACATCTGGACCTGCAGCGCTATGAGCTGCTCGCGCCCGAGGACCTCGCCAGCAAGCAGACCGTCGATACGCAGAAGGCGCTGATCGCCCAGCTCACCGCGCAGCTCAAGAGCGACGCGGCGGCGATCGATAACGCCCGCACGCAGCTGGACTACACCAGCATCCGCTCCCCGATCGACGGGCGCACCGGCATCCGCCAGGTAGACCCGGGCAACAACGTACACGCCGCCGACTCCGCCGGGATCGTCGTGGTCACGCAGATCGAGCCCATCTCGGTGATCTTCAGCCTGCCCGAGGAGGCCTTCGCACGACTGAGCGCGGCGCTGCAGCGCGGCCCGGTGCCGGCGGTCGCGCTGTCACGCGACGGCCGCGAGCAACTCGACGAGGGCACCGTGGCCCTGATCGACAACCAGATCGACCAGACCACCGGTACGCTGCGCGTGAAGGCCACGCTGCCCAACCGGCAGCGCACCCTGTGGCCCGGTGAGTTCGTGAACATGCGCGTGCTGGCGCAGGTGCAGCGCCAGGTGCTCACCATTCCCGCGAGCGCCATCGAGCGCGGACCCGACGGCTTATTCACCTACCGGGTGCAGGCGGACTCGAGCGTCGCCGTCGCCCCCATCACGACCGGCGCGACCAGCAACGACGTGGTGGTCGTGGAGAGCGGCCTCAAGGCGGGCGAGCGCGTGGTGGCCAGCAACCAGTATCGCCTGCAGCCCGGCGCCCGCATCCGTGCGAACAGCGCGCGCGCGGCCAGCGGGCCGGGCAGCAGGACGCCCGCGGGCGCCCCGTGAACATCTCCCGGCCCTTCATCGAGCGCCCGGTCGCCACCACGCTGTTGATGGCGGGGCTGTTTCTGGTGGGGCTGGCCGCGTTTCCCTTCCTGCCCGTCGCACCCCTGCCGCAGGTCGACTTCCCGACGATTCTGGTGAGCGCCTCGCTGCCGGGCGCGAGCCCGGAAATCATGGCGTCCTCGGTGGCGCAGCCCCTGGAAACGCAGTTCGCGCAGATCTCCGGCGTCTCGCAGATGACCTCCAGCAGCGTGCTCGGCAGCTCGCAGATCACGCTGCAGTTCAACCTCGACCGCAACATCGACGCGGCCGCGCAGGACGTGCAGTCCGCGATCGACGCCGCCGGCGGCCAGCTGCCGAAGAACCTGCCGGCGCCGCCGGCCTACCGCAAGGTCAACCCGGCCGATTCCGCGATCCTGATCCTGGCGGTGCACTCGGATGTCATGCCGGTCACGCAGGTGGATGACTACGCGGAGACGGTGATTGCGCAGCAGCTCTCGCAACTGCCGGGCATTGCGCAGGTGAGCGTCGGCGGCCAGCAGAAGCCCGCGGTGCGCGTGCAGATCGACCCGGTGAAGCTCGCCGCGGTGGGGCTGCAGCTGGAGGACGTCGCGAGTCTCATCACGAGCGCCTCGGTGGATGCTCCGCAGGGGGCGATCACCGGGCCGACCCGGAACTTCACCATCTACGACAACGACCAGCTGCTGAAGGCCGCGCCCTGGAACGACGTCATCATCGCCTACCGCAAGGGGGCGCCGATCCGCATCCGCGACGTCGGCGTGGCGGTCGACGGTCCCGAGAACTCGCAGGTGCGCGGCTTCCAGAATGGCAAGACCGGCATTCTGCTGCTGGTCTACAAGCAGCCCGGCACCAACGTGATCGATGCGGTCAGGAGCGTGAAGGCCACCCTGCCGCGCGTCATGAACTCCGTGCCGCCGTCGCTCAAGGTTGACCAGGTCATCGACCGCACCACCACCATCCAGGCCTCCGTGAAGGATGTGGAGTTCTCACTGATGCTCGCCATCGTGCTGGTGGTGCTCGTGATCTTCCTGTTCCTGCGCAGCTTCTGGGCCACGGCCATCCCCGGGGTGACGGTGCCGCTGGCGCTGCTCGGCACCGCGGCACTCATGTACGGCGTGGGCTACAGCCTCGACAACCTCTCCCTGATGGCGCTCACCATCGCGGTCGGCTTCGTGGTCGACGATGCGATCGTCATGCTCGAGAACATCTACCGTCACATCGAGGACGGCCTGAGCCCGTACGAGGCCGCGATCAAGGGCTCGGCCGAAATCGGCTTCACGATTCTCTCCATCAGCATCTCGCTGGTGGCGGTGTTCATCCCGCTGTTGCTCATGAGCGGCATCGTCGGACGCCTGTTCCGCGAGTTCGCCGTCACGGTGACGATGACGATCGCTGTTTCGGCGGTGGTGGCGCTCACACTCTCCCCCATGATGTGCGCCCTGTTCCTGCGCGATGCGAAGCAGGCGCGGCACGGCCGCTTCTACCACACCCTCGAGCGCGGCCTGCAGTGGCTGGTGGACCACTACACCCGCGGGCTCGACTTCGTGCTCGCTCATCAGCGCGCCACCATGCTCACCTTCGTCGCGACGGTCGCGGCGGCCGTCGTGCTGTATGTGTTCGTCCCCAAGGGTTTCTTCCCGCAGCAGGACACCGGCATCATCCAGGGACTCACCGACGCACCCCAGGACGTGTCGTTCGTGGAAATGGTGCGCCTGGAGAAACGCATCACCGAGGTACTGGCCAGCGATCCCGGCGTCGCCACCTGGGGCGCATTTGTCGGCGGCGGCCGGCCGCTGAACAACGGCTTCGTCATCCTCGGGCTGAAGCCGCGCGACGCGCGCGACGCCAGCGCGGACCAGATCATCGACCGGCTGCGCAAGAAGGTGGCGCAGGTGCCCGGCGGCACGGTGTTCCTGCAGGCCTCGCAGGACCTGAACGTCGGCGGACGGCTGACGCGCACGCAGTACCAGTACACGCTGCAGGACGCGAACCTCGAGGAGCTCAACAGCTGGGCGCCGCGCATGCTGGAGGAGCTCAAGAAGCTGCCGCAGCTGCGTGACGTGGCGTCCGACCAGCAAAGCAGCAGCAGCAAGCTCGCGCTGGTGATCAACCGCGACCAGGCGGCGCGCTTTGGCATCCAGCCGGCGCTCATCGACAACACGCTCTACGATGCCTTCGGTCAGCGCCAGGTGACGCAGTACTTCACGCAGCTGGCGAGCTACCACGTGGTGCTGGAGGTTTCCCCGGCACTGCTCGGCGACCCCGGCTCGCTCAACAAGATCTACATCAAGTCCCCGCTCACCGGCCAGCAGGTGCCGCTGTCGGCGTTCGTGACCTACGACACCGACCACACCAGCTACCTCTCCATCAACCACCAGGGGCAGTTTCCCGCCGTGACCCTGTCCTTCAACCTCGCCCCCGGAGTCGCCCTCGGGGATGCGGTGGCGGCGATCCAGAAGACGGCGGCGACCATCCGCATGCCGGGAGCCATTCAGGGCACGTTCCAGGGGACGGCACAGGCGTTCCAGGCCTCACTGAAGACCGCGCCCTACCTGATCCTCGCCGCGCTGCTCGCGGTCTACATCATCCTGGGCGTGCTCTATGAGAGCTACATCCACCCGCTGACGATTCTCTCGACGCTGCCCTCGGCCGGCGTCGGGGCGCTGCTCATGCTGATGCTGTTTCACTTCGACCTGTCGGTGGTGGGCCTCATCGGCATCATCCTGCTGATCGGCATCGTGAAAAAGAACGGCATCATGATGGTGGACTTCGCCATCCACGCCGAGCGCGCAGAGCACCTGAGCCCGGAAGCGGCCATCCGCAGGGCCTGCCTGCTGCGCTTCCGGCCGATCATGATGACCACCATGGCGGCGCTGCTGGGCGCGCTGCCGCTCATGCTGGGCCGCGGCACCGGCTCGGAGCTGCGCCAGCCACTCGGCTATACAATGGTGGGGGGCCTGATCCTCAGCCAGATACTGACCTTGTTCACAACTCCGGTGATCTACCTGTACCTCGACCGTCTGGTCGTGCGCTGGGCACGCAAGCATCCGCAGGCGCAGGGCACGGGAATGCAGCCGGCGCCGCAGGCAGTGTCGTGAAGATCCTGATCGTCGAGGATAACGAGCGCGTCGCGCGCTTCGTCACGCGCGGGTTGCGCGAGGCGGGACACACCGTCGAGCACGCCGACAATGGCCGCGACGGCATGTTCAGCGCCGCCAGCGAACCGTACGACGTCATAGTCATGGACCGCATGCTGCCGGGTAACATCGACGGCCTCGGCATCATCGCGGCGCTGCGCAAATCCGGCAACCGCACGCCGATCCTGATCCTCAGCGCACTCAACGACGTGGACGAGCGCATCCGCGGACTGCGCAGCGGCGGTGATGACTATCTGACCAAGCCCTTCGCCTTCGGCGAACTCTTGGCCCGCGTCGACGCGCTCGGGCGACGCTCGGTGGAGGGCGGCGCGGAGCGCGTGCTGCAGGTGGGTGACCTGCACATGGACCTGCTGTCCCGGCGCGTGACGCGCGGCAGCCGCACCGTCACCCTGCAGCCGCGCGAGTTCAAGCTGCTGGAATACCTGATGCGCCACGCCAACCAGGTGGTGACGCGCACCATGCTGCTGGAGGCGGTGTGGGACTATAACTTCGATCCGCAGACCAACGTGGTCGACGTACACATCAGCAAGCTGCGCCAGAAGCTGGAACTCGACGCCGAGCGCCCGCTGCTGCGCACGGTGCGCAACGCCGGCTACATGATGTGCGAGCATGACTAGACTCATCCGCTCCTCCGCCCTCGCCTGGGCACTCGGCTACGTGCTCATGGGGCTGGCGGCGCTCGCCGCGTTCGCGATCCCGCTGTGGTATGCCTGGAACGTGACCATCTTTGCCGGTCGCGAGGAACTGCTGCGCGATGACACCCAGCGCCTGAGGAGCGTGTTCGCGCACGAGGGGGTCGAGGGATTGACGGCGCACATCAATGCGCGCGTCGCCATGCAGATCGCCGGCGAACGCACGCTGCTGCTGACGGACGCCCGCTACCGGCCGCTGGCCGGCAATCTGGCCTCCTGGCCGCGCGGCGTCCAGTCCCGGCCCGGCACCAACGCGGTACTGGCGGACCTTCCCGGGCAGCCGGCACGCACGCTGTTCATCGAGACGCTGCTGCCGGGGGACTACCACCTCTTGGTGGGGCGCGACCTGGCGCGCTTCGTGCCGCTCGAGCAGCGCTTCACCTGGGGCCTCATCACCGCGGTGACGTTCCTGTTCGTCGTGGGGGTGCTGGGCGCGTTCCTCATCCGCCGCGCGCTGCTGGCACGCGTACAGGGAATCGGCCAGACGGTCGCGGCCATCATGCAGGGCGATCTGCGTCACCGCCTACCGGTCGGCGGCTCCGAAGAGTTCGCGACCCTGTCGCGCACCCTCAACGGCATGCTCGACCACATCGAGCACCTGATCTCCGGGATCAGCAATGTTTCCAACTCCATCGCCCACGACCTGCGCACGCCGCTCGCGGAGCTGCGGGCACGCCTCGAGGAAATTGCGCTCACCCGCCCGCCGGCGGCGGAGACCTTCGCCGAGATCGAGGCCGCGGTGGCCGACGTGGACCGCGTGATGCGCATGTTCAACGCGCTGCTGCGGCTGGCGGAGATCGACTCGGGCGCGCGCCGCTCCGGATTCGTGCGCGTCGACGCCGCCGC
>Ga0134121_10004964_pt1 | contig 10846 bp, 8 predicted proteins | sample KB301_FD_96463 | JGI IMG/M metagenome (GOLD analysis project Ga0134121, IMG submission 96463) | Terrestrial soil microbial communities without Nitrogen fertilizer from Kellogg Biological Station, Michigan, USA - KB3-0-1 | ecosystem: Environmental > Terrestrial > Soil > Unclassified ...
CGTCATCGGTCTGGGCGCCGGCGAACCGGACTTCGACACGCCCGACAACATCAAGCAGGCGGCGATCAAGGCGATCGAGAGCGGCAAGGCATCCAAGTACACCAACGTGGACGGCATCGCCGAACTCAAGGACGCCATCGTCAAGAAGTTCAAGCGCGAGAACGGCCTCGACTACAAGCCCGGCCAGGTTACGGTCGGCACCGGCGGCAAGCAGGTGCTGTACAATGCCTTCATCGCGACTCTCAATCCGGGCGATGAGGTCATCATCCCGGCGCCGTACTGGGTGAGCTATCCCGACATGGTGCTGCTTGCGGGCGGCCAGCCGGTCGAGGTCGTCACCAGCATGTCGAGCGGCTTCAAGATGACGGCGCAGCAACTCGAGCGCGCCATCACGCCGAAGACGAAATGGGTACTCCTGAACTCGCCGTCGAACCCGACGGGAGCTGCCTATACGCGCGCCGAATTGAAGGCGCTCACGGATGTGCTGGCAAAGCACCCCGACATCCATGTGATGACCGACGATATGTACGAGCATCTCGTCTACGACGACTTCGTATTCACGACGCCGGCGCAGGTCGAGCCGTCGCTTTATCCGCGCACGCTCACCATCAACGGGTGTTCGAAGGCCTATTGCATGACCGGCTGGCGCATCGGCTATGCCGGCGGCCCCGAACCGCTGATCAAGGCGATGGCGATGATCCAGTCGCAGTCGACGTCGAACCCGGCGGCGGTGTCGCAATGGGCCGCGGTCGAAGCGCTGAACGGGCCGCAGGATTTCATCGCCAAGCACAACAAGATCTTCAAGGAGCGCCGCGATCTCGTGGTGTCGATGCTCAATCAGGCGAACGGCATCAAATGCCCGACCCCGGAAGGCGCCTTCTATGTCTATCCGTCGTGCGCCGGCACCATGGGCAAGACGGCGCCGAGCGGAAAGAAGCTCGCGAGCGATGAGGATTTCGTCACCGAGCTCCTGGAGGCCGAGGGTGTCGCCGTGGTGCAGGGCACGGCCTTCGGACTTGGCCCGGCATTTCGCATTTCCTATGCGACGCGGACCGAGGACCTCGAAGAAGCCTGCCGCCGCATCCAGCGCTTCTGCGGCAATTTGAAGTAACCGAACCGCCGGCCTCGTTCCGCGCACCTTTGCCGTTGCCGGGCGTAAATCCCGGCAATGACAAGCGAAAAGCTTCGGTTTTTGATTCACCTTATTTTATGCTTGCTTCGCTATGGTGCGGGATGATTTTTCGCGCGCTCGCCCCTTTTCTCGTTATCGCCAGCCTCGTCAGCCCGGCCGCCGCGCAGGAGCGCGTCGTAATCGGCACGCAGCGCCTGGCGGATAACGGCGCGTTGTTTCTCGCCGCGGCGGCCGGCTACTTCAAGGCCGAGGGCATCGACCTTGCGATGACCGCCTATGAGAACGATCGCATGGTGGCCGAAGCACTCGCGTCCGGTGCCACCGATTTCGCGCTCACCGGATTTACGCCCGCGGCATTCAACTTTGCCGGCAAGGGCACGATCAAGGCGATCGCGGCGCGGACGCGCGAGAAGCGCTACTACGAGGGCACCGAACTCGTCGTTTCCAATGTCGGATTCAGCAAAGGTCTGCAGAAATACGAGGATATCGCGGGCAAGACGGTCGCGATCGACGCGCTCGGCTCGATCTCTCACTATCAGCTGGAGCAGATCGCGCGGGTGAAGAAGATCGACATGAACCGTGTCACGGTGAAGCCGATGCAGACGCTCGATGCCATCGTCCGCGCGATTGCCACCAACGAAGTCGACGCCGCGATCATGCCGGCGTCATACGCGCGCGATTTGCTGGCTTCAAACCAGGCCAAGCTCGTCGGATGGTATTCGGAACTCGACGAAATTCAGTTCGGTGCCCTGTTCGCATCCAACAAGATGCTCGTGACGCGACGTGCGGCAATCGAGAAAGTCTTACGCGCGTACCGGCGCGGGGTCGCCGACTACACTGAAGCGTTGCTGCGAAAGGACCGCAATTCCAAACGCACGGCCGACATCAAGTCGCACGAAGCCGCGACGACCATCGCCCGTTATGTCTATCCCGACCGTGGGACCAGCGCCGCGGTTGCGGTCGAGGCCAGCGCCTATTTTATCGATCCCCAAGCGCAACTCGATGTCGCCGACATCGACCGGCAGATCGCCTGGCACAAGGCGCAAGGCCGGGTCGACAAGACCGTCAGTGCACGCGATGTCGTTGATCCGAGCTTCGTCAAGTAGGGATTTTTCCGCAGCGACAAATCTCTCTCTTGCCAGCCTCCCCGGGTCCTGAGACGATAATGTGACAGGGCCGGGAAACCAGGTCCGACCTCCCGGCCGGCAAGGGAGGCAATTATGGGACAAAACGATAATGGTCCCAATGGCACGAGGAGCTTGGGTCCCCGGTGCATCGCACTGGTGGGCCCCTTCCAAAGCGGCAAGACCACACTTCTAGAAGCCATTCTCGCCCGTACCGGCGCAGTCCAGCGCCAGGGCACCGTAGATGCAGGCACCACGATCGGCGACTCCGGCCAGGAGGCGCGACATCACAAGATGAGCGTGGAAGCCACTTTCGCCACCACCAACTTCATGGGCGACAACTACACTTTCGTCGACTGCCCGGGGTCGATCGAATTCATCCAGGACATGCGCAGCGTGTTGCCGGCAGTCGATGCCGCCGTCGTTGTCTGCGAAGCGGACGAAAAGAAGGTGCCCCAGCTGCAGCTGATCCTGCGCGAACTGGAAGACCAGAACATTCCACGCTTCGTTTTCCTCAACAAGATCGACAAGGCCGACAAGCGCGTACGCGAAACGATCGCGCTGCTGCAGCCCGCCTCGCGCGTACCACTGCTGCTGCGGCAGATTCCCATCTGGAACGGCGACATCATCTCCGGGTTTGTCGATCTCGCGCTCGAACGCGCCTTTGTCTACAAGGAACACGCGCCGTCGGAAATCGTCGAGCTGAAGGACGATAACGTTGACCGCAAGAAGGAAGCGCGTTTCAAGATGCTTGAGACGCTGGCCGACCACGACGACCAGTTGATGGAGCAATTGCTCGAGGATATCGAGCCGCCGCGCGACAAGGTATTTGACGACCTCGCGAAAGAACTGCGCGAACGCATCGTTTGCCCGGTTCTTCTCGGCGCCGCCACGCGCAGCAACGGCGTCCTGCGTCTCCTCAAGGCACTCCGGCACGAATCGCCGGGCCATGCGGAAACGGCGCAGCGTCTTGGCGTCAAGGCGGGCAACGATGCAACGGCACTCGTGCTCAAGACGTTCCACACGACCCACGGCGGCAAGATGTCGGTCGTGCGGCTGCTCGCCGGCCAGGCCGGCGACGGGACGACCCTGATGACGCCGGGCGGCGACAGCGCGCGCGTTTCGGGAGTCTTCAAGCTGATGGGTCAGCATTTCGAGAAACGGCCGCAGGCCACCGCCGGCGAAACAATCGCGTTCGTCAAGCTCGACAGTGCAAAGACCGGTGACACTCTCGCGTCGGGCAAGCAGCCGCCGGCCGCGCTCATTCAGGTGAAGCCCTTTGCGCCGGTGCTTGCCACCGCCGTACAGGCGAAAGAGCGCAAGGACGACGTCAAGCTCGGTCCTGCTTTCACGAAGCTCACCGAAGAAGATCCTTCGCTCACCGTCGTGCACAATGCGGAGAACCACGAGGTGGTCATCTGGGGCCAGGGCGAAATGCATTTGCGCGTCGCCTCGGAGCGGCTGGCCGATCGTTTCCTGGTGCCGGTGTCGACGCGGCCGCCCTCGGTCGGCTATCGCGAAACCATTCGCAAGCCAATCACGCAACGGGGAAGGCACAAGAAACAATCCGGTGGCCACGGGCAGTTCGGCGACGTGGTCCTCGAGATCAAGCCGCTGCCGCGCGGATCCGGTTTCAAATTTGAAGACCGCATCACCGGTGGCGTCGTGCCGCGAAACTACATCCCGGCCGTCGAGGAAGGGGTTCTCGATGCCCTCAAGCACGGTCCGCTTGGTTTCCCGGTGGTCGATCTTTCCGTTGCGCTGATCGACGGCTCCTACCACACGGTGGATTCCTCTGATCAGGCGTTTCGCACCGCCGGTCGCATCGGCATCGTGGAAGGGCTGCCGCAGTCGCAACCCGTTCTGCTTGAGCCGATCCATGAAGTCGAAATCGTCTGTCCGACTGAAGCGACCGCGAAAATGAATGCCATCCTCTCGGGACGGCGAGGTCAGATATTGGGCTTCGATACCCGTGAAGGTTGGGATGGCTGGGACACGGTGCGGGCGCAGATGCCGGAATCCGAAATCGGCGACCTGATCATCGAAGTGCGTTCGGCCACCGCCGGTGTTGGCTCCTTCATCTTCAAATTCGACCACATGGCGGAGCTCACCGGCCGCACGGCCGATCAGATCATCGCAGCAAGGCGCGCGGCCGAGTAAGGCCGCGCTCACCTTTGCGTGATGCGCGCGGTCGTGCCGCGCCACCTTCGCGGCCGGGAACAAGTCTGAGCGTGCAGGCGGCGCGTGAAATGCGGCTATCCGCGCGCGATGTTTCGATAATTTGTCGCGAATTTGGTAAGCCGATAAAAAGCAGCTTCAACGGCAGTCGTTGCCTGTTAACCCTGCAGCCGTCGTGATCTCGCAAAATCGGGCGCCGCGCATGAGGACGCGGTTTTCGACGTTGCGGACCGCCAATGCTGGATGGACTGCGCAATATTTTTGCCCCGACGTTCGTTCCTTACGCCGATCCGAAAGCGACGATTCCGCTCGGAGCGGTGCTGAAGAACGAATGGTTCGAACTTTGGTACCAGCCAAAGATCGAGCTGAAGACTTTGCGCCTCGTCGGCGCCGAAGCGCTGGCGCGCGCACGTCATCCGACGCGCGGCATCGTGCCTCCGGCCATGTTTCTGCCGGGTGCCGGCAGCGACTCGATGCACGCCTTGACCGAACGGGTGATCCTCACAGCTCTCGGTGACTGGGAAGATTTCGCCGAATGTGGCGTGCCGATAAAGTTGTCAGTCAACGTCCCGGTCTCGGCGCTGGTCGACCTTCCGATTCCGCAAATGCTGCGCGAAGCTCGTCCCAGCGCGGAAAACTGGCCTGGCCTGACGCTCGAAGTCACCGAGGACCAGATCATTCATGATCTGCAGCTCGCAAAAGAACTTGCCGACGCTTTGCGAGAGCTCAAATGCGATCTTGCGGTTGACGATTTCGGCGCCGGCTACTCTTCGTTTGCCCGCCTCACGCAATTGCCCTTCAGTGAACTGAAGATCGATCGCGCCTATGTGGCGAACTGCAACCGCGACCAGTTCAACGCCGGCCTGTGCGAAACGATTGTCGAACTCGGCCGCCACTTCGGTCTGCGCACCGTTGCTGAAGGCATCGAAACGGCGCACGAAAGCCACAAGTTGCAATCGATCGGCTGTCAGGTCGGGCAGGGGTTTCTGTTCGACAAGCCGATGCCGAAGGCCCAGCTCGTGACCCGTCTGCGAAGTTGCCTGAACGGCCAGGTCGCCTGAGGGATTTTTCCCCGTGGACACAGGCTTTTAGCTTTCCCATAACCGTGACTTGCCAGTGAAGGCTGCGCCCCGTACCTCTGGGGCGAGGATTCTGGGAGCCTGCGCTATGAACGTCATTCGCCGCCGCGGTTGGCAAATTCCCGACCGCTTTGCCACGCCAGAACATCTGGCCTTCAGCCGCCGCACCGTTTTGACCGGCGCAGCCAGCACGCTCGCATTGGCGCCTTACGCGGCGAACGCCCAGCGTCTGACCGACGTCGCCAATTTGCCGGATCCCAGCGCCGATCTTTATCCCGCCAAGCGCAACGAGAAATACGCTCTTGACCGGCCGATCACCGATGAAAAGGTCAACGGCAGCTACAATAATTTCTATGAGTTCGGCACTTCGAAAAACGTCACCACTGCCGCGCAGGCGCTGACGATCCGGCCCTGGACCGTGAAGATCGACGGCATGGTGGAAAAGCCGATGGAAGTCGGCATCGATGATCTGATCCGCAAGCTGACGCTCGAAGAGCGCACCTATCGCCACCGCTGTGTCGAAGCCTGGGGCATGGCGATTGCCTGGACCGGATTCCCGTTCGCGAAGCTGGTCGAATTCGCGCGGCCGCTCGGCTCCGCGCAATATGTGCGGATGGAAACGTTCCTGGATAAGAAAATGGCGCCGGGTCAGCGGCAGCCCTGGTATCCATGGCCTTATGTCGAAGGCGTGACGATGGCGGAGGCGACCAACGAACTCGCGTTTCTTGTTACCGGCGCCTATGGCCACCCGCTCGCGCGGCAACATGGAGCACCATTGCGGCTCGCCTTGCCGTGGAAATACGGGTTCAAGTCGATCAAGTCGATCGTGAGTTTCAATTTCACCGACAAACGTCCGAGGGGAATGTGGGAAGCATTGCAACCCTCGGAATATGGCTTCTGGGCCAACGTCAATCCGCAGGTGCCGCACCCGCGCTGGAGCCAGGCGAGCGAAGAGATCATCGGCACCGGCGAACGGCGGCCGACGCTGCTGTTCAACGGCTACGGAGAATTTGTCGCTGATCTCTACAAGGGACTGGACAGCGAACGCCTCTGGGCGTGAGCAGCCACTGGCTGCTGTACCGCGGCTGCCGGCGAGCGTATTGTACGGTGTGGAAGCCAGCCTCGGAGCATTTCCATGACCGCCCAACAATCCAGCCTTCAGGATCTTCAAAGCTCAGCCCGGGCCGCGCTGCGCGAGCACTGGGTTCTCTTTCTTGTCGAAGGTGTTGTGCTTCTTGTTTTGGGAGCGACGGCGGTCGTGCTGCCACCGTTGGCAACACTGGCGGTCACCATCCTGTTCGGCTGGCTGTTCCTGGTGAGCGGAATCGTCGGTCTCTTCACCACATACTGGTTGCGGCACGCGCCGGGTTTCTGGTGGTCGCTAGTTTCGGCCATTCTCGCCCTTGTCGTCGGCGGCATGCTGCTGGCGTCGCCCTTGACTGGCGCGTTCTCGCTCACATTGCTGCTGATCGCATTCTTTATTGTCGAAGGCGCTGCCTCGATCATGTTCGCGTTCGATCACAAACGCGAACTGTCCGGCCGTTGGGGCTGGATGCTGGTCAGCGGCATCATCGATCTGGCGCTTGCGCTGATGATCTTCGCCGGGTTGCCGAGCACGGCGGCTTGGGCGCTCGGCCTCCTTGTGGGCATCAACATGATCTTCGGCGGCACGGCCCTGATCGCCATGTCGCTGTACGCGCGAAAGGGCGACGCCTAGGTCTCCGTCTCGCCGGCTTCCACTTCAGCCAGCTTGGTACGCCAGTCGGCGCGCTTGAGTATGAATGAATAGGCCGCCAGCACGAGCAGGCCGATGCTGAAAATCATCAGCGCGAGCGAGATCGGCCTGCTGAAGAAGATCAGGTAATTGCCGTTCGACATAATGAGTGACTGGCGCAGGCTCTGTTCAAGGATCGGCGCGATCACCAGGCCCAGCACGAGCGGGGCGGGGTCGAAGTCGAATTTGCGTAGCGCGTACCCGACGACGCCCATGATCAACATGATCCAGACATCGACGATCGAATTGTTCACCTCGTAGACGCCGATGATGCAGAACATGATGATCAGCGGATAAAGATAAGCATAGGGGATCCGCAGTACCGTCACGAACAGCCCGACCAGCGGCAAATTCAGCACCAGCAGCATGAGATTGCCGACATACATCGAGGCAACGAAGCCCCAGAAGACATCGGGGTGGTCATTGACCAGGGTCGGGCCAACGGACACGCCGTGAATCATCAGGGCTCCGATCAGCACCGCGGTGATCGGGCTGGTTGGAATGCCGAGTGCCAGCAAGGGCACGAAAGCGCCAGTGGAAGCCGCGTTGTTTGCGGTTTCCGGCCCCGCGACGCCGGCGACAGCGCCCTTGCCGAATTCTTCCGGATGTTTCGAGACGCGCCGCTCGACCGCGTAAGAGAGAAAGCTCGAAATGATGTGGGCCGAGCCCGGAATGATGCCGATGATGAACCCAAGCAGCGTGCCGCGCGCGATCGGCATCGAGGCTTGTTTCCATTCCGTGCGGGTCGGCAACAGGTCACGCATGCGCGGGCTGATGATGTCTTTGACGGCGCTGGCACTTGGCGTTGAAAGAATTTCGCCGAGACCGAACAGCCCGACCGCGACCGGGACAATGCCGATTCCGTCTCCCAATTCGGCGAGATCGAAGCTGTAACGGAAGTGGCCCGTCATGTTGTCGATGCCGATCATGCCGAGGAGCAGTCCAAGGCAGGCCATCAGCAATGTGCGGATGAGCGAGGATGACGACATATAGGCCAGGAAGATCAGCCCAAGAACGAGCAGGGCCGTGTATTCCGGCGGTCCGAAACGGAGCGCGATGGTCGCGAGTGGCGGCGCGACGACCGTGAGCACCAGCACGCCGAACGTTCCACCGATCCATGAGCCGACCGCCGCAATGCAGAGCGCCGCGCCAGCGCGGCCTTTCTTCGCCATGGCGTAGCCGTCGATGCAGGTCATCACCGACGATGCTTCGCCCGGGATGCGCATCAGGATCGACGTGGTGGATCCGCCATATTGCGAGCCGTAATAGATGCCCGCGAGCATGATGATGGCCTGCGTCGCGTTCAGGCCGAAGGTCACCGGCAGAAGTATGGAAATGCCAGCGAGAGGTCCGATGCCCGGCAGCACGCCAACAAGGGTACCAACGAGACAGCCGAGAAACGCGTACCACACATTCGCCGGCGCGAGTGCGACGGAAAAGCCGTGAGCGAGGCTGAGAAGTGTGCTTTCCACCGGTGTTCCTAAAATCCGAGCGGTCCGGTCTGTAGCGGCGTCTTCAGGACATAAACGAACAGCACGTAGGTGACTGCAACGACACCAATACTGAAGGCCGCCGCCGGAAGCAGACGGCGTCGTTCGATGGCAACGAGCAGCGCGAAGATCAACAGGATATTCGTCGTCAGGAAGCCAAGCTTCTCGAACAGCGCCACGGCTGCTGCTGTTATGCCGATAACCATTGCGGCGTGTTTGACGTCATCCCACGACACGGCTGCGAAAGGTCGACTCTCGCCCGCGCGCAACGCCAGCACCGCGCCGAAAAAGATCGTCAGAAAGGCGACGATCTTGGGCAAGAAACCTGAGCCGGGCAGGGACAACGAGCCTGTCGGCAAATCGGTGCTCAGCGCCAGCACCAGCAAGCCGAAGCCGACGAAAAAGGCGCCCGCGACATGATCGGCGCGCAAAGTCATAAGGAATCCCTGACGGTTAGCACGAAACTGGAGCCTGGCTGCGCCGAACTCCGACGATGGCAGATGTCATCCTTGCACGCGGCCAATAGCGTTTATGGCATCTTCCTGTCGTTTGGAGTCGACGGCCCAGAACGCGGCGAACTCCGGTTGATCCATATACGCCAATTCCTGACCCAGATTTTCGAGCGTGTCGAGGAATTGCTTGCTGTGCGCGGCCTTGTTGAGCCCATCGCGCAGGACGTTGACGATGGGGGTTGGCGTTCCCTTCGGCGCGAAGATTCCGACCCAGAAATAATATTCGAGATCGTAACCGAGCTCCTTGAAGGTCGGGACATCCGGCAACGACTTTGTCCGCTTGGCGCTCGACACGGCGAGCGGCTGTACTTTTCCGGCGCGAATGTGCGGCAAGGCGATCGAGGTTGGCGACATGAAGAAGTTGACGTTGCCGCCGAGCACAGCTGTGACCGCCGGGCCGCCGCCGTTGGTCGGCAGATGGCGGATCTCCAGATTGCCTGCCGATTTTGTGAACAGCACTGTCGGAATGTGCGACGCCCCATAGAGGCCGGACGAACTGTAGATGAGTTTATTGGGATTGGCCTTGGCGTCGGCGACGAGATCCTTCAGGGTTTTATACGGCGCGTCCTTGCTGGCGATCAGAACGATGGGATCGGCAACAATACGCGCGAGTGGAATGAAATCCGCGTTGGTGAATTTCGGTTGCCGATCGAAGAGTTTGTCAACGGCCGCGAAACCGGAAATCGACACGATGTGCGACAGGAGTGTGTAACCGTCCGGCTTGGCGGAAGCGGCAAATTGCGCGCCGACGGCGCCGGCCGCGCCTGCCTTGTTTTCAAGCACCACCGGTTGCTTGAAAACAACTTCGAGCGCGGCATCGAGCGGACGCGTAATCGTGTCGCTGACGCCTCCAGGTGGAAAGGGACTGATCACCGTGATGGCCCGCGACGGATAGGCATCTTGCGCGCGCGCCTGGCCGCTCGCCAGCGTGGCGGCGGATGCAACCGTACCCACTACGAAACTGCGGCGATCCATTTGCTTCCTCCACTATTACCGCCCCCGGCACACGGACTCGCCTACCCCTGAACCTTACCGATCGCATTGACGGCGTCGTCAGTGCGTTTGCCGTCGATGTCCCAGAATTTCTGGAAATCGGGACCATCGAGATAAGCGAGCTCCTGGCCCGCGTTCGCGAGCGACGTCTTGAACTGGTCGGAATGCGCTGCCTTCTTGATGGCGTCGCGCAAGGTCAGCACGATCGGCTCCGGCGTTCCCTTCGGCGCGAAGATACCAACCCACAGATAGTATTCGGTGTCGTAGCCGAGCTCCTTGAGCGTCGGGACATCGGGCAATTCCTTCGAGCGTGTCGCACTGAACACGGCCAGCGGCCGCAGCTTGCCGGCCTTGATGTGCGGAAGCGTCGCGGAAACCGATTGGGTCGTGACCTGCGCGTTGTTGCCAAGGATCGCGGTGATGGCCGGACCGCCGCCGTTTGTCGGCAGGTGACGCACTTTCACTCCGCCGGCGGCCTTGTCGAGCAACGCAAGCGGCAGGTGAGTGGCGCCATAGAGGCCGCCCGAGCTGAACACCAGCGTGTCCGGCTGTTTTTTGACGTCC
>Ga0134121_10004965_pt1 | contig 10846 bp, 9 predicted proteins | sample KB301_FD_96463 | JGI IMG/M metagenome (GOLD analysis project Ga0134121, IMG submission 96463) | Terrestrial soil microbial communities without Nitrogen fertilizer from Kellogg Biological Station, Michigan, USA - KB3-0-1 | ecosystem: Environmental > Terrestrial > Soil > Unclassified ...
CATCGTCCGTCAGCGTGGCGATAATGTGCTCGGGGTTGATGATCTGGATCGCCTCATCAGTGGTAATGTGGGCGGCCGTGACCACGCCGCGCTGGCTGCGGTCAATGCGGATCGTCCGCTGCTGCTCACTGGTGTTTTTGACGACCAGGCTTTTGACGTTAAGGACAATGTCGGTGACATCCTCGACGACGCCGGGGATGCTGCTGATTTCGTGCTGGACGCCCTGGATCTTGACGCGCGTGACGGCGCTGCCTTCCAGGCTGGACAGCAGGATGCGGCGCAGGCTATTGCCGACGGTGACGCCGAAGCCGCGTTCGAAGGGCTCCACGGCGAACTTGCCGTAGGTGTCGGTCAAGGTTTCACGATCGCTGGTAACACGATTCGGCAGTTCCAAACCACGCCACTTGATGCGCATGGATATGACCTCCTGAATAAATGGGTCGGTGCAAAGCCGCAAGCGGCTAACGGGAGCAAACTTCGATGATAAGCTGCTCGCGGAGTTCCTTTTCCTTGGTCAGGCGCGGATCGACGTCGCCGCGCGTAGGCAATCGCGTCATGCGGGCTTCGGGCGGTTCATTGGAGATCATTTCGAGGAAGTCGGGGATCGGCTGCGGGTGGTCGCCCTGATTGACTTTCACGAGCGCCAAGGTCCGCGGCTTGCTTTTGACTTTCACCACGTCGTTTTTCTTGAGCAGCAGACTGGGGATGTCGCAAGCCTTGCCGTTGAGTTGTACATGGCCGTGGCTGACCAGTTGGCGAGCAGCGGCGCGGGACTGGGCCAGACCGAGCCGGTGCAGAACGTTGTCGAGCCGGCGCTCCAGAATGCTCAGCAGCACCTCACCGGTGTTTTCGGGCGAGCGCGAGGCCAATTCAAAGTAACGTCGGAACTGGCGTTCCAGCACTCCGTAGAAGCGTTTGAGCTTCTGCTTTTCGCGGAGGCGGACACCATATTCGCTGGCTTTGCCGCGGCGGTAGCCGTGCATGCCGGGGGCGGCATTGCGGCGCTCGATGGCGCACTTGGGGCTTTCGCAACGGCTGCCCTTGAGGAACAGCTTGATGCCTTCGCGGCGGCAGAGTTGGCAAACAGAGTCAATGTGGCGAGCCATATTTCGTAGGGTTCAGGGGTCAGGGTTCAGGGGTCAGAATCCAAAGGTCGAACGTCAGATGCAGCAATCTCGCTTGCCTGACAACTGACCCCTGATCTCTGACTCCTCTCAATTACACACGTCGTTTCTTCGGGGGCCGGCAGCCATTGTGAGGCAGCGGCGTCACATCTTCAATCGCTTTGACCGAGAGGCCGGCGGCCTGCAGGGCGGTGATCGCCGATTCGCGGCCGGAGCCGGGGCCTTTGACGCGGACTTCCAGCTCCTTCAAACCGAACTTGGTCGCCTTTTCCGCACAGGTTTCGGCGGCACGCTGGGCGGCGAAGGGCGTGCTTTTGCGGCTGCCCTTGAAACCCACGGTTCCGGCCGAGGCGAAACAGAGTGTATCGCCGTTGGTGTCGGTGATGGTGACAATGGTATTATTGAAGGTTGCCTTGATATGGGCAACGCCACGGCTGACATTGCGCCGGGCTTTGCGTTTCTTGCTTTTGGCCACTGCTGGATGCTCCCGTCGATGAAATCTTGATGCCGTAGGGTGGGTGAAGTCTTCGGAACCCACCTCTGAGGGCAATGGTGGGTTCCGAAGACTTCACCCACCCTACAAGCCAAGCCGCAAGCGGCCTAACCCTTCTGCTCCTTCACGCCCTTCTTCCCGGCCACTGTCTTGCGCGGACCTTTGCGGGTACGCGCGTTGGTGCGGGTGCGTTGTCCCCGAACCGGCAAGCCACGGCGATGGCGGACACCGCGATAGCAGCCGATTTCCTTGAGCCGTTGCACGTTTTGGTGCAGCTGCCGACGCAAAGGCCCCTCGACGGTGTAATCCTTGTCGAGGATCGTGGCCAGCCGGCTGATGTCGTCGTCCGACAACTCGCGGGCGTGCCGCTGCGGATCGACGTTAGCCTTGTGGCACAACTCCAGCGACGTGGTCGGTCCGATGCCGTAGATGTAACGCAACGATATATGCGTAGGTTTATCTTGGGGAAGGTCCACACCGAGAATACGCGGCATGCGTGCAAACTCCTCGCCTTAACCCTGGCGTTGTTTGTGACGGGGGTTGGAGCAGATGACGATCAACTTGCCCTGCCGTCGGACGATCTTGCAGTTTTCACAAATGCGTTTAACGCTGGCCCGAACTTTCATGGCTCACCACCGATAACATCGCCTGGGGCGCAAAATAGTGGAAGCCACTATTGTAGCAATGCGGCAATTAGCAACAAGTGGAGGTTGCGCGAATTTCGCAATAGTTAGCCGTGAAGCGCACCGGAGCAAGTTTCAGCGAGGATTGCCAGGCACGGCAGCGCCCAGCAGCGGATTGCCCAGGGCCTGAAATAAGCGGAATTGTGATTTGTTGTAACCGATGATGTTTTCAAGGTACCGCAGGCGGGCCGCATCCAGCTGCTGCAAGGCGATCAGCGGCTCCAGCGGGTCGTAGCGGCGATCACGGCCGGTCATGCCGAATTGCGACGCTTTCAAACGCCGCCAGGTTTCTTCGGCGCTGACAACCGCCTCTCTGCTTTCATTCAAACTGCGTTCCCATGCCAGCACGTTTTTGGCGGCGCTGGTGATCTCGGCACCCACACGAGCCTGGATTTCCAGCACGTTGTAAGTGGATTCATCCAGAAACGCCCGGCGTTCGCGCACCTTGGCGATATTGCCAGCGCCGAGATTGCGCAGCTCCCAGTAGATGGACGCCACCCCATCGCCACGGCCTGCCGCTTGCTGGGCCTCATCGTGAATGCCGCCCACGAAGTGATTGCCTGTGTAACCCATCTCAAATTTAGGCAGCAGCGGGTCCCACTGCGCTTGTCGGTAACGTGTTTGGGCAGCGTCCGCCAGGAATCGGCCTTCTCTCACTTCCGGGCGATTCTGCAATCCAAGGTCGATCAACTCCTCCAGGCGGCCGTTGACCGGCATTAGCGTCAATTGCAGCACTGCCGCGTCGGCCGGCACGAGGTCGACGGTGGGATCTAAAACCAGCAATTGCACGAGCCGGGCGGAGACATCGGCAGCATGAGCTTCCAATCGTTGCCGCTCGGCCCGACGCAACCGAACCTCCGTTTGAGCACGCGGCGCATCAGCCGGCGTCTTGCCCGCCCCCGCCTTTTCCGCGACCTCGGCCACGCGCAACATCTCTTCGGCGTCAGCCAGCGACGCGGCCTGAATCACCAAACGGGCATGGGCGTCGAGCAAATCGAAATAGGCAAACGCAGCATCGAGACCGATGTTATTGGCAACTGCTTGGGCCTGGGCCGCCTGAGCATCGGTCAGACGCCGGGCAATGAGAGGAGCAAACAAGGCATCGCTGGAATCGCCACGCAGCACCGCCCCGCCGCCAACGCCGAAGCTCCAGCGATTGGAAAACAGCATGGTGCCGGCCTGATTCTGGGTCAAGCCGTCGTGCCGAAGGTAGGTGGTGCCGCCAACCAGCGACGGCAGCCACAAAACGTCGGCCTGCACTTGACGTTGATAGGCTTGTTCGACGCGGACTCGGGCCATGGCCACGATGGGATTGGACGCATTGGCCAGTTGCAATGCCGTCGGCAAGTCGATGGGAAGCAGACTGCCGCCTTTGAAGATGGGCGTCAATTGCGCAGCGGCGCTGGGCGGTCCGACACTGATCTCTTTTTGAATGGCAGGGACTGGGACCTTGATCACCGGGCCGATGGCGGGAGGCTGAGCAACAGCCAGGGCTGATATCAAGGCGCAGCAGGGCAATGCTGCCATGCTGACCCGCCACATCCTGTTGCGATCCATGACAATGCCTCCCTGCTTGTCGCAGGATTTACCATTGCACCGGCTTGGCAGTCACCTTTTGTCCGTCGCGCAGTTCGCCTTGGCCTATGCGAATGATCTTCTCATTTCCTTCGAGCTTCTTGAGCACATCTTGCTCGCCAATCTCCGCGTTGCCTTCGCGCACCACCATGGCCACTTTGGCTTTGATGCCGTCTTCATATTCGACCCGCACCGGCACTCGGCGGACTACGTCGCCTTGCACCATGTACACGTAAGTCTTGTTTTCCCGGCTGAAAATGGCGCTGGAGGGAATCAACCAGGCGTCTTCAAAGTTTTGCAGTTCCAGTTGCATGGTGCCGTACATGCCGGGCTGCAACAGCCCAGGGCGGCCCCAAACTTTTTCGCGGCCGACCGCCAACAGGGTCGCAGCTTCCAGGGCCTGACTGCTGCCCAGCGGCGCCAGGAATGAACTAACGCCCTTTTTCACCGCCAGCGGGTAGCTATGCTCCGGCGGATTGTAAATGTCCACTTCCGCGGGCATGGTGCGGCCCTTGTCCGGATTCAGAATTGGGGCGAAGCGCTTGACCTTGACCCGTAAGTTCTCGATCGGTTTGCCCTGAACCTCCAGCTGGATGTAAGCGGGCTTGTCCACGTCCACAAACGATGCCGCACGCTCGGGAACCATCATCACGACGGTGACCAGGTCCAGGCGCATGAGCGTCAGCATGGGCTTGGTGCGAGCCGTGGTCGCGTCCTGGACAAAGTCGCCGGGATCGACGTTGCGCGCCGTGATGACGCCGCTAAACGGCGCCCGAATCCGCGCCCATTCGGCCTTGGCCTGCGTGCGCATTTTGTCTTTTTCCGCGGCAATAATCCGCGTCTCCATGACTTTAAGATCGGCATGGGCCTTCTCTAACTTGGCTTCGGTGACAAGCAATTCCGATTTTGCCGCTTTGATCGCTTGTTTGGCGGCCTTGCAGCCTGCCGCGGCCGCCTTGGTTTGCTTGGTTCGCTCATCCACCACGTCCGCCGTAATCGCCTTGGATTTCGCCATCTCCGTGAACCGCGCCAGTTCCGCCTCGCGAAATGCAAGGTCCGCCTCCGCCTGGTCGAGCAGTGCTTCCTTCACGGGAATCAGCGTCTTCGCCGTGTTGACCGCTTCCGCGGTCGTTTTGATGTTCGCCAGGGCCGCGTCGCGGTCTGCCATCGTTTGTTGGATCAGGGCCTCCTTTTGAGCCACCTCGCTGATCAGATCGGGCACGTCGATTTCCACCAGCAACTCGCCGGCCGTGACACGGTCGCCAATGTTTTTTTGGATGAATTTGACCGGGCCGGCAACATGGGCAAAGAGGTCGTTCTGAATATACGGCTCAACATAAGCGGGGCCGGTGACCGAGCGCGTGAAAGCCTTGTCTTGCTTCGGTTGGACGACATTGACTTCGATGGTCCCCGAGATATTCTCTTCGTCGTCGAAATCGGACAAACGAGGCCCGATGGTGTGCTGGCCAGGGCCGCGGCCGGCCATGACCATGCCGATGACGACTCCGCAGACCCCTGCGACAAGCAGCGCCCCGCTGTAGAAAGCGACTTTTCGTAAAGGCAATTGTTTCATAACTGGTACCTCGTCCCAAGGATGAGACGCTTTAAGCACGCCTTTGCTTGGGTATAATGCATTAGGAAACCACGGCGCAACTCGGCGGTCGGGATTTGTCGTCCGCACAACCTCAGCGTCCAGGAGAGTCCGCCATGTTCCGGCCCAAAGTCATACTTCACCCCACAGATTTCTCACAGCATTCCCAGATCGCGTTTCTGCAGTCGGTGGAGTTGGCCCAGCAGTTTGGGGCTCGCCTCGTGGTTCTGCACGTCGTGGAAACGCTCGGCCCGGAAAACGTCACCTTTGGCGAAGTCGCCACCCAACTGGAGCCAGCCGGGTATCAGCAGCGCTTGCTCGCCGAAGTCCGCCAAATCCAACCGCCGCCGTCCGCGAACATCGTCGTCGAGCATCTGCTCGCCGAAGGCGACCCGGCGGCCGAAATCGCTCGTGTCGCCAGGGAACAAGGTTGCGGGCTGATCGTCATGGGCACTCACGGCCGAACCGGCTTACGCCGCCTGGTCATGGGCAGTGTGGCCGAGCATGTGATTCGGCATGCTGTATGTCCGGTGCTCGTTGTGCCATTGCCGCCAGCACTGTAGCACAGGCGCCTCGCCTGGAATCCCCGTAGCACAGGCGGCTCGCCTGTAATTCTCAGACAGGCGAGCCGCCTGTGCCCCGTTCAAGGCAGGCTGCGTGCTATTTCACTTTCCCATCGCAGCCACCCGCACTTCTCCCCGTCCGTCAAAAACCGATCATGAGCAGAACAGAAAAACCAATCATGCGGTTCCTTCACTAATCCGGCTTTTACTGGATTGGCCTCAATGTAGGCCACGATGCGCTCCAACTCAGCATCATCGCGCACCCAATGGTCGTACGATTCAGCCTGCCAAAACGTCCCCGAGCGTCTAAGAATCTTGTTTGCCTCGTGAGCTGTATAGCTTTTCACACTGTGCATGATGGTCGCCAGCTGGCTATGGCCATCCGCTTGTTCGCCAACAGCGGCTTGATCTTGGCACAGGCTGCCCGCCAGCATTAATTGTTCATTTGCGGTTGCCAAACCCTCATCCTGTGGCTGAATCAAGATATGCACATGATTGGGCATAACACAATATGCCAGCAGCTGGTACTTTTTCCCATGATGGTGGTAGAGGTTCGAACGAATAAGAGCTGCAATACGAGGGTCCGACAGGTGCTTTTTGGATTCCCCACGATCCAGCCATGCATCATATTGCACAAACAGTCGTTTGTGTGCCTCCGTTCGGTGTTGAGCCGAGCTCTGACCCGATTTGGGTTTGTCTTTCAGCAGTGCATTCTTGCAAGCGCGTAGTTCTTCCAAAACAGTCTTGGGAAGAGAGTCATGAAGCCGATAAGTGACGAAGTGAACGGCGGCTGGCACGAACCAGTGGGGCAAAAATCTCCGCGTCATAGCTTCTTGGTTTCGCACGAGCGTTACCTTTGGTTCTCAAACAGGCGAGCCGCCTGTGCTACGATCCGGGCGCTTCGATTGTACCACCTGCCGGCACGTCCGCCAGTTCCGCGTCGATATCAATTCCCGTCCTCGTCGCCCCCCGGTTCAACAGCGTGTACATAATCGGCACCACAATCAGCGTCAAAAACGTCGACGTCAACAACCCGCCCACAACCGCCCGCGCCAGCGGCATATTCGCCTCGCTGCCGCGGCCAATGCCGATGGCCATCGGCAGCAAATCGAGAAACGTCGCCAAGAAGGTCATCAGAATTGGCCGAAGACGAATAGCCGCCGCCGTCGTGATCGCATCGTATACTGACGCCCCCAAGGCACGTTGCTTGTTGGCGAAATCCACCAGTAAGACGCTATTGGCCACTACGATGCCGACCATGAAAATGACGCCCATGCTCGATTGCACGTTCAGCGTCGTCCGCGTCAGAAACAACATCCACAACACGCCGATCAATCCCAGCGGCACCGCGAACATAATGATAAACGGCCCAAGAAACGAGCGGAACAAAACCACCAGCAGCAGGTAAACCAGGATCGACGCCAGCGCCAGTCCAATCCCCAGGCTGCCAAAGGACTCTTGCATGCGGCTGTACTCGCCGCTGAGTTTCAAGCGCATGCCGGGCGGAGGGTTCTCCAGCTCCGGCACCTCCTTGGCGATCTCCGCGGCCAGGCTGCCAATGTCCCGGCGCTCGGTGTTGATCTGCACATCAAAGGTTCGCGACAAACTGGTGTGGTTGATCTCCACGGCGCCGCTGGCATATTCCAGGCGGATCAGGTCGCCCAGCTTCACCGGGTAAGGCGCCTTGGTGCCGGTGGCGACGATGTTGAGAATGTCTTGCAGCTTGAGGTCGGCATTTTCGGGATACTGAACGGCCACGAAGTACTGGTTGCCCGTCTTGCTGTCGATCCAGAAATTGCGGCTGACCGAAACGCTCGAGTTCATCGCGGTAACCACCTGGGTCATCACGTCTTGCTCGCTGAGGCCAACATCGGCCGCCTTGATGCGATTGACGACGATGATGCGTTGCGGGGCGTCCAGCCGCTGCTTGACGTGGACATCCGCCGCGCCTTTGAGCTTGCGGATGCGTTCCACGATTCTCTGGGCCATTAACATCCCGTCGGTGGTGCTGCCGCCTTCGATTTGGATGTTGATGGGCGAAGTCGCGCCGTAGTTCAACGCGGCCGAGATCATGCCGCCGGTGTTGAAGCTGAACCGCAAATCGCTGAACTGCGATTCGGCAGCCAGCGCATGCCGCAGCCGGGCGGCGTATTCCTGGGCGCTGAGCGTGCGCTCGTCGGTCAATTGAATCTTGACGGTCGTGTCCATCGAACCCGAGTTGGCGGAATAGGCGGCCGACCAATCCGGCACCAGACCCAGCTCCGCGATGATCATTTGCCGTTCGTTGCGCGGGATCATCTTCTTCAAAAACGTCTCTAACTCGACAATGCGGCGTTCATTCTCTTCGATGTTGGTGCCTGACGGCGCCCGCACTTGAATGGTAATCTGCCCGGCATCCACCTGAGGGAAAAACTCGCGGCCAATGCGAAACAGCAGCGCCAGCGAAGCGATGAACAGCACGCCGACGCCCGTCAACACCAGAACGCGGTGACGCAGTGCCGCGGCCAGCAGCCTGGAGTATTGCCGCGTCACCCAGTGCAAACCGTTGTCAATTGGCTGATGCAGCCGCTGACCCCACGTCAATTCGCCATGGGCGTGATTGTGACTTCCCAGCCAACGCGCACATAGCACTGGCACAAATGTGCGAGAGAGCAAAAACGACGCCAGCATGGCGAACGCCACCGCCATGGTCAGGGGCTTGAACAGAAAACCACCCATGCCCGGCATGAACGCCACCGGACAAAGCACGATAATGGTCGTCATGGTGGCCACCAGCACCGGCAGCGTCACCTCGACGGCGCCATCAAAAGCCGCTTTCATTTTCGACTTACCCAGCCCGTGATGGCGGTGCGTGTTTTCCAGCACCACAATGGCGTCATCCACCAGCGGCCCGATGGCCAGCGCCAGGCCGCCCAGCGTCATCGCATTGATCGTGTTGCCCGTGGCATAAAGGCCCACAATGGCGGTCAACACCGCCAGCGGAATCGACATGCTAGCAATGAGCGTCATGCGGAAATTGCCAAGGAAAATCAAAATCATGACCGCCACCAGCACGGCTCCGATGACGCCCTCGTGAATTAACGCCTCAATCGCCTTGCGCACATAATCGGACTGATCCATGACCAGGTCGAGCTTGATGCCATCTTTGGCCAGGCGTTCTTCCATGTAAGGGATGGTGTCTTTCACGCCATCGACCACCGCCAGACTGCTAGCCCCTTGTTGGCGGTAAACCGGCACGTAAACCTGGCGTTTGCCATTGATGCGCACCATGGCGGTCTGGATGGCATTGCCGTCCACGGCGACACCCACGTCGCGCAGGTAAATGGCATTGCCCGGCTCGATTCTCAGCGGAATGTCGTTGAGGTCGGCGACCGATTTCACCATGGCGTTGGAGTCGAGTTGAAACTCGTAAGGCCCAAACTTGGCGACGCCCGGCGACACCATGAAATTGGAACGGCTGAGCGCGTCCACCACGTCCTTGGGGGCCAGCTTGCGCGCCTCCAGCTTGACGGGATCGACGTAAATGAGGACGGTGCGCTGCTTGCCGCCGAAAGCGGCCGGAGCAATTGCGCCCGGCACACTGCCCAGCATGTTGCGGACTTCGTAGCGGCCAATGTCCTGCAATTGCGTTTCGGACATGTCGCTGGGGCCGCGAATGGCAAGAACGCCGAGCGGCAGCGTCCCGGTGGGATCAAACGGCATGACCACCGGCGGCAGCGTGTTTGGCGGCAGCGCCCACAATGTTGCAAGTGCCAAGGAGTTGCTTTGGGTCAAAGCGCCATTAGGATCGATGTCGTCACGGAAGTAAAGCCGCACCACGCTGACACCCTGTGTCGATTGCGACTCCACGAGCTTGCAACCAGCGGCCTGGCTGGTCCAGCGTTCAATGCGGTTGGTGATGGTTTTGTCGATCTGGTTGGGCGGCATGCCGTTGTAAAACGTCAGCACCTGCACCGCGGGCGCCTTGAAGACCGGCAAAATGTCCACGGGGATGGCCGACACCGCCAACGCGCCCAGCACGCAAATAATGATTGCCAACACCGCAATGGCGTGCGGGTTCTTCAGGGACAGCTTGACGATCCACATGAGGCCGTGACCAGAGTTGACCGGATCGAGACAGGCCGGGCGCGCCTTTCCAGGATACCGCTGGCCGCGGCGCTATGCAAGGGACGGCCTGGTAAAATAGGCAAACCCACGGGGCAAGCCCCGTGGGTTCGTTATGGTCGGCACAATCGTCAAAATCGTCTATTAATGAATAATCGGTCCGCCGCAGCTCGGCGCGTATTGCGGCGTGCACTTGAAGGTCGGGCACTCTTCGTTGTGAACCTTCTTAATCAGGAAGTACTTGGTATACGGCCCATCGCAACCCGGGCAGAGGCCGCAGCAGCTAAACAGCGACGCCAGGCAGCAACTGCACTTGGGGTAACAAAATTCCGCGCAGGTTTTGGAAAAGCAGGTGTGCGTGATGGTCCTTGTGGCCGGCTCGGGCACACAGACTTTTTTCATCGGCGCGCAACAATCGCCGCCGCAATTGCTGTTCACGGCATTCGGATAGGCAACAGGACTTTGCGCCTGCGGTTGCCCGTAAAAGGTCAACGGCATGCTGGGCTGGACACCAGGCTGCAATGCCGGCTGCGCCATCGGTTGCATCACCGGCTGCGCCATCGGCTGCATCACTGGGTACGTGGCCGGGATTTGCGGCTGGGGGGTCTGCGCCAGACCCACGCTCGCCACTGCCAAAAGGCACAATCCACTCATTAAACGCTTCATGAATCAAGCTCCCTCGTTAGGGGTCAGGGGTCAGAGGTCAGAGGTCA
>Ga0134121_10004966_pt1 | contig 10844 bp, 11 predicted proteins | sample KB301_FD_96463 | JGI IMG/M metagenome (GOLD analysis project Ga0134121, IMG submission 96463) | Terrestrial soil microbial communities without Nitrogen fertilizer from Kellogg Biological Station, Michigan, USA - KB3-0-1 | ecosystem: Environmental > Terrestrial > Soil > Unclassified ...
GTGCTCAACACCGCCGTCTCCGCTTATTACTACCTGCGACTGATCATCGTGATGTTCTTTGGTGAACGAACGATGGCCTGGAGCGCGCCGCGCGTGCCGGCGAGTGTGGCGGTGGCGCTCGTGATCACCGTGCTCGGAGTGCTCTATCTCGGAATCTTTCCCGGACGCGTGATCAATGCCCTGCAAACGCGGATCGAGTCGCAGTTGTTTACGAATCAATTACACAGATAGTGCCGGCCGAAAGTTACGCCCAACTGATTCAGGAACAACTCGGGGAATCGTGGCTGCCGCGGATCTACCGCGAGCGCATCCTCAAGCTACGCACGCGCTCATATCACTTCGAGAGCGCGAAGCCGGCAGCGCGTGTGGAGATCCAGCACACGCTGCTCGGCGTCGAGCTGAAGGTCGGGCGGCGTAGGCTTCTTTGCCCTGATCTGGCGACGGCGAGATACCTCTCGGTCTTCGCTCGGCTTGGCTGTCAGGATGTAGCAGTTCCGTACGACATAACAAAAATCTCGCATTTAGCGGACGAATTGGAGTCGTCGTGGTATAGAATGTTTTTACTGGTTGAGCAGGAAACGCGTGCAGAAAGCGCGCGATTCAGTGCGAGACTTCGTGGCCTGCTAATTGCTAAAATCCGCGAAGAGATCAAGGAGGCGGGACCTGGGACACGCGTACCCGAGTTCCGGCAAACGACAAAACAGCGTACGAAATAGTTTTAGAAAATTTTAGATTAAGCCTTTTTAACGACAATCCCGAATGACTCAAGAATACACCCCCACTACTTCGCTTCCCTTTCCATTTAACCAGCAGAACTTCTGTCGCTACGAGCCTGTCAACCAGAGCATCGACGAGGCGCGCGTGCTCGTAATCGACAACCTTTTGCGCGACGAGCGCGACCTGTCGTCGGTGGCGCGCGCTGAATGGGGCGAGACACTCGCCGCCGAGATGCGACGCGAGCGACTCATCGCCGGCATGGCGGTTGAAAATATTCTCAACAACATTTCTCGTCTGGTTAAGAGCCCGACAACCGAAGTCGCGCATCTTTCGGAAGCTGCCACGGCGGCGAAGAGTTTTGCGCCGGACGCGATCGTCCTCAGCGGCACGTTGCGCGATTTCGATTACTACGATCCATCGATACTCGATGAGTTCGGCGGCTTTATTCGCGAGACAAAAACGCCCGTGCTCGCGATCTGCGGCGGTCATCAACTCGTCGGACTGAGTTTCGGCGCACGCGTGATCACGCTCGACAAGCTCGAGCAGCACGAGCAGCGCATCTCGCGACCGCACGAGTATCAGTATCGCTTCATCCGCATCACCGAGCCCGGCGATCCGATTTTCAAAAACATCAACTGCTCGGAACCGGACGCACCTGCTCGTATCCTGCGCGTCTGGCAGAATCACGGCCTGCAACTCGATCGCATTCCGGAAGGATTCCAGTTGCTCGCGACGTCGTATCTCTGTCGCAATCAGATGATGGTGAAGCGCAGTGACGGGCAACTAATCTACACGGTCCAGTTTCATCTCGAAAAATCGTTTGAAGACTGGAACAAGAGCCGCACGCGCTGGCAGCATCCGAATGACTCGCGCGATGGTCGCATCCTGTTCGAGAATTTCCTGACACTCGCCGTCCAGAATTGAGGCCACTCACAGCAAAGACTCTCGCGGTCGCGGCGCGTGAGCTCGCGGCACGCGACGAGATGCTGGCTGGAATCTACGCCACGCACGGCGATCCGCCGCTCTGGCGCCGCGCCACCGGGTTCACAACCTTAGTTCACATCATCCTCGAGCAACAGGTGTCGTTGAAGTCAGCGAAGGCGATGCTCGTGCGTTTGCAGGGAATAATTGAACCGTTCACGCCTGAGCGGTTCGTGGAGCTCGGCTATGAGTACCTGCGCGGTCTTGGTGTGACGCGACAGAAGTCAGCGTATTTGATCGATCTCTCATCATCGATCGTCAACGGTCAGTTAAGCTTCACGAAACTCGCGCGCATGAGTGACGACGAAGCGCGACTGATGCTGACACGGATCAAAGGCATCGGATTGTGGAGCGCTGATGTTTATTTGCTGATGGCGATGCGCCGCGCGGACATCTGGCCGGCTGGAGATTTAGCGCTGGCAGTGGCGATGAAAGAGTTGAAGGGCTTGCCGTCGCGACCAGGACCAATCGAGTTGGAACAACTCGCTGAACAGTGGAGACCGCTGCGGGCAGTCGCCGCACGAATGCTCTGGCAGTACTACCTCGGCAAAAGAAGTACACAAAAAGGCACAAAAGAACAAAAGGCACAAAGAAGAAATTCAACGCTTGAACTCTTGAACGCTTGAACTCTGAACTCTTCCTTTTTGTGCCTTTTGTGGTCTTCTGTGTGCCTTTTGTGACCTACTTAGCGATGGTTGAGGCGGTCGTGGTGGTTTGTGGAGGTATGGTCAAATCCGGTGTATCCGGCACGTTCTCCATCGTCAACTTGATCAAGTCGTCGACGACCGCCTTAAGATCATTCGTCTCATGATAGACCTGGAGCTGCCTGTCGGCGGAAGTACCGCGCTGGAGAATCGTGTAAACGTGCTCGATCTCTTTCCTCGACCCGAGCTCATCCACCACCTCATCAACAAACTCCAGTAACTCAATCACCAAATCGCGCACGGGCACTTCCGTCTGCTTTCCTAAATCGAGCAACTTTCCATCCAACCCATACCGCACCGCGCGCCACTTGTTCTCCTGAATCAACATGCGCCGGTATAACCGGAATCCCAGATTCTGGTCGATCAACTTATTCAACTTCGCGACGATCGCCTGGAACAGCGCCGCGATCGCAATCGTGTCGTCAACGCGCGTCGGGATATCACAAACACGAAATTCGAGCGTCGGGAAGTATGGATGCGGGCGAATGTCCCACCAGATCTTCTTCCCGTCGTTGATGCAACCCGTCTTGATCAGCAGATCCACGTAACGTTGAAAATTAGCGTAAGAATCGAAGTGATCCGGAATGTCCGTGCGCGGAAACTGCTTGAAGATCTCGGTGCGATACGACTTCAGCCCGGTGTTGTGGCCCATCCAAAACGGCGACGACGTCGAGAGCGCGAGCACGTGCGGCAGAAAGTAACGCGCCGCATTCATGATGTGAATCGCGCGCTCGCGATCCGCCATGCCGACGTGTACGTGCAGTCCGAAGATCAACAACGACCGCGCCACTGTCTGAAGCTCCTGCACGAGCAACTCGTAACGCTCGTCGTCGAATATCTTCTGGTCCTGCCAGCGCGAAATCGGGTGCGTCGACGCCGCGACGATCACGAGACCGTTCTTCCTCGCGAGGCCGGCGATGATGCTGCGTAGTCGCGTGATGTCGGTGCGTGCTTCCTGAATGTTGCGACAAATGCCCGTGCCGACCTCGATCATCGACTGGATCATCTCGGGTTTGATCTGCTCGCCCAGCAGCATCTTGCCTTCTTCGAGAATCTCCGCCACGTGCGAGCGCAACTCGCGCGTATGCGGATCGACGATCTGAAACTCTTCTTCGATACCAAGGGTGAATTGATCGAACATTTGCCCTCTTTCCAACTAAGCTTACGTGTCCAGGAACTTTGCAATCATGCGCCAGTCAGGCTTCACCTTGCCCATGAACTCGTGTCGCAAGTGCTTCCACATGCTGCCCGGCGAGTGAACGGGACTGTAAAGATCGAAGTGAACGTACCACGTGCGCGGCTCGCCTTCCTGAAACAAAAAGTGCAGCACCGCCGCGGCTCTTTGCTTTTCGTAGAAACCACCCGTCGTGTCTTTGTGGTTAGCCATCAACTGCGTGAAATCGTTGCGACGCGAGAGTGTCGATTCGATCATCGGCCACGCCTCAAACTGTAATCCTACTCCGCCTTCACCATATACATTAGTTATTCGTTTGACGAGGTGCCAGAGCTTCTTCGCGTCCATTCGCTTCAGGAGCAGCAGCAGCGCCTGTTTCTTGTCGAGCGGCCACGAATTGAAAGCCGCGGCGTCACTTTCTGCACCCCACAAGCCGGCGAGTTTTCCTCGCAGCATATCCCTTGTTTCGCCGGAAAGATCCGCCCACGTCAACTCAACTTCAGCCATTGGAAACTTCGCGTTCGAGCATCGCCCGAACGTCGTCTGACAACCCCTGAAACCTCAAGCCAACACCGCGGCCCGGATTGCTGTAAACCACCACCGCATTGCACACCGCCTGCACGTCGTGCCGGAAAGGTATGCGCACGAGCAGCAACGTGCCTTCCGGAATCTCCGCCTGCGTGTTCATGTAGAGCCCGCCCAGGCTGATGTCTTTCGTACTGGCGACGCCGGTAACGTCTTTTCCATCAAAGAAAACGTCGACGATTAGCCGCGATCGATCGTAGCCCCTGCGCTCTTCCTGTGTTTCAAAGCCTCGGTCTTTGTCGTCAGGCACGTGAGCCTCCTGAGTATTCGGGTTCGGTCTCGATTGTACCCGTTTTCGTCACTTTTTGCTGATGATGTAGGTGGGCACCATGCCGCCGCCGGAGCTGACGTTGGCGAGCTCCGTGAAAGAAAGCCGCGTGAACGCCGAGCCGACTTTTCCGTTGAAAAGCAACGGATCGAGGTCGACGAGCTGTTCGGCGAATTCGATGCGACCGTCGTCCGTGAGCGCTGGAAAAGTCTCGCGGGCGGTGGGCACACGTTCCTGCACGAGATAATCGCCGTCAGCGAGCGCGTTATTGATCGCTTCGTCCCAGCCGCGCTGGTCGACGTTCCAGCCAATCGTGATCCCGTGACCGCCGTAATCATCGTTTGGCTTGAGCACCAGTCGCTCGCCGTCGGCGCGGATGAAGTCCAAAAGGTTTACCTCGCGCCCGAAGTAATCGGTGTGTTCGTCGCGGACGACACGTGTCCAGGGCACGTGTGCTCGGATCGCGTCGAGCTCTTTCTGCGAGAACAATGGCGCGTGCTTCGGATCGGTGAGGACAGCAAACAGCGCCTTTTTGTGAATCAGTTTTGAACGGAAACTGTTGACCATGCAAATCGCGCCGGCGCGATACGCATCGAGCAGCGCCGGATATTCCTTGATGATCGGCAGGTATTCGTTGACGAGCAGGCGCTTGTAGACGATGTCGATCTCCTGCCCGCGTGCGCTTAGTCGATCGTTGCTGAACTCGAGCTCCTGTGGCGTGCAGATAATCGACGGGTATCCTGACTGTTCGAAGAATTCTCGGAAAAGCTCGAATTCTTTGACCGTCGGCACGTCAGCCAGATCGACGATCGCGATGCGAGGTGGGCGCTCGGGCTTCCTGCCGAGAAACTCTTCGTATGAGCTGATCAGCACGTCCAACATCAACCGCCGCCCGTACATCGGACGCAGGTTGTATTCGCGTGCAAACTCCTTCATCACTGGCAGTGATGAAAAGATGTCGTACGCGGCGTCGGCGTAAGCGATACCCGCCGGGCTCTCGCCGTTCAGCTCGACAAAGCTGTATGCCGATTTCGTCAGGAATGAGTCGAGACGAGAAGTCGGCGAGACGGCGATGTAACCCGGATCGATCGCGACCAGTTCACGCTCGATCTCTGTCAGACCGAGGTCGTCGACTACATTCGGATCGGCGACGGCGGCGTCCTTTACCTTCTGGATTGCTGACCAGACCGTCTCGCAGATCTGGCAGATGTGTGCGAAGTCTGACTCGGAGACGAAGTGTGGACGAAGATATGGCGACAGGCGACGGCCGCCGAAGATGAGCTTCGCCTTCTCGAGGCCCTCGTCGAGGAGGGCACGAGACGACTCAGCGAGCTCCTGGTTTGAAAGCAGGTCGTGATAGCGCGCAACGGCTTCTGGAAACATGGGCCGCTAGGTTATCACTTGCCACAAAAAGGCACAAAAAGCACATAAGAAAACCGTTCAGAGTTCTCCGTTTTTGTGCCTTTTTGTGGCTTCGATCGATCGGATCTCTTTGGCGAGCGCGGCACGGAACTGCGTTAGAACCTCGATCAGCAGGTCGATCTTTGCGAGGCTTAGGCGCCGGTGGCGTTTCGAGCCAAGCAAGAATTCCAGTTGGACGACCCGCTTGCAGTCGGCGATGAGCACCGTATTGTCGCCCCACTTATCGCCTGTTTGGACGTACGCCTGAATGTACGAGGTTAGATGAGTTGACGCCGGATTTAAGAACGCGCGCTTTGAAAAGGCATAGATGCTTTTACGTGTCATGGGCGCTCGCGTTGTATCGAGTGTCAGACCCGTTTCGCAAGCGCTTCGCTGATGACTGACGCCGCAAAACTTATACAAATTCTTTTACGTGAATAGCAGACACACGAAGACCGTCCCACGGAGCGCAGGTATTCAATCCTCAATGCAAAAACCCGGATAGATCCTTAACGAATCAAACTGAGAATCGTAAGGATTATCGTCGTCGTAGCGCTGGTTGAGGTTGTTTGGTTCGGCGGTGGCGGTGGCGCTACAACACCCGGCGAGTCTATTGTCCCGGCAAACGCAGAGACAGCCAGGGCCGCAGTAACGATCGCAACGGCGCACGTTCGGCGTAATTTACCCACTATTTTGTAACCTCCAATAATTCACTATTTTGTGATTTAAGAAAGATACAAAAATTCTTGCATCAAACCCAACTCTTTATTGCAGGCGCAAAGAAATTACGTTAGAGTAGGTGCGCAGTTGAGAGATTTACACTTGCGGTTCTCACGATGACGTTACCGGCCTCACTCTTACGCGAATTAGTAAATTCAAACCTCGATGTGGGAGGCCGTGCGGAGCTGTGCTGCAAACTGGCTAAGGAATTTGAGAATAAAGGTGAATATGAAGAAGCGCGCGAAATGCTTAGTGGTCTGTGGCCTCGCATGGATCAACGGCCCAGAGTAAAAGGACTGGAACCGGACATTGCGGCTGAAGTATTAATGCGAGCTGGAGTAGTAACGGGCTGGATCACAAATGCACAGGAGCAAGCGAAAGACTTCCTCAGTGAAAGCCTCGCGATTTTCGAATCGCGGAAATACAAAAAGAAAATAGCGGAAGCACAGACAGAACTCGCGCTGTGTTACCTGCGAATTGGCGAGTACGCCAACGCATCCGATCTTCTTAAGCTTGCGCTCGCGGAGTTAACGATAGACAACGAGTTAAAAGCCAAGGCCATACTTCGCTCGGGTATCGTGAAGCGAAATGCAAGTCTACTCAATGAAGCGTTGCTATATCTCACTGGCAAAGCGCCTCTATTCGATCGGATAAACAGTCCTTTGCTCAAGGGTTGTTACCACCAGACTCTCGGTGATGTGCTCAAGGATCTTTGCGAATCAGATAGACCCGGAGACTATCTTGATCGTGCATTTCTGGAATACACCGCGGCGAGTTATCACTTTGAAAAAGCAGAACACAGACGTTATCTCGCGAATGTTGAGAACAATCTGGGGTTTCTATATCTCAAGATTAACTGTTGCCCAGAAGCGCATGAACATTTGAACCGCGCCAGGCGGATTCTTACGTATCTCAAAGATAGAATTACTTTGGCCCAGGTCGACGAGACTCGTGCTCGCGTGTTCCTTAAAGAGAAACGGAATGAAGAAGCAGAAAAAGCAGCCCGGTCATCGGTGCGAACGTTGGAAAACAGCGATCGACCATCATTGTTAGCAGAAGCGTTGAAACGGCACGGCATGGCTTTAGCCCGGCTTGGCCACTACAGCCCCGCACTCAATGCCTTTCGCCGCGCTATCGATTTATCTCAAGATAGCTTCACCCGAGCGGCAGACATTGCACTCACGGCGTTTCAGGAATTGGGAGATCGGTTAGCAGTCAAGGAAGCGATAACCACTTCGGGCAGACCATTGAACGAGGAAATCTTCTTACTCGAGCATTCGTTAATAAAACACGCACTCGAGAACGCTCAGGGCCGAGTCACTTTCGCCGCTCGCGCTCTCGGCATGTCATATCAAAGACTGACTCACAAACTACAAACCAAACACAAAGACCTACTCAAAGATCGCAATCCAGCCACAAAAAGGCACAAAAAGCACAAAATGTTAGATTGAACCTTTTGTGCCTTTTGTGCCTTTTTGTGGCCTACTTCTTTTTGGCCGGAACCTTGACGACGCGTTTTTGTTTCTTGCGGACGACCTCGAAAGTGTATGAGTCAGACTTCGGAGTCGTGCGAAATGCGGAAACGGGTCTGCCGTTGATTGTCTGAATCACGTCGCCCGGTTCCAGACCAGCTTCATACGCCGCAGTCACGGGATCGACATAGACCACCAAAAGCCCCGGAGTGGTTCCGAGTTGAGAAGCTACGAGCGGCTTCAAAGCGATCGTCTCGATACCCTGGTCGATTAACCAAAAGCCATTGGTCGAAGGAAAATGTGAGCGCCAGTTGACTCTGGACCACTGGTCCAACATCCCGCTCAACTTCACATTCATCGCCCACTCCGCCGGACGATCGGGTCGCACAACGGTAAACTCCACCGAGCTACTCGGACCAGCCTGCTCCAGCCACCAGGTGAACTCATCCGCAGTCTGAATGTCTTTGTCGTCGATCTTCAGAATCACATCACCGGCGCGCAACTCCGCACGCTCCGCGGGACTGCCCGGCACGATCGACGTCAACAAGATTCCACGATGCTTACCGGCCAACGCCGCCGCGCGCGGCATCTCCCAACCGTGATTCAGGATCTGATCGAGTTTGAGCGCTGCGACTGCTTCACCTTTCACACCGAGCCACGGTCGCGGCACACTTGCCTGTTGTTCCAACACACGCTGCGCCGCGCGTTTGATCGAAGCGGCCGGAAGAATGCTCGCTTCGTTCCCTTCCAAACTATCGATGATGCCGATCGTGTCGCCAGCCTGGTTGATAGCGACGCTGCCGATGTTTGCTTTCGAGAGTTTCGCGGCACTCACTTTGAACCGCGCGATACCACCCGACGGCGCGGGCATTACGTTTTCAACCCGACCTTCAATCGCGCCCATGCGCGCCAGCACCGGACGTGTTTTAGTCACCGGCTCCGGACCAAACAACAACACACTATCCCCACTGTTCACCGGCTCATCCTTGATCGCACCTGCCGTAAGTGCATTCTTGTTTTCGAGCCGCAGTATCGAGAGTCCGGTGGCGGCGTCGAGGCCGATGTACATCACTGGAATCTGTTTGCCGTCAGGACCGATGACTGATACGTCTGGACCATTAAATAAACTAAAAGCGCGCGGTGATTTCGGTGGGCCCGGGCGTACCGGAAAAGCGACAACCGGTGGCCCAAACTCGGCATCAGCCTCAGGCAACCAGGCTGCGATTGTCTCGCCGTCGTCCATCGCGAGCCCGGCGCTGACGTTTGTGTGAACGTCGTCCATCAGGTTGAATGCGGAATCAAGCGCATCGATCGATTGCACCTGCTCGGAGCGCAGCAACAGGCGAAACATCTTGAGGCCATTCAGACGATGAATGATGGTTACTACTTGCGGTGCGGCGGGCGCTTTCGGAGCCTTTGGAGGTGGCGTAGGTGACGGCGCAGGCGTTTGCGCAGTTGCAACCGTCTGACAGAACAGTGCGCTAACTAACAACACCGCTGAAATTATACTTCTGAAATTCATCGTCGTAATGCTTACCAATCACGCTTCGGTGCGAACTGATTACCGCCTTGCACGATTCGTTGTGAACCAAAACTCACGGTCGGAACGGAAATGGTTTTTGCGTTCCCGCGACCATCTTCAAGCGAAATTGTGAACGGCTGTGCCGACGCCTCGATCGGGAAAGCCGCTGACACACCCGCGGGCGTTGTTCCGTTGAGAACTGACGCGCCGGTGCTGCTGATTGCAAATGATGACAAAGGTCGCTTCTTGTAGTCGGTTTGAGCGGGCCGGATCTTTCGAATCGTCTCACGAGTAACACCCGCAACCACATGATCCGATTGCTTCGGCTCTTCGAAAACTGGTGGCGCCTGGTCCGAGTTCACGGGCTGGTGCACTTGGGGCTGTTGGGGCTTTTGGGCCACCTCACCTTTATTCTCCCCCAGTCTCATAGCATCTCGCACCACCGCAACGCCCATCAGAACCACAATCGCCATTGCTGCGACTACCAGACCGGCTCGCATTAATCTCCAGTAGATTGCCGGCGCACTACTCGAATCACTAGCGAGTCGCGCACGCAGACGGAAATCAAAATCTGCCGGCGCCTCGACCGTGCCGAGACTGCCAACTATCTGCCGCAACTTCGTCTGCTGCACATGAAACTCGCGACACTCAGCACACTCGCGCAGGTGCTCAGTTGCAGCAGCACTCCACGCTTCACCAAGCATCAACTCATCGAGCTCCCGACGAATCAGTTTGCAATTATTTTTTCTCATAACTTCTTCACCTACAAATAAGCCCGCATCTTCTCGCGCAGGAATCCTCTCGCCCGGCTGATTCTCGACTTCACTGTGCCCTCGCTCGTTTCCAGGATCTTCGCGATCTCGTCGTAACTGCGCCCGTCGACGTCGCGAAGAATCAGTGGCGCGCGATACTTCTCGGGAAGTGTGCCGATCGCACGCTGGACCGCGTTGCGTCGCTCAGTGTCGACGAGCTCGAGGTCCTGCAAAGGACGTCCGTCGGGCGGGTTCAATTCCTTCGCTTCGCCGCCATCGGTTGGTTGGAAGAATCCGGTCAGGGACACGAGTTTGCGTCGCTTACGTTTCCGCAGCTCGCTAATCGCGAGGTTGGTCGCAATCCGGTAGATGTAAGTCGAAAATGCGTAGCTTCGCTGGTACCTGTCGGCTGCCCTGTACACCCTCACGAAAGTCTCCTGAGCCAGATCCACGGCGCCGTCGTAATCATTGGTCATCCGGTAGATGTAGCTCGTAATCTGGTTTCGATAACGACTCACCAACTCAGCAAAGGCGTCCTGGTCACCGGA
>Ga0134121_10004967_pt1 | contig 10843 bp, 13 predicted proteins | sample KB301_FD_96463 | JGI IMG/M metagenome (GOLD analysis project Ga0134121, IMG submission 96463) | Terrestrial soil microbial communities without Nitrogen fertilizer from Kellogg Biological Station, Michigan, USA - KB3-0-1 | ecosystem: Environmental > Terrestrial > Soil > Unclassified ...
CTCCCGTCCCTATTGGATTTCATTCAAGGCTGTCGGCTACATCTGCCGCTGCACCGGCGGTGCCATCAGCCCAACGTCTAGCGAACGCTGCGATCAGCAGCGCAACAAAAGACAAGGATGCCGAAACGCATACCAACCCCACCAGTTGGAAGAGATCGTCACGAAACATCAGCGCACCTCGCGGCGGGCCACTTCATAAATCCAATGCAAGCCAAAGAACCCGATCTGCGCAATGACCGCCAGGAAGATCGCCAGCTCCCCGAAACTCCAATGGCGCTCGATCAGCAGACCGTGGCCGCTGTCCAGCGTCACTACATATTCGCAGCACGGCGTTGGCGTCGGCGAGGGCGTGATGGTTGGACTTGGGGTGATCGTGGGCGTATTGGAGGGCGCCGGTGTATTGGATGGCACTGGCGTATTGGTGGGCGTGTTGGTGGAAACCGGCGTGTTGCTGGGCACCGGGGTGTTGGTTGGTGTTTGGGTGACCGTAGGCGTTGCCGTTGGCCCCGGCGTGGGCGTTTGGGTGACCGTGGGGGTAGGCGTGACGGTTGGCGTGTTAGTAACCGTCGGGGTTGCTGTGTCAGTTGGCGTGCTGGTCGATGTGCTGGTGGGTGTTGGGGTGAGTGTGCTGGTTGGCGTGCTGGTGGCCGTGGATGTGGGGGTAGGGGTAGGGGTGGGCTCGCAAGCGGCGAAACTATAGTCGCAGCCCGCCCCGCCGTTGTAGAGTTCCGTCAGTTCCGTGCTGGTCAGCACTCGCTTCCAAAAGCCGATGCCATCCAACCGGCCGCTGAAGTATAAGCTTGACCCGAGCGCCGAACCAAAGTAGACCGGATTGGCGGTGTCGATAGGCGCGGTGACTGAACTCACCGTGTCATACACATCGTTCACACCGACCTTAAGAGTGTCGGCGGCCGAGTCGTATTGCATCACTCCAAAATACCAAGTGCCGGTGGAGAGATTGCCAAATGTGGTTGCCACCACATTTTTAGCCCCGCTCAGGTTGCTCATCGATGCTTCCAGCTTGTTGGAGCCGGCCGCATTGATGCGGACCACATATTCCCGGTGGTTATCGTCGAGGTTGGACGACTTGGAGATGAGCCAGCGCTCCCCCGTCAGGCTGTCAAAATAGACCCAAAATACCCAAGTGAACGAAACGTCACCTGTGCTCAATGTGGCGTTGTCTGCGATGCTCAGGTATTCGCTATTGGCCGAGGTGAACTGTGCGGCGTTGGTGAGCTTGCCCGTCGCCTGGGTGACCGTATTGTTGTCAGTCAGGGTGTTTGAACCAACGCTATCGGCCCGGCTGCCGCTGGCCTCATCCAACTTCCAATAGGCCAGGATCCCGCTGGTGAGCAGACCAAGGGGGCGCAGGTCAGGCGATGCCTGCGCCCCAATGGCTTGCAGAGCCACGGTCCACGCCAGAACGATCAGCGCAATCGCTGCGCTGAGCCGCCTGACCTTCACTGACCGGGTACCGCCATAGGGGCCCACGCCTGATCCCGCCATGCTTCCGGCCCCGTATTGATTGAGCGCTGCCAGAGCTGGCCAGCCAGGATCACCCGCAGGCTGAGCACATAGCCCGGCCCGTCAGGACCATCGTAAACATCCACCTTGGAGGCATACTCCATCGTGGCTGGCAGCTGAGCAGCTGCCAGGAAATCGGCCAGCTTTTCGGCCTGGTCGGTCGGGCCCGCGTTCAGCAGATCGGGCGCCAGGGCGGCGCCGTCTGCCGGTGTGACGCTATTGCTCCACAGTTGCTGGTAGAAATTGCGGTGGCCCGCCTTGTACGCGGTCTCAAAGTCGCTCAGCTTGCTCAGGTGTGCCACGGCCGCGCTATCGATCTCGAACTTGACTTGCGGCGCAGCCTTTGTGGCCGAGGCGTCAGGCGTGGCGCTGGCTTTGGGGTCGGGCGTGGCGCTGGCCTTGGGGTCGGGCGTGGATGTTTCCAGCGGCGCCGAGGTGGCCACACCGGCCTGCCCGGTGGGCGCGGCGCTGGCCAGTTGCCAGAACACCAGCACCAAGGCGACGATAAGGACGATGCGGGGAAATCGGCTGCGCATGCAGCCACAATCCCACGCGAGGGCCAGTTAGGCTATGCGGAAAACAAGCCGCAGAATAGCCAGGGTGCGGCTTATGTGGTTATGCTGAGCCGTAGAAAGGCGCGGCCAGGGGAACCGATCCCCGAATATTCAAGCCGCAGAAGTGGAAGCCATGCCTACCTTTCCCGAGATCATTGTGATTGTTCTGCTGGCCATTGCCATCCCGTGGGGGTTGGGTCTGTTTCTGATAAAGCGTTCGGAAAGGGAAAGGCGAAAATTCAAGCGTGTGCCTGATCTTGATGAAGCGCACTTGGTTGTATTGGTTGAGAAGATCATGGATCTGCCGGCGGCTGATAGATCTGAGCTGCGCGTGATTGTCGAAGAGATGTTGAAACAGCGGCGCCAGGCCGATACGAAAGGCACGGGCCACGATGGACATTGACGCTTTCAGCCAGCACTTGCGCAACCGGGATCGGACTCCAGGCACGATCCGCAGCTACGGCCAGGAGATCAACCGCTTCGCCGCCTGGTTTGAGCAGACCAACGGCCAGCTACTGACCCCGGCCGGCCTGACGAGTCGAGATGTGCGCGACTACCGCGAGCATATGCAGACCGTGGCCCACGCGGCGCCAGCCACGATCAACCGGCGCCTGGCCGCCCTCCGAGCCTATGGCGCCTGGCTGGTGGATAGCGGCCAGCTGGACAGCAACCCGGCCCAGCATGCCCGGCTGGTGGCTGAGCAGCAGCTCGCCCCGCGCTGGCTCGACCGCCGGCAGTTGGCGGCGTTGGAGCGCGAGCTGCAGCGCGCCGTCCAAAGTGCCAGGACCGAGGCCTCGCGGTTCCGCGCGATCCGCAATCAGGCCATCGGGGCGCTGCTGATCTACAGCGGGATCCGCGTGGGTGAGCTGAGCGCCCTGGAGCCCGGCGACCTGGCGATCACTGAGCGCGCCGGCTGGCTGACCATCCGGCGGGGTAAAGGCAATAAGCAGCGCAAGCTGCCCGTCATCCTGGAGGCGCGCCGGCCGCTGGCCGCCTGGCTGGAGATCCGGCCGGCCGGCGCTGCGCTCTTCTGTGACCAGGACGGCCAGGCCCTCCTGCCCCGCGGCGTCCAGCGGGCCATCGAAGAGTGTGGGCGCCTGGCCGGCGTGCCGGTCACTCCCCACGTGCTGCGCCACACCTATGCAAAGAACCTGGCCGATGCCGGCGTGACGGCCACGCAGATCGCGGCGCTGCTGGGCCATAGCAAGTTGGAAACGACCAGGATATACACCCAGCCCAGCGAGCGGGATCTCCAGCTGGCGGTTGAAAAGTTGGGGGATTGAGCCCTGGCCAACATCGTCAGATCTGGCGAGCGCAGCTGTAGCGGTCCACCATCGCCAGGTCTTACGGGCGGCTCCGGCTGCCGAGAGACAGCTGTACGTAAGGATCCCCCCCACCAGGGGGGTATGAAATTTCCATGCGCGTACTACCATTTGACGGTGAGGCTGTGAGGTCACCCTATTATTGATACTTTTTATCGATATTTATAGTGTTAAGTGACCTCACTGGAAACCTCACAGGATCTCACAGCTGTGAGGTTTCTGTTCTAATAATAGAACAAACCTCACAGGCTGTGAGGGCCCTGTGAGGTTTCCAGTGAGGTCCGATCTATCGGTAATCAAAGCTCCAAGTTCACTTTTTTGATCGACCTCACCGTTAAGCCGTCAGAAATTCACCCAATCCTATTTAATTCAATCATGGCCCACCAGGCGCCTAGATTATGTTGGCACGTGTCTTGCTCCATGATGGCTTCCCACTATGCTAGGGGGCAAGATGAATGTCGACGCTGCCTTGCAGTCGTACCTTGCCGATTGCCGGATTGGGCTGTCGGCAGCTACGCTGGCGATCTATGAGCGCAACCTGACACGCCTGGCCGGGTTCTGCCGGCAGAGACGGATTGGCCGACTGGAGAGGTTGAGGGTTGATGACCTGCGGGAACATTTCGTTGGGCTCAAAGGGGCGGTGGGTGATCAGCCCCAGGCGGCCGATGGCTATTCGGCATCCACGTTGCACCAGCACTATCGAACCATTCGCACCTGGCTCAACTGGTGTGTGAAGCGCGGCCACATTCATAAAAATCCGATCCTGGCTATGCGCGCGCCTCCAGTCTATCGGCCAGTGGCGCGGCATATCGGACTGGCCGACATTGACCGCCTGTTGGCTGCCAGTCACCACACGCGGCATCCCGAGCGGGACCACGCGATCTGTATGCTCTTCCTGGATACCGGCATGCGCCGCAAGGAGCTGGCCGATCTGCGGGTTACAGATCTAAACCTGCCTGAACATATGGTTACGATCCACCTGGGGAAAATGGGCCGGGGCCGGATATGCCCGATCTCGTCACCCGCCATAGCGGCGGTTGCCGCCTGGTTGGAGGTGAGGCCTGTTCGGATGAAGACGCTGTTTGGATTGGGCGGGCCCAGCATTTATGAAATGCTTCGCTGGCTCAAACACCGAGCCGGCCTGGCCGATGTGACCCCTCACGGGTTGCGCCACACCTTTGCGACCTACTACGCCGGCGATATCTATGACCTGGCGCGGATCCTCGGCCACCGCGATGTGAACACCACAGCCGAGATCTATGTTCATCGGGACACGGCCCGGCTCGCCAAGATCCATGACAACCGCTCGCCGGTTGGTAGGGCGGCCAAACGGGGCCGGCGCTAGTGGTCAGCTCCAAATGCTATCCATCCAAATTTGGAGCTGATCGCCATTCAACAATTCAACTGGCAACTCATGCGCCGCTACTTTGGCGGCATCGGTAAACCAACTGGTGGTTACGATCATGCCGCGGCTGGCTTTCGTGGCAGCCAGGCTTTCGCCAAAGTGAGAGATGATTTCGGACGTGATCGGCACTGCCCAGCGAAAACATACCGCGGCGTAGATCTCTCCCTTCTTCACCAGCGCGAATAAGATCTGCCGATCCTGGCGCTCTAATGGATCGCGCATGACCCGGAAGCCCTTCACGTGATAGCCGCGCGCCTGCAGGACGCGGCTGACTGAAAGCCGGAAGTAGTCGTTGTCAGTCAGCATGCGCTCCCAGTTGGGCCGCGCCAGGCGCCGCCGGCGCCGATCACCCGCGAGCACGAAGAGCAGCCCGACGGCGAGTAGCCCGGCAGTCGCGCTGCTGGCCAGCGCCACGATGGTCCACCCCTGAGTGGTCATCTATATTGGCGTTTGACAAACTGTAGGACTGGCAGTAATATTATGCCCGTGCATAATTCCACTCAAAAAGAAATAACGGTTTCAGAGGCGGCCAATCGCATTGGGTGTACTGTTCAGACAGTGCGCAACCTGATGCGGCGGGGTTTTTTCCCTGGTGCTCATCACAGCACACCTGAGCCCAATTCACCGTTTTTGATCCCGGAAGTCGAGGTAGCAAGTTATATCGATCTGAAAGCTAGAAAGCAAAAATCCGGGTAGCTCGTAACTACCCGGATTTTTCCCCAATCGGTCTCCTGGGAAGGTGACCACTCGGCATTGCTGCCGAGCGCTCTTTTACAACCGATCAGGTTCCCCCCAGAGGAACCAACTTCACATTCCCCCAGGGGTAGGAGCGGGTGATGGGATTCGAACCCACGATATCTTGCTTGGGAAGCAAGCGTTGCGCCATCCCGCCATCCTAACCCAACTGCATTAAGCATAGCTAAGTTTATCTGGGCCGACCGGTGTATGCCGTTCGGCCTTTTTGCGTCTCATTCAAAGGGAGGCATCTAATGTCAAACCAAGAGCTAACAGAGCTGGACGCTGAGATCGTCGCAGCCAGGCTGCGGTTGCAAAACGCCCAGAGCAACGCACAGGCAGAAGCCTATTGGTTGGATCTGCGCGACCTGGAAGCCGTCCGGGCATCCATCGCCCCGCACTATGCCGGCATGACCATCGAAGAAGAGCTGGCCCGCCGATGAACGCCAAACTGATATTGGTTGGCATCGGCATGGGCATTTGGTTTTACCTGCCCTATGCCATCAATCGGGCTTTCCGGGCCGAGATCTCCTGGCGAGAGGTTCCCGGATTCGCTGCATACCTGATCCGCGCTGAGCTGGGCACCGTCTCATGGTTTTGCGAAGATGCGGCCGTCTATGTGCCGAGGTCAGGACAGGACCATGCTTGACGTTGATCGCCTGCTCGACGAGCTAGATCTCGTTGACCTGGCGCACCAGGCCGGGGCCCGACTCCGGCAATCCGGCCAGCAGTGGCGCGGGCCATGCCCGCTGCATCATGGCGATAACCCAACCGGGTTCGCCATCATGCCCGGCCGCGATGATCCCAACCGCATGCACTACTGGTGCCACAGGTGCGGCGCCGGCGATGCGATCAGCTTCATACGTTGCTGGCGTTCGCTGGAGTTCATCGATGCGGCCAAGTGGGCGGCGGATCTGCTGCGCATACCGTTGGCAGATCTCGGGTTGACCCCGCAGGCCAGTCAGGAGCACGCTGAGCGGGGCGCCCGGCGCGATGTGCTCGATCTGGCAGCACGCTTCTACCAGCGGCGGTTTCGGCATGAGCCGGTCGCCATAGCCTACGCCATCGGCCGGGCCTTCACAGCTCGCACCCTCACGCGCTTTGGTTACAGCAACGGCCAGGGGCTGCGCGCCTGGCTGGAGATGCACCAGGCCGATTTGAAACTGGCACACAAGATCGGCCTGCTGCGCGGCGATGGCCGCGACTTCACATCCAATCAGGACGGTGACAAGGCCTCGCCGGCGGGCTGGCTGGTCTACATCCATTGGAACGGTGGCCGGGTTGACTACTTGTCAGCGCGTGCGCTCGATCCAATTGATCCCAAAGACAAAAGCCGAAACATGCCCGGCAAGAAACAAGTCTATCGGGCCGAGGCGCGCGGCGATCTCAACATTGCGCTGGTGGAGGGCCAGGCTGATGCCGAGACGTTGCGCCAACTGGGCATCAGCGCATGGGCCCTGTGTGGGGCGGCGCTGACTGATGCCGACATTCGGGCGCTGTCACGCCGGCGGGCGGTGTACCTGGCGCTGGACGATGACACCCACCGGGAGGGCGATGAAGACGAAACGGCTGAGCGCGCAGCCACCACGGCCAAACACCAGCGCCAGTTGGCAGACCGACTCGGCCCGCTGACCTTCATCGCGCCTGAGCTGTCAGCCGGGATCAAGGATGTCAACCAGTGGCTACAGAAGAACCCAGAGCTTACGCGCAAGGGCGTGGCCGCCTGGCTGGCCGGTTCCGAGGTGTGGCTTGATCGGCGCGTAGATACAGCCGTCCGGTCAGGGCCCACAGAGCAGGCTGAGCAGATCTCCGACATTGCCCATCTGTTGGCCCGGCTGCCACACTCGATACAGGCCAAATGGTATAAGCGCGTCGGCAAGCTGCTGGGTATGACCCAGAGCGAATTGAAAAGCGCCAACGGCCAGGCGCCCAGCGGCGACTACATGGCGGCCGAGATCTCCGAGGGCTGCCTGACCCTGTATGGGGTGCCGCTGATCAATGCGGCCCCGCTGATCACTCACCAACAGACGGTCAACGATGGCACCAACCCGCCTGCGGTGCGCTACACCATCGCCGGCCGCCTGGCCAACGGTCAGCCGCTGCGCGAGTTGACCGTTCTGGCCAGTGACTTTGAGGGCCTGGGTTGGATGAGCGAATGGGGCGCCCGTGTCATCAAGCTGTGCTCCAACGGCAACCGCTGGCAGATCGCCAGGGCCATCCAAGAGATCTCCATTCACGGCAGCGCTGAGCTGATCGAAGAGAACGTATACGCACACACAGGCTGGGCCACGGTCAGTGGCCAGCGCAGTTTTCTGAGCAGCGCCGGCCGGCTGACCGCCACAGGCCTCGATACCGATACCAAGATCGATCTCGGGGAAAGCAACATGCGCCACGCGCTGCCGGCGCCGCCCCAGGGCGAGGCGTTGCGCCATGCCGTGCGCGCCTCTATGGACTTTCTGACCGTTGGGCCACGGCGGGTGACCGCGATCCTGTGGGCGGCCATGTATGCGGCCCCGCTGACCGCGCTGCGCTCGCTCGATACCATGATCTGGGTCTACGGCAGCAGTGGCAGCGGCAAGAGCACAGTCAGCCATCTAGCCCTGGCGCATTTCGGCGCCAGCTTCATCGCCGGCCGGAAGTACGTGCCGCAGATCGGATGGAACGCTACTCCCTTTGCTATCGAAACGGCGATGTTTGTCTGCAAGGATGCGCCTTTGGTGATCGACGACTACGCCCCGCAGTTTATGAGCATTGGTGATCGCGACAAGCTGCGCAAGACGGCCAACGAGGTCATCCGGTCTCTGGGCAACCGCCTGGCGCGAGCACGGGGCAGCTACCGCAACGGGGATGCCACCACCAAAGCGCTGCATAACCCGCGCGGCCTGGTGGTCAGCACGGCTGAGAACCCTATAGAGGGGCAGAGCCTGGTGAACCGCATGCTCTATGTGCCTGTGGAAAAAGGAGAGTTGCTGCGCAAAGCGGGCAACCCGATATTGGACCTGGCACAGGACCATGCCGGCAGCGGGCTGTATGCCGGCGCCATGAGCGCGTTCATCTGCTGGCTGATCGTCAACTGGGACAGTGCCAGCCGCGAGTTTTCGGCCGCGGTTGACAACACATCGCGCCAGGCGCGGGCACTGCTGCCCAGCGGCTTTGATCGTCTGCCGGACTATGCCGCCATCCTGGACGCCTCCCAGCAGCTGGCGCTGCGGGCTTTCACCGATCTCGGGCTGATCAACAAGGATCTGGCCGAGGGCGAGGGCGCGGCCAACCACGATGCCATCCTGGACGTGGTAACCAAACAGGCCGGCCGCGTGGCTGAGCAGTCGCCGGCGCAGATGTTCCTGCGGGCAATTGAAAGTCTGTTGGATCGGGGCAAGGTCTACCTGGCGCCCCGGAAAGCCAATACGGACTTTCAACCCCCTGAGCACATCGATAAGGTCGGCTGGTATGACCCACATGATAAGGGCGCGATCTGGCTGGATACCCAGGTTGCGCTGAGCTGGGCCCAAAGCTACTGGCGTGACGGCCAGATCACCTTTGACACCACGCGGGATGCGCTGAAACGGCTGATGCTCCAGGCCGAGGTTCTGCGCGCAATCGATGGGGCCTCCGATAACGCCGAGGTCAGCAAGTATATGGGCGCCAGCGGCACAAAGCGGGCGCTGGAGATCGATCTCGAAAAGACGATGGCCCAATGGCAGATCGATCTGCGCTACCCGCGAACCCTGCATGACATTGATGACCCGGACGGCAGCGAGCCGGCCTGGTCGCCGCAGCTGGTGTGACATGGCACAGACGATCACTGAGTTGGTGCGAGCGGATGACCTGACAGCCTACCTGGCGCTGCATGGTCTACGCGTTGTACGAGGCGGCTGGCGTTGGGGCGAGCACCACCCCTATCTGATTGTGGCGCCGGCGCAAACCGTTGCTCAGGCAGATCCTGAGCCTACGCAGGGAGAGGAGATTGCAGATGACTAAGCGACTGAGCTTTCCGGCAAACGTGGCCCCCGAACATATCAAAGACGAAAAAATCCAGGCTCTGATCGAAGTGCTGGAAGATGCGCTTGTTGACAACCCAGCCATACAAGATGCGCTGAATGCCTGCGACTTGGAGCCCACAACCCGTGCGCGTTGGTGGGCCGCAGTAAGCGCGGTCAGTGTGCTCCTGGCCCATGAATGTGGTCAGGAGGTCGCGAGGAACGATGCGGCCGATGAAGGGAGTTCGCCCAATGCCTAGCTATCGCTGTTTCCGTTGTGGCAGAGATCTGAGCAACGAAAAAAGTATCGAGGTCGGCATCGGCCCGATCTGCCGAACCAAACACTCAGTGGAAGAAGCGGCCGAAGATCGCCAGCGCAAAAAGAACCTCACTTGCCACAAGGGATTTGTCTGCTGGGCACCTGACCATGTCGCCACAGTGCTGAGCCGCTTCATCAATCGCTATACCGGGCTGGCTGCGAATGCGGCGCTCCCACAGACGCTTACGGATGAGATCGCGGGCCTGGTGGGGGAAGTGCGCGACGCGCTGGGATTGAATTTGCCGCGCGTTCAAGTTCCCAAAATTGACGTTCCTATGTTTGGAGAAAAAACCATTGGAGTTTTGGGTATTCCACCCCGCAAAGGCCCATTGGGAGTGAGCTTTGCCATGCCCGTTGACCATGATGAGCAGTTTCGCCGGATCGGTTTACGGTTCGACAGGATCTGCCCGTTTGGGCTGGATTGCCAGGATCCAGATAAGGCGGTTGATGCGGTCTGGCGCCTGCTGTCGGTCATGCGCTACCAGGTAGAGCCGCTGCTCGCCACAGAAGACAACTGCGATTGGGCCTGGGATCTGCTGCTGTACCAGCACCTGGGGAATGTGCTGGAGTGCCTGGGGCTGAATGATGACGCGGCCGATATCAATCAAATCGTCAGGACTCAAAAAGAGAAGCCAGTTCGCCTGGCTTTCAACCTTATTTAAAAAACGCGCAGCCGTGGGTAGCGGATGCGCGTTGCCGGAACACCGTTGCGGATGATCTGGCGGCCAGAGTGTACCGCACCCTGGCCGCCAGGGAAAGGCAAGGCAGGATGGAATTGAACGATTTGCAATTCAACGGGGCGGTTCAACTTTTGAGCGATACCGCTTTTCGCGGCTACATCGTTGGGCGCTGCACGCCTGACCATATCGTGCTGGGGGTCATCATCCTGGTGGCAGTGGTAGAGCCCGGAAAAACGGGGCTGCGAGGCAATGTCAGATTGCCGCTGTCGGATCTGGCCAAGGCGCCGGCGGGGAGATCGCGATGAATGAACCCCTCCAGGTCAA
>Ga0134121_10004968_pt1 | contig 10841 bp, 4 predicted proteins | sample KB301_FD_96463 | JGI IMG/M metagenome (GOLD analysis project Ga0134121, IMG submission 96463) | Terrestrial soil microbial communities without Nitrogen fertilizer from Kellogg Biological Station, Michigan, USA - KB3-0-1 | ecosystem: Environmental > Terrestrial > Soil > Unclassified ...
AACAACGAGATGGGCGACTTCAATGCCGGCCCGGGTCTCACCAACCGGGAAGGGCTGATCGGAACCCCGCCGAACCTCGCCGCGCCCGGGAAGCGGATTCTCTCCAGCATGACGCCGACGATCCTGGCCCGAAACGGCAAGGTCTTCCTGGTGATCGGCAGCCCCGGCGGACGGACGATCATCAATACCGTCCTCCTGGTCATCCTCAACGTCGTGGACTTTGGACTGAACGTCCAGGAGGCCATCGACGCGCCCCGCTTTCACCATCAGTGGCTGCCCGACGTCATTCGCTACGAGCGCTACGGGCTATCGCCCGACACGATCGCCCTCTTGAAGGCGCGCGGTCACGCGTTGTCGGAGGCCTCGAGCCAGGGCGTGGCCGAGGGAATCCTGTTCGACGCGAAGAGCGGTCTTCTCGAGGGAGGAGTCGACCGCCGCGCCGCCGACGGAGCCGCGGTTAGTCCTTGAGGTCGGCTCCTCCCGGGAGCCGAAGGCCGAGCTCGGCCTCGATTCGGGAGGCTATCTCCCGGGGAGGCGCCGCGATGTCGACGACGATCGCGCCCTTCGGGTCCTCGAGGGCCGCGAATTGGCTGGCCAGGAGTCCCGGGTCCATGTAGTGACCGCTCCGCGCCAGGAGCCGCGCGCGGATCAGGGCCGCGTCGCCCTGGAGATGGACGAAGCGTACGGCGTCGCCCGCTTGAAGCCGATCGCGATAGGACTGCTTGAGGGCCGAGCAGGCGAGCACGGCGGATTCACCCCGGGCCAATCGAGCGTCGATCTCGGCGCGGAGCGCGGTCAGCCACGGCTCGCGATCGGCGTCGGTCAGCGGAACCCCGCTCCGCATCTTCGCGACGTTGGCGGAGGGATGGAAATCGTCCGCGTCCAGGAAAGCCCAGCCGAAGTCGTCGGCCACGAGGTGTCCAATCGTCGTCTTGCCGACGCCCGTAACGCCCATGACCACGACGATCACGATCGGCTCCTCGTCATGCGAAGGGCCGATCAGAAGCTCGCATCCTGAACGATCTGCCAGCGCGCGCCGACGCGGTGCATCACCAGCAGGGTGAGGCCGCTTGCCGCCGGCTTGTCGGGGTACGAGAGCGACCACCGGGCGGCTATGGAGACAGCGGCCGCGTCGCGGGAGGATGGCGGCCGAGTCTCGATGGGTTCCAGGGCCAGCGTCCCCATGGCCGCCTTGTCCGGGTAGCGCTTGCGGTAGCGGTCCAGGACCGCCTGGCGCCCGCGCGTGATGCCGGACGGCGAGAGGAAGGTCGCGTCATCGCCATAGACCTCGCAGAAGGCCACGAGATCACCGCGATTCCAGGCCGCGACCTGGGTTTGCAGGAGGGTCACCGGCTCTCTGGCCTCGTCGGCCAGGGACCGCGCAGGCGGGACGGTGAGAGCAATGAGCAGTGCGCCCTGGATCAGCGTCTTCATGGGTAGATCCTACTTGCCCCATTCGTGTTGGGCCACATCCACGTGCCATCGAAGCTCGGACGGGGCCCGTAGGCTTAGTGCTGGATGGGTCCGCTCGTGCGGAGTAAGATCGCGGTCGTGCGACCGGGCCGCAGCGCCGGGCTCGAAGGGTATGCGACTCGGCTACCCGCGGTCGAAAGCGTCGACCTTTGGCGGATCGATCTCGACCGGCCCGTCCCCGGATCACTCGCGCTGCTGAACGCCGAGGAGCGGGCCCGCGCGAGCCGCTTCGTCTTCGACCGGGATCGGACCCGATTCGTGGCGGGGCGAGCTGTACAACGACTCATCTTGGCCGGCTACACCGGTGGTGCCCCCGAGGCGCTGCGCTTCGAGCTCGGCCCGTACGGCAAGCCCCACCTTTCTGCCGGCCTCGCCTTCAGCTACTCCGGCTCCGGCGCCTGCGGGCTACTCGCCGTCGGCGGCGACCGCCCGCTCGGCGTCGACGTGGAATGGGTCCGGGAGGTTTCGGACGCGGCGGCGCTGGCCCGAGGCGTCTTCACTCCTGAGGAGCTGGCGGCCTGGAGAATCAGGGGCGACGACCCGGGCGCGGGCTTCCTCCGCGTTTGGACGCGCAAGGAGGCGACCTTGAAGGCCCTGGGCCTCGGACTCGGCGGAGAGGAACACGCTACGACGGAGCAGCGCGCCACAGTCGAGGTCTTCGAAATCGAACTCGACGCGGACTACGCCGCCGCGCTCGCGGTGATGCGCGCAGACCCGCGCCCTAACCTGCTCGGTTGAGCTGCGCCTGTTCCGCTTTGGCGATGGCGTCTTCCAGCTGCTCGGCCAGCACCCGGACGTTGGGATCGAGCATGGTCGTGTCGTGGTCGCCGGGTACCTGGCGCGCGTCGATCCCGGCGGCGGCCAGCCCGACCCAGCCGAGCTCGGGCCCAGGGTCCTCCAACAGGTCGAACAGGCCGTCGCGGGCCCGGAAGACGGCCAGCCGGCCGTTGTAAGGCTTCACCCCGTAGCCGTCCTGGGCCTGCCGATACGCCTGCGTAATCCAGAAATCGCGGAGCTCGTGGGGCACGGTCCGTCCGAAGGCCGTCCTCAGCCAGACCCCGAGCTTCGCGGAGATGAAGCCGAGGTCGCGGGCCGCCTTGGCCTTGAGCTTCATAGCCAGGATGTGCCGATCCGCCTCGCGGATCATGCGCGCCCACCGACTCGCGCGGGTCTCCTTCAACCCGACCCCGGGGCGTACCAGATCGATCAGACCCAGGAACATGATCGGCTCGCCGGCCGCCTGAAGCCGCTGGGCCACCTCGTAGGCCACGAGCCCACCGCCGCAGTAGCCGCTCAGGTAATAGGGCCCCTTGGGCTGGATGGTTCGGAGCTCGACCAGGTATTCCTCGGCCATGCCCTCGATCGTCTGGTGCGGCCTGGTCCGGCCATCGAGCCCGCGCGCCTGGAAGGCATAGAACGGCCGGTCGTGCGACATGTGCCGGGCGAGGTCCTGGAGATTGAGGACGTTCCCTCCGGCGCCGTGCACACAGAAGAACGGCGTCAGCCGGCCCTGCCGGCGGATGGGGACGAGCCGCGCGAAGTTGCGGTCCCCGATCTTCTCCACCGCCGAGCGCTTCTCGGGGACCTTGGCCACCGGCTTCTCGGGACCGGGCTCGGGCTCCGTATCGCCGATGAGCGCGGCCAGGTGCCTGATGGTGGCCTCGTCCAGCAGCGCCGCGAGCGGCAGGTTCTTGCCGGTGGCCTGCTCGATCCTGGAGAACAGGCGCGTGGCGAGCAGCGAGTGGCCGCCGAGCTCGAACCAGTCGTCGCTGACGCCGACCCGCTCGACGCCCAGAAGCTCCGCCCAGATCACGGCCAGCTTCTTCTCCGTCGCGGTGGATGGAGGATCGTACGCGGTCGCCAGCGCCGGGCGATCCTCGGACGAGGTCTGCGCACCCGGCGCCTGGGCGGTCTCCCGCTGGACCTCTTCCGGTTGCGTGGCTCGCTCCACCCCGCGAAGCCGCGCCATTCCCTCGACGAGGTCGTAGGGCGTGACCACCAGCCGCGGCCGACCCGACGCGAGCGCCCGCACGAAGGCCTCGGTTCCCGAGGCGGGAGTGATGGCCGTGCGCATCATCTCGTCCCAGGCTCGGCGTCGATCGGCGCCGACGCTGACCCGGGTCGCCATGCCGACGTCGCGCCAGGCGGAGAAGTTCAGGACCAGGACCCGCTTCCAAGCCGCCGGCCGGGAGGTCGCATCTGGAAAGATGTCCAGGACGGCGTTGGCCGAGGCGTAGTCGCAGAGGCCCGGCGCGCCCACGATCGAGCTGATCGAGCTGAGCAGGACGACGAAATCCAACGGCTCCTGGCCGAGGTGCTGGACGAGCGCGGCCAGGCCGTCCACCTTGGGTGCGAAGACCTCGCCCACCTCGGAGTCGTCCTTGAGGAACGCGACCCGATCGTTGCCGGAGATGCCCGCGGCGTGGATCACGCCGTCCAGTCGTCCCCAACGCCTGGCCGCCTCCGCGATGGCGCTCCCCATCGCGGCCGGCACCCCGGCGTCGGCAGGCAGGACCAGGACTTCGGCCCCCGCCTTCTCCATCTCGCGCACGGCGCGGATGGCGGCCGCGTTCCGCTCGGTGGCGGGATGCGACGACACCCACGCATCCCAGTCCTCCCGTGGCGGCAAGGGGGTGCGGGCGGTGAGAAGCAACCGCGCAGAGCACTCGCGCGCCAGCCAGCCCGCGAGGGTCAGGCCGATGCCGCCGAGTCCGCCGGTGACGAGGTAGGCACCCTGCTTGCGGACGGGCAAGTCCGCCGCGCTCGCCTTGGGCACCGTGATCCGCTCGAGGCGGCGGACCCACCGGCGCCCCCCGCGTCGAGCCACCACGTTCTCCCCGTCCGGCGTGGCTGCCTCCGCGACCAGCTCGCGAGCGGCCGATTCCGCGGTGTCACGCCCCATCCCGATCTGCAGGTCCACGGTGCGCATCCGGAGCCCCGGGACCTCCGTGGGCAGGGTTATCACGGGCCCCATGGCCAGCGCGTCCTCCGGGTGATGGACCCGCTCGTCGAGGACGCTCGCCGCTCCGTCGGTGCCAACCAGGACGAACGCCGGCGCCTCGGGCTCGGGCTGGAGCGCCGCCGCCAGGGCCACCAGCGTGCGATACCCGAGCCGCACGGCATCCTGACGGCCCTTCTCGGTGAGCCACAGGTGCAAGGCTCCGCGCACGATGCCGCCGGCCGCACGGATCTCCTTCACCACCGCGGCCAGGTCCTGCCTGACGCCCGGCCGTACGCGGAAGCGCTGGGGTCCGAGTCGCCGCATTTCGACACCCGGCTCTATCACCACGGCTGAGGCGCCCGCGTCGGCCACGGCCCTCTCCACGGCCCCGGAGAGACGCCCGGGCGGAGCGAGAACGAGCCAGGTGCCTTCCAATCGCCCGCCGGCCTCGGCTCCGTGGCCCCGAGCCCAGGTCGGCTCGTACAGCCAGTCTCCGGGATCGGTGCTCGTCGTGGGTGCGGTCGGCGAGGCCGCGGGGACGATGGCCGGCGTGGCCGAGACGCCAGCACTCTCCGGCCGCGGGGAGGCCTCGACCCAGAAGCGCTTGCGTTCGAACGGATAGGTGGGCAGCGGGATGCGCCGGGGGGCCTCCCCCTCGTGTAGCCCGCGCCAGTCGAGGTCGGCGCCGGCGAGCCAGAGCCGGCCCGCCGATTCCAATACCGCTTCGTCGTCGGGGCGATTCTCGCGGGGGTGAGCGAGCGACGAAACCGCTCTGGCTGCGTCCTTGCCCAGTGTGAGCTTGGCCAGCGTCGTGAGCACGTTTCCCGGGCCCACCTCCAACAGGGTTGCGGACGGGTCGGCGGAGATCGTGCGGATGCCGTCCTCGAACCGAACCGCCCCCCGGAGGTGATCTGCGTAGTACGCCGGCGACATCGCCTGCTCTGGAGTGATCCACGTGCCGGTCAGGTTGGACACGTACGGCAGAGTCGGGGCCGAGAGCTTCAACTTCTCGAGCACGGCCCGAAACGGCGGCAGGGCGGGTTCCATCGATGCCGAGTGGAACGCGTGCGACGTTTGGAGCGGCCGCCCGCCGACGCCGCGCACGGTGAGTCGTTCGAGAAGGGCCGCGACTGCGTCGCTGGGGCCGGAGACGGTGCACAGGCCGGGGGCGTTGACGGCCGCGATCTCCACCGCCTTGAACTCGGCCAGGAGCGGCTCTAGCTCCTGCGGCGGGAGCTGGGCGCTCGCCATGGTGCCGGGCGGCATCGTCTGCATGAGCTTCCCGCGCGCGGCGACGGCGGCGAGAGCATCTTCGAGCGTGAACACACCGGCGAGGTGGGCGGCCACGTATTCGCCCAGGCTGTGGCCGATCATGACCGAGGGCGTGATCCCACGCGCCTTCCAGAGCGCAGCCAGCGCCACCTCGGTCACGAACAGCGCGGGCTGCGTGAAGCGGGTCTCGTCGATCGCCCCTTCGCCGGCGGCGGTGAAAAGGATCCGGCGAAGATCGAGGCCCAGCTGCGCATCGAGGAACTTGGCGCAGCGGTCGACGACGTCCTTGTAGACGGGCTCGGTTTCATAGAGCCCGTGCCCCATCCGCACGTGCTGGCTGCCTTGCCCGCTGAAAAGAAACGCGACCGGTCGGCCCGAGCCGCTCCGGATGCCCGAAAGGCCCGGCGCCGCCGGCTTCTTGAGGGCCTGAGCCGCCTGCGCAGGCTCGCGGGCGACCACTGCGCGCCGGTGCGGGAACACCTTGCGGCCGAGGGCCAGGGTGTACGACACGTCGGCGAGGCGAATGCCGGGATTGGCCTCGAGGTACAAGGCCAGGTCGGCGGTCGATCGGTCCAGTGCAGCCTCGCTCCGAGCCGAGATCACGAGAAGCTGGGCGGCGCGCGCGGGCGGCGCGGGCTCAGGCGGCGGGGCGTCCTCGACCACCACGTGTGAATTGGTGCCCCCGATGCCGAACGAGCTCACCCCGGCCCGGCGCGGCTCGTTGCCGATGGCCGGCCAGGGGGTGGCGGTGGTGGGGACGGTGAAAGGGCTCGACTCCAGGGAGAGCTGCGGGTTCGGCTTCTGGAAGTTGACGAGCGGCGGGAACTCGCGGTGGCGGAGGGCCAGGACCGTCTTGATGAGGCCCGCCACGCCCGCAGCCGCGTCGAGGTGGCCGATGTTGGCCTTGAGCGAGCCCAGCCGGCAGAACCCGACATCGGAGGTCGCGGCGCGGAACACCTGCGTGAGGGCGCCGATCTCGATGGGATCGCCGAGGGGCGTGCCGGTGCCATGCGCCTCGAGGTAGCCGATGGTCCGGGGATCCACGCCCGCGAGCGCCTGTGCCGTGGCGATCACCTCGATCTGACCTTCGACGCTCGGGGCGGTATACCCAGCCTTGGCCGCGCCGTCGTTGTTGACGGCGGCGCCGGTGATCACGGCCTGGATGGTGTCGCGGTCGGCCAGCGCGTCCTCGAGCCGCTTCAAGACCACCACTCCCGCGCCGGAGCCGGCGCGGATCCCCTCGGCTCTCTCGTCGAACGGCCGGCAATGGCCGTCGGGCGAGAGGATCATCCCCTCCTCGTAGAGGTAGCCACCTCGCTGCGGAAAGGGGATGGCCACGCCGCCGGCGAGGGCCATGTCGCACTCGCCGCGCTGGATCGCCCGGCAGGCGACGATCACGGCCACGAGAGAGGTGGAGCAGGCGGTCTGGACCGTCAGGCTCGGGCCGCGGAGATCGAGGCGGTAGGAGACGCGGGTGGCGAGGAAATCCTTGTCGTTCCCCACCATGATCTGATAGCCGCCCACCAGCGCCATGAAGGAAGGGTTGGCGTAGATCTGCCGAAGCACGTACGTGTTGATCCCGACGCCGGCGTAGACCCCCACCGCCTGACCGGCGCAGTCGCCAGCGTACCCGGCGTGCTCCATGGCCTCCCAGGCGGTCTCCAGGAAGACGCGCTGCTGCGGGTCGAGGGTCTCGGCCTCGCGGGGCGAGAAGCCGAAGAAAGCCGCGTCGAACCGGTCGGCGTCCTCGAGAACGGTCCCGCGTGACACGTACCTCGGGTTCTGCCGGAGCGCGGGGTCGACCCGGTCGGCGACGAGATCGGCTTCGCTGAAATCCTCGATCGACTCGACTCCGTCGCGGACGTTTCGCCAGAAGTCCTCCAGGGTCCGAGCCCCCGGGAAGCGACCCGCCATGCCGACGATCGCAATGGCGTTCTTGCGAATGGAGTCAGCCAAGAAGTTGTCTCGCGGCGCGGGCCTGCGCACGGCGGAGAGCGCTGTCTGCGGGGGTGGTGGCGACCGCGGGCGCGGCTTTGGAGGCCGTCGGGCGCGTCGTCTGGAGCCGGGCAGCCTGGGCCGCCACGGTCGTCCACTGGAAGAGGTCCACGAGCTTCAACTCGCTACCGAAATCGGCGCGGAGCGCCGCATGTAGCTTCACGAGGAGCAGCGAGTGGCCCCCGAGGTCGAAGAAGTTGTCGTGCAGGCCGACGTGGTCGGTGTGGAGGACCGACCGCCAGGCGGCCGCCACTCGCCGTTGGACGGGAGTGATGTGCGCGTCGTCCACCGGGGCGCTCGCCGCCCTCCCCGCGCCCTCGGGCGCGGGGAGCATCTTCCGGTCGACCTTCCCGTTCAGGGTCAGCGGTAGCGCCGGCAGGACCAGGAAGACGTTCGGGACCATGTACTCGGGCAGCCTGGCCCGGAGCGTGGCGCGCGCGTCTTCCGCCACGAAGCGGCCCGCGCCCTCCTCGACCACGTAGCCCACGAGCCGCGCGTCTCCGGGTGTGTCCTCCCGGACCACGACCACGCAGCGGTCGACGCCGGGGTGGCTCGACAGGACCGCCTCGATCTCGCCGAGCTCGATCCGGTGGCCGCGGATCTTCACCTGGTGATCGCGCCGGCCCAGGAAGTCGACCCGGCCGTCGGCTAAGAGCCGCGCCGTATCGCCCGTCCGGTAGACCCGATCGCTCCGCCCTCCCGGCAGGCTGATGGTGACGAACTTCTCGGCCGTCAACTCGGGTCGCGCGTGGTAACCGCGGGCAACTCCCTCGCCGCCGATGCACAGCTCGCCGGGAACGCCAATGGGCGCCGGCCGGCCGGACTGTTCCAGGACATAGATCCGAGTGTTCTCGATGGGCCGGCCAACCGTGATCGGAGCGTTCGGATCGTCGATCCGGCTGAGCGTCGACCAGATGGTGGTCTCGGTCGGTCCGTACATGTTCCAGAGCTCGGCCACGCGGCCCACGAGCGCCTGCGCCAGGTCCTTGGGCAGCGCCTCGCCGCCGCACAGGGCCTTGAGGTCGCTCTTGCCGGTCCAGCCGGCGCCGAGGAGGAGCCGCCAGGTCGCGGGCGTTGCCTGAAGCACGGTGATCTGCTGTTCCTCCAGGAGCGCGATCAGCCGCTCACCGTCGAGGACCTCGGTCTTGGTGGCGATGACGATCCGCGCGCCCACCATCATGGGCAGCCACATCTCGAGACCGGCGATGTCGAACGATAGCGTGGTGACGGCGAGCCACGCGTCGTCGGCGGTCAGGCCGGGCGTTTGCCGCATCGCCTCCAGGAAAGCGATCACGTTGCGGTGCTCGACCTCGACGCCCTTGGGGCGACCGGTCGAGCCGGAAGTGTAGATGACGTAGGCGCGATCTTCGGGCTTCACCGCCACGGCCGGAGGAGTGGCGGGCATTGCCGAGAGCTCGGCCTCGACCTGGTCGAGGAGCACCACCGGGACGGACGCATCGCCCAGGAGCGGCGCGAACTCCACGAGGGTCACGATGCATGCGACGCCGGCGTCCTCCAGCGTGTAGCGGAGCCGCTCGGCCGGGTGGGTGGGATCGAGCGGAACGTAGGCCGCGCCGGTCTTGAGCACCGCCGCGATGGCGGCGGGCATGTCCGACGTGCGATCCAAACAGACGGCCACCAGCGATCCCGCCTTCACGCCCCGCTCCTCGAGGAGATGCGCGAGCCGGTTGGCCCGCTCCTCGAGGGCACGGAAGGTGAGCTTGCCGTTGCCGTCGATCACCGCGGTAGCGTCGGGGCGGGCGGCCGCCGTTGCTTCGAGCAGGTGATGGAGGCAGCGACTCCGGTCGTGCTGGAGCTTGGTCGCGTTCCAGTCGTCGAGGATCCTCCGCTCCTCGTCCGTTCCCAGCAACGGAAGGTCCTGCACCCGGCAGGACGGCTGAGCCGCGGCCGCCCCCAGGAGGTGCTCGAGCTGCGCGTGCATCCGTCCGATGGTCTCGTCGTCGAAGAGGTCGGTCGCGTATTCCCAAAGCGCCATCAGCTCGCCGCGGTGCTCGGCCATCTCGACCACGATGTCGAATCGGGCGAAGCCCATATCGACCACCGACACCACCGGCTCCACCTCGAGGCCGACCACGTCGGGCAGGCTGGTGCCGAAGGAGTGGAGGGCGAAGAAGACCTGGAAGATCGGGGCGTAGTTGGTGCTCCGTTCCGGCCGGACGGCGTCGACCAGGACCTCGAACGGCAAGTGGCGGTGGTCGAGGGCGCCCGTCGTGGTCTTGCGAACCTGCGCCAGGAACTCCGCGAACGTCGGATTCCCTGCGAGCCGCGCGCGGAGGATCAGGTTGTTGACGAAGCAGCCGATCACCCGCTCCAACTCGGGCAGGTCGCGGTTCGCGACCGGCGAGCCGATCACCACCTCGTCCTGGCCCGAGTACCGGTGCAAGAGCACCTGCAGGCCAGCGACCAGCGTGGTGAACAGCGTGGTCTGGTGCTCCCGCGAGAGCTGCTTGAGCGCCCGGAGGACGCTGGGCGAGAGCGCCCGGCGCATCCGCCGACCGCGGTAGGAGAGGCTAGGGGGGCGGGGGCGATCGGTCGGCAGCTCGAGCAGCGCGGGAACGCCCTCGAGCTCGTGCTTCCAATACGCGATGTCGCCGCGCAGTCGACCCGTGCCGATCCGATCGCGCTCCCAGGCGGCGTAGTCGACGTACTGCAGATCCGGCGGAGGCGGCGCCGCCCCGCCGGTCGCCATGGCCTCGTAAAGCTCGCCGATCTCCCGTACGGCGATCACCATCGACCAGCCGTCGGAAATCACGTGATGCATGGCGATCGCGAGGAGGTGCTCGTCCGGCGCCAGCCGGATGAGGAGAAACCGGGCGAGCGGCCCGCGGGCCAGGTCGAACGGCGGCTTGACGATCTCCGCCCAGAGGCGCATCGCCTCGGCCTCCCGCGCCTCGGCAGGCAGGTGGCCGAGGTCGGCAATGTCGAGCACGACGCCCTGGGGCTCGTGCACCACCAGCTCCGGCGCGTCGTCGCGCTCGCCGATCCGCGTCCGCAGCGACTCCTGCCGGCGGACCAGCTCCTCGACGGCCCGCTTCATCAGCTCGAGGTCGAGTCGCCCACGGTATCGGAACGCGGACCCAATGTTGTAGTGAGAGCGCCCGGGGTCCATGCGATCCATGAACCAGAGCCGGTGCTGTAC
>Ga0134121_10004969_pt1 | contig 10840 bp, 10 predicted proteins | sample KB301_FD_96463 | JGI IMG/M metagenome (GOLD analysis project Ga0134121, IMG submission 96463) | Terrestrial soil microbial communities without Nitrogen fertilizer from Kellogg Biological Station, Michigan, USA - KB3-0-1 | ecosystem: Environmental > Terrestrial > Soil > Unclassified ...
ATCGTCGAGCGGCCACTCGCCAATTTCCTGCCGCTCTCCGACAACGCCTACTTGAAGATCGGCAATACCCTCGGCCAGACCCAGACCGAGCTCGGACGGTTCTCGGCACGGGACGCCGAGCGCCTGCCCGATTACTACGCGATGCTCGAGCGTGCCGGCAGCGTGATGCGCGAGCTTCTCCTCGAGACCCCGCCCAACGTCGGGGGCGGCATGCGCGACGTTTTCGCCGCGCTGCGCGTCGGTTACCGCCTGCGCAAGGCCGGCACGACGGCTCGCCGCGACTTTTTCGATCTCATGACCAAGAGCGCGGGCGATTTCCTCGACAGCTGGTTCGAGTCCGCTGCAATCAAGGCCGCATTCGGCTTCGACGCGATCGTCGGCAACTACGCCAGCCCGTACGCGCCCGGCAGCGCCTACGTGCTGCTGCACCACGTGATCGGCGAGGTGAACGGCCGGCGCGGCGCATGGGGCCACGCGATTGGCGGCATGGGGGCGATTACGCAGGCGATGGCGAAAGAAGCGGAGCGCCGCGGAGTCGAAATCACCACTGGGTCCGAAGTGCACAAGGTGTTAGTGGACGACCGCGGCGCGCAGGGCGTGCAGTTGGCCGACGGCAGCATGGTGGACGCGCGCTGCGTGGTGGCCAACGTCGACCCCCGGATGCTGTTCCTGAAGCTCATGGACGAGCGCGTGCTCGACCCGGACTTCGTGCAGCGCATGCGCAACTACAAGTGCGGTTCCGCGACTTTCCGCATGAACGTCGCGCTCTCGGAGCTCCCGGATTTCACCTGTTTGCCGGGTAAGCACCTGCAGGCGCACCACCAGTCGGGCATCATCATCGGTCCTTCGCTCTCCTACATGGAGCAGGCCTATTTCGATGCGCGTACTTACGGCTGCTCGCGCGCCCCGGTGATTGAAATGCTGATCCCTTCCACGCTCGATTCGACGCTGGCGCCGCCCGGGAAGCACGTGGCGAGCCTGTTCTGCCAGCATTTTGCGTTCGATCTGCCGAAGGGCCTCGACTGGGACGCCATACGCGAGCCCGCGGCCGACATGGTGATCGACACCGTCACACGCTATGCGCCCAACTTCAAGGACGCGGTACTGGGACGCAAGACTCTCTCGCCGCTCGATCTCGAACGCGATTACGGATTGACGGGTGGCGATATCTTCCACGGCGCGCTGACGCTGGACCAGGTCTGGAGCGCGCGCCCGGTACTCGGCCACGCCGATTACCGTGCGCCGGTGCCCAAGCTCTACCTGTGCGGGGCGGGCACGCATCCTGGCGGCGGCGTATCCGGACTGCCGGGTCACAACGCCGCGCGCGAAATCGTGCGCGACTTGCGAAAGCGCAAGGATTAATTGTTATAATTCAATAACTTATAGTGTAAATGCCGTGGCCATGTTCCTGCGCTTCCTGTCCTGCCTTGCACTCGTCGTATTGCTCGTTGTCGGAGCCGGCTGCGGGCAGAAAATACCCGGCGTCGCGCCGGTCGGTCCGAATGAGGTCATCGTCGCTTTCGGCGACAGCCTGACCTTCGGCACCGGCGCGACTGAGAGCGAGAGTTACCCCGCGGCGCTCGGGCAATTGATCGGTCGCAAAGTCGTGCGCGCGGGCGTGCCGGGCGAGGTGACGGAAGGAGGGCTGCAGCGACTGCCGGCGGTGATCGAAGAGCATCGCCCGGCCCTGATGATCGTGTGCCTCGGCGGCAACGACATGCTGCGCAAGGTGGACGAGGCGCAGATAAAAGCCAACTTGCGCGAGATCATCAGGACGATCCGGGCCGGCGGCATCTCGGTCGTGCTGGTGGGCGTGCCCAGGCCCGCGCTCATCACCAGCACCGCGGAGTTCTACGCCGAGATCGCGAAGGAATTCAACGTTCCGTACGAGGGCAAGGTCGTGACCGATGTCCTCTACCAGCGCGAGCTTAAATCCGACACGATCCATCCCAACGCCAGAGGCTATCGCAAGATGGCGGAGGCGATCGCGGAATTGTTGCGCAAGGCGGGCGCCGTTTGAACGCCGGCGCCTCGCGGCTGACCCCGGTCCGGCTCACGCTCCTGATGTGCGTGGCCGAGACGCTCGGCATGACCGGCTTCGCCACTTACACGACGCTCCTGCCGGCGTTGCAGAAGGAATGGGGGCTCACCAATTCCGAGGCAGGGCTGATCAGCGGCATATTTTACGCGGGCTACGTTGCGGCGACACCCATCCTCACCAGCCTGACCGACCGGGTGGACGCGCGCCGCGTGTATTTGCTCGCCTGCGGAATGTCGCTCGCCGGCGCGGCGGGATTCGCGCTCTTCGCGAACGGGCTTTGGAGCGCGCTGTTCTTCCAGTTTCTGATCGGGGCGGGTCTCGGCGGCAGCTACATGCCGGGCCTGAAGGTCCTGGCCGACCAGCTCGAAGGATCGGTGCAGTCGCGCGCGGTCGGTTTCTATACCGCGAGCTTCGGCATCGGCTCGACGTTCTCCATCCTGATCTGCGGCTGGTTCGGCGCGGCGTACGGCTGGCACGCGGCGTTCACCTACGGCGCGGCAGGCCCGGTGCTGGCCGCGCTCCTGGTCAACCTCGTGATGCCGCGCGGGCGCACACGCGCAGCGGGCGAGCCACACCCGGCGGCGCTGCTCGACTTCCGGCCGGTGCTGAAGAACCGGCGGACGCTGCTCTACGTCATCGGCTATTCAGCGCACAACTACGAGCTCTTCGGCCAGCGCTCGTGGATGGTGGCTTTCCTCGTATTCACCGCGTCGCTGCAGCCGGCGGATGCGCCGATGTTGATTGCTGCGGCGACGCTCGCTGCGGCGATCAACATGCTCGGGCCGGTGATGAGTGTGTCGGGCAACGAGCTCGCGATCCGCCTCGGCCGCACGCGCGTGATCTTTACCTTCATGGGCGCCTCGGGTTTGCTCGCCTGCGTGTTGGGCTATGCCGCTGCGCTGCCGTGGATACTGGTGTTCCTCATCATGTGCCTGCACTACGGCCTGATGCTGGGCGACTCGGCCGCGCTCACCTCCGGCGCGATCGCTTCCGCGCCCCCCGACCAGCGTGGCGCGACGATGGCGGTCTATTCCTTCGTGGGATTCAGCTCGGCCATGTTCGCGCCGCTGATATTCGGCGTGGTGCTCGATCTTGCGGGCGGCAACCGCAGCCTGGTCGCGTGGGGCCTCGCGTTCGCCAGCATCGGCGTCTTCGGCGCGCTCTCGCCGCTTGCGCGCTGGTTCTATTTGCGCCGCCAGGCGGGATGAAATCCGCCGCACGGCGCCCGGGCTATTTTTTCTGGTCGCCCGTCGGGCCGATCACGATCTGCGCGGCGCTGAGCGAACCTTTGCGCGCATCTTGGTCCGACGCTACGCGCAGGTAAGGATTATCGCCAGTGTCCAGGATCCAGCCGACGAAATTGCCGCGCGAATCAAACAGGTAACCGCTCGGTCCGGAGGCCAGCATGCGCGCCTTTTCCCCGAAGATCAGGTAGTAGCCCGATCCCCGGGATTCAAGCTTCACCGCCTGGTCGTATTGCGGCCGCCATTTCCGGAAATCATCCAGCGTCTGGACGCTCCGCGGCGGTTCGACGGCATTCTTCAGCCCGCCGTCCTGGTAGAGCATCCAGGCGACTGGCAGGGCGAGCAACCCGGCCAGCATCAGAATGACTTCGATAATTCTTCGAATCGGGGCCATCAAAGAATTTCTAAGTTCGGGATTCCGCGTTGAGTTGCGGCCAGCGCTCCAGCCATTGCAGCGCCAGCGCCCGAAGTTGCGTGCGCTCGGCCGACGGCAATCCTGCGGGATCGTAGCGGTAACGGTAATGTAGTCGCGCGATCGGCAGCAGCGTATCCACGCCGAGCCCGGCGGGCAGGCGGTCGCGGATGCGGGCGAGCCAGGCCATGACGGTTTCCCCTTCGGCGCGCGCGAGCCCGGCTTGCGCGAGTGCGCGCTCGATCTGGAACAGTTCCGAGTCCGCGCCCGGCGCGCGCGCATGCTCCGCATCCCGCTGTCCGGCGCGATTGCCGAATATCATGAGCTTGCGCTGGCGATAGAGCCGCCAGCCGAACCAGAAGGCGACGAGTAGCGCCACGCCCAAGCTGACGGCGGCGACCCGGTCCTCGGCCCGCGCGCCGGCGCCGAGCCGCGCCAGGCGGAAACGCGCCCAAGCCCACAGGTCGGAAACCGGCGCCCACCATGACGCGCTGCCGTCTTCGATCACGGCCCAGGCGGGCGGCGTCGTGTCGATTTCGATCCAGCGCCCGTCGACCCAGGCGCTCGTCCAGGCGTGCGCGTGGCGCACGCGCACGATGTAGGCGTCCTCGAGCCTGCTGTACTCTTGCGCCGAGAATCCGGTGGCGTAGCGTGCCGGAACGCCAGCGGCTCGCAGCAGCAGCACGGTCGCGGTGGCGTAGTACTCGCAATGACCCGCTTTCGTCCGCAATAAGAAGTCGGCGAGCGCGGAACGGTCGCCGGACGCCGCCGGCTGATAGGTGGCATAGTTGAAGCCATTGGCGAAGTAACGCCTGACTGCTTCTGCGGCCGGGCCTGCCGGCAGGCCGGTCAGACCGAGGCCATCCGCGATCTCGCCGAAGAGCTTGCGTTCGTTCTGCGGGATTCGCAGGTCGTCTTCACCGGGTATCTCTTCGGTGCCGGCACCCACCGTTCCCACGTAGGAAAAATAGCCCGGCGGCAGTTCCGCCTGCACCGTTCCCAGCCGGTTGCGCTTGACGCCCAGAGCCTTGAGTTCGCGCAATTCGACGGTGCGGCTGGGCAGGCTCAGCACCGGGTTGCCGCGCGGGGAATAATCGAACACCGTCACGCGAGCGCCTGAAATCGTCGCGTCACGGACCAGCGCCCACGGCGCGCCCGCGTCCGGTGGCCGGACCACCAGCAGGGGCACATTGCGCGCGGTCCAGGTGCCCCCGAAGTAGCCGTTGTAACTCGCGCGATGGAGCAGCAGCGGGCCGCCCAGATCGCCCTCGACGCGCACGCGCAGCACGATCGCATCGTCCTGCTTCAATTCGCCGATATGGCCGAGATCAGTGCGGCTGAGGTAAGGGTCGGTGCGCGAACCGGCGGCGCCGATCCATTCCGGCACGGCCTCTTCCAGCCACGCCTGCGCACGGTTGAGCCCTTGATGGGCGCCGTAGCCGGCGCCAACCGTCGCGGCGAGCAGCCAGATCCACAGCACAACCGGGTAACGCCGGGGCCGCACCGACCAGAGCGCCCACGCGACGAGCACGGTGAGGCCGGCATAGAACCACGGCCCGCGCGTGTGAATCGCAGCCGCGGCGACGATCCACACCGCGAGACAGGGATAACCCAGGTTCAGTGCGTAATGCTCATCGGAGCCGGCCCGGCGCAGCGTCCACACGAAAGCCGCGACATCCACTTCACGCAGGTTGCCCCACGCCTGGGCGGTGGCGAGCGGCAGCAACAGCACCGGCAGCCACTGGAACAACAGCATCAACGCGCGGGGATTGCCGAATGTGAAATAGAGGTAGCCGCCGACCAGCAACACCAGCACGCTGCAGAAATCGGACAGTCGGTTGAAATGCGCCTGCTCGATGTTCCAGCGCAACGCAACGAAGCGCGGCGCCTCGAGCGCGATCGCCGCCGCGATCGCGACCGGCCAGTAACCGGTCTGCAGGCCCCACAGCACGCAGGCGGCGGCCAGCACTCCCGCAGGCGTGTTCATAGCCGCGCCAGCCCTTCCTGTACTTTGCCGGGCTCGACTGTCAGGAGCCACGGCGGCGGCTCGGCGACCGGCTCGCGAGTCACCGCGATCGCCCGGAACGCGATGCCGTGGGACTGGAGTTGCTTCAGGAAGCTCGCGCGTTGCTCGTCCCAGCCGAGCAGCACGCAGATGCAGCCGGTCAATGCGCCGCGCCGCGCCACCACGGCGTTGCCCAAGACGGAGAACGGCTTGTCGCGGCACGGCTGGACGCCAGCCAGGATTTCGAGCAGGTTGCCGGCCTGCATCTGGCCGCGGCCTGCCGTATAGGTATAGGCCTCGGGACCGATGAACATCAGGTCGAGCAGGCACTCGCGCGTGTCGATGGTGTAGGCAAAGGACGCGGCGATCGACACCGCTTCCTCGAACAGCTGCTCGTCGCGCACGGAGGCGAAGGTGTCGAGCACGAGCGCGTGCCGCTCGAAGTACTCATCCTGGTATTCCTTGACGATCGGTCGCGCAGCGCGGGCGAACGATTTCCAGTGGATGCGCTGAAGGGGATCGCCGGGGCGGTAATCTCGCAGCCCGACAAACTCCTCCGAGTCACCGACCGAGGTAGCGAGCGTAACGCCGCCGGGCTGATAACGCCGCGAGCCGGGGAGGGTGAGCGGGGGCAGCGTGTAGCGCCGCGGAAGCACCGTGAAGTTCGAAGGTTGCGGCACGCGAGCGAGCGCCTTGACCAGGCCCAGCGGGTCGGCGCGCCCGACAATGAGGCCGTGGCTGTGGGCAACCCCGCGCTTCAAGGCCAGTGCATCGATCTCGACTTCTACGGTCACGCCGGGCGCGAGCGCAGGCACGGGCCGTTCCGGGACGCGCGCGAGCTGGTTGGCGTCGACCAGCCGCTTCCATTTGCGATAGGTCGGGATCCCGATGACCGCGTTGTAGGCATCGTGCGTGGGCCGCGGGTCGGCGAAGTCCTCGCGCAGCGACAGGCCGTCCATCATCGCGGTGCCGGAATTGCTTACTCGCACGCGATAGTTGAAGGGTTTTCCCGCCGTGGCCATGCGCGGCAGCAAGCGCTCAACGCTCACGCGCGTGCTGAGGAATGGCAGGCACAACAAAGCCACTGCCACCAGCGAGGCGAGCAGGCCGAAAGCCTGGTAAGCGACGCTCTGCGTGGTGTCGATGCCGGCCGCTCCCGTCACGACGATACCCGAGAGCACCATCGCACCGGCAGCGGTAAAGCGCCGATTCGCCCAGTACGTGACGCCGGTGACGAAACGAAAGACGAAGTACGATGGCCGTTTCAGCGCCATTGCGGTATTGCTACGCCGGAACGCGGATCGCGCGCAGCACGTCGTCCACGACTTGCTGCGCGGTGGCGCCGGAGAACTTCGCCTGCGGGTCGAGTATCAGTCGGTGCGCCAGCACCGGCCCCGCCATTTCCCGGATGTGGTCGGGCGTGACGAAATCGGAGCCGTCGATCAGGGCAAGTGCCTGGGCGAGCCGCGCCAGCGCGAGCGCGGCGCGCGGCCCGGCGCCGAGCTGCACGGAGGGCCGGTCGCGCGAGGCGCGCACGATGTCCACGGCGTAGCGCTTGAGTTCGGGTGAGAGCCGGACCGCCTTCACCGCTTCCTTCAACCGGCGCACATCATCAACCGAGACGCGCGTGCCGATCCGCTCGAGAGGGTGTTCGAGCGCCTGCGCATTCAGAATATCCACTTCCTGGTCGGCGCTCACGTATCCCAGCGCGAGGCGCACGGCGAACCGGTCCATCTGCGCCTCGGGCAGTGGATAGGTGCCGCGGAATTCGACCGGGTTCTGCGTGGCGATGACGAAAAAGAGGTCGTCGAGCGCGTGCGTCTTGCCCTCGACGCTCACCTGGCGCTCGGCCATCGCTTCGAGCAGCGCCGATTGCGTGCGTGGACTGGCGCGGTTGATCTCGTCGGCGAGCAGGATCTGGGTGAACACCGGGCCGGCATGGAACTGGAACGACTGGTCGCGCGGGTTGAACACCGAGACGCCGAGAATATCGGACGGCAGCAGGTCGGGCGTGAACTGCACGCGCCGGTAGTCGGCGCCGATCGTGCGCGCGAGCGCCTTGGCCATGGTGGTCTTGCCGGTGCCGGGGTTGTCCTCCAGCAGCACGTGCCCGCCGGCGAGGAACGCCGCGAGGATGTTGCGGATCGAGGCGGCCTGGCCCGACATCACCTGCGCGATGTTGCTGGCGATAGCCGAGACCAGCGCGCGAGTGCCGGCAGCGTCGTGAGTGGAAGCGTCGTTCACCGCGAACCCCTTTCCGAGTATGGCCCGGCGCGGGCCGGAGAGTCGGAGCGCCAGCGCGTCACATCATAGCGCAGCAGGAGAACGACTCGCCCGCCCCGGCTGTCAGCCGGGCTTGGGGCCGGTGTAGAACGTCGGCCAGCGCTCGAGCACGGCCGGAGCGTCGTCCTTGTAGACGTGGCAGGAGTTCAACTGGTAGGGTTTTTTCGTCTGCGGTTTGCCGGCGTTGCGGGCCTGGCGCGCGCGGTTGGTGGCCTGGAATGCGGTGGTGCCGAGCGGGCCGAGCAGTTCCACCAGGTGGGTGCAGCCTTTCACGCCGCCGACGCGCTCGGCGATCTGTTTTCTCCAGCCCGGCCCGATGGTGAGGCCGGCGAGCGCCTTGAAGTTGGGCGTGATGTTGCCGCAGACCGGGTACGGGCCTTCGTCGGTTATTGCCTCGATCTCGTGGATTTTCATGTCGAGGTCGATCGTGACGCGCAGCCACATGTCGTGCACCGGCTGCCCCGGCTGGCGTTCGCGCCCGCCGTGGTGGCGCGTGTGCACAACGGACTTGGTGTCGGTCAGGTGCGCCTCGATGTCCCACAAGCCGTCTTCGCGCTCGTAACCCTGGCAAGCGATGGCGCGCGTGTGCATGAGCTTGCGCGGGACCGGATTCGGTAGCGGCATGGATAGAGGCTCCAGTGTGTTCAATTTTCCGGAAGGCGGCTCGCCGCGGCGATGCGGCGCGTATCGATCAACGTCATGACGCGGCGCCGCTCCACCGGCGCGTAGCTTGCCCAGTACGAAATTTCCCGCAACGTGCGCAAGCAGCCGACGCAATAACCCGTAACCTCGTCGATGCGGCAATCCCGGATGCACGGCGACTCGGTAGCCGCCTCTTCTTCCATCACGCCGCCTTGGCGGCGATGGCCTTCGCCGCCCGCGAGTTGGTGGGCCGGCCGAGCTTGCCGCAGATGTAATCGCCGGCGGCGATCAACTTTGCGATGTCCACCCCGGTTTCGATGCCGAGGCCGTCCAACAAGTAGAGCACGTCCTCGGTGGCGACGTTGCCTGTCGCGCCCTTGGCGTAGGGACAGCCGCCCAAGCCGGCGACCGACGCATCAAAAGTCGGCACGCCGCATTCGAGCGCGGCGTAAACGTTGGCGATCGCCTGCCCGTAGGTATCGTGAAAATGACCGGCAAGGCGCCGCGCAGGTATGTGCTTCATCACCGCCTCGAATACCGCCCGCGTCTTGCCGGCGGTGCCGGTGCCGATGGTGTCGGCGATAGTGATTTCGTAGCAGCCCATTGCGTCCAACTCGCGCGCAACGCGCACCACGGCATCGGGCGCGACCTCGCCCTCGTACGGGCAACCGAGGCACACCGAGATGTCGCCGCGCACCTTGAGCCCCAGTGCGAGCGCCTCTTTCGCGACTTCTGCGAAGCGCGCGAGCCCTTCGGCGATCGAGCAGTTGGTGTTTTTTTGCGAGAACGCTTCCGTCGCCGCGCCGAACACCACCACTTCCGCGGCTTTTGCGGCCAGCGCCGCGTCGAGCCCCTTCTTGTTGGGGACCAGCACCGGGTACGACACGCCCGGCTTGCGGCGGATCGCCGCCATCACCTGCGCGTTATCCGCCATTTGCGGCACCCATTTGGGCGAGACGAACGCAGTCGCCTCAATCACCGTCAACCCCGCGTCCTGCAGGCGGTGGATCAGTTCGACCTTCACTTCGGTCGAGACCGGGGCGGCCTCGTTCTGCAGCCCGTCGCGCGGCCCCACTTCCACCAGCTTGACCTTGCGGGGCAGCGCTGCGCTCACTTCTTCTTGCCTTTCTTCGCTTCGGAGGCGGGCGTGGACCATGCGGTCTTGCGCTTCTCGAGGAAGGCCGACAGTCCTTCCTGCGCTTCGGGTGTGACGCGGATGCCGGCAATACGCTGCGCAACCGTTTCCATGAGCTGGTCGTCCACGCGTGCACCGGCGACCTCGGGAATCAGCTTCTTGATGGCGGTCATCGCCCCGGGGCCACTCGTATAGAGATTCGCCAGCATGCGGCCGACGACGGCATTCAACTGCGGCTCCTCGCAAATGTCATGCAGCAGACCGATACGGTAGGCCTCGGCGACGTCGAACTCTTCGCCCGACAGCATGTAGCGGTGGGCGTAACGCTCCCCGATCGCGCCGATCACGAAAGGGCTGATCATGGCAGGGATGATGCCGAGCTTCACTTCGGAGAGACGGAAGGTTGCGCTGCGCTCGGCAATCGCGATGTCGCAGGCGGCGACCAAGCCGACGCCGCCGCCGCGCGCGGCGCCGCGCACGCACGCAATCGTCGGCTTCTCCAACGCGTACAGCGTCTGCAGCATCAATGTCGTGGCGCGGGCATTTTCCAGGTTCTGCGCGCGCGAGGACTTCGCCGTCTTTTTCATGTGCTCGATGTCGGCGCCGGCGCAGAAGTTCTTGCCGGCACCGGTGATCACGACCGCGCGCACCTTGTCGTTCGCCTCGAGTTTCTTCAGCGTTGCCGTCAGCGCAACCACCATCTCCGGGTCGAAGGCGTTGTGCACCTCGGGACGGTTGAGCAGGATGGTCGCATTGCCATCGGCATCGACCTGGGAAATTACCTTCTGGGCCATTACATTCTCGCGGAAACGGGCAAGGCGCACATTATAGCTTCGCCCTTGCAGAGGGCGTGGATTGTGGGTAGTGGGTGGTGGATGGACCGGTTAAAGGCGGTTTGCGGCTTGCACGATCCACAACCCACCATCCACAATCCACCGGGGTTTACATCCTGAACACGCCGAAGCGCGTCTCCTCGATCGGCGCATTGAGGCTCGCGGCGATGCCGAGAGCGAGCGTGCGCCGCGTGTCTTTCGGGTCGATGATGCCGTCGTCCCACAGTCGCGCGGTGGCGTAGTAG
>Ga0134121_10004970_pt1 | contig 10839 bp, 15 predicted proteins | sample KB301_FD_96463 | JGI IMG/M metagenome (GOLD analysis project Ga0134121, IMG submission 96463) | Terrestrial soil microbial communities without Nitrogen fertilizer from Kellogg Biological Station, Michigan, USA - KB3-0-1 | ecosystem: Environmental > Terrestrial > Soil > Unclassified ...
GGCGTGGCGGGGCTGCACCCCGATCCGGAGCTCTGCGTTCACAAGGTGTGCGCTATCGCGCGGCCGGTGGTGTGCCTGCACGACGGGTGCGTGGAGGACGCGCGGCTGGACGTGGCGGCGTGCCAGGCGGGGCACCCGCACTGCTCGGGGTGCTGCCAGCCCGACTAGACCCCCCACCTGACTAATTCTCGCATTTAACACTGGTAAGGCGACTAGCGTAGGTAACGACCGGGGTGGCTGAGCCCCGCCGACGAAAGAGACCGACGATGACCTCAACCCACGAACCGAGCAGCCCACCCAGCCTCGGGGAGCTGCAAATCCTCAACCACCTCACAGTCAACGGCCCGACGATCCTGCCCGACGACCCCTGCACCGAACGTCTCGCCGCAGCAGGGGTCATCGTGCGCGGCCCCGCCCAGCAGCTCCCCGACTGCGCCCACGACCACTGGTACTGGATTCGCGGCGGGCGGCCCGGCGTCAGCCCGGATGAGGATGTTGCGGCGCTGCTGCACGCCTCCACCGACGAGGACAGCCCCGGAATCGTCGAAGCTGCGGCGGAGGCGATCGCCGAAGTGATCCGCCAGCAGCCCAGCCACCCGGCCGACCTGCTCACGGACGCCACCTGCCTGGCCGCCGCCACGTGGGGTGTGCTGAACACCGGCCCGGCCATGGTCGCCGTGCACGCCATCCTCGCGGGGACTGGCATGACACCGCACACCATCGTCGAGGTCGTCACCGACCCGGACGGGCTCGCCGCCGAGTACGAGGCCGACGTGAGCCTCGGCGGGCCGAGCGACGCCTATCAGGAAGCGGCGCGGCGGATCCGCGCCCGCGGCCTGGGCGTGTTCGCGCTGGAGGGCGAGCCGCAGTACCGGGACGCCGAGGCGGCCCGCAACGCGATCGCCGCGCCTCCGCTGGCGCTCTGCCCGATGGTGGGGCGCCGGTTCATCGTCGTTCCGCTCGAACCCGTGAGCGTGGGCTACTACGCGCCGGCCGTGCCGCAGCAGCGGGTCGGGGGTGTCCTGTGAACAGCAGCGGAATCCGGATGGCCAACTCCGCGCCCGTGGTGGTGGCGCTGGCTGATCTGCTCGGCAGCGTGCCGCAGTGGCGGGACCGGGCGCTGTGCCAGGAGACCGACCCGGACGCGTTCTTCCCCGAGAAGGGCGGGTCGACTCGTGAGGCTAAGAAGATCTGCTTCCGGTGCGAGGTGCGGCTGGAGTGCCTCGAATACGCGCTCGGCCATGACGAGCGGTTCGGTATCTGGGGCGGTCTCTCCGAACGGGATCGGCGCAAGTTGAAACGGAACGGCGGGCGGGGACTGCCGCCGGTCACATTCGACGACGACGGCGGCGGCGAGGACGACGACGGGGGCGAGCACCCCGCCGAGGATGCCGCCCCGCCCCCGCCGAAGCGGCGCGGGCCGACGATTGACCACGGGTTGCGGTCACGGCCCAGCGAGCGGCGGATGAAGGGGAAGCGTCCACCTCGGGACGCGGCATAACCCCCGGAAATACCTCATAAAACTTGATTACTAGCCCATGTGTGGGTAGGGTTTGGGCAAACCGCGAAAACGAGAATGGAGGTGGTGACGATGGCTGCCGCTACCGATACCCCCCCGGCAACCACCGCCGCCCCGAGCCCCGAACAACTCGCCGCGTGGCTGCAAATGCTGCTACGCAACGAGCAGATGCCCGACGAGTGGTTCGCCGCCGACCTGTCCGGCCTCACCCCACCGCCGGAGTGGGTGGAGGCGATGAAGTCTGACCAGTCGCTATGGACGCCGCACGACATCAGCAGGGCGACCCTGCGGGAGGTGCAGACCGTCTACGGCTGGCGCACCCAGTTCCTCGCCACGGGCGTGGTCAGCAAGACCGCGACGCCGCCCACTGTGTTCGACGACGTGGACAAGATCCGGGCGGACGCCCAGGCGGACGGGCCGAAAGAGCGCCGGCCGAAGACGCCCGCCGTTTGGCTGGCCTGGGTGATCCGCGAATGGGAGGAACAGATGGGCCTCGTCGATGAGTTTTGGCGGCCTATCCCCGAACGGCCGGGACGGCCTATCAACGCCAGCATCGAGCGGCGCGCACGCGCGAAGGCCGCCAACGCCTGAACAAACGTAAGTCCCCCGACGTGCGGCGGATCGGCTGAGATCACATGTGCCGCAAGCGAGGGACTAACGCCCGAAAGAACACTCAACCCACAACGTGTGAGGAGCCTACGTTGGCCGTCGACATCCTCCCCGTCGTTGCACAGAGTAGCAGCGTCGAGGACCTACCAGAACACGACGCACCACCCGCTGAACCCGCCGAGGCTGTCGAGGTCGAGGAGCAGCCGCCTGCCTCGCCTGCGCCGACGCCGCGGATGCGTCAGCTCATGGCCCGCTACGACGGTCCGGCCGATTTCAACGACACGCTGCGCCTGGCCGGGGCGATGTCGAAAGCCCGCCACACGGTGCCGGAGGCGTACCGGGGCAACGCCGGGGACATCCTCGCGGTGATGAGAGCCGCGCAGTCACTCGACATACCTATCGCGGTCGCGATGCACAACCTGCATTACAGCCCCGAGGGGCGCCAGGGCATGTCGGCGCTGCTCATGAAAGCCCTGATCATGCGGGCCGGGCACAGCGTCCACGACGTCGAGGTCGGCAACGGCACCCGCTGCCGGCTACGGTTCGAGCGCGCCGACGGACAGCCAGGCGGTGAGGTCACCTGGGCCATCACCGAGGCGCAGGGCGCGAAGCTGCTCGACAAGAAGGGCAGCCCGTGGCAGGCGTACCCGGCCGACATGCTGTACTGGCGTGCCCTTGGCCGCGGCGCCCGCCGATACATGTCGGACATCGTGCTCGGGTTCTGCTACGTCGTCGAGGCCGGGGAGTTGGACGACGACCATGATGTGGACGACCGGATCCGGGTGCAGCCGCAGGACCTCACGAACCTCGACGCGGACGGCAACCCGATCCCCGACCAGGACGTGATCGACCTGCTGGCCGACGCGGCGGAACTCGACGTCAAGGGGCTGCGGGCGCTGTGGAAACGCGCCAGCGAGTCCGCGCTCCTCGACATGTACGCCGGCATGGTGGACGGGGAGCGGATGCTCGTCCGGGAGATCCTCGTCGACCTGAACAACGCCGCGCAGGAACGCGAACGCGCCCAGGCCATGGAAGCGCAGGCGGCGAAAGACGCGGCGTTGGAGGCCAACCCCGGCGACGTGGACGCGCCGGCCGGTGAGGGAAACCTGGCGTGCGGGTGTCCATCATGGACGGTCCTCTCCACCGGGGAGCACATGCAGGGGGTGTGCAGTGGCCTCGGTGTCTAAAGTGGACGCTCCGCAGGCCGAGCCCGGGCAGACGCAGCAGGAGAGCGCGGCGACCGGTGCGGAGGCGGTCGCCGCGCGCATCAGGGCTGCGGTGCGGGGCGCGTTCCTCGCCAAGACAGCGGAGCATGCCCGGCCGCCTGGCCACCTGGGCCTGTCCGGCCTCGGCGGGTGCACCCGCAAAGCGGCCTACGCCATCGCCGGTACCCCCCCATCGGATCAGCCCCCGCCTGATGAGGCGCGCGCCGCGAACCTCGGCGTCATCGAACACGAGGGGCTCCTGCCGCTGATCGCCGAGCAGCTCGGCGCCGGCGCCTCCTACGAGCAGGAGGTGACTCTGCGGGCCGGCGGCCTGTCGATCGTCGGGCACCTCGACCTGATGGACTTACTCGACGACGTTGGGGCGGTCGCGATCGTCGACCTCAAGACCGTCGGCGAGCACCGGCTCTACAAGGTCCGCCGCGATGGGGTGATGTACGCGGATCACCGGACCCAACTGCGGGGGTACGGCCTCGCCGCGTTGCAGGCCGGCAAGCGCGTTCGGTGGCTTGTGGCGATCTACCTCGACCGGGCCAGCGGCGATTTCGAGGTGATCGTCGAGGAGTTCACCAACAGCGCCGCGCTCGCAGTCATCGACCGGGTGGAGGAACTCAAGCTCCACGCGACCGACCCGGACAACGCGCCCCGCGACGAGTACGGCCCTGGCCTGTCGTTCACCTGCGACGGGTGCGAGTGGCTGAGGGCGTGCTGGGGTCCGGAAGCGACGCCGGGCCAGGTCGGCGCCCAGGTCGCGGTCGTAGGCCCGAACGACGACGGCCGCAAGGCGCGCGTCGAGGCGGTACTCAAGATGTACGGCGACGCCCAGGGTGCGGAGTCAGAGTCGAAGAAGGTCAAGGAGTTCGCGAAGGCGATCCTGGAGCGGGTGCCCTACGGCAAGTACGGGGCGTGGAAGTACGGGCGCGACAAGGACAGCGCCATGGCGGACGAAGAACAGATTCGGAAGGACTACGCCGCCCGCGGTGAGGTCGTCCCGACGAAGCCGAAGCGCGGGAACATCCGCATCGGGTTGATTGGCCCGGCGAAGTGACGGCCCCCGCAATCCAGGAGCGGGGGCCATCACGTTTCGCCCCAGGTCCACGAGTTGGGCGGGGATCGCCGGCAGCTTCCCCACCGCCGGACGCCCAGGTGGCGCCTGGCCAGTCCCGCATCCCGCCCGCTGCACTGCGTAGCGGGGCGCTGGCGAGACTACCGGACACGCCAGACATTCCGCGCGTCGTTGCCAGGTTGTCGCTGGTCGCGGCGGTACGTTCGGACCAATTCGCGCACAGAAACAGGGGAGATCGCGTCATGGCACGTCCGAAGTCTGCTGATCCACTATCGGAGCAGGCGAAGACCCGCCTCACCACCGCCGAGCGACGGGGCCTAGATTTGCTCACTGAGCGTCGAGGCAAGCGCGACGCTCAGTTACTACGCGACCTCATCATCCGTGAGGTCCGCGCCGAAGGAATCGCCATTGAGGACCTACAGCTCGCCGTGGCATAGGCGCCACTAGCTGGCTGGGCGCTGAAACGCGTCCGGCCCACCGAATCAACGGCGGGCCGGAAGTACCACGTATTGGCCGATCAAAAGCCCGGCTCCTGAGAGGAGAGCCACCATACAAAACCCGTTCAGCCTCGCCTGGCTGGTCGGGCATAAACACCTGCGCGCACAACGCCGCGCTGACGCTCGCTGTCTATGTTACTGACTGTGGAGCGTCCCGCAACCATGCACATGGAGGGACACGCACGTGAGTCACACCACCCGCCCAACCCGAGGCGCCCCGACCGGCGTCTCCTGGGGGCGCTGACAATGTTCACCCGCACCGCGCCGCTACCCGGCGAAAACTTCTGGTCGCAGATCCCGAACCATTGGATCCGCGACCACCGGCTCACAGCCCAGGCGTACCGGGTCCTCAGCTACTGGGGCAGCCACGCCGTCGGATACCGCGTCTCGGTCCAGCAGACCCAGGCCGAGCTGGGCGTCGGCCGTGACGCCATCTACGCCGCCGTAAAAGTGCTGCTCAAATACGGGTACGTCGTGCGCCGCCAGCCCCGCAACGACGCCGAGAAGTTCGGCAAGGTCGAGTACGAGTTCGGCCCGGCAGCATCCGAGCAGCAGTACGTCCGACGCTGGGGCGAACAGCCGGACGGGGACGTTTCCGCAGGTCAAACCGCTTCCGGGTTTTCCGCATCCGGAACAGCCGTATCCGGGGAATCCGCTACAAAGAAGACCAGGTCTAAAAAGATCAGTTCAAAGAAAGAACAACTTCCTCCTCCCCCTCCGTTCCCCGCTGCCGACAGCGAGTTGGTCGAACCGCCGGAGGAGGCGGAGGAGCAGATCCGGGACGAACAACCCCAACCCGGCGAGGCAACCGCGCCGCCCGAACCCGCGGCAGCCGAACCGCAGGACCAGGCGGTCGCTGAGGTCCTCGACGACGTGTACCGGACCACGGGCCTGCCGTTCGAGCGTCGCCCTCGCGGCAGGGTCGCCCGCACCATCGCCGCTGAGGTGGCCCGGCACCTGACGGCTGGCTGGCCCTCCGGCCGGCTCGCGTACGCGTTGTCCGAGTCGCTCGACGACGCTCGGTCCCCTGGCGGGGTCCTGCTGTCGCGCCTGACCGAGTTGGGCGCTCCGCCGCCAGCCCACCGCGCCGTAGCCCCAGCGCAGCGCGCCCCACGCGAGCACTGCCCGCACTGCCAAAACGGGCTCGTCTTGGGCTACCTCGACGGCGACGACCGCATGATCGCCTGCCCGCAGTGCTGCCCGGACGGCTACGCCGCCCAGGTCGCCGCCGCCGCACACGCCGGGAAGACGCTCACCCTCGACCCGCCCGAGGCCCGGCCCCTCGTGGTTGCCGGACAGCGGCGCGCGTCGTGAGCGAGTGCGGGCAGTGCCGCGCTTCCGTGCGTGAGGTCACCGTGTCCGGCGCCAGCGTGCTGATCGACTCCGGGAGTCGTTCGGCTGAGGCCAGGGCCGGCGGGATCTTCGCCACGAAGTTCGACGGCGCGTGGATGTTCCACAGGGCCGATGAGGCGCCCCCGGCGCCCGGCTACTGGTACGACGCCCACCGCTGCCCCGATCCGGCCCCAGCGGGGCCTACGTCGGCGCAGATCGGCCCTTGCATGCGCTGCCGGCAGCCGCACCACCGGTACGGGGACGGCGGGTCGCCGCTGTGCGCCACCTGTTCGACGGGGGTGGCAGCTACGGCGGGTCACTGACCGCAATATTGACTACTTTCCTACCTGTGGGTAGCGTCCAGTGATCGTGACTGACGAGCCGTCCGGGTCGGCTGACCTCGCCACCGACCTCCGCGCCGCGCACGACGCCGGACTGTTCCGCTACCGGCGACTTGACCCGCGCACCGGCGAATACACGGTCGACATTCAGCACCCGCTCACCGGCTGGCACACCCGCCGCTACGGGCACGACCAGATGCGGGCCTGGCTCGACGGGTTCACCGCCCGCCGCAATGCTGGGCCGCTGCCCGACGACCCGCCGGACCTCAGCCCTGTCGGGGAGCTGCGCCGGGTCCTCGTGCGGCCGTCGATCAGCGACGCCCTACGGTCGGAGGTCCGCTACGCGCTGGAGGCGTCCGGCACCACCCTGACCATGGAGCAGATCGCCGCCCAGCTCGGCATCAGGTCCGTCAAGACGCTCCGTGAAGCACTGCGGTGGGGCCGCGAACCGGCGCAGCGCGGCCAGAAAACGCCGCCGATCACCGAACTCGCCGGGCAGATCATGGCGATCATCGGATGGGACGAACCCCTGCACCTCCCAGCACCAGGCGCCGCGCTGACCGAAGCGCAGCACGCCCGCCTGCGCACCCCCGACGTGTCCGCCGCGGCACCGGAGGAGTCCGGCATCGCCCGGATGCGCGCGTTCGTCATCGCCCACGAGCGCCGCTGGCTGGACTACGAGCAGCCCACGGACCCGAACGACGCGCGCCGCGCCCCCGAGTTCGTCGTGACCATCGCAGGCGGGCAGCACCGTTTACCTGGCGCGGCGGCGCTGCCGTGGCTGATCGGCGTCGGCGACGCTTGCGCCGAAGTCGGCCACATCATTACCCCCAGCGTCAAAATTTAGAACGTTTATCTTGCCAACACTCCACGACGTGGGTAACGTCACGGGGCATGACGGCAACCATCGGGCACAGGCCGCGCCCGCGGCCTACACCCCGCACAACCCCCCGGTTAGCGGAGCCCGCTGGCAACGTCACGGCACACCCGAACAGCGACAGGACGGGCCAGACAGTTGGGTCGCTCGCACTGCCTGGGGCTGTGTCGCCGAGGACCGCCACCATCGGCCTACGGGTCGCACTGGTGGCGGTCCTCGGCCTACTAATCGACGTCCTCGCCGGCTGGGCCTGCACCCAACTCACCCACAGCACGCACAGCCTCAGCGTCACCATCTGCTACCTGACCGCAATCCCCCTCCTCGGGGTCGCAATGGTCGGCGGGTGGCTCGGCGCGCACGCCCCCAGCGTCGCCCGATAAGGCACAATTCGGTCATGCCCCCGTCCGTGTACCGTGCCCGGCTGCGTTGCGTGTCCGGCTGGTCGTTCATCACAGCATCGGCCCTGCTCGCACTGGCGACCTGCGCGTACGCAGCGCCAGGATGGGCCGCCGCCATGTTCCTCACTATCGCCGTCGTGGCGTTCGCCGCCGGGGTTGCTGCGCTGGCCCTGTCGCTACGCGTCCGCCGGACGGAGAATGTCCAACCCATGGGCGGCGAGGTCCCCGAGGTCGGCTGACCCGACCAGCGCGGCGCAGATCCCACCGAGGTACGCGCGGCCGACCTCGCTGAGCACCCCACCCGGCCCGATCTCCTCCAGAACGTCATCAAGGTCCGTGGCCAGCTCCCCGAGCTTGTCCCGCTCCCCGTTGAGGCGCTCCAGCAGCGCCGCCACCGCCGCCCGCTGCCGCTCGGCCCGCACATCCCCGGCCCGCGAATGCCTTCCGGCGCGCACCGCCGCCAGGTCCGGGTCGCCGGCCACCTGCTCCCGCATCCGCCGCAGCGCCATCGTCACCGCCGCCCGCACATTCCCACCCTCAGCGGCTTGTACGCGCAGCGGCCCGACAAGCTGCCGGCTCGTCATCCCCACCTGCCGGCCCGCGTCCGCGAGCGCGAGGCGCCGGCGCCTCGCCCGGTGCTCCGTGTAGTCGACGATCAGCAGAGCATCCACAACGTCCTGCGCCGCCTGGGCGTGCGCCAGCACCCACCCGACCACCGCGTCCAGGTCGGCCGGGTCGGGGAGCTGCGCGCGGCGCGGATCATCCGACGGGTATGTCTGCTCGGCGCGGCCGACGATCCGCCTCGCGGCGGCGTGGGCGTCTTCCCGTTTCGGGGCGCATATTCCAGTACCCATGGTGCTAACGATTCCGTTAGCGGGGGCAGAACGCCAGGCGACACACCCCAGAGAATTATCGTAATTAACTTGATTACTCGCGCGACGATGGGTAACGTACTAGCCATGACGAACACCGGACAGCCCAGCACCCCGCACGCAGCAGTCGCCCACGCCATGGACCGGCGCGGTTACGTGGTCTGCGGAGACAACACCAGCGGAACCGAACGCGTCAACGTCGACAAGTACCCGGAGGAGATCGTCCTCGTGACCTGCCCGGCGTGCAAAGCCGAACTGCTGGAAGGCGACGCCGACCTGATCACGGTCGAGGACCGCGACCGCGAACTCGCCCGCCGCCGCGCCGCGAACTGAAAAGCCCCCCCATCCGCACCCAAGTCCGAACCGCCGATCGAGAAACGGGATCAAGCCGCCATGACGAACACAGAGGGCACCATGAAGACAGGACCTGAGGGCCGCTACGTCAAGCACCTCACGCCCGCAGGCGACGACTGCCGCTGGTCCCGGAAACTCCTCGTGGAATGGCACGTCGGCGTCCTCGACGACCGGAAGTTCTGCCCAGACGGATGCCTCCAAGGCGTCGCGCCTGAGGACATCGCCGACGACCTCGACTACGACCCGACGAACGAGGCCGACACCATCCCGCCGATCGCCGCCACCGAGCAGCAGATCCAGGAATGGGCGCAGAAGATCGCGGCGGCGATCCGCGAAGACATGAACGAGGGCGTTGTCCCCGGAAACGCCCGCACATTCGAGGACCTGAACGACCACGTTGACGCGAACGACTACCTCGAAGATGCCGAAGTCCCGTACGACATCACCATCGAGGCGAACAACCTCACGGTGACCGTGCAGGAGGCCGTCGAGGCGCTGCTCCAGCAGCCCGACAGCATGGCCGACTACGCCACCCGCATCGTCAACGCGATCGAGGAAGACATCACCAGCGGGATCGTCCCCGCAGACGTCCGCACCTTCCAGGACCTCCATGACCACGTGGACGTCAGCGGGATCGTCCCCGCAGACGTCCGCACCTTCCAGGACCTCCATGACCACGTGGACGCCAACGAGTACGTGACGCAGGCCGGTATCTCCCACGAGCAGACCCTCGCCCCAGACGACGCCCTGTACCTCGCCGTGATCGCTGAGGTCGACGGCCGCCTCGCGCGCCGCGCGGACGCGAACTGAATCCTGACGCTCAACCGACCTGAGTACCGAAAAAGAAAGCGAGCCCGCCATGCGCGCCAAGATCCTGACCATCGCCGCGTTCACCCTGCGCGGCACATCCGAAGCGCTCCTCCTCGTCATGACCGCCGCAGCAGGTGCGGTCATCTACGCGATGGCCCTACCTCCGGAAGCACGGCAAATGGTCAGTCCGCTGTACGTCGCGATCGTCGCGGCCGTGGGCGGCGGGTTTGCCCGGCTAGCGTCGTGGGGCGCCGAGCACTGGTCGTTGCGCATGCCCCGACCCGGCGTCGCGATCGTCAGGACCGTTACGCCAAGCAAGCTATGCGACGCCTCTCAAATACCGATCGAACTGGTGGGGCTCGCCTACGACGGGCGCCGCTACTTCTGGTCGACGCTGGCCGGCACATACCGGGTCGGGGATGCGGTCGAAGTCACACGCGCCGGCTTCTGGAATGGCGGGCAGATATACCCCGCAGAGTTGGCCACCGCACAGGTCGCCGTCGCTGAGACGCGAGTCGAAGCGGCCGACCCGCGATGAGCCGCCTGTACACCCTCGGCGAGTCCGGATTCCCGCCCCGCCACGTCCTCGACGCGCTCGGCGCGTCCCCGTACCAGCACCAGGCCACCACGCTGATCGCCGCGCCGAGTATGGCCGCCGCCGCCCGCGAGTTGGAGCGCGTCGGGTTCGGGTCGCTCCAGACCATCGCCCGCATGGGGCTGTCCCGCACCGACGCGCCGATCTCCACGGTCCTCGGCGACCATGGCCTGTTCCGGGAGGTGACCGTCGTGGTCCTCCCGATCGTGCTGACCGCCGCCGCGCGGGTCGTCGTGGTGCCTGAGCGCGGCCGGACCCGCCTCATCGGCCACCTCACCCGCTCGATCTTCACCCCCGTTGAGGAGGTCCTCGCATGATCGCCAACCTGGCGGCGGTCGCCCCGCCC
>Ga0134121_10004972_pt1 | contig 10838 bp, 7 predicted proteins | sample KB301_FD_96463 | JGI IMG/M metagenome (GOLD analysis project Ga0134121, IMG submission 96463) | Terrestrial soil microbial communities without Nitrogen fertilizer from Kellogg Biological Station, Michigan, USA - KB3-0-1 | ecosystem: Environmental > Terrestrial > Soil > Unclassified ...
CGTGATGGCAGCAGTCAGCGTCGTCTTGCCATGGTCGATGTGACCGATGGTGCCGACGTTGACGTGCGGCTTGTCGCGCTCGAACTTCTCCTTCGCCACTTTGTGTTCGCTCCTTGGAAGTCGGGGTGGTCCGCCTCGCAGGGCGAACCTCGGAAATCTATCTCAACTCCCGCCTTCGCGCCGATTCAGCGGCGCCGCGGGGGTGATCGGCGGGTCTCAGGCGGCTTTCTCGCCTCCGGTACGGCTCTCGACGACCTTCTCGGCGATGTTCGGCGGGACCTCTTCGTAGCCCTCGAACACCATCGTGTACGTCGCGCGACCCTGCGTGTTGGAGCGCAGGTCGGTGGCGTAGCCGAACATCTCCGACAGCGGCACCGAACCGGTCACGACCTGCGCGTTGCCGCGCGCCTCCATGCCGTGGACGCGACCGCGACGCCGGTTCAGGTCGCCGATGACGTCGCCCATGAACTCCTCGGGCGTGACGACCTCGACCGCGAAGACCGGCTCCAGCAGCACCGGCTTGGCGCGCCGCGCGGCCTCCTTGAGCGCGAGCGAGCCCGCGACCTTGAACGCGATTTCGGAGGAGTCCGTGTCGTGGTACTTGCCGTCGACGAGCGTCACGCGCACGTCGACCATCGGGTAGCCGGCCTTGACGCCCGTCTCGAGCGCCTCCTCGACCCCCTTCTCGACCGCGGGGATGAACTCCGACGGGATCGAGCCGCCCTTGATCTTGTTGACGAAGTCGAAGCCCTCGCCGGGCGCCGGCTCCATGTCGATGTAGACGATGCCGTACTGGCCGGAGCCACCGGTCTGGCGCACGAAGCGGCCCTCGACCTTCTTGGCCTCGCCGCGGATCGTCTCGCGGTAGGAGACCTGGGGGCGCCCGACGTTGGCGTCGACCTTGAACTCGCGCAGCATGCGATCGACGAGCACCTCGAGGTGCAGCTCGCCCATGCCGGAGATCTCGGTCTGGCCGGTCTCTTCGTTCGTGCGCACCTGGAAGGTGGGGTCCTCCTCGGCGAGGCGCCCGAGCGCGACGGACATCTTCTCCTGGTCGACTTTCGTCTTCGGCTCGATCGCGACCTTGATGACCGGCTCGGGGAAGTCGATCATCTCGAGCTTGATCGGCTTGTCCGGCGCGCACAGCGTGTCGCCGGTGACGACCTGCTTGATGCCGACCGCGGCGGCGATGTCGCCGGCCGAGACGTCCTCGAGGTCCACGCGTTCGTTCGCGTGCATCTCGAGGATGCGCCCGACGCGCTCGGTCTTGCCGGTCGAGACGTTCAGCACGCGCGAGCCTGCCTCGAGCTTGCCCGAGTAGACGCGGAAGTACGTGAGCTTGCCGACGTAGGGGTCGGCGGCGATCTTGAACGCAAGCGCCGCAAACGGCGCGTCGTCGGCCGCCTGGCGCGTCGCCGGACGGCCCTCGTCCTCGCCCCTGACCGGCTCGAGCCCTTCGACCGGCGGCACGTCGAGCGGCGACGGGAGGTAGGCGATGATCGCGTCGAGCAACGGCTGCACGCCCTTGTTCTTGAACGAGGAGCCGCAGAGGACCGGCGTCAGCTTGTTGTCGAGCGTCGCCTTGCGGATCGCCTGCTTGAGTCGCTCGGCAGGGACTTCATGCTCCTCGAGGATCATTTCGACGAGATCGTCGTCGTAGTGGGAGACCTCCTCGAGCAGGTGCTCGCGGGCGGCGGCGGCGGCCTCGACGAGATGCTCGGGGATCGGGACGACCTGCTGGTCCTTGCCGAGGTCGTCGTCGTCGTTGTAGACGATCGCGTGGTTCTCGACGAGGTCGACGATCCCGCGGAAGCTGCCCTCGGCGCCGATCGGCAGCTGGATCGGAACGGGGTGCGCGCCGAGGCGGTCGATCATCGTCTGCACGCCGCGCTCGAAGTCGGCGCCGATGCGGTCCATCTTGTTGATGTAGGCGATGCGCGGCACGCCGTACTTGTCCGCCTGACGCCAGACGTTCTCCGACTGCGGCTCGACGCCAGCGACGGAGTCGAACAGGGCGACCGAGCCGTCGAGCACGCGCAGCGAGCGCTCGACCTCGACGGTGAAGTCGACGTGGCCGGGCGTGTCGATGATGTTGATGCGATGCTCGGCCCACTCGCATGCGGTCGCGGCCGAGGTGATCGTGATGCCGCGCTCCTGCTCCTGCTCCATCCAGTCCATCGTCGCCGCGCCCTCGTGGACCTCGCCGAGCTTGTGCGTGCGCCCGGTGTAGAACAGGATCCGCTCGGTCGTCGTCGTCTTGCCGGCGTCGATGTGAGCCATGATCCCGATGTTGCGGGTCTTCTCGAGGGCGTACTTGCGTGGCATGGGCGTGAAGGTCTCTGTCGGTGTCGAGGTCGGTTGGGGCCGGACACGAAAACGGGCCCAGTGGGCCCGGTCGTGACGCGATCTGTCGTCCCGGGGCCGGCGGCTATTGCGTGAAAGTCTCCATGGCTCGTGACCTCCCGTGTGCAAGGCGCGCATGCACTGCGAACGCCCTGCGGGAAGCGGCGAGGAATATAGCAGAGGAACGGCTCGCGGCCGGGCCGCCCCTACCGGCCGGTACGGCGGCTACCACCGATAGTGCGCGAAGGCCTTGTTGGCCTGCGCCATACGGTAAATGTCGTCCTTGCGCTTGTACGCGCCACCCTGCTGGGACTGCGCGTCGAGCAGCTCGTTCGCGAGCCGTTGCGCCATCGTCTTCTCGCGGCGCTGACGGGCGAATTGGACAAGCCAGCGCACCGCGAGCGTGCGCGAGCGACGCGCCGGAACCTCGACGGGCACCTGATAGGTGGCGCCGCCGACGCGGCGGGAGCGAACCTCGAGCGACGGCGTGAGCGCCTTGATCGACGCTTCGAGCATCTCGATCGGGTCCTTGCCGGTGCGCTCGGCCATGATCGCCAGCGCGTCGTAGACGATCCGCTCGGCCGTGGACTTCTTCCCGTCGAGCATCACCCGGTTCACGACCTGCTGGACGAGCCGCGAGCGATGGATGGCGTCCGGCTCGATCGGCCGGACGGAAGCGGCGGCGCGGCGGGGCATCGGCTACTTCGCCTTCACGCCGTACTGGGAGCGGGCCTTCTTGCGGTCGCTGACGCCGGCGGCGTCGAGCGTTCCGCGCACGACCTTGTAGCGCACGCCCGGCAGGTCCTTGACGCGACCGCCGCGGACGAGCACGACGGAGTGCTCCTGCAGGTTGTGACCCTCGCCCGGAATGTAGACCGTGACCTCCATGCCGTGCGTGAGGCGCACGCGGGCGACCTTGCGCAGAGCGGAGTTCGGCTTCTTCGGCGTCGTCGTGTAGACGCGCGTGCAGACGCCGCGGCGCTGCGGCGCTGCGACCTTGGTCTTGCGGCCCTTGCCGGATTTGAGGCCCGGCGTGGCGAGCTTCTTCTTCGGCGTCTTGCGGCCCTTGCGGACGAGTTGGCTGGTCGTAGGCATGTGGCGCGAGATCCTAGCAGCGCGGCGCCGGCCGCGGCGCGCCCTCGGAACCTCAGCGCACCAGCTCGCGGCCGCGCAGCGCGAGCCAGAACTCGATGCGGTCGCGAGCGCTCGAGAGGCTGCGTCCGGTCAGCTCCTCGACGCGCCGCATCCGATAGCGCAGCGTGTGACGGTGGCAGTAGAGGCGGCGTGCAGCGCGCTCCCACTGGCCGTTCTCCTCGATGAACGCCTCGAGCGAGCGCATCAGCTCGCCGCCGTAGGCGCCCTCGCCCTGTTCGATCGGCGCGAGGATCGAGTCGCAGAACAGCCGCAGCGCGTCGTCGTCCTGGAGCGAGAGCAGCAGCTGGAAGGAGCCGAGGTCGCGGTACGTCGCCACCGTTGTGCCGTCCTCGCAGGAGCTGCTGCCGTCCCCGTTGGCGAGGCCCGGGGAATGCTTGCGGTCGTGCGGCGCGGCGAGCAGACGCGCCTCCAGCGCGCAGCGCGCCTCGTGGAAGGCGCGGCGCGCGTGCTCGCCCGGGAGCGCGCGGCTGACGCCGAGCCGCAGCGGCGCGTCGAGCGTGCGCGTCAAATGCGTCGCGACGCGCTCGGCGAGCGCGAACAGGTCATCCTCCTCGAGCCCCGGCACGAGCGCGCACGCGAGCCCGTCGGTGTGCGCCGCGAGCCCGTCGGCCGACTCCGAGCGCAGAGCGGCGATGAGCGCCCCCTCGGCGGCGACGACAGCCGCCCCGCCGGGGCGCGGCGGAGCGAGCACGATCGCGCCGACGCGCTCGGCGAGGCCGAACGGCTCGAGCCGGCGCACGAGCTCGGGCCCCGCGAGATCGCCGCTGACGATCGAGCTCAGGACGTCGCCGGCGAGCCGCCGCTCGGTGTCCTCGGCGACGCGGTGGCGCAGCAGCTCGAGCGCGACGATCGCGACGGCCTGATGGAGCGTGAGGCGGTCGAGCTCGGAGAAGCCGCCCTCGTCCTTGGTCGCGAGCAGCCACGCCTGCAACGGCGCGACGCCGCCGTCGGCGCCGGCGGGGGCGAGCGCGACGCCGCTCGCCGCGACCGGCAAGGCCAGCGCACGGCCGGCGAGCTCGGGCAGCGCCGGAGCGAAGCTCTGGCGCTCACCCTCCCGCGCGCGCTCGTGCAGCTCGCGCGCCAGCTCGGCGAGCGCCTCCTCCGCGAGCTCGTGATGGAAGGTCCGCTGCACGAGCAACCCGCCGCGCGCGTCGAAGACGAGCATGCTGCCGCCGATCATCGTCGCCAGCGCGCCGACGAGCGCGTCGAGGCCGCGCTCGGAGAGGACGATCCGCTCGAGCCGCTCGTGCGCGGCGAGCGCACGGCGCAGCACCGCGTACTGCTCGTTGACGAGGCGGCTGAAGGCGCGCTCGGTGACCGCGATGAACGGCGTGTCGTAGGGCACCTCGAACAGCGGCAGGTCGCGCTCCGCGGCGGCGGTGACGAGCGCGCTGGGGACCGCGTCGTGGGAGAAGCCGGTGCCGAAGCCGAGACCGGCGAGCTGGTGATCGGCGAGCCGCGCGACGAAGGCGCGCTGGCGCTTGGCGGTGTCGAGCTGCAGGCCGGTCGTCAGCAGCAGCTCGCCGCCGGACATCCACGGCGTGGGATCCTCCAGCTCGGAGATGTGGACCCAGCGCACCGGCGCCTCCAGGCGCGCCTCTCCGGCGAGCGGTCGCGCGTCGAGATCGCGCAGAAGCTCACCGACGCTCAACACGCGGCTGGCGCCTCGCTTCGGTTCGCGGGCCACCGACGTGCATGCGGCGCGTCGCCTCTTCGAGCACGGGTCGCAGCACCCCCTCGATCTCCTCGAACTGCTCGGTCGTGGCGATCAGCGGCGGTGAGAGCTGGATGACGGGGTCGCCGCGATCGTCGGCGCGGCAGATCAGGCCCCGCCGGAACAGCTCGCCGGAGAGGTAGCCGCGCAGCAGCGTCTCGGACTCCTCGTCGTCGAACGTCTCCTTCGTGTCGCGGTCCTTGACGAGCTCGATCGCGTGGAAGTAGCCGGCGCCGCGCACGTCGCCGACGATCGGGATGTCGCGCAGCGAATCGAGCATCGCGCGGAAGGCGGCTTCGTTGGCGCGCACGTGCTCGAGGATCCCCTCGCGCTCGTAGGCGTCGATCGCAGCGAGCGCGACGGTCGAGCAGATCGGGTGGCCGGCGAACGTGAAGCCGTGCAGGAAGGTCTGATCGCCCTCGATGAACGGCTCGGCGACGCGCTCGGAGACGATCACCGCTCCAAGCGGCGCGATCGCGCCGGTGATGCCCTTCGCGGTCGTGATGACGTCGGGCTCGTAGTCGTAGCGCTGCGCGCCGAACCACTCGCCGAGACGACCCCACGAGCAGATCACCTCGTCGGAGATCATCAGCACGTCGAACTCGTCGCAGATCTCGCGCACGCGCTGGAAGTAGCCGTCGGGCGGCGTGAAGCAGCCGCCCGCGTTCTGCACCGGCTCCATGATGACGGCGCCGACCGTCTCGGGCCCCTCGAAGAGGATGCGCTCGCGCACGGCCTCGGCGAGCGAGCTGGGCGGAACGCCCTCCGGCAGGCGGTAGACGTTCGTGCTGGGGACGTGGCAGCCGCCGGGTGTGAGCGGCTCGAACGGCGTGCGCATGGCCGGAATGCCCGTCGCGGAGAGCGCGCCGAACGAGGCGCCGTGGTAGGCGATCTCGCGCGCGATGACCTTCGTCTTGTTCGGGTTGCCGGTGGCCTTGTGGTAGGCGCGTGAGAGCTTCAGCGCCGACTCGACCGCCTCGCTGCCGCCGCTCGTGAAGAAGACGCGGTTGAGGTCGCCCGGGGCCAGCGACGCGATCCGCGCGGCGAGCTCGATCGCGGGCGGGTGCGCGTAGGACCAGATCGAGAAGTAGTCGAGCTCCTTCGCCTGCTCGGCGCCAGCCTGGGCGAGGTCGGCGCGCCCGTGGCCGAGGTTGGCGCAGAAGAGCGAGGAGAGGCCGTCGAGATAGCGATTGCCGTGCTCGTCCCAGACGTAGCAGCCGTCGCCGCGCACGATGATCGGCACCTCCGCGTCCGCATAGGCGCCCATGCGGGTGACGTGCATCCACAGGTGCCGCTTCGCCAGCTCCTGCAGCGTGGCCGTATCGGTAGGAGATTGATACGCCATCGTGTACAACGGTACTCCCCCGCGTTGGCGATGCACAAGCGTGCGATGGCCCGTTCCGGGCTGCGGGTTTATACGCGGGGGCTAAGGCCGCTAAGCAGCCGCTGCGGCTGGCGCGGCGACGCGCACGGGCGCCGGCGTGAGCGCGGCGGCGACGATCACGAGCGCGAACGCGAACGCCTGCAGCACGATCCCGATCGCGCTGCCGGGCAGCGGATCGCCGAAGACGATGATCCCGCCCGCGATGCCGGTGACGTTCGCCGCAACCCCGGTGAGTGCGATCACGGGGACGGCCTCGCCGTCCTGCAGGCCCTTCGCCGAGGCGTAGAAGGCGGTGATCGACGCGGCGACTGCGACGAGCATCCACGGCGTCAGCAGCGCGCCGAGGAGCCCACCGTGGACGAGCCCGGTGATCGCCTTGATCGAGATGTCGGAGACGCCGAAGAGGATGCCGGCGGCGGCGCCGAGCATGACGCCGTGGTGATGGTCGGGGGCGCCGATCCGCTTGCCCATGATCAGCAGCGCGCCGACGACGACGACGCCGGACTCGAACGCGATCATCCCCGGCAGCGAGAAGCGCGAGTGCGCGCCATGGACGGCGGGCAGCGTGGCGCCGAGCAGCATCAGCCCGAGCGCCGTCAGCCCGAGACCGAGCCACTGGCGTGGCCCGACGCGGAAGCCGAACAGCCGCTCCGCCATCACGGCCAGCAGCACGACGCCGCCCGCGAGGACGGCCTGCACGACCGACATCGGCGCCAGCGCGAGCGCCGCGACGTGCGTCAGCCACGCGCCGACCGCGATCAGCATGCCGACGGTGAACCAGCGCGAGGCGAACAGCCCGCGCGCCGAGCGCAGCGGGTGGCGGACGTGGACGTCCGGCGCGGCACAGGCACCACGGTGCTTGTAAAGGAACGCGAGGTTCGTCGTGAAGGCGCAGACGAGCGCGAGCAGGATGCCGAGATAGATGGTCATGAGCTTTGATGGCGGTCGCGTACCACGACTGCCGTGGGAACGCCCCTCACTGCAATCGTCGGCAGTCGGGCTCCCACGCTTGAGTCCGTTCTCGCGATGCAGACAGGGTAGCGGTCGGCCGGGTCCGGCGCGACCGGCAGCGGTCCCCGCGACACTGTGCGGGCGATGCGCGAGAAGCCGGCCCTGTTCGTCGACGTCGACGGCGTGATCTCGCTGTTCGGGTTCGCTCCGGGCGCCATGCCCGCCGGGCAGTTCGAGACGGTGGACGGCATCGCCCACTTCCTTTCGGCGAGCGCCGGCGAGCACCTGCGTCTGCTCGCGAACCACTTCGAGCCGGTCTGGTGCACCGGCTGGGAGGAGAAGGCGAACGAGTACCTCCCCCATGCGCTCGGGCTGGACGGTCCATACCCGTTCCTCATGTTCGAGCGCAATCCGGGGCGCGCCCACGCGCACTGGAAGCTCGACGCGATCGCGGCCTATGCCGGCGCGCGGCCGCTCGCCTGGATCGACGACGCGCACGACGAGGACTGCGCCGCGTGGGCGGCGGCACGCGCGGCGCCGACGCTGCTCGTCACGACCGCGCCCGCCATCGGCTTGACGGGCGCGGACGTGAGCGAGCTGCTGGGCTGGGCGACGCGCGTCGCCCAGCCCGGCGACTAGTCCTGGGGCTCCTCGGGCACGTCGAGCTCGGCGAGCTCCTCGGCAAAGCCGTGGGAGCCGCCGTTGCCGGCGCCGATCTCCTCGAGGTCGGCGAGGTCGGCTTCGAGCCCGGGGCCGAAGCCCTGGAGCGCCTCGCCGTCGGTGAGGCCGAGCTCGGCGGCGAGCTCGTCGTGGTCGAGCAGGCCGACGTCGTCCATCCCGCGGGGCAGCGGCTCGGCGGGCTCGATCTCGATCCGCCGGTAGCGCTTGAGCCCCGTGGCGGCCGGGATCAGCTTGCCGATGATGACGTTCTCCTTGAGCCCGTTGAGGCGGTCGATCTTGCCCTCGAGCGCCGCGTCGGTGAGCACCTTCGTCGTCTCCTGGAAGGAGGCGGCCGAGAGGAAGGAGTCGGTGTTGAGCGAGGCCTTCGTGATGCCGAGGATGATCTCCTCGGCCTGCGCGGGCTCGCCGCCGTCGTCGATCACGGCCTGGTTGATCTTCGCGTAGTCGAAGCGATCGACGAAGACGCCCGGGAGCAGGTCGGTGTCGCCCTTCTGGTCGACGCGGACCTTCTTGAGCATCTGGCGCACGATCAGCTCGATGTGCTTGTCGTTGATGTCCACGCCCTGGGACTTGTAGACCTCCTGGACCTCCTTGACGAGGTACAGCTCGGTCTCGGTGCGGCCGCGGATCGCGAGCAGCTCGTGCGGGTAGACCGACCCCTCGTTGAGCTGCTTGCCCGGCTCGATCTTCTCGCCGCGCTCGACGAACAGGCGCGTGCGGCGGGGGAACGCGTGACGGTGCTCGTCGCCGCCGTCGTCGGTGATGACGACGGTGAGCGCCTTCTCGGTCTCCTCGACGTCGACGACGCCGCCGACCTCGGCGATCTTCGCCAGGCCCTTCGGCTTGCGCGCCTCGAAGAGCTCCACGACGCGCGGCAGGCCGTGCGTGATGTCCGCGCCGGCGATGCCGCCGGTGTGGAACGTGCGCATCGTCAGCTGCGTGCCCGGCTCGCCGATCGACTGCGCGGCGATGATGCCGACCGCGTCGCCGATCTGCGCCGTCTTGCCGGTCGCCATCGAGCGGCCGTAGCAGGCCTGGCACACGCCGGTCGGCGCCTCGCACTTCAGCACCGAGCGGACCGGGATCTTGACGACGTCCTCGCCGTCGCCGAGCACCTCGATCAGGCGCGCGAGATCCTCGCGGCCCATCTCGACGCCCTGCTCGACGATCGCCGACTTGGAGCCCTTCTTGGTGATGTTCTTCGCGGCCACGCGACCGACGAGGTTGTCGTTCGGCTCACCGCCGGCCTTGCGCAGGTCGAGCTCGACGTAGTCCTCGGCGCCGCAGTCCTCCTGACGGATGATCACGTCCTGCGCGACGTCGACGAGACGACGCGTCAGGTAGCCGGAGTCCGCGGTGCGCAGCGCGGTGTCCGCGAGGCCCTTGCGGGCGCCGTGGGTCGAGATGAAGTACTCGAGGACCGTCAGCCCCTCCATGAAGTTGGCGCGGATCGGCCGCTCGATGATCTCGCCCTTCGGGTTCGCCATGAGGCCGCGCATCCCGGCGAGCTGACGGATCTGCTTGAACGATCCGCGCGCTCCCGAGTTGGCCATCATGAAGATCGGGTTGAGCTCGTCGAGGTTGTCCTCCATCGCCTGCGCGACCTCCTCGGTCGCCGCCGTCCAGCGCTCCACGACGGCTTCCTTGCGCTCCTCCTCGGTGATCAGGCCCATGTCGTACTGGTCCTGGATCTCGGAGACCTGCGTCTCGTACTTGGCGAGGATCTCCGGCTTGCTCGGCGGCACGATCACGTCGTTCTTGGAGATCGTGATGCCGGCCTGCGTGGCGTAGCGGAAGCCGAGGTCCTTGAACGCGTCGAGCACCTGCGCGATCGTCGGCGCGCCGTAGGCCTGCACGAGGTCGTCGACGAACTGCGTCGTGTCGCGCTTCTTCATCGAGCGGTTGACGAACTCGTAGGTCGAGGGGTCGAAGTCCTCGCCGAGCGTCTCGTGGATCGCGCGCTCGATCTTGTCGTTGTAGATGATGCGCCGGACCGTCGTGAGGATGTGTCCGCCCTCGCGCCCGTGCGGACGGAACTCCGCCAGGTCGTGCAGCTTCGTGACGCCGTGCTCGTAGGACCACTCCGCCTCCTGGGCGGTGCGGTACACGTGCGGGCGCGGCTGCTGCTTGGCCGGGTCGATCTTCGCCAGCTCCGTCTCGTCCGGCCCGTACGTGAGGTAGTACGCGCCGAGGATCATGTCCTGCGTCGGCGTCGCGAGCGGCGCGCCGTGCGCCGGCGAGAGGATGTTGTTCGAGGACAGCATCAGGATCCGCGCCTCGGCCTGCGCCTCCGCGGAGAGCGGCAGGTGGACCGCCATCTGGTCGCCGTCGAAGTCGGCGTTGAAGGCGTGGCAGACCAGGGGGTGGACCTGGATCGCCTTGCCCTCGACCAGCACCGGCTCGAACGCCTGGATGCCCAGGCGGTGGAGCGTCGGCGCGCGGTTGAGCAGCACCGGATGCTCGTGGATGACCTCCTCGAGCACGTCCCAGACCTCCGGGATCATCGAGTCGACCATCTTCTTGGCCGCCTTGATGTTCTGCGCCGCCTTGCGCTCGACGAGCCGCGCCATGATGAACGGCTTGAACAGCTCGAGCGCCATCAGCTTCGGC
>Ga0134121_10004973_pt1 | contig 10837 bp, 11 predicted proteins | sample KB301_FD_96463 | JGI IMG/M metagenome (GOLD analysis project Ga0134121, IMG submission 96463) | Terrestrial soil microbial communities without Nitrogen fertilizer from Kellogg Biological Station, Michigan, USA - KB3-0-1 | ecosystem: Environmental > Terrestrial > Soil > Unclassified ...
ACAAAGGACACTGCAAAACGTGCACGCAGTTCGGCGAGCGCCAGCGTTGAGGCTGTGTTGCATGCGACCACGACGATATCGGGCGTGTGTTCTGCGATGGCGTTGCCGAGCACGTCGATGGTGCGCGCAATCAGCACGGATTCCGCGAGGTTGCCGTAGGGGAAGCCCGCGTCGTCCGCCAAATAGACAAAGCGTGCGTCCGGCCGGACCGCCTTCACCTCACGGAATACCGTCAGGCCGCCGAGACCGGAATCGAAGACAAGAATGGTCGGAGCTTGCGCCATGCGGTGTGGGCAAATTCAGGCCGTTCCGAACACCCGCCTGAAGATGGTGTCGACGTACTTAAAGTGATGGTCGAGGTTGAAGTTAGCCTCGAGCTCCTTGTCCGAAAGCTTTGCGCGAACGTCCTTATCCGCCTTGAGCAGTGTCAGGAAATCGCTTTCGCCGCCCCAGACCTTCATGGCGTTGCGTTGCACGAGACGATAGGCATCCTCGCGCGCGACGCCTTTCTGCGTGAGCGCAATCAGTACGCGCTGCGAATGGATCAGCCCGCCGAGCTTGTCGAGATTCTTCTGCATGGCGGCCGGGTAGACCACCAGCTTATCGATAATGGATGTGAGCCGCGCCAGGGCGAAGTCCAGGGTGACCGTCGCGTCAGGCCCGATCATGCGCTCCACCGAAGAATGCGAAATGTCGCGTTCGTGCCAAAGCGCGACGTCCTCCATGGCGGGGAGGGCATAGGCGCGCACCATGCGGGCGAGGCCGGTGACGTTTTCCGACAGCACCGGATTGCGTTTGTGCGGCATCGCCGAGGAGCCCTTTTGCTTCTCGGTGAAGAATTCTTCCGCCTCCAGCACTTCTGTCCGCTGGAGATGGCGGATCTCGGTGGCGAGCCGTTCAATGGAAGACGCAACAACGCCGAGCGTTGCAAAATACATGGCGTGACGATCACGCGGGATGATCTGCGTCGACACCGGTTCGACACTCAAGCCCATTGTCTTGGCCACGTGCGCTTCGACGCGCGGGTCGACCTGCGCAAACGTGCCAACCGCGCCGGATATAGCGCAGGTGGCGACTTCCTTTCGAGCAGCGGTGAGTCGCTCCTTTGCGCGCGCAAATTCCGCATAAGCATAGGCGAGCTTGAGACCAAAAGTGGTCGGCTCGGCGTGGATGCCATGCGACCGTCCGACCGTCGGCGTCAGCTTGTGTTCGAGGGCGCGACGCTTGAGCGCAGCGAGCAGGGCATCGACGTCTGCAATCAGGATGTCCGCGGCGCGTACGAGCTGTACGTTGAGGCACGTGTCGAGCACGTCCGACGAGGTCATGCCGGAATGAACATAACGCGCCTCCGGACCCACGATTTCGGAGAGATGGGTCAGGAATGCAATGACGTCATGTTTGACCTCGGCCTCGATCGCATCGATGCGGGCGACGTCGAATTTTGCCGCTTTACCCTTTTCCCAAATCTTCTTCGCGGCGTCTTTTGGAATGACGCCGATCTCGGCCATGGCGTCGGCCGCGTGGGCCTCGATCTCGAACCAGATGCGGAATTTTGTTTCCGGGGACCAGATTGCCGTCATTTCGGGGCGGGAGTAGCGCGCTATGGTCACGCCGCTTCCCCGCGCGCCAGTGCCGCCGCATTGCGGATTGCGGCGATGTTGGCCTTGTAGTTGCTGCCCTTGAACACGGCTGATCCGGCGACCAGCACGTTGGCGCCCGCCTGCACGACCCGGGCGGTGTTCTCGGGCGTGATGCCGCCGTCGATTTCGATGTCGATGGGTCGCGCACCGACCAGCGTGCGTACCTCACGCAACTTGTCGAGCGCAGCCGGAATGAAGGCCTGGCCGCCGAAGCCAGGATTGACCGACATAATGAGAATGAGATCGACCATGTCGATGACGTGTTCGATGCTCGAGACCGGCGTGGCCGGGTTCATCGTAACGCCGGCCTTTTTGCCGAGGGCACGGATCGCCTGCAGCGAGCGGTGCACGTGCGGGCCCGCCTCAACGTGAACCGTAATGATGTCGGACCCGGCCTTGGCAAAGGCCTCAAGATACGGATCGCAGGGGGCGATCATCAGATGGACGTCGAGGGTCTTCCTGGTGAGCGGTCTGATCGCCTGGACCACTGCCGGGCCGATCGTGATATTGGGGACGAAGTGCCCGTCCATCACGTCGACATGGATCCAGTCCGCACCGGCAGCCTCGACTGCGCGTATTTCATCGCCGAGCTTGGCAAAATCAGCCGATAAAATCGAGGGCGCGAGTACGAGCGGACGGGGCATTCATGGCCTCCAGGGGTTCGGGTAACACGAGGCGAGCGACCGGGCAACGCCGTTACAGATCTCTTGCACCAGCTTGTTAATGATTGGCGGATAGGCGGCGCACCAGCGGTTTGAGCAGATGGGGCAAGAGATAGATCGGAAATTGCGCGAGCGCGAAATAGAGCCACGCAACATCGGGCACCGCAAAGCCGGACGCGGCCAGCATGAGGCCGATGTTGCGGTTGCCGGCGATCAGGCCGATCGCGAAAGCGCGTGCTCGTCCGGCACGCAGGAAAACGAGAGCCGAAACTGCGATCAGGCCGAGGGCGAGTGCGAAGGCGAGCGCGGTCAGTTCGATCACCAGCAGCGGGTCTGAACGGAAATGATCGGCCACGCCATCCATGGCGGCGACTGCAAACATGAACATCGCAATCATACTCAACCCGTCGATGCGTTCGTGCTGAGCCACGATGAAGGTCGGCCCGGTCACGCGCCGGATGATCGCCGCCGCCAGAGCGCAGCCGGCGATGATCAAGAATAACCTCAGACCGAAGCCAAACGGCGAGGCGAGTGCGGTACCGAGAAAAACGTGGGTGAACAGGCTCGCCGTCAGCGGCGTGATCGCGGTCGACACAATCAGAGTTGCAAGCGTCAGCGCGACATCGAGTCCAAGCAGTGCCGCAAGTGCCGGCGAAGACATCAGGCCGGGTGCAGACATCTGCAGGACCAACATGAAGTAAAGCCCCGGCATGCTCTGATCGACTCCGAAGGCAACGAACCCGATCCCGAGCACGGTGGGCACCAGCAGCATCGCCCACAGCGTCGCTAGGGCAACAAGTCCAGGCCGCGTGAAATGACCGAAGAGTTCGTTGGGATCGACCCGCAGAAATGCCAGCGTCACCAGGACCACGATAGCTTCGCCAAGGTAGGGCTTGCAGGCCGCAGCGAGTTCGGGAATCGCAAGCCCGACGAAGACCGATGCGGCCGCCACCAGCGTGCCGTGGCGGCCGGCAAGAGAGAGTGCGGCCGCGGGGGCGCCAAGCAACTTCATTGAGGGAAAACTCCGGCCGCAGGTAGGCCTTTGATAGCGCCCTTGGCTCCCGCGATCCATATATAAGGACGAAAGCGGAGCTAGGAGGCAAAACGTGGCACGCACCGATGCAATGGTTCTTGGCGCCGGCATTGTCGGCACATCAGTAGCACTGCATCTCGTCCGGCGCGGGATGAGCGTTGCGCTGATCGATCGGACCAGCGTCGGCGAGCAAACGTCCTATGGCAACGCCGGAATCATCGAAGGCAACACGATATTTCCGCCGGCATTTCCATCGGATGTCGGCAGTCTTGTGCGGATCGCGCTCAAGCGTGCGAGCGATGCGAACTATCACCTTTCATTTCTGCCGCAGGTGCTGCCCTGGCTATTGGCGTTTCGCGCTGCCTCGCGGCCCGAACGCCTGGCTGAGACAGCGCGTTTGATCCGCCCGTTGTTTTCCCGCGCAGTCGCCGAGCATGAGGTTCTGATGGCTGAAGCCGGCGCAGCACATTATCTGCGCAAGACGGGCTGGCTCAAAATCTATCGTGGTGAAAAGAGCTTTGCTGCCCTGAGGCCCGAATTCGATCTTGCTGCGAAATTCGGGTTGCCTCTGCGGGCCCTCGACACGGCCGCTGCGCAAGCGCTCGAACCGTCGCTTCATCCGGTGTTCGCCCATGCGGTGTTCTGGCCGGAAGCGGCGAGTGTGAGCAATCCGCTCGGCGTGACACGCGCCTATGCGGGGCATTTTACCGCACGCGGCGGCGTTATCCTTTCGGGCGATGCGCGATCGCTGCACCGGACGGGAAGCCGTTGGCGTGTCGAAACTGACGAAGGTGCGCTCGACGCAGCGGAATGCGTGGTAGCGCTGGGCCCGTGGTCGTCAGACCTGCTGGCAACGCTCGATCTGAAGCTGCCGCTCGCAGTCAAGCGGGGTTATCACCGGCATTTTCGTGCGCAAGGCAATGCCGGTCTGGTGCGGCCGGTGCTGGATGCCGAGGTTGGCTACCTGGTCACGCCGATGGAACAAGGTATCCGCATAACCACGGGGGCTGAATTCGCCGCACGTGACGCCGCGCCGTCGCCTGCGCAGTTCGATCGGTTGATGCCGCGGGCGCGCGAGCTATTTCCGTTGGGCGAGCGCACAGACGGAAAAACCTGGCTCGGCAGCCGGCCTTGTTTGCCGGATTCGCGGCCGGTAATCGGCCGCGCGCCGGGACATGCAGGGCTGTGGCTTGCAGTCGGTCACGCGCATTGGGGTCTGACGCTGGGCCCCGCCACCGGACGCATGATCGCCGAGATGATGGCGGGGGAACCGCCATTTTGCGATCCCGCTCCCTATCGCCCGGAACGGTTCAGCTAGCGGCTCGCGCGGGCATGATTTCCCGAAAATCGTAACGGTCGCGAATGTAGCCGTTGAAGAATGTGCCCTTCGAGAAGGCCGACTGAAACGACGCCGCCACTTCCGCGGGAACATCGATGTATTCAAAGGTACGGCCGGTCACGAATGTAACTTTCAGCCGTTGGCTTTTCCGATCATATTCGATGTCAGCGATGGCCTTCGATGGCATGCCACGACAACGCACAGCCTGCCATTCTGGTTCTGTTTCATCCGAAACGATCGTGCCAGCTTGGCAGCGCGCCCGGAAACGGGAGAGCGGTCGCTTCATAGATGCCGCGTGCGATGGCGCGCGCCAGAACATTGGCGGCGAGCATGCCGAGCTCGCTTAACGAAAACACCGGGTCGGGCAGGGCCTTGGCACCCATGCCGGCCGCGAATACCACATCACCATCGAGCGGCGTGTGCACCGGATAGATCGCCCGCGACAGACCGCTTTGCGCCATCACGGCCAGGCGTTTGGCTTGTGCTTTGGTCAGCTTGGCGTCCGTTGCGATGACAGCGAGGGTCGTGTTTTCGCCTGGGGAACCCTTGCTGCGAAACGTCAGTGCGTCATCAGGGAATGACGCCGGCCACCCGCGGCCGCCAAATTCCTTTTCGTGTTCAAAAGGGGCCGCCCAAAAGTGCTCGCTGTTGCCGATGGTCATGCTGCCGGCGGCGTTGGCGGCTGCAATGGCGCCGACGGTAAGCCCGCTGCGTGTCTGCGCGCTGGCCGAGCCAATGCCGCCCTTGAGATTGACGGTCGTCGCGCCCAGCCCAGCGCCGGCACTGCCCAATGCGAAGCCGTCGCCTGCGGTCCTCGCCGCCTCGTAGCCGAGTTCGCGGTAAGGAGGGTAGCGGCCCCAATTCTTGTCGCCGCCCGACAGCAGGTCGAAGAGGATTGCTGCCGGGACGATCGGCACGCGTGCTTCGCGCACCTGGAAACCGCGGCCTTTCTCGCGCAGCCAGGCCTGCGTGCCCGACGCTGCATCAAGGCCGAAAGCGGATCCGCCCGACAACACGATGGCGTCAATTCCTTCGACAGTCTGCGCCGGGTCCAGCAGAGCCGTCTCGCGCGTGCCAGGCCCGCCGCCCCGCACGTCCACGCTAGCGGTCACGGGCCTGTCGAAGATGACCGCTGTGACGCCGGATGCGAGTTTGGCATCTTCGGCGTGGCCCACACGGATGCCCGGAATATCGGTGATCAGATTGCGCGTCATATTGTCTCCCGGCGCCGACTCTATCACGTCCGTTCACGTTCCGGCGAAACAGCCGTATGGCGCTTGCAAGCAGGCACGTTGCGTCGCATGAGAGGCGTCATGAATGGCGAAGTCACTTTCCTGGCCGCTCTGGCGGCAGGCCTTGTCAGCTTCCTGTCTCCCTGCGTGCTGCCGCTGGTGCCGCCGTATCTCGTCTTTCTGGCCGGCACATCGCTCGAACGATTTGCGGACAAGGAGCCGAAGTCGCGGGCCAAGCGCGAAACCGTCGCTGCGGCGGCTCTCTTCGTACTCGGCTTTTCCACCGTGTTCGTTGCGCTCGGCGCGAGTGCGAGCGTTATTGGCTCCCTCATCCGCGCCTATTCGGGAACGCTCGCGATCGTCGCCGGCATTGCCATTGTCATCATGGGGTTGCATTTCCTTGGTGTGACACCGATTGCGTTTCTGCAGCGGCAGAAACGAATCGATGTTGCGAAGCCCGTTGGTCTCTGGGGCGCCTACGTGATCGGGCTCGCCTTCGCCTTTGGATGGACACCATGCATTGGGCCAATCCTCGCGGCCATTTTGGCAGTAGCGGCGTCCGAGCAGACCGTGACGAAAGGGGCAAGCCTGCTCGCGGTCTATTCGCTCGGCCTTGGAATTCCATTCATGGTTGCGGCTTTTGCGATCGAACCGTTCGCAGCCTTTCTGTCGCGCTTCCGCAATTATCTTCATCGCGTCGAGCAGGCCATGGGGGCGCTGCTGGTTTTGACCGGGATCGCATTCCTGACCGGAAGCATCAACCAGATGAGCGTGTGGCTGCTCGAAACTTTTCCGATCCTGGGCAAAATTGGCTGAGAAAAAAAGCCCGCCAACCGGCGGGCTTTTTGGAAAGACGAAGTGCGATTGCCTATTTGACCTTGCTGCAGTCGGATCCCGGGCATTCGACGTACGTGATCTTGCCGCTGGGGTCTTTTTTCCAGACATACATCACGTAGTCGAGCTTGGTGATATCGCCTTTCTTGTCATAGGAGATATCGCCGAGCACAGTCTTGAACTGCATTCCGGAATGCATTTTCTCTGCAACCTTCTTGGGGTCGAGAGATTTGGCGGCCTCGGCGGCCTGCTTGATGATCTGCACGCCGGCGTAGCTGTAGAGCGTGTAGGCTTCCGGTTCGAATTTCTTGGCGCGGAATTCCTCCACCACCTTTTTTGCGTCCGGCTTGTTACGCGGGTCGGGACCGTAGGTCATCAGCGTGCCCTCGACACCTGGTCCGCCAACCGAGGCGAATTCGTCGGAGGTGATGCCGTCGCCGCCCATCAGTGGCGCCTTAACGCCTTGATCGCGCATCTGCCGCACGATCAGGCCACCTTCGGTATAGAGGCCGCCCCAATAGATGAGGTCTGCGCCCGACTGCTTGATCTTGGACACCAGTGCGGAGAAATCCTTTTCACCAGTGTTGATGCCCTCATAGAGAACGTCCTTCATTCCCCCTTTGGCCATCGTCTTCCTGGTTTCGTCAGCGAGGCCTTTGCCGTACGTGGTCTTGTCGTGAACGATGGCGATCTTCTTGCCCTTGAAATGTTTCACGATGTATTCACCGGCAACCTGTCCCTGCTGGTCGTCACGGCCGCAAACACGGAAGATGTTCCACATCTTGCGCTCGGTCACCGTGGGGTTGGTCGAGGCCGGCGTGATCTGCAGAATGCCGTTCTCCTGATAGACCTCCGACGACGGGATGCTGACCCCTGAATTGTAATGGCCGATGACAAACTTGACACCGTCGGCGGCAAACTTGTTGGCCACCGAAACGCCTTGTTTCGGATCGGAGGCGTCGTCTCCGTAGGAAACAATGATCTTCTGGCCCAGGATTCCTCCGGCCGCGTTGATATCAATGGCGGCCTGATCGACGCCGTTCTTCATTTGCGCGCCGGTCGCCGCGCTTGGCCCTGTAATGGGCCCACCCACGCCGAATTTAACCTGAGCCCCGGCTGTTCCCGCCGTGATCATCGCAATGCCCAACGCGAAGCCGAGCGTCGTGATCGTCTTCATTTGGTGTTCCCCTTCTACTGAAGCGTTTTTTGCCCGCGCCAATATTACGTCAGGGCATCTTGCGGCGCCAGCGCATCGGACCGTCCGGTTCAGTGAGCCAGCGATATTGTCTGACCATTTGTGATCTACGGGCGGCTCTGAAACCGAAATAAGCGAACCCCATGCAGAACATGGCGTCGACGAGAAAGTAGTGAAATGACAGAAAACTGCCGCCGAACAGACTGAAATGGATAAATCTTACGGCACCAGCCAGGACGAGACTGTATCCGATAACCTGCCACGCCGGCCGCCAGGTCAGGGCTATGGCGCGGCCGGCCAGCAGCGCCGCCCCGCCGCCCAAAATGATGGTGACCAGCAGGAATACGCCAAAAGAGCCTTCCTCATACAGTAGTTCGGGGATCGAGAAGGCCGTCGAAATTTCATTCAATGCCGGCCTCCCTCAAGATAGGCCGACTTGATTTCGGATCGCTCAAGCAATTCCTGTCCTGTGCCGGTCAGCGTGATCTGCCCATTGACCATGACGTAGGCGCGGTGTGCGAGCTTGAGGGCGTGATAGGCGTTCTGCTCAACCAGAAACACGGTCAGGCCACTTTCGGCATTGAGCGTCTTAATGGCATCGAAAATCTGTCGCACGATCAGCGGCGCAAGGCCCAGCGACGGCTCATCGAGCAGCAGCAGGCGCGGTTGCGCCATCAAGGCGCGGGCAATAGCCAGCATTTGCTGTTCGCCGCCAGACAGCGTTCCGCCGCGTTGGCCAATGCGCTGCTGCAATCGCGGAAACAATGACATGACGCGATCGAGATCGCGATTGAAGTCGGACGACTCTGCTGTGCTGGCGCCCATCTGTAGATTCTCAAGGACAGTCATGCGCGGAAAAATGCGGCGGCCTTCGGGGGCCTGCGCAAGCCTGAGCCGTGCGATCTCGTGCGTGGGCAGCCTGGTGATGTCATGCCCGGCAAAACTGATCGTGCCCTCGCGCGCACGCGGGTTCCCGCAGACAGTCATCATCAGCGTTGATTTGCCCGCGCCGTTGGCGCCAATGAGCGTGACGATTTCGCCTTCCTTGACTTCGAGGTCGACGCCTTTAAGCGCCATCACGCGGCCGTAGAAAGCCTTGACGCCACGAATTGCGAGCAGCGGTGTGGTCATAGACCAACCTCCGCCTCGACCTTCGCAACATCCTTGTCACTGACGCCGAGATAGGCCGCAATGACCTTCGGATTATCGCGAATTGATGCCGGCGAGCCGTCAGCTATCTTGACGCCGTAATCGAGCACGACGATGTGATCCGAAATTTCCATGACTACGGACATGTCGTGCTCGATCAGCAGGATCGAGATCCTGTGCTGGTCGCGTATCTTCAGCAAAAGCTCGTTAAGCTCTGCGCTTTCGCGCGGGTTGAGGCCGGCGGCGGGCTCGTCGAGGCAAAGCAGAATCGGTTGGGTGCACATCGCACGCGCGATTTCGAGGCGGCGTTGCGCGCCATAAGGCAAGTCGCCCGCGGCGTCATCAGCGCGCACCGTGAGGCCGACGAGATCAAGCCATTCCCGCGCCCGTTCGATCGCAGCGCGTTCGGCCGCAGCAAAGGACGGAAAGCCAAGGATTCCGAGCAGCGTGTAGCCTGACGCGAGCATCAGGCGGTTGTGCTGAGCGACCAACAGATTTTCCAGCACGGTCATGCCCGGAAACAGGCGAATATTCTGAAACGTGCGGGCGACCCGCGCGTGCTGCGTGACGATAAAGTCCGGCATGCGTTCGAGCAGGTGCAGTTCGCGCCCGGCGCGGACGAGGCTGCGCTTGCCGCTGTCGGTGAGTTCTTCGAGCCAGTCCCAGGCCGCGATATCGCCATGGCAGAGGGCGATACGTCCTTCGCTCGGCCGGTAGAATCCCGTGATGCAGTTGAAGACCGTCGTCTTTCCCGCGCCGTTTGGTCCGATCAATGCCGTGATGTCGCCTGCACGGGCCGTGAATGACAAATCGTCCACGGCAACGAGACCGCCGAAGCGCATCGTGAGATGCTCGACGCGGAGCATGATGTCGCCGTGGACTGCCATTATCCGTGGCCTTCCTTGACGAGATCGGCACCGATGACCTTGCGCTCCTTGAGGACCACCGACGGGTCGCGCGTCGAAATCAGGCCGCGCGGCCGCCAGATCATGATCAACACCATCGCGAACCCGAACAGGAGCATTCGGTATTGTGTCGGATCGAAGGTAGAGCCAAAAATCAGCTTGAGGAAATCCAGTTCGCGCATGATTTCGGTGCCCCCGATCATGGCGACAGCTGCGATGGCGACGCCGATCTGGCTTCCCATGCCGCCGAGGACGACGATTGAAAGGATTGTGGCCGACTCGAGGAACGTAAACGAGTCCGGCGAGATGAACCCCTGCCGCGCCGCAAAAAACGAGCCGGCAAAGCCGGCAAACATCGCTCCCATGGCGAAAGCAGTCAACTTGGTGTTGGTGGTATTGATCCCGAGCGACCGGCAGGCGATCTCATCCTCGCGCAACGCTTCCCAGGCGCGGCCAACCGGCAAGCGACGCAACCGTATCGTGACGAATGCCGTCACCAATGCGAGCGCGAGAATAAGGTAGTAGAGGAAAATTGTGCGGTAGATCGGCGAAAATTCCAGCCCGAATACAGCAGCGAAACCGTTTTCATCCGCGTTAAACGGAATGCCGAAGAAGGTTGGCCGCGGAATGCTGGTGATGCCGGCATAGCCGTTGGTCAAATCAACCCAGTTAATGAGCACAATGCGAAGCATTTCACCGAAGGCGAGCGTGACGATGGCCAGATAGTCGCCGCGCAAACGCAGGACCGGAAAGCCGAGCATGACGCCCCAGAACGAAGCGAGGATGCCTGCGAGCGGCAGGAGAATCCAAAAAGAAAGCCCAAAAGTTTTGGCAAGCAGGGCATAGGA
>Ga0134121_10004975_pt1 | contig 10836 bp, 8 predicted proteins | sample KB301_FD_96463 | JGI IMG/M metagenome (GOLD analysis project Ga0134121, IMG submission 96463) | Terrestrial soil microbial communities without Nitrogen fertilizer from Kellogg Biological Station, Michigan, USA - KB3-0-1 | ecosystem: Environmental > Terrestrial > Soil > Unclassified ...
GCGCTTAACTAAGTCCCACTTGTTCTAATACCGCGCTTGCTCACTAATCCAAATTTATTCAGTGGCAGTCGGAATTTCTTTGCCGAGCGCAACGATCTCGTTTCGTATTGCGTTTCGCTCGGCTAGTAGCCTCACAAAGAATTTCCTCCTCACCAGGAAAAACATCAGCACGCGGAGGCCGGCTATAGATTTGTCCAGCTCTTCATAGAAGACGATCGCCAGATAACCGCAAACCGGAACCACGACGAGAACGACTGCAGCAAGCAACCATCCCGAGAAGACATAAGCCAAAACAATCAGCACGATCCACGTGAGTGGAAACAGGAGCATCGCTGAGATGATCTTGATCGTTGAGATCACGTCGTCTGAGTCACGCGAGAATCTGGTCGCGAGCAAGCCGCCGAGTTTGTAAGCCGGGTAATGCGTGATCGTGCCGATGAGGGCTGGTCCAAGCATCAGCAGAAACAGAATCAACCTGCGGACGATCGCGACGAGCACTCTCGACGTTGAGCCGGGCGGTGACAATTCCTCCGGATCGACGCCCGCCTGATTCAACTCTTCTTCGAAGCGCATCATTCTCGTTTCGAGTCGGCGCAAGCGGTCGGGCTGAAGCTGCTGCACGATCGGGTAGGCTCTGATGAATCGTTGTTGCAAAACCAGCTCGTCTTTCAGGCTCTCCTCTTCACCGTTATTCGACGCAGACGAGAAGATGCGTTCGGCGCGCGCGGTTGTTTGCAGCTCTTCTTCGTGTTTCGCGTCGAGGATGACTTCGCGCAGGGCTTTTTCGATCTGGCTCGAGAGTTGGCGGACGGCGTCGCGCGGCGGTGTGCCGTCCGGTTCGAGTGTAGTTGGTTCAACGTTGATTGGAGTGCCGAAGTAGAGGAGTGCGTCGCTGCGAAAGCGTGTTTTCGAAGTGTAGTAGAGTCCGGCGGGAACGATCTTCAATTCGCGGACTTCGCCTGTCGAGACTGCGGCGAGTGAGATCCGGGCGGCGCCGGTTTTGATCGGTTGCAATCCGGGTTTATCGTGCGAGATGCCTTCGGGACATATGCCGATCGTTCCGCCGCGCGCCAGTAATTTGCGAGCAGCGATGAATGTCTCCTGATTTTTTGTAACGTCCTGGCCTTCGTCCTGGCGTCGATAAACCGGGAGTGAATCGAGTTGTTTTACGAGGTAACCGATGACGGGCATGCGAAAGAGTGGCGCTTTGGCGAGGAATGAAACGTCTCGCGGCGCGAGGCATAGGAGGAATACGGGATCGACGAGCGCGTTCGGGTGATTGAGGACAAAGATAACCGGCGTATCGAGCGGAACATGTTCGACACCCGTCACCTCGATGCGCTGGAAGTAGATCCTCAACGCAAGTCTTACGAGACCAACAATAATCCGGCGAATCATGCTAATCCTGTAATCCTGTCAAAAACTGACTTTCGCGCCCATTAATGCAATAATACTCACGCTTTCCCAATCGAACCAAAATTTCATCTGCTCGAGGAAGATCCATGAAGCGTTTTGTTGCTGCTTTTACTCTTTTAATAATCGGTCTGTGCGCGCTCGCGGCGGCCCAAAACCGTACCTATACGATCGAAGATTTGCTCAAGGTGCGTCGTGTCGCCGACCCGCAAGTCTCGCCTAACGGACGGCGCGTCGCGTTCACGATCGGCGACGTCAATTTTGACGCGAACAAGGTCGTCAACCAGATTTACGTCGTGCAGATCGACGGCACCGGCCTGAAGCAGTTGACCTCCGGCGATAAATCTTCAACCGCGCCGCGCTGGTCGCCTGACGGAAAGAAGATCGCATTCACGACCGGCACTCAGGTCTGGGTAATGGATGACGACGGCAGCGACAAAGAGCAGATCACGAAGATCTCAACCGGCGCCGCCGCACCCGTCTGGTCGCCTGACGGCAAGTGGATCGCGTTCACATCTGACGTGTATCCCGATTGCAACGACGACGATTGCAACAAGAAACGAGACGAGCAAGCGGAAAGCAGCAAGGTCAAGGCCCACATCGTCACGCGACTACTTTACAAACACTGGGACGAGTGGCGCGACGTCAAACGCACGCACGTGTTCGTCGTTTCGAGTAGCGGCGGCACAGCTCGCGATCTGACAAGCGGCGATTTCGATTCGCCGCCATACGCAGCCGCATCCGGTGTCGACTACGCCTTCTCGCCTGACTCCACCGAGATCGCATACCTTCGCAACCCTGACAAAATCGAAGCTATCTCGACCAACAGCGACATCTACGTGGCGCCGCTGAACGGTGGTCCTGCGAAGAATATCACCGTGCGCAATCGAGGCTACGATGCTGGTCCAGTCTACACGCGCGACGGCAAGTTTATCCTGTATCGCTCGCAAGCGACTGCGGGTTTCGAAGCGGATCGCTGGCGCTTGATGGCTTACAACCGTGCGACTGGCGCGAGTGTCGAACTGACGAAGGGTTTCGATCAGCAAGTCGATGAGCTGGTCGTTTCGCCTGACGGGAATTCGATCTACTTCACTGCTGGAGAACGCGGTAAGAGTCCGATCTTCAAAATACCTTTCAGCGGTGGTGTGCCGCAGAAGGTACTTCCAAATGTCTTTGCCACAGGTCTGAAGATCACGCCTGACGGTCGATCGTTTGTGTTCTCGTCGAGCACAATGGCGTCACCGGCTGAGATTTACAAGGCGAACGTCGACGGCAGCGGCTTGACGGCGTTGAGCTCTGCGAATTCGCAGTTGGTGGCGCGCGCGAATCTGAAACCGGCGGAAGAGGTTGAGTGGACCGGCGCGATGGGTCGCAAGATTCATGGCTACGTCGTGAAGCCCACGAATTTCGATGCGAGTCGCAAGTATCCGCTCCTCGTGTTGATTCACGGTGGACCACAGAGCGCATGGAACGACAACTGGGGTTATCGCTGGAACCCGCAGGTGTTCGCCAACGCGGGCTACGTTGTCTTTGCACCGAACCCGCGCGGCTCGACCGGGTATGGCCAACAGTTTGTCAATGAGATCAGCGGTGATTGGGGTGGAAAACCTTACATCGACATCATGAATGGCGTGGCGGACGTGCTGCGTCGCAACTCGTTCATCGATCGCAGTCGCATCGGCGCGGCGGGCGCGAGCTACGGCGGTTACATGGTCAACTGGATCCTCGGTCACAACAACGATCCGCGGTTCCGGTTCAAGGTGCTCGTGTCGCACGACGGTGTCTACAACCTCGAGAGCATGTATGGCACGACTGAAGAGTTGTGGTTTCCGGAGTGGGAGTTCAAAGGACCAGCGTGGTCCAACCCGGCGATGTACACGCGCTGGTCACCGCACAAGTTTGTGCAGAACTTCAACACACCGATACTCATCATTCACGGAGAGTTGGACTACCGCGTGCCGATTGGTGAAGGTATGCAACTATTCACAGCCGTGCAGCGCAAAGGCATCGACTCGAAGATCCTGATCTTCCCCGACGAAGGCCACTGGGTCCTGAAACCCCAAAACTCCCAACTCTGGTTCCACACTGTATTGGACTGGTTGGATAAGTATTTGCAATCTACCTCCGTCACAAGTGACACTGCCCGTGCGAAAGGAGCAAGATGACGAACGAACAAGTTGAAAGTGAAGCCTTAAAACTCAATCCACAAGCGCGTGCAGAACTCGCCGAAAAACTGCTCCGCAGCCTTGAGGAACTCTCTGAAGAAGAGATCAAGAGGTTGTGGGCTGAGGAAGCTGTCCGCCGTGATGAAGATCTAGATTCTGGAAGAGTCTCGATGCGCGACGCCGAGGATGTGTTCAAAGATGCAAGAGCCAGGATTTCATGAGTCAAAAAGTAAGCTTTCACGAGCTTGCGGAACTTGAATTGAATGAGGCGGCATTCTTCTTCGAAAAGGAGCGAGAGGGATTAGGATCACGTTTCTTGTCGACGGTCGAGGCTGCAACGTCTCAGATTCAGGAACATCCAGAAGCCTCACCAATCATCATTAAAGATATCAGGCGTAAGCTGTTGCGGACGTTTCCTTACAGCATTATTTATTCGATCAAGCCCGATCGGATTCGAATCCTTGCTGTAGCAAATCAGCGACGTAGGCCATTCTATTGGCGAAGCCGCGTATAAAGAAACCGGAGGTTTTCTACAATCGTCCTGTCAACACCATGAAGCACAAATTTGCCGACGCATTGATCAACGCGCAGGGAAGATCTGAATTCGTAATAGTGGTAGTTGCTGATATTCGCGGCTTTTCCAGATTTAGCACTGTGAATGAGTCACCCAATATCGCAATGTTCATAAAACGATTCTACCTTCAACTAATCAATCAATACTTCAAGATAGCTAATTTCGTTAAGCCAACCGGTGATGGGCTCTTAATGACGTTTCAATACAGTGAGGTAAATCTGCTCAAGGTTTCCGAGACAGTTATAAACGCCTGCCTGAGTTGCCTGAATGGATTCTCGGCCCTTTGTAAGAACGATCCGATGATAAATTTTGATACTCCACAAGCAATCGGGTTCGGTATTGCACGAGGTACAGCATGCTGTCTGTACTCTGGTGAAGAAATTCTTGATTATTCCGGACACCTTCTGAATTTGGCGTCGCGCCTAAACGATTTGGCCCGCCCAAGTGGGATTGTTATCGACGGTGGCTTCCTTGAAAGTGTGATTCCAGAACCATCCCGGAAGCTTTTTAAGGAGCAACGTGTTTATGTTCGTAGCATTGCTGAAGAGAGTCCTATTAGTATTTATTACTTGGATAAATATGTGCAAATCAGCACCCAAGCGTTGAGTCCACTTGTTGGTGACAACTGGCGAACAATCGAAAAAAGATTCACTGCTAAGCAGCTTGCCAAATTAGGGGGTAGTTTCATTTTTGAGCTCCCTCAGCCAGCAAAAGCTGGGAAAGTGCAGGTTACAATTTTGATACCAGATCGTGGATTAAGAGACATCGAAAACGTATTCAACTTTAGGAACTTCAAATATTCATCCGACGGACCAGGATCTATCGTTACGCTGAACATTGACAAGGCCAGGGAATTAATTGAGGACAACAATCAGCCAGTTACGTTCAAAATTAACTTTGTACCGGACACACTTCGTTCAAATCGGTACTAAGTGCCACTGAATCCTTCTTACGTCAAATTGTCAACGATTCGCTCAATGTCATGTTTATTCCGGCCGTTCGGGTGGTGGCGCGACGGCGACGAAGTCATCGACGAAGCGGTGGCCGTAGTTGTCGAGTAACTCGTTGACTCGATCCAATCTTGGTGAGCGGACGATGAGGCCGGCGTGATGTCTCTTCTTAACGCGGTAGATGATCTCTTCGTCCGCGTAGTTTGAGGTGTCAGGGGTTTCCTGCTTCGCGAGCGACAGGATGATTCCCGCATACTCTTTCCGCAGCGGTCTGATCTTCGACGGTCCTTTCCCGTCTGCAATCTCCAACCTGGCCCACTCGCGCCACAGATTCACGCCCGACGCGGCTTCGAGCACGTCTGAAATGTAAGCCCCACCAACACGCGCCGCGATCTCGAGAAAGTAAAACTTCCCGTCAATATCACTCTTGATAAACTCGGCGTGCGTCGCTCCACGCTCCAAACCCAGCGCACGAATGAGCTTCTTATTAATCGCGAGCAGCGCCTTCTCGTCAGCCGACCCACGCGGCAACGTGCGCGAAATATAAGCCCCGCCCTGATGGGCCACCTGCATCGGCGGACGCCCGTATTGATTCGTCCCCGCAAACATCACCTTCCCATCATTCACCACCGAATCAACGTGAAACACCTCGCCGGCAACAAACCGCGCGAGCACGTAATAAGACGCACGCTCGCGCAAATTCTCACGTTCATTCATCTCATGCATCGCGCGCCGTACTTCTTCCGGCTCACTAACCTTGCGAATTCCAATCGCAGACACGTCCGAACGCGGCTTGATCACCCACGGTCCCGGCACGCGCTGCATAAACTCGTCAACTTCTTCCGAATTCACGAGCGGCACGAATTCCGGCACATAAATCCCCGCACGCCGGCTGTGGACCGCCATCGACAGCTTGTCGCGAAACACCTTCGCGCCCGAGCTACTCAAACCCGGCAAACACAAGTGCTCCCGCATCAATGCCGCCGTAACAACGTCAAACTCCTCGAGCGCGATCACTCGATCGATCTTCATCTTCCGCCCGAGAAACGCCAGCAGGTCGATGAACAGTGCTGGTCCAGCGTCATTGGGGACTGCGATCAGATCGTCGAGGCTCTCGCGTGGCCAGTCTTCGTGGAGCACCTTCTCTTTCGTGATCAGAATCACGCGACAGCCGTGAGCTTTGCATTCGCGAATAAAATCAGCGCCTTTGAAATACGTGGCGAGGCAGATGATGTTGAGGGGGTGATTCTCAATTTCAGGCATTTGGATTTTCTCTTTTCAGAGTTTTGATTATGCTGTTATCCTGTAAATCCTGCAAAATCCCGAATCCTGTAAGAACAGAGATGATTATTAAAGGACCGTATCCCGATATATCCATACCCGAAACTGCGCTTACGCCGTTCGTTCTGCATCGCGCGCAAGAGCTCGGCGATAAGCCCGCACTGATTGACGGGCCGACCGGACGCACGTTCACTTACCAACAGGTCGCTGACTCGATCAGCATCGTGGCTCACAATCTTTCCGCGCGTGGCTTCAGGAAAGGTGACGTCTGCGGCATCTTAAGCCCAAACTGTCCGGAGTATGGCATCGCGTTTCATGCGGTGGCGACTTTAGGCGGAATCGTCACGCCAATCAACCCGCTTTACACACGTTACGAAGTCGGCCATCAACTGAAAGACTCCGGCGCGCGCTTCCTCATCACTGTGCCCGCGTGCGCGGAAAAGGTTCTGGAAGCAGACAATAAAGCGGGCCTCGATGAATTGATCGTCTTCGGCTCACTGCCAGGCGCGACGTCGTTTGACGAATTCCTCGTCGATAACGGTCGCGCAGAACAAGTCGAGATCAATCCACGCGAAGATCTGATCGCTCTTCCTTACTCGAGTGGAACTACCGGACTGCCGAAAGGCGTGATGCTCACGCATTACAACCTCGTCGCAAATCTCCGGCAGATGGAAGGGCTGTGTTACTTCTACGACACTGACACACTGATCGGCGTGTTGCCACTGTTTCACATCTACGGTCTGGTTGTCGTTTTGAACATGGGACTCTACAGCGGCGCCACAGTCGTGATGATGCCGCGCTTCGAGCTCGAGTCGTTCCTGAAAACAGCGCAGGACTACGAAGTGACGCTGGCCCATCTCGTGCCACCCATCGTGCTCGCGCTCGCCAAGCACCCGGTAGTCGACAATTACAAATTACCGAAACTGCACACGATCTTTTCCGGCGCTGCACCGCTTGGCGAAGATCTAACGCGCGCCTGCATGGAGCGGCTGGGATGCAGTGTTCGTCAGGGTTATGGCATGACGGAGACGAGCCCGGTCACGCACTCATCGCCCGCCCCGCCATTGCCGGTCAAGTTTGGTTCTGTCGGTGTTCCGGCGCCGAATACCGAATGCAAGGTCGTCGATCTCGAAACCGGTGCGCCGCTCGGTCCCGGACAAAAGGGTGAAGTGTGTATGCGTGGTCCGCAGATCATGACCGGCTACCTGAACAAGCCCGAAGCGACCGCGCAAACAATCGATCCCGAAAAATGGCTGCACACGGGCGACATCGGATACTACGACGAAGACGGGCACTTCTTCATCGTCGATCGTGCGAAGGAGTTGATCAAGTACAAGGGATTCCAGGTGCCACCGGCCGAGCTTGAAGCAGTGTTGCTGACGCACCCGTGCGTTGCTGATGCGGCAGTGATTCCCTATCCGGATGAAGAAGCCGGTGAAGTGCCGAAGGGGATCATCGTTTTGCGAGAGCCGGCGGAGCGGGAAGCAATCATGGACTTTGTCGCCGAGCGCGTCGCGCCGCACAAGCGCATCCGCCATCTTGAATTCGTCGACAAAATCCCGAAGTCCCCATCAGGAAAGATCCTGCGCCGTGTTCTGGTGGAGATGGATCGTACAAAAGTGTTTTAAGCTCGACCTTCCGTTGCGCCGTTGCGTCGCTGCGTGAGAAAACACTCCCGCGGCGGCGCAACGGCGCAACGGAAATCGTTTAGGAGTCTTGACAGTCTCCCAGCCTGCAGAATAGAGTCGCCCGTACCAACTCTCCACGTGGTCACGCTTAAAAAGTTGAGGAGGTAATGACATGCATTCTCGTCGTTTACATTTGGTGCTTGCGAGCATTCTCGTAGCCGCTTTCGCGGTCGCGGCGCATGCGCAAAAACCCGCCGAAGCCTGGGCTGAATGGGCAACGTTGAGTCCTGAAAACGAAGAATTCACTGTCTTGATGCCGAAGAACCCGACCACGGAATCAACGACATTTCCGTATCACAAGATGGAGCTGAACGCGCGGCTCTACATGGCGACCTCGTCCACCGGACCAGTGCTCGCCATCGCCTCGTTGAGCGGTATCAAATCCGATCCGGCGCAATATACGGAATTTGCACGCTTCAATTCCTACATCGACGCCTTCAAATCTTTCTTCCCTGCAAAGGTTCGATCTAAAGAGACGCTCATGAAAATGATACTCGTGAGCAGCCGTCCTTTTCATGGTCACACCGGCAGGTCATACAAGATTACGCTTGGCGACTTGAATGGATCAGTCAATGCCTTCGTCACGAGGAAACGCTTCTACGCAATCGTTTCACTCAACACCAAGAAGGATGAGGCACTGGACGAAAAGTTTCTCAGCTCGTTCGTTCTACCGGAACGACAGAATGAGCCACCAAAGACTGTGGCCAGCACAAACCCGGACCAGCAGAACCCAAATCCGCCGGAGAAGCCGCTGGATCCCAACACCCAGAACACGGTCCAGCCCGAAGGCGAGAATCTTGTGCCGGCAACAGAGCCTGCCACACCCGCGAATACGCCGACTACTCCGAACACTCGACAAGGTGCGACAGAGCCAGGAAAGAAGGGACCGATTAACGGCGGCATGTTGAATGGCAAAGCGATTTACTTGCCAGTGCCGGAAGCTCCGGCCGGTGACGCGAATGGAGTCGTGATCGTTGCGATTGTGGTCGATGAGCAGGGATCCGTAATCGAGGCGCGCGCCGTGTCTGGTCCACAGCACCTGCAACAGACGGCTGTCGCTGCGGCACGTTTGGCCCGCTTCTCGCCGACGTTGTTGATGGGCGAGCCCGTCAGAGTTAGTGGAACGCTGAGTTACAATTTCGTTAAATCAAACTGAGTCACAGAAAAGAATGACAACTGGATTAGCCTCTTTATGTCCCGCGTGGTCGATACCGGGTTACCTCGAAGTGCGCAACGACCACCTGATCGTCAACGGTGTCGACACGCTGGAGCTTGTCAAGGAATTCAACTCGCCGCTGTTCGTATTTTCCGAAACTCGCATTCGCGACAACATCAAGCGCCTGCAGCTTGCCGCTGAGGCCGTCGATCGTCCGATCAAGTTTTGCTATGCGTCGAAAGCAAACTCGAACATGGCGATTCTCAAGGTTGTCCTTGAGTCGGGGATTGATATCGAAGTCAACAGCGGTGGCGAGCTATTCAAAGCACTGCGCGTCGGTTTCCGTCCCGATCAGATCATCTTCAACGGCACGAGCAAGTCTGACGACGAGCTTGACGATGCGGTACGCGCCGGCATCTACGCGATCAATGTCGACTCGATTTACGAGATCGATCTGGTAGAACAATCAGTTGAGCGTCTACGCGCGCGTGGTGAAAACGTTGCGCCGGCACGTGTCACACTGCGCCTCGTGCCTGAGATCGGCACACGCTCACATCTCGGTCTACAAACCGCGCTGCTGACGTCGAAGTTTGGTATCTCATCGTCAGAAGTGTTGGCGGCGTTTCGGCGTGGTCTGGAGCGGCCGGATCTGGTCCATGTTTGCGGTATTCACATTCACGTCGGGTCGCAGACGCCGGATGTTGAGCCGTTCGCCGAAGCATTCAAAAGCATGTGGGAGCATCTCGTCACGATTCATCGCGAGACGGGTCACACGCTCGAACACATCAATCTCGGCGGCGGCATTCCTGTCAACTATCTGCGCGATCGTTCGCAGGCGGATCAACTTCCCGAACACGAGCGCGACATGCTCGGCGCCGAGCTCGAACCTTCCGCGGTGCTCAAAGAAGCGCTGCGCGTCGCGCGTGAATCCGCTCGCGCTGCAGACGCCGAGCACCTGCTCGATCAAGTGACGATCTTGCTGGAGCCGGGTCGCAGCGTCATTGCCGATGCGGGTCTGGTGCTGACGACCGTGCGCAACATCAAGAGCCGTCCCGAAACCGGCGACGTCTGGCTGCTGACCGACGCCGGTTACAACATCATGCTCTCGATGAATAATTACAAGTGGTACTACCACCTGATCTCCGCCTCGCGCGCAGATGCGCCGTATGAGCGCGAGTACAAGGTTGCTGGTCCACTCTGCGATTCGGGCGACGTCTATTTCGATATCGAGCGCGAGGGACGTTTACCCGATTACCGTAAACTTCCTGAAGATGTTGGACCAGGCGAAGTCCTGGCACTGCTCAACTGCGGCGCGTACTCGCTCGCGCAGATGTTTCACTACAATGGACGACCATTGCCGGCTGCGGTTTTGGTTAAGGGTGGCAAGGCTGAGCTGATTCGGAGAAGGGATACATACGACGATCTGATCGCGAACGACCTTTTTTAACCGCGGATTAGATGGATCTTAGGAACGGATGAAAACTGAACACACACAACTCATCCGCGGGCTGGGGTTGATTGGCGCAATCTCCGTCAACGTCGCCAATATCATCGGCACCGGCGTCTTTCTAAAAGCGCGCGTGATGACGTGTAATGTCGGCACGCCCGC
>Ga0134121_10004976_pt1 | contig 10834 bp, 7 predicted proteins | sample KB301_FD_96463 | JGI IMG/M metagenome (GOLD analysis project Ga0134121, IMG submission 96463) | Terrestrial soil microbial communities without Nitrogen fertilizer from Kellogg Biological Station, Michigan, USA - KB3-0-1 | ecosystem: Environmental > Terrestrial > Soil > Unclassified ...
ACGCGATCCAGACGACGAGGTAGCCGGAAAGGAAAACACTCGTCGAAACAAAGGGACGTTCCTGCTCGCGCCGCTTTCGATTTACTGTGGCGAAAGTCAGAATCATCGGCGCCGCGGAGGGAATCATCATCGCCGCCATCATCTCGGTCCACATCAGGAACAGCGGCACGAGCGTCGAGGTTGACCACGATTGCATGTCCGGCCCCGACATTTTCATGCCGGCGCACTGGCAGATGCCGGTGTGAACCATGGCGCGGGCTTCGTGAGCCATGTAACCCCAGGCAAGCGCGCAGATGGCGACGAGTCCGGTGAGCACGACCGCGCGGTCGCGCTTCAGCACAGATTCCAGCGAGATCCTCCGGTTCATGCGGCCGCCGCGTTGCCCGCTTGCGCGGCGTCACGCGGACTTGTATTCGAAGAGCGAGTATTCCCCGTATTTGTTCGGGTGCTCAAACGCGAGTCCCTGTCCGGCAAGGCGCATCTTGTTCGTGGTGCAGAGCTCCTGGTGTTTCGAAGTAAACCCTTTCGGCTTGATCAATGTGGCCGGCTCATCCTCTCCGGTAACCGGATTCTTCATCGGCGTCAGTTCGACTTCATAAATGCCGTCGAAACGGATCCGGCTGCGAACGCCATCGAACTTCGTTTCGACGCGCGTGTAGCGCACGCCGAGAAAATTGCTGGTGAGGCTCATGAAGATGCCGAACGGCACCGCGTCGGGCGTTTTCACCACGAGCTTTTCGATCGCCTGGCGCTGTTGTGGGGTCGCGCGGTCATCCACGCCGAGGAGCGATGTGATGTTGCCTTCGTGCACGGCGCCGGGCGCGTGACCAAACCAGCCAAACGTCAATCCGGTCAGCGAAACGCCGTCGCATTGGCCCTCCTGCACATGCCACACGTAACCGCCGTCGCAGAAACCGTTCGTCGGCCGGGCCTCGAAGTTGCAGGGACAACCCCAATCGCAGTTGCAGGCACCCAGCAGGATGCCTTTGAGGTGATAAGCGCTTTTTTCAGGCATGGTTCCAAGGCTACTCAGCGGTTGTCAGGTCAATCAACGCATTTGGGAATGTTCTCTTTCCTGCGGATCGGTGGTCGAACCGATCCGTCAGTTGTTGTATTTCACCTGGGCGACGAACGCGGATTTTTGTGGCCAGGAGAATTTGAGGCCTTCGACATCAACCCGGCAGTCCTTGGAGGCGAGCACCTCCGCTTCTTTGAAGATGAAGCCGGTCGCGTGATTGACGTGGACCGACTCCGGTTCGCCGGACACCGGGTTCTTGATGGACGTGGTGGAGGCGACCAATTGGTTGCCGATCTGCACGCGGCTGTCGCGGCCGTTGAAGTCGAACTGAAACGAGACGAAACGCGGCTCCAGGATCGTGGAAAAAGTCGCGGCGATGAGTTCGTAAGGCAATCCGCCCGCCTTGCCGCTGGCGATTTGCAGGAGTGCGTCGCGTTGTTGTGCGTTGGACCGTTCGTCAAAGAACAGGCAGACGGTGCCGTTGCCTTCGTGGATCGCCTTGGGCCAATGCGCGGCAAACGCGAGGGCGAGCCCATTCAGCGAAACGCTGCCGTAGCTCCCGCGGTTGATCCGCCAGGCGCCGACACCTTCGCAAAAACCCTTCGTGGGTGGCGCGGAAAATTCACAGGGACATCCGAAGTCGCAGTTGCAGGCCTGCAGATAATCGGCCTCGAAAGACCATTTTACTTTGCCATTTGTGCTCATGATGTTCTCGTTCGAAAACGCGCTTCAAAAACAGTGAGCGAAAGACTAACCAAAACCGCGCGGAACTGACAACAATTTTGAAGCCATGAACACTCCCGAGCTACCGAATCCGCCTACAGCCGGGAAAACGATTCCTGAATCAGTCAGCCCCTTGTATTTTCCTTCGAGAACCAACAACGCCACCGGTTTTCATCTTGTCGTTCGAAATCCTGCCCGACCAGCTTCTCTTCACGCCTGGATGGATTCGAGACGCGTGTTGAATCTCATTTTGAGCTTCGGCTCTGTTACGGACGGTGATAGACTGACGCCCGAATGCGTTTTCTGCCGATTGTCGAGCGGGAGCTTCGAGTCGGAGCGCGGCGACGAAGCACCTACTCGCTTCGTTTGCTGGCCGCGCTCGTGGCTTTTGTTATCTGCCTCTGGCTGTGCCTGATTCCCACCCGGGGTCAGCCGCCGACCGTGCTGGGGAAATCCCTCTTCGGCGCCCTCAGCACGGCGGCGATCGCCTACTGCCTGTTGATTGGTCCGTTCATCACGGCCGATTGCCTCAGCTCGGAAAAGCGCGATGGCACGCTGGGCCTTCTTTTTTTGACCGACCTCAGCAGCCTGGACGTGGTGTTGGGCAAATGGGTGGCGACTTCGTTGGCCGCATTTTACGGGTTGCTGGCGGTTCTGCCGTCGCTGGGAATTCCGCTGCTGCTGGGCGGCGTCACGCCCGGGGAATACGGAAGAGTGGCGCTGGCGGTCGTGAACGCCGTTTTGTTTTCGCTGACTGCCGGCATCTTTGTGTCGGTGCTGAACCGTGATCAAACCAAGGCGATCCTCGGTTCGCTGATTCTGGTTCTGACGCTCAGCGGACTGCTCCCGGGATTGATCGCACTCGTGGTCGGCGGGTTTCTTGGCCTTGGTCAGGTCAATCCGCTCACGTCGCCTGTGACGCTGTTCAGTCCCATCTACACGCTTCAATTCGCCTTTGACGCGACGTTCAAAGCGAATCCGCGACATTTCTGGATTTCACTGGGGGTGGTTCAGGCGCTGGGCTGGCTGTTCATGATCGCGGCCACCGTGATTGTAGGCCGCGCCTGGAGGCAGGAACCCGGCGGGCCGCGCCAAAGCGCTCGCTGGCTGTTGCGACTGGGCTGGACGCGCAGGTGGGAGCGGCGTTTCAAGCGACGGCTCGAGCGCAACCCGGTTTACGCGCTGGCCAGCCGGCAGCGTTGGCCGCATTGGGTCTTTTGGGTGCTGGTGGGGATCGTCACCATCAACATCTACTGGCTTACGATCGGCCTTCGCAAGCATCCTAACGTTTACGCGTTCCACCAGAATTTCAGTCTGGCGATGTATTTCATCAACCGCGTCTGGATCGCGGCGATGGCCGCGCGGTTTTTCGGCGAGGCGCGGCGCACCGGTGCCCTCGAATTGATTCTGACGACGCCGCTCAAAGTCGGGACCATCCTGCGGGGACGCCGGCGCGCGCTCCTGCGGCTGTTCTTCTGGCCCGTGCTGGCAATTGCCTTTCTGCACTGGTGTTACCTGTGGGGTTCCTCGCAGCCTTCCCCGAACCAGCCCAACAACGCGGCGATGTTTCGGGTGCACGCGATCATGGCAACGGGAAGTCTGGTGAGCTTCCTGACGGATGTCCTGGCGTTAACCGCCTTGGGCGGCTGGTTGAGCCTGTCGTCGAAAAAATCCCATCTGGTCATCCTGAAAACCTTCATCCTCGTAACCCTCATCCCGTGGCTGGTGTACTTTCTGTTGAGTTCATCCGGCTGGCTCATGCGCCTCCCCGCGACGACGTATCTGGCTTCCTGGCCTATGATGATGGTCACCAAGAACCTGCTGTTCCTCGCCTGGGCCAGTTACAAGGTGCGACGGCACTTCCGCTCCGCCGCGGCAGAGACCTATGGCCTGCGGCGATGGCGATGGAGGTTGCGGCGAGCAGCCGAAGAGGCGGGCGTCGGAGTCGGAACGGTTGGACCCCTTGCGCCCGCCAAGGAATAAGGTCGCGGCACCGGTTTGTCGCGAATGCGAGCGGGCAGGCCCCGGATTGTGAAAAAGAAGCAGTTTACTACCGGAGAGCATCTGCTACACTGAAGCCAGTCAAAACCTAAATTGGATTCCACTACCATGGACCTTCATCATCCAATCCTCAGGGAGTTTCCCGAACATCGCGAAGCGATCAAGCACCTCAAGGCTGCCGACGTGCGATTCAGGCAGACGTTCGATGAATACAATTCCGTTGATGATGCCATTTACCGAATCGAGGAGGAGATTGACTTCGCGACCGACCAGGAGATTGAAGAACTGAAGCTGCGACGTGCGCGGCTGAAGGACCAGATCTATTTCGCGATCCGGCACGCGCAGGGGGCTGCGCATCCGCCGGTCAGCGTGACCGCGCACTGATCAGATCCGCCCGATCAGGGAACCGCCGCGGGAAGATAGACCCGCCGACGGCGGGTTATTCCAACGCCCGTCCGTATTTACTCCGCCACCACTTTGATGGATCGTTGCTGCGCGGAGCGCTTGCGCTGGGTTTCGTCGAGGATCTTCTTGCGCAAACGGAGATTTTTCGGAGTGGCTTCGACGTATTCATCCGGACCGATGTATTCGAGGGCGCGTTCAAGCGAGAGTTTCAGCGGCGCGTTGAGCTGAATGCCTTTGCCTTCGCCCTGCGAGCGCATGTTGGTCAGCTTTTTCGCCTTGCAGGGATTCACCGGGATGTCGTTTTCACGCGCGTTCTCGCCGACGATCATGCCGCGATAAATCTTGTCGCCCGGCTCGACCATCAATCGGCCGCGTTCCTGCACCATGTTCAGTGCGTACGAGGTGGCGTCACCGTCCTCCATGCTGACGAGTGAACCGTTCTTGCGGGCGGCGATCTCCCCGCGGTCCGGGCCGTATTCGTGGAACAAGTGGCTCATCACGCCGAGACCGCGCGTCTGGTTCACGAGGTCGGTCTCGAAACCGATCAATCCGCGCATCGGGATCAGCGCTTCGATGCTCACCTGCTCGCCGTGGTGATTCATGGAGGTAATCTCGGCCTTGCGGCTCGACAGGTTTTCCATGACCACTCCCATGCTGTCCTTCGGGATTTCCACAAACAGCCGCTCGATCGGCTCCAGCAAACCGCCGTCCTTGTCCTTGCGATAGATGACTTCCGGCCGCGACACCAGGACTTCGTAGCCTTCGCGGCGCATCTGCTCGACGAGGATGGCAATCTGCATCTCGCCGCGCCCGGCGACGTCAAAAATTTTTGGATCGTCCGTCTGTTTGATTTTCAGCGCAACGTTGGTGCGCACCTCTTTCACCAGCCGTTCCCAGATGTGCCGCGCCGTGACCAGTTTGCCGTCCATGCCCGCGAGCGGGCCGTCATTGACCGCGAACTCCATTTGAATCGTCGGCGGGTCAATCGGACGGGACGGCAGCGCGCCGCGCTCAGGGATGTCACAAATCGTTTCACTGATGAAAACATCGTCAAACCCGGTCAATCCGACGATATCGCCCGCGTGCGCCTCGTCCACCTCGATGCGCTTCAGGCCTTCGAAGTGATAGATCATGGTGATCTTGCCGGCGGTCACGCGCCCGCCGCTGTGGAGGCACGCGGCGGCTTCGCCGACCTTGACCTTGCCGGTGTAAATTTTGCCGAAAGCGATCCGGCCAAGGTAATCGCTGTAATCCAGATTCGCGACGAGCAACTGGAATCCTTCGCCGGCGTGCGCGCGAGGCGGCGGAATGTGTTTGATGATCGCCTCGAACAGCGGCTCCATCGTGCCGCTGACGTGGTCGAGTTCGACGCGGGCGAAACCCTCTTTCGCGCTGGCGTAGATCACCGGGAAATCGAGCTGTTCGTCCGTCGCATGCAAGGAGACGAACAAATCGAACACCTGGTCGAGGACCTTGTGGGGCGCGGCGTTTTCGCGGTCGATCTTGTTGATGACCACGATCGGCTTGGCGCCGGCCTCAAGGGCCTTGCGCAGCACGAAGCGCGTCTGCGCCTGCGGGCCTTCGGCGGCGTCCACGACCAGCAGCACGCCGTCGATCATGTTCATGATCCGCTCGACTTCTCCGCCGAAGTCGGCGTGACCCGGGGTGTCCACGATGTTGACGTGGTAATTCCTGTATTTGAACGCCGCGTTTTTGGCTTTGATGGTGATCCCTTTTTCGCGCTCGAGGTCCATGGAGTCCATGATGCGTTCCTCGGTGGCGATGGCCTGGTTGGCGCGGAACGTCCCGGACTGCTTGAGCAGGCAATCGACAAGCGTCGTTTTGCCGTGATCGACATGCGCGATGATCGCGATGTTCCGAATATGCTGCATATCAAAAATGTCCGGTCGAACCACGCTTTATTGTAACCCAGGGCCCGCGCACGGGCACGCAATCAAAGCGGGAGTGACTTCCACTCCGGTTTCAACCGGGCCGCGAAGTGTGCCGCCACGCAGGAAAAGGTCAAGCCTTCAGAGGGCATCACGACGCCGGAGGGCTCAGGATCAGGCGGAAACTCCCCTGGAATACCGCGACCGGACGAAATCGCGGATGACGCGCAGCTCGTCCTCTCCCGCGAGAGTGTGGGCTTTGACGAATTCGTGCCATTCGATGCTCACGCCTTCGGCTTTCAACAGATTGATCTGTTCCCGCACCGCCGCAAACGGGATGAGCGGATCATCCGTGCCGTGTGTGATGAGGAAGCGCTGTTGCAATGCGACCGGCGACATTTCCTGAATCAACCGTTCCGGTTCGTGCGTGTAGCCGCTGATTCCGACGAGTCCCGCAAACAGGTGCGGATACCGGAGCCCCACTTCGATCGTCATCAGACAGCCCTGCGAAAAACCGAACACGACCGTCTGGCCGGTCGGGAACCCGCGCCGTCGCTGTTCGTCGAGCAGATCGAACAACATCGCGCGGCTCCGCTCGACGCCGGTGCCCGCGTCGCCGGAAAAATCATACCATGCGTAGCCGCCGAAATAGGGATCGGGCGCGTTGACGAGGAGATAGTTCAGATCCGGCAGGTTGAGCGCCGACGGCATCCAACGGTAGCCTTCCATGCTGTCTCCCAATCCGTGCAACACGATCATCAGCCGGCGCGAATTTTTTTCCGACGCCGGGACCAGTTCGGTTTCGAGCATGAAAGAATTAAACCGGCAGGCGGGCGGCAGGGAAGGACGGAATGTGTAGCGCGCTATCGTTTGAAAGGGCGCGAGGCGAGTTTTACCCGCTGACGCCGGGCCGGAGGGCGGTGGTTTCCGGCGCCTTCCCTGAGTTCATGACGGGTTTGGCTCATGAATTCCGACTGGCTCCGGTGCTCGGCCGCGCCCCGTTTCAATTCCGGCCGGAAGTAGGAACCGTCCGGCTGCAACAGGCTCGCCCTGACGTTGTCCGTCAGGCAGGTCTCCAGCAATTCGCTTCGGACGCGCTCGCGCAGATTTCCGTCTTCGATCGGAAAGACGACCTCGATGCGGCGGAAGAAATTGCGCGGCATCCAATCGGCGCTGCCGACAAAAATTTCGGGGCGGCAGGCGTTCTCGAAATAATAAATGCGGCTGTGCTCCAGGAAGCGGTCCACGACGCTGCGCACGGTGATGTTTTCGCTGACTCCCGGCATTTGCGGCCGCAGGCAACAGATGCCGCGCACGATCAGCTCGATTTTGACACCGGCCTGCGACGCGCCGTAAAGCGCCTCGATCATTTCCCGGTCCACAAGCGCGTTCATTTTGGCGATGATCCGCGCGGGAAGCCCCTTTTGCGCGTTTTCAGTTTCGCGGCGGACCAGCGCCAGCATGCGGTCGTGCAATTCGAATGGAGCCACCAGGAGCTTGCGTGTCCCCTGAAACTGGCAGATGCCGGTCAGCAGGTTGAAGAGGTTGGTGGCGTCCTCGCCGAAGTCCGGCCGGCAGGTGAGCAGCCCGAGGTCAGTGTAGGTTCGCGCGGTGGTCGGGTTGTAGTTGCCGGTGGCGAGATGGAGGTAGCGCCGGATGACGTCGTCGTCTTTGCGCACCACCAGGCACATCTTGCCGTGAATCTTGTAACCGACCAGGCCATAGACCACGTGGACTCCCGCTTCCTCCAGCATGCGCGCCCACTGAATGTTGTTGGCCTCGTCGAACCGCGCGCGCAGTTCCACGACGGCGGTGACCTGTTTGCCGTTCCTGACCGCGTTCATCAGCGCGCCGATGATGCGCGTGTCACCGCCGGTGCGGTAAAGCGTCTGCTTGATGGCCAGCACCCGCGGGTCTTCAGCCGATTGTTCCAGAAAGTCAACCACGGTGCGGAAACTGTCGTAGGGGTGGTGCAGCAGGATGTCGCGCTCGCGAATCGCGGCGAACAAATCGGTCTGATCTCGCAACGCCGGCGCCACCGGCGCGACAAACGGCGCGTCGCGCAACTCCGGCGAATGGTCGCCTTCGTAAACCGACATCAACCGCGTCGGGTTCAACGGACCGCCAATGACATACAGGTCGTCCTCGGTCAGACGCAGCGTCCGCAACAGCGCGTTGCGGATGTCCGGGGGACAGTCCCTTTCCACTTCCAGCCGGACGGCGTCGCCTTTGCGCCGGTTGTGCAGTTCGTTCTCCACGGCCTTCAGGAGGTTGGCGGCCTCTTCCTCGTCGATATACAACTCGCTGTTGCGCGTGACGCGGAAATGCCAGTAGCCCACGATGCGTGTCCCGGGAAACAAATCCGCGAGATAATGCCCGATCACATGGCCCAGAAACACGTGGTCCTGGCGGGAATCGTTGCGCGGGAGTTTCACCAGCCGCGGCAGCACGCGCGGCACCTGGACGACCGCGAGATGCCGGAGCGTCGCGCCGGCGGAGGACATCTCCAGTTGCACCATCATGTTCAGCGACTTGTTCAGCAGTTGCGGAAAAGGGTGAGCCGGGTCAATGGCCAACGGGGTCAAAACGGGCCGGACCTGGGTGTCATAGTAGTAGTCCATCCACTTCAGATCTGCCGGGGAAAGTTCGTTGAACTTGAGGAAGCGGAAGCCGTTTTCGGCGAGGGCGGGCATCAGTTGTTCGCGCCAGCAGACGTATTGCTGCTCGACCATCCGACGGACGCGTTTGGAGACCGCGCGAAAGTTTTCGCTGGCGGTCAGGCCGTCCACACTCCGCTCCACGACGTTGCTTTCAATCTGCTGTTTGATTCCCGCGACCCGGACTTCAAAGAATTCATCGAGATTGGAGCTGGTGATGCAGAAGAACTTGACGCGTTCGAGCAGCGGAGTCCTTGAATCCAACGCCTCGTCAAGCACACGCTGATTGAACGCCAGCCAGCTGAGCTCGCGATTGATGAAGTGCTCCGGCCCGAACGTTGATTCCGCAGTCCGCATGGTTCAAAGGGAGCCGCACTATAGCGACAATCCCGTGAAAGACGAGTTACAAGTTTGTGACGAAACCCGTTCATCGCTGTCTGGAACGCGTGTGGAAACTACGGGAAGGACAATGGGACACCGATTTGACTTTTGGCGTGTTCTCTGGTGTGGTGAGTGGACTGCGCATCGCAGGACGCTTTGGAGCAACCAGGTCGCAGCGGAACTTTACGTAAGACGTGTGAACAGGATTCGACGGATTGGATTGCTGGTTTGGTCGCTCCAGCTTTGGCCGCTAACGGCCGCCGTCGTTGCGGCGCCGGCAATCAGCAGTTTTTCGCCGGCCCAGGGACGTCCGGGCACCCAGGTGACTCTCAACGGTTCCGGTTTCTCCACGGCTTCCGAGGTTCGATTCAACGATGCCGTTGCTGACTTCAGCGCGACCGCCGACAATCGCATTATCGCCGTGGTTCCTTTGGACGCCTCCACCGGTCCCATCCGGGTCATCAACCCGTCGGGCACCGGGTCGAGCAGCAGTAATTTCGTCGTGGCGCCGGTGATCGCCGATTTTTTTCCGCCGAGGAGCGCGACGAACACGGTCGTCACGGTCAACGGCCTCAATTTCATCGGGACGACGAACGTCAGTTTCAACAGCCGCACGGCGGCGTTCTCGGTCACGGCGCCGACGCAGATTCGAGTCACCGTTCCTTTCGGCGCCACGAACGGACCGATCACCGTCCGGACGCCCGCGGGAACCGCCACGAGCACGAACGACTTCATAGTGACCGGTCCGGCTCCGATCATCGATGATTTCTCGCCTGGTTTCGGAAGCCCGGGAACAACCATCGGCATTTCCGGCGTGAATTTTACGAACGTTCAGGAGGTCCGGTTCAATGGCGTGCTGTCAGGGAGCGTTTCCGCGCCCGCACAGACGCTGATCAATGCGCAGGTGCCGGCCACCGCAACCACCGGCAAGATTTCGGTGAAGACCGCCGCCGGGACCTCGACAAGCACGAACAATTTTACGGTTACGCGCGCGCCGGTGGTCACGAACTTCTTCCCCGGACGCGGCAAGGCCGGTTTGACGCAGGTGACGATCGAAGGCGTGAATTTTTCCGGAGTCACAGGCGTTGGGTTCAACGGCCGGCCTGTGGGCGGAATTGCGACGCCGGCGCCGAATCAACTCCTGGTCACTGTCCCTCCGGGCGCCAACACCGGACCCATCACCGTCACCAACGGTTTCGGCTCGGGCGCCAGCACGGTCAATTTCATCGTGACCAGCGCGCCGCTCATCGACAATTTCTCTCCGGAAAGCGCAATCCCGGGCACGATTGTTGTGATCAACGGCGCGAATTTCACCGGCGCTCCCAATCCCGGCGGCGTGAAGTTCAATGGCAGGAACGCGGCGTCCGTCGCCGTGACCGCGGACACACAAGTTCACGCCACGGTTCCGGCGGGCGCCACGACGGGACCCATTACGGTCACGAACGCTTTTGGCAGCGGCACGAGCATCAGCAATTTCACCGTTATCGGCGACGTTCCCTACGTCACCGAACTTTCGCCGGACACGGGTCCGCGCGCGACACAGGTCATCATCAGTGGCAAAAACTTCACCAGCCCGGCGACGGTGAAATTCAACGGCGTGACCGATCCCACTGCGGCTGTGACGGCCTCTACGCAGATCCGCGCCACCGTGCCGACCGCGGCGACCACCGGCCCGGTCAGCGTCACCACCGCCGCGGGGACCAGCACGAACCAGTTGATTTTTTACATCCCGCCCCGCCTCACGACCTTCACGCCCACCA
>Ga0134121_10004977_pt1 | contig 10834 bp, 13 predicted proteins | sample KB301_FD_96463 | JGI IMG/M metagenome (GOLD analysis project Ga0134121, IMG submission 96463) | Terrestrial soil microbial communities without Nitrogen fertilizer from Kellogg Biological Station, Michigan, USA - KB3-0-1 | ecosystem: Environmental > Terrestrial > Soil > Unclassified ...
CCGGCTATCAGAATTGCGAGAAGAGCCATGGAGATGAGCCAAGCTAACGCTTCTCGGGCCTTTCTTAATCGCGCCGGCGGCACTGGAGTGCTCAGGTGACCGCTATTTTCATCCGCCCACTTCAGTTCGTGAGAGAAATCCCGTGCCGTCTGCCAGCGCTCGTCAGGATCTTTCGCCAAGCAGCGGAGAATCGCGTGGTCCAGCGCAGGCGGCGTCATCGGCTTTACCGTGCTGATCGGCGCCGGTTCCTTCTCCAGGATGGCCGAGGCCACGCTCAACTGGCTCTTCCCTTCAAACGCTCTCTGCCCTGTCAGCATCTCGTATAACACTACACCCAGCGAAAAAATGTCGCTCCTGCCGTCCAGTTCTTTTCCCTCTACCTGCTCCGGAGACATATATTGAATCGTCCCGACGATCGTGCCCTCTTGCGTCACGGGAGATTGCCGAAGGGCCACCGTCATCGTCTCCAGCGTCGCCATCGGCGCCGCCGATTTCGCGAGTCCGAAATCCAGCAGCTTCGCTCCAGCCTTCGTCAGCATGATGTTGCCCGGCTTCAAATCCCGGTGGACCACCCCATTCCGGTGTGCCTTGTCCAAAGCATCGGCCATTTCTCTCCCTATTTTCAGCACCTCGCCCAGCGGCAACGCACCGCTCTCCAGTCGCTTAGCAAGAGTCTCCCCCTCCAGACACTCCATCACCAGGTAGTCCACGCCGTCCTGACTACCCACGTCATACAACGCGCATATGTTTGGGTGATTTAATCCGGAAATCGTCTTCGCTTCCCGCTCAAACCGCTGCTTCGCAACGGGGTCCGTGGAAATATTCGCCGGCAAAATCTTGATTGCTACAGTCCGATTGAGCCGCGTATCCCGCGCACAATACACTTCTCCCATCCCGCCCGCGCCGAGAGGTGCGACGATCTCGTAGGGACCTAGTTTGGTGCCTCGGGAAAGTGACATAGTTTGAGGGCATTATACAGATTCAGAACTCAACTGGATTGATAAGCGTTGGGAGCAGTATTTCTCACCACCCACCGGGCTCAGTGCCTGGTCTAACGCCGTTTCTCTAGCGATCGGGCCCGTCGCGAGGCCGGCGTCGTTACATCACCCCACGGGACTGTGCCCAGTTTTGTGCCTACCAGCAAGCTCGATGACGTTAGACTGAGTACGACGAGGTCGGATCGAAGCCCTTCACTGCTCGCAACTTATCGTCTTTCGTCGATACTCATTGAACTTCACGTAACTTGTTGATTCTTCGTGCGACCAATCCTTGGGCGCAGGAGCGCGCTATCGAAGGCGCGAAAGACGGGCCAGTCAGGTTTGTTGGTCCTCCCGACTGGCCTGTTTTTTCTGCGAAACATCAGGGTCCAATTGACTCGACTGCGGTCCATTTGGGGTCCAAAAAGGACCATTTCCCGGCTAGATTCAGGCAGTTTAGGTGTGCAAGGCCAATTGAATCATCGTGAGTTATGGAGCGGGCGATGGGCCATGTCCGAAGCTTGGGAACATGGAAAGCGATTTCTAACATTTCTAACAATTGGTTCGGGGAGCGGTCGGTAACGCCTTCCGCCACTGAGACTTGGAAGTGAGGGATGCGATTTCGATCCCTTCGCCCCTTTTATCTAATCTTCTGATTCGTCGTAACTTACGAAAAACAGGGGGGTAATAAGGGGGCTCTAACGTCCACTGGATGCAACGCCATTGCGGTGCAGCTTCCCATAGGCTCAAACGACTGTGTTGCGGGAACTTGGGCGAATAGCAATGTCGCCCGTAGCGGAAACGCGGGTCCTGGATGTGTCCGTACCCTGCGGCTTTAGAACCCAACAGCATTTTGCACGCGTGTTCCGCCGGATCTGCGGAGTCAGCCCGACAGAATACCGTCAGGAGTCGCTCCGTTAGAAAGCCACGCTCTATTCAAGATAGCCGGGCCCACGCACAAATCTGGCCGGGACCCGATATCTAACTACGTGTTGTCAGGATTGCGTCTCGAAGCCGGCCCTCAAGCCAGTCCGTTGCCATCAATTCCTTCAGCACGATTCCCATTCGCTGGAGCTGAGATGAAAGGCTCCGCAAAGTGTCCACCAACCAACCTAAGGGCGCTTCTTGACTACCCCAAATAGGCGTTTCTGAAAACAACTTTGGTTCCGGCAGACCAGCTTGGGAGAAGTGTTGAATCAGTCGGTCACCCGCGTCGTGGTTTGGCAAAGCGCAGGAGAAAGCCATTCGAATCAAGAATTCGATCAGCTCGAAAATGGGAACATTCGGCACCGAAGCGCACTTTTGGCTCAGTCGAATCTCGTGGAAGGCTAGGGAACCGCCAGGCTTTACAAGACGAGCTGTGTTGCGAAGCAGAGTAACCGGATCAGGCTGGTGGATTAAGACGTATCGCCCGACGACAAGGTCGAAAGCGCCGCCCTTATTGACAAGGGTTTCGGGTGACGCCTCTTCAAAGGAGACATTACGCAGGTCAACTGTCTGTGCTCGCTCCCTCGCCGTCGCTAGAACCTGCGGATTGCGATCGATGCCGACGACTGACCCAGATGGTCCGACCAACTCGGCGGCGAGCATCGCAACATCTCCGGCGCCGCATCCTATGTGCAGGATTCGCATGCCGAATCCAATTCCCGCGTTCAAGAGAAGGCGCTCGGTGATCGGGCGCAGAATCTCTTGCTTGTGTCATCAGGCGTCGACCGCTGGTGAATGACCAAGAATATAGACAGTTTCGTTCTGCGTGTTCATCGCTAGTTTTCTCCCTACGCGCGATTACTTGAATGCTCCTTCGATCGCGCGATCTCGCTCAATTGCGACCTAAGATTGTCCCAATCGAGCTTGTTTTCTGCCGAAAGAGATTTCAATTAGAGTTCGACCCATTCCTCAAAGTGCGCAGCAAGAGCTGTGCGTCTTAGACACTATCGTTGCGAAACGTCGCGCCCCACGAAGATGTATTTACCGCCAAAAACGCAGCCGTATAGAAATATTCCAAGATCACGAAGTATCCATCGCATACGTCAACCTAGTCGCTCCGCTCAATGCGAGACCAAGGAAAACGACAAAGATACCGGCAAACACCATCGTTGTAAGCATTGGTTTCCATCCGGACGGCAGCCTATTGGACCAGATCAGAACCTAAGCGAACGACATTCACCACAATTCGTTGTTTGGATTGATCGAAGACGAAGTACTCACCGGGAAGGCCACTTGCCAACTGCGTCAGGCGATCTCGGGCTGTCTCAAGGTCGGGAGTGCAACCAACCCAAACAGCCTTTCCGTCCGCCTCTTTCCTGAAAACGTCGAATGTTATCTCCATGGGTCCTCCACAGCTCCAGGAGCAGATCGCCAGTCATTTCTGTAAACGTCCAATTTAACGGGGCTTACTATGGTGGACGGTCTTGCAAGGACAACGTAACGGTACCCCGATTCTGCGCGGATAACCTTACAACTGAGAATTTCTACGTAGGTTTGTCAGTACCGCTACTTCCTTCCTCGCGAATTGATACCAGACATTACCCTAGCCGCTTCTATGCCCATTCATATCAGGCATTTGTGCTACCCCGGAAGCTTTGTTGCTTTTGGTGGGTAAAGATCGGAGTCAGCTTGAGAATCTGAATTCAATTACCTCAATCGTTTCCTTCGGTCCCGGCTCGAAGGTGCTTTTTTGTGCAGCTCTTTCTGCCTCTGCAGCCAATACGGGGTGTCCGCCTAGTACACGGGTGTTTTTCACGTTTCCGTTAGGAGCAATCGTCACTTCGATTCGCACGGTACCGGAGAGTTTGAACTTTTTTGCGAAATCGGGAAGTGTCGGTTGCACCAGATTCTTGACTGGGCGTCTCTCCACAACCGTTCCTGTAGATTGCGCATGAAGCCCGAGTGCGCCGCTGACCGCGACCATTAGTAAAGCCGTTATCCCTTTCGGTACCATGATCGAGCAGCAGTTTAATGTTCTGCGTCATCGGACAGAACTCGGCCAAGGGTACAGGTGGGTCCAAATTTGAATTAAGACTAGCGATACTGGTTTCAACAGTACCCTGGGCCGTCTTATGATAAATTAACCGTTTCAAGGGAGGCGGAATGGACATTTTGAAGGCACTGCGAGCAGAGGAGTCGAAGTTTCTAGGACAAATAGAGGCTGCCAGGCAACAGGTGGACACGATCCGTGCTGCGATCAAGCTGTTAGGCGGAAAGTCAGCAGCCAATGGCAACCGGAATACATCGGCAACCACCAGAAGGAAAATTTCGGCTGAAGGGCGGGCTCGCATCGCGGCGGCACAAAAGAAGCGTTGGGCAAAGCTTAAGGCAAAGAAAAAATAAGACGCCGACGTACATGGCCTTGATCCCGGGCGTAGATTTTAGTTTTTTCTGGGACCTAGATCGCACGAAGCTTAAGACTCTCCCATTTTTTGGATGCGTCGAGTGGTTACAGAATCGCGTTGACCAAGTCCTTGTTAAACCGCTTGACGCGCTAGCGATACTTGAAGGCAACACAATGGTGTGGTTGGCTGTCACTGAACTCGTGTGTGCTGGAATCGAATCGCTAGCGGGTTTTTATGGGAAGGATAGCCAAGCCAACGTTAGCCTATGCGTTTACTCGTATGTTTCCCGAACTCCGTCTGGCGATGTGCCGCTTCCAGAGGTTTTTGAGTGCTATCAACTAGTGTCCCGTCCCGGAAATACGTTCACATAGTCGTTGAACTTTAGCGAAGATCGAATCCGCGGTGGCGGTCCAGACGAAAGGCTGCGCGTGGTGGTTTGAAGTTTGCACGTATTGATCGATTTTCTCGACCAGTTCCTTGACACTGCGAAATGTCCCGCGACGAATGGCCTGCTGCGTAATCCGGTTGAACCAGATCTCCACTTGATTGAGCCACGAGGCATAGGTCGGAGTGAAGTGCACGTGGAATCGTGGCCGTGCTGCAAGCCAGCGTTTTACTCGCGGGTGTTTGTGCGTCGCGTAGTTGTCCACGATGATGTGCACATCCAATGTCTCCGGCACGTTCTTCTCGATCTCTCTTAGGAAACCCTGATATTCCTGATGCCGGTGACGCGGCCGGCATTGCGCCAGCACTTGGCCCTTGGCGGTGTCCAGTGCGGCAAACAGCGTGGTAGTCCCGTGGCGTCGGTAATCGTGGGTCACGCCCTCCACGTAGCCCACTCCCATCGGCAACATCGGCTGCGTGCGTTCCAGCGCCTGAATTCCGCTCTTCTCATCCACGCACAAAACCACCGCATTTTCCGGGGGATTCAAGTACAACCCTACAATATCCCGTACTTTCTCTACGAAAAATGGATCGGTCGAGAGCTTAAAATGTTTCTGTCGGTGTGGCTCTAGCCCGAAAGCCTGCCACATGCGGTGCACCGTGGATTTCGACACCCGTGTCTCTTCGGCGATCTGCCGGATACTCCAGTGCGTGCCGTCTTTCGGTTTCGTCTCCAGCGTTTTGCGAACCAACCGCGCCACACGCTCGTCACTGATCGGGCGTGGTCGGCCTGGGCGCAATTCGTCATGCAACCCGGACACATCCTGCTCCAAGAATCGCCGCCGCCACTTGCCCACGGTGGCGTTGGTAAGTCCCATCTGGCGCGCAATCTGTAGGTTCGTCTTGCCGGAAGCACTCAGCAAAATAATCCTGGCCCGGCTCACCAGTCCCGCCGGAAGGGATCGCGAACTGGCCATGCCTTCGAGCTGTTCCCGCTGTTCCGGCCGCAGAACCAAGGCCGCTTTCGGTCGTCCCATTGCCATAGACACCCCCATTCTGCACTGGAGATGCCTATATTCCCAGCAATACTATTGCCACTTATTTATGGGACAGAACACTAGCTCCCCTCTACGTCACCGTGCGGCGGAGGCATAGGCCCAGATGGCCTCTAATTTCGTCTGCTAGTCGGACAAAGGGCCTTGTCTTTGCTACGCGAAACGGCACGCCTTGGAACACCGATATGCTAGTAAAACGGCATCTGCGCAAGCTGCACGCGAATGGCTTCCTGCACATGTTTAGAGATACATTTGCGACTCGTCAGCTTCACGCAGGAGTGCCCGTAGCGGTTGTGAGCAAGTTGTTGGGACACGGAAGCATATCAACAACGCTCAACGTTTATGCCCACGTTCTAGCCGAGCATTTGCAACTGTTCGAGCATACGCGGGCAAGAATTTTGGGCACTAAATGGCATTAGAAGGGAGTGGAGTTGCGGAAGAGGCGCAAGTAGCTTAATATCTATGGCGCGGGGTGGAGCAGCCTGGTAGCTCGTCGGGCTCATAACCCGAAGGTCGTCAGTTCAAATCTGACCCCCGCAACCAATTTTAGTTGATAGCAAACGGCTTGGGAGCCTCCACTCCTGAGCCGTTTTTCTTTTCCGTCCAACTAGCGTCCAAAACCCCCCATACTGCGTCGCCCAACTTGGCTGCAACACGTTTTCCGTCTTCGCTAATCACGTGCGTGTAAACCGATTCCGTGATCGGCGATCCGTCTGCGTGACCAAGCCGTTGCTGGCCCAATTTTTGCGGAGCCCCGAAACTGCTCATCAACGTTGCGTTCCCGTGGCGGAGAATGTAGAGGCCGTCGCCGCGTGGCCCTTTAATTCCGAGCGCCGCGAGCAACGGTTTAAATTTCCGTTTCAAAACCATGTTCTGATCCCACGGCGTTCCGTTGCTCGTTGCGAAGAGTAACCGGTGGTCATTCGGATGCCAGGAAGCGAGGAAGTTCCGCAAATGCGCGCAAGCTCGTGAAGACAATTCAACGACCCGAATTGAATCCATCGTCTTTGGAGCGCCCAGCTTCCCTCGCCAGGCGCTCTGGTGCACTTGCAGCATTCCGCGTTCCAGGTCCAAATCGTCCACCGTGAGCCCGCAGAGTTCACCGGGCCTCAATCCGGTTTCCGCTGCGAGCCCGTAGAACGTGCGGTACGGTTCAGCCGATGCCGCCATGATCTGTTGGATTTGTTGTTGGGATGCGAAGAGCCGTTGCCTCCGCTTCGTACAGGGGAGAACAAATGCCTTCCATGACGTTATGAGCGACGTAGCCCCAGGCTTTCGCTGTGGCCCACATGCTCTGGAGGGTGATGCAAACGTTTCGCGTGGTCTTCGGGGAAACCGGCGACCTGGAGACGAAATGCTGGACAAGCTCGGAATTCACATCCTTCATGGCATGCCGCCCGAAAAAACGGTACGAGGTGCCTCCGAATGTGTGTGCGGTAGTTAACCGCCGTGGATTCTCCGAATTGACTCAGCACTTCCCTTTCCCAATTCTCCGCGAACTGCGCGAACGTGGCAGTCGGCCTCGGGCGGTAAGAGATAGCGTTGACGTGTTCGATCCGCTTGTCTAGCTCGCGCTGTGCAAGCCGTTTCGTCGGATATTCTTGGCGCGTTCCGATTTCTTTCTGTACTCGGACACGCCTCCGAACGCCGCCACTTAAGACGTCTTCACGCCATCGCCCGTACCACCTTTCTCTTTCCAGCCATAACTGCCCTTTCTGGTACCGTTTCCTTGCCATCGAGCCTCTTTCGCTCGATGATTCAATTAGCGCGCGAAGTCTAGCAGGCGGTAAGGGAAAATAACAGTCGCGCGGCTCGGTGAATAGTGCGCCGTTGACGGATGCGCGAAATTCTAGTGTGTGTAGCGATTCCGCCTGTTTCTCGCCCGGCTCGAACTGACCTACCCTTGTCATTCGCTTTTGGTAGCCCTTTGAGGTTCCCGTTCGTACCGTTGGCTGGCCTCGACCACCACCGTGACGCCCACTTGGGCGAGCCGGTCAATCAATTGCGGGATGCTCCACCCAACCCAGCGCGTCGGATTCGCGAGCGCCGCGCCTAATTGAACAAGTGTGGTCCTGGCGAATAAAGCCGGGTTTACCACTACAGTAGCAGTCTCGATGCCCACGGGCGGTTCCTTGAGGTTCCATACGACAAGGCGAACACGCGGCGGCATGGGCGGGATCGCCGTGCGGCTTCGCAAGAAGACTGTTACTTCGCCACGGTGGGCGCGTAGGAAGGCTACCTGCTCAGCCAGATCCTCGCGGCGCCGAGTCCGGAAAGCAAATCCGCACCTTCTCGCCGTCCAATCGAAGCGCAACACCAGCCGCTTCTACCTCACCAAGGATTTCGCTCACGTTCATAGGTCCTCTTCGACTGTCCGCGCCGCAGAGGCCCCGGAAGGCTGAACGCCCGCAACATCCGCAACATGACTGATTTCCCTGGGTTTATCGCATTCTTTATCCGCAACAGGGTCTTCTGCGTTGCGCTTGGATATGCCCCCTAAGTCGGTTGAATTGTTCACTGTTGCGGATGTTGCGGATAGATAACGCTGGAAGGCATCCTCAAAGTCGCTCCGTAAATAGCCCTTTGGGGTTTTGTCGCCGAGGCGGACTGAATTGGGGTCAATCTCGAAAGGTCGAAGCAATTTTGCGAGTCCGCGTGCCGTGAGCGGCTTCCCGTTCTTCCACTCAACCCACGGTGAGGTTTCGATTTCAGTCAATTCGGAGACGAGAGTAGCGGAGGAGAGGCGATCCACCTTGCGATCATCAAAAATCGCCCGGATGTCACGCAAGAGCATAACGCTAACTGACTCGTCGGACGCCTGCGCCGAGGTGCAGACTTCTATCAGCGCCTGGCGTGCTGCTTCAGGCCATTCCCCGCCTGCAGCGTCCGCAATGACAAGTAGAGGCTCTGCGCCGTCTTGTTGTCGGTCGGTCAACTCGGAGGGAAGATCGGGGCGCGCATCGCGGAGATTGTCGACAATTCGTTCGCACCACGCGGCGAGCATCTCTCGCAAGGCCGTGGCTTCGCCTTCCACTTCACGCAGCCGGAAGCGCTCCACCCCCTCGCTCGGTGATTTGCGCTTCAAGCGGATCGGGATCGCGCGATCTGCGACGGTATCCGGCAACTTACCGATCCCAGCGATAGCCTTCGGGCTGAAGGTAGAAAAGTCCTGATAGGACATATTTGCGCCTTGCCCAACACAGCATGACGCTCTGCCCTCGCGCCTATGACCGGAATTTAGGACACCACGCAATACCTCCGAGTATTCCTTGTCTCCTCCAAATGCAGCGTCGCTTTCGTCCAGAAGCAGCGTCGGTTGCTCCTTATCGATCTTGCGAATCAGGACCGACGCCGTAACGCGTCCGGTCATCCACGGATTCGCGACGAGGACAGCGAGCGCTTCCAGCAACCGTGTTTTTCCGCTTCGCTTCTCTGGAGACGTAATTGCCAGATACGGCGTCACATCCGCCGCACCGACGACATGCGTGTGCGCGATCCAGAGAACAACAACCAGAAGTTGCGCTCTCGACAAGAACACAAACCGCCGCAGGAACCAAAAGATTCCATTGAATAGCTAGACTTCGCGAACGCGGCTGCTCGTGGCGCACGATCGCACGTCACGTAGGGTGCTCAGCTAGAACGGCGCGGAGAATCGGCTCCACGCGAGCCAGCAGGCTTGCTGTGGGAATACCAATCAGCGTCCCAATCACCGATGCTGCCGATTGAGTGCCACGGGCAAAATGGCATTTGCGTTACTTGGGATCCCACGACAGCGTCGAATGCATCGCTACTGGGGTTTATTCGAGGGTGGTTTAGGTAGTTGCGCAGGAGGAACTAGGTCCGATTTCTCCGTCTGGACGGAGACCACGTTGAAAGTGCCGTTGGCGTCGCGCGCTTGAATGGTTTTTGTCTGCTCCGTGGCGGAGGCAGCGTAGCGCACGGTATATTTTGTTTTTCCGCTTACCTGCAGACCGTCGCTCGGATTACCCGGCGTGGGCTGCTGGACCTGCTGCTCGGTGGTCTTGATGGACGAATCCTTTTTCTCGACGGTCGTGACGCGCTGGTTCAGATGCAGCCTGCCATCGCCAGCTACTCCAGGAACATCCACCGAATATGTTTCGACGGTATTGCTTTTTTCTCCGGCCGCAGTCTCTGTCTCCTTGCCAACGGTGCGTGAAACTTCTGAAAGTCTGCCCTCTAAATCGGGGCGCGAAACGCGCACTTCGCTGGTTCGATTCCCGCCGTCTTCCGTGATTGTGTTTTCTTTCACTTCGCCCACCGCCCACTTCCCGTTGCCATCCGGAAGCAGCGTTGTTTTCTTCACCTCGATGCTGTGGTCAGCGCTGCGCTTTTGCACCTCCTGCGTCTGCAGAGACGGAGTCAAGCCGCCGTTTCCATCCGCAAGGTAAACCGTGGTTTTCGTCTCCTGCGCGTCCGGGCTTGTCTTTCTCGTATCTGCGACCGCGCGTTGCACAACCTGAAAATTTCCGTTCACATCAGAATTCGAGGTCGTACGTACCACCTGGGCATCGCCACTTGCTGAGCTTCGTGCTTCTTCTTCCGTTACCTGCACCAGATTCCTTTTCCCATTCGCATCCCAGCTGTAGGTGCGCACCACTGTACGGGTTGTCGTTGCATTTACGAGGATCGTTTCCTTCTCGGTATCGGAATAGCGCTGATACTCGCCGTCGGGTCCAAGCACCTCAATACTCTGTTTATCCACACTCCGATTGCCGGACTTGGCGTGGCTCTCGGTCGTCCGCGACGGATTGGTGTTGTCTCGGGACGTGTGCGTGGTCGCCGTCCAGGATTCGCTGGTGTTCGGCTGAGCATCTTGCGCTTGGGCGCTGACAACTGAGCCGGCGCAAAGAATCACAGAAGTAATCGACTGGAGCAAAAGCTTGGTCGCGGACACGACGACCCGATTTCCACGCTGAGACGGTGCCATGTTGTTTCCTAGTGCCGTGCAGCCGGGCACGACTTACCTTTCGCTAGTGGCGATACCCGATCTTCGTCGCATCGAATCAAGTGTCTGGCCTTTTCCACTGCCTTCTGGCTCGTAAAGGTCGATGGATTCAGGAATGTC
>Ga0134121_10004978_pt1 | contig 10833 bp, 12 predicted proteins | sample KB301_FD_96463 | JGI IMG/M metagenome (GOLD analysis project Ga0134121, IMG submission 96463) | Terrestrial soil microbial communities without Nitrogen fertilizer from Kellogg Biological Station, Michigan, USA - KB3-0-1 | ecosystem: Environmental > Terrestrial > Soil > Unclassified ...
CGTCTCGACCGCGCACGACCCGCAGGGCCGGCGCACGGTCACGGAATTCGTGCCGGCCGAGCGGAGGCTGTATCCGGTCGGCCGCCTCGACGCGGACTCGACGGGGCTGATCCTGCTGACGAACGACGGCGAGCTCGCGAACCGCCTGACGCACCCGCGCTACGAGGTGCCGAAGACGTACCGCGCGACGGTCGGCGGGCCGGCCGTGAGCGAGCGCGCGCTGCGGGCGCTGCGCGAGGGGGTGCGGCTGGAGGACGGCATGACCGCGCCCGCGCGCGTGCGCCGCCTCGACCCCCACACGCTCGAGCTGACGATCCACGAGGGGCGCAAGCGCCAGGTGCGGCGCATGTGCGAGGCCGTCGGGCTGCCGGTGAAGGCGCTCGTGCGGATCCGCTTCGGCCCGCTCGAGCTCGGCGACCTCAAGCCCGGGCGGGCGCGCCGGCTCAACCCCGCGGAGCTGCGCGCGCTGGCCGCGGCGGCGGGCGCGGGGTCGGCGGCTCCGCCCGCTGAACGGAGCCGCCGTGACCCAACGTGAAACTAGACTAGAAGTATGTTAATGGCCGGCGTTAGTCTCAACGTTCCGAGGCCGTTGGCGGACGCGAAGCCTGTGCCCAAGCTCACGATGAACGTCGCCGCGAGGGCGAAGCCAAGCGCAAGCCGCGTGCTGTTGCGCATGGTTACTCCTTCAGTGGGTACAAAGCGGCCAAGACGGCCCCGAAAAAGGGGCCGCCTTGGATCCGGTTCGAGCTCAGAGTAGTCTTATCGTGAGCCCCGGTCTTAGGGTTAATTCACCAGACGAGGTGTATGTTTCGAAGCAAAGGAGGGGGCTTTCGAAACGTCTGAACATTGATCTTCCTAGAATGATTCTTAGTATCGCCGCGGTGCCTCTCGTGATCGCGATTAGTTTAAACCAATTTCCTTCGTATAGGCATCTCAGTCTCGTGCCCATAAAAGAGAGGTCGAATCGCAAGCGAACGCCTTGTATGTGATAGTTTATGCCTTCGATTTCGGGTAGGACCCCTTGGAAGCCGTCGTAGATCAGCTTCCACTCTTCGGGGGCTCCGCCGGAGACGTCATATAGTAGGACGCCACCGCCGAGTTCTCTGTGAATGCCAGGGCCTCTCCCGGCTAGCGGCACTATGTCCGTCAGGACTTCAAACCCTCTGAACGCGCAGTGCGGAACTCCGGCCGTGCCGCGGTCGATCGCGATGCCCGTGACTTTGCCGAATAGCGTGCCGGCGACCTTCGGGATGGAGGTCGCCATCGTCTTTAGGATCGTGACGTCGCACGTGATCGTCTCGATTTCTAGTCTCGGCTGGTCCCCGAACGTGACGACACCGGCTGAGGCCACGCCTCTTTCGGCGCCTCTGAGCGCGATCGAACTGTTCGCGGAAGCGGGGCTCGCGCCCAGCGTGAGCGCCAACGTCCCGGCGATCAGCGCGAGGGTCAACAGGAGGCTCTTTCGCATGCCTGTTCCTTTCATCGCCCGCGAGTCGCTCGCGGGCATCGGTCGCTTCGATCGAAATGGGCGGGCATCCCGGTCCATGCCCTGCCATCACCCCCTTTCGCGATGCACGGTCGGCTCAGAATAGGTCTATCGTCAGCTGTGGGTTTAGTGGGTGCAAGCGGCCAAGCCGGCCCCGCGATGTGGAGGGGCCGCCTTGGATCCGGTTCGAGCTCAGAGTAGTCTTATCGTGAGGGCCGGTCTTAGGGTCAATTCACCAGACGAGGTGTATATTTCAAGGCATGGGAGAGCACCTTCGAAACGTCTCAACATTGTTCTTTCTAGAACAATAGTTAGTCTTGACGCCGTGCCCCCTCTCGCGATCGCGATTAGTTTGTACCAGTTGCCTTGGTATAGGCATCTCAGTCTTAAGCCCGCGAAGTTCAGGTCGAATCGCAAGCGAACGCCCTGTATGTGATAGTCTATGCCTTCGATTTCGGGTAGGAGCCCTTGGAAGCCGTCGTAGATCAGCTTCCACTCTTCGGGGGCCCCCATGGAGACGTCGTATAGTAGGACGCCCGCGCCGAGTTCTCTGTGGATTCCCTGGCCTCTCCCGGCTAGCGGCACTATGTCCATCAGCAGTTCAAATCCTTCGAACGCGCAGTGCGGCGCTGCGGGCGTACCGCGATCGATCGCGATGCCCGTGACTTTGCCGAATAGCGTTCCGGCGACCTTCGGGATGGAGGTTGCCAGCGTCTTTAGGATCGTGACATCGCACGTGATCGTCTCGGCTTCTAGTTCCTTCCAGTTTCCGAACGTGACGACTCCAGCTGAGGCCACGCCTCTTTCGGCGCCTCTGAGCGCGATCGATCTGTTTGCGAAGGCAGTGCTCGCGCCCAAGATGAGCGCCAACGTCCCGGCGATCAGCGCGAGGGTCAACAGCATGCTCTTTCGCATGCGTGCTCCTTTCATCGCCCGCGAGTGGCTCGCGGGCATCAGTCGCTTCGATCGAAATGGGCGGGCACCCCGGTCCATGCCCTGCCATCACCTCCTTTCGCGATGCACGCGCGGTCGGCTCAGAGTAGGTCGATGGCGATCCCGGTGACCCGGCCGAATGGCGTTCCCGAGGGTTCAACGCGCATGAAGTGGTTCCGTTCTCTCTCGTCGCCGGCAAGGCGGCCCCGCCAAGTGGAGGGGCCGCCCAAATCGCATGAGGCTAGAGTAGTCTTATCGTCAGCGTCGGTCTTAGGGTCAATTCACCCGACGCTGTGTATTCGAGGCATGGGAAGGGACTTTCGAACCGTCTGAATCTGGTTCTTTCTAGGACAATTCTTAGTCTCGACGCAGTGCCTTCTCTCGTGATGGCTATTAGTTTGTACCAGTTGCCTTCGTATAGGCATCTGAGCGCTTCGCCGACGAAGGTGAGGTCGAATCGCAAGCGAACGCCCTGTATGTGGTAGTTGATGCCTTCAATGGTGGGTAGTATTCCTTGGAAGCCGTCGTAGATGAGCTTCCACTCTTCGGCGGCTCCACCGGAGACGTCGTATAGTAGGACGCCGCCTCCGAGTTCTCTGTGGATGCCTGTGCCTCTTCCGGCTAGCGGAACGATGTCCGTCAGTCTTTCGAAGCCTCTTATTCTGCAGTGCGGCGCTGCTGGCGTGCCACGGTCTATCGCGATGCCGGTCACTTTGCCTATTAGCGTTCCGACGATCTTTGGGATGATGCTCGCAATCGTCTTTAGGATGGTGACGTCACACGTCACCGTCTCGGTTTCTAGATTCGGCTGGTTCCCAAACGTGACGACGCCGGCCGAGGTCACGCTACCTCTTTCCGCGCCGCTCAGCTGGATCGATCTGTTGGCGGACGCTGGGCTCGCGCCCATGCTGAGCGCGAGCGTCGCGGCGAGCAGGGCGAGGGTCAATCGCAGGCTCTTTCGCATGTCGACTCCTTCCGTCGTCTAGTCAGAGTAGGGCTATCGAGAGCTGTGGGGTTAGCGTCAACGTCCCGGAGGCCGTCAACTGAGCTGGGCAGAGCAGCCCGCCTTCCTGTCTGGCCAGTATGGTTCTTTCTAGGACCAGTCGTAGGAACCGGGCTAGTTTGAATTCGTCGATGACTATTAGTTTGAACCAGCTCCCGGCATATAGGCACGCCAGAGCGCCAAACGGGGTACTGAAGTTTGCTCGCAGCTGAGCGCCTTGTATGTGATAGTTGATGCCTTCGATTTCTGGTAGTTCCCCCTGGAAGCCGTCGTAGATGAGCTTCCATAGTTCAGGTCTACCGCCGGTCACCGTATATAGTAGGATGCCGTTCCCGAGTTCTCTGTGGACACCCGGGATTCTCGCTTCGCTTAGCGGGACGATGTCTTCGAGTCTCGTGATCATGGCCCCGAGTCTGCAGTGGGACGCGGCAGGCGTGCCTCGGTCTATCGCGATCCCGGTGACCTTGCCGAATAGCGTCCCTCTGGTCTTCGGGATTCTGTTCGAGATCGTCTTTAGGATCGTGATGTCACAGGTGATCGCCGTTTCCGCGGGTAGTCTCGGTTCGTTGAAGGTGACGACACCCGATGAGACGACGCCTCTTTCGGCGCCTCTGATTTCGATTATTCTGTTCGCCCATGCCGAGCTCGTGCCGAGCGCAAGGACGAGCGCTGCGAGCAGGGCGTTGAGCGCGAACCGCATGCTGAGGCGCATGGGTGCTCCTTCTGTGGTCTGCGAGTGGTCGCACTCGAGATGATGCGAGCAGGGTCCGGAGCTCTCCGGCCCTGGGCTCCAATGGTCCCCCTTTCCCGACCATCGGGACGGTCGCGAATCCGCGACGGCGGAGCTCCTCAGAATAACACTGGAAAGAAGCGTGTCAAATGCCGCCGCTTACTTGGCGCGTGTGTTTCAGATAAATCATTTCGCCGATTTCTGAGTTCAATCGATCTCGTGGTCGGCGCGCGCCGCCGCTACCCGCCGCGTCCGCGCACTCGGCACCCGCTCGCCCCGTCGAGCGCCTCTGCGAGAATCCCGCGGCGATGCGGCTCTACGCGCTCCGGGGCGCCACCACCGTGGAGGACAACGACGCCGAGCAGATCCTCGCGGCGACGGACGAGCTGATGCGCGAGTTGATGGCGCGCAACGGGCTCGTCGCCGAGGACCTCGTCAGCTGCATCTTCACGCTCACCGACGACCTCGACGCCGAGTTCCCGGCCGTCGCCGCGCGCCGCATGGGGCTCGACCGCGTGCCGCTGATGTGCGCGCGCGAGGTCGCCGTTCCCGGCTCGCTGCCGCGCGTGATCCGCGTGCTCGTCCACTACCACGCGGACGAGGATCACAGCCCGCGCCACGTCTACCAGCGCGCGGCGACCGCGCTGCGCACCGACCTCGACGCGGCACAATAGGCCGCGACCGGCCATGGCCCTCGAGTACACGGACAAGATCCGGCGCCTGCCGCGCTACCCGACCGCCGGCGGCTACGCGCTCGGCGACGAGTACGCGATGCTCGCCTCCAACGAGGCGCCGTTCGGCCTGCTGCCGGGCGTCGCCGAGGCGGCCGAGCGGGCGCTGAAGCACGTCAACCGCTACCCGGACCCGTCCAACGCCCGCCTGCGCCGCGCGCTCGCCGCGCGCTTCGACTTCCCGCCCGAGCGGATCGCGATAGGCAGCGGCTCGTGCGACATCCTCCTGTCCGCCGCCGAGGCGCTGCTCGAGCCGGGCGCGGAGATCGTCTACGCGTGGCCGTCGTTCTCCGTCTACCCGCACATGGCGGCGGCGACCGGGGCGCGCGCGATCGAAGTCCCGCTCGACGCCGAGCACCGCCACGACCTCGCCGCGATGCGCGCCGAGATCACCGTCGCGACGCGCCTCGTGATCGTCTGCAACCCGAACAACCCGACGAGCACCGCGCTCCCGCTCGACCAGGTCGAGGCGTTCGTCAACGACGTCCCGCGCCATGTCTGCGTGCTGCTCGACGAGGCCTACTGCGAGTTCTCGACGCTCGACGACCCCGACGCCTCGCTCGAGCTCGTGCGCCGCCACGCGAACGTCGTGCTGCTGCGCACCTTCTCGAAGGTGTACGGGCTCGCCGGCCTGCGCTGCGGCTACGCGCTCTGCGGCGAGGAGGACTTCCGCGTCGCCGTCGAGCAGGTGCGCCAGCCGTTCTTCTGCAACGCGCTCGCGCAGGCGACCGCCGAGGAGGCGCTCAAGCACCAGGACGAGATAACGAAGCGCGTCGAGCAGACCGTCGCGGAGCGCCTGACGCTCGAGGAGGGGCTGCGCGCGCTCGGGCTCGAGGTCGCCGACTCGCAGGCGAACTTCCTGTGGCACTCGCTCGGCCCCGCGAGCAACGGCGACCCCGCCGTGCGCGAGCAGGCGATCCTCGACGGCCTCGCCGAGCGCAAGGTGCTGATCCGCGCCGGCGGCGCGCTCGGCCGTGCCGGCTGGGCGCGCACGACGATCGGCACCGCCGCCGAGAACCGCCGCTTCCTCGACGCGCTGGGCGAGCTGCTGTAGCGAACCGTGACGAACTCGTGACAGGGCGCGGCGTCTCTGGCACAATCGGGGCCAGCGCCATGTCCGACAGCCACCGCTCGACCCGCACGCAGCAGTACGCCGGCTCCGCCGGCTACGCGTCGTTCGACGGCGGCCGGCGCTTCTACGCCTGGCGATTTATCTAGGCGCTCGGCCAGGGCCTTCGACGTCCCCCGCGGGGCTCCGGAGGCCGGGCGCCGTTCCGACCAGCGGCACGCCACCGCGTGCGCCCGTTCCGTAGATTCCCAGGCGTAGAGAGGACAGCCAGATGATGATCGTGATGAAGCAGGACGCGACGGAGGAGCAGATCCAGGCCGTCGTCGCACGCGTCGAGAGCGTCGGCGCGCGCGCGCAGCTCTCGCGCGGCGAGGAGGTCACCGTCATAGGGGCGATCGGCGACCGCGAGCACGTCCAGCGATTGGAGCTCGAAGGCGCCCCCGGGGTCGACAAGCTCGTCCCGATCCTCAAGCCCTACAAGCTCGCCTCCTCCCAGCTGCACCACGGCGAGCCGAGCGTGCTCGAGATCGGCGGGCGCAAGATCGGCGGCAACCACTTCGCGCTCATCGCCGGCCCCTGCACGGTCGAGTCGCGCGAGCAGACGCTCTCGACCGCGCGCACCGTCAAGGAGGCCGGCGCGACGCTGTTCCGCGGCGGCGCCTACAAGCCGCGCACCTCCCCGTACGCCTTCCAGGGCCTCGGCCAGGAGGGGCTCAGACTGCTCGCCGAGGCGAAGGCCGAGACGGGCCTGCCGGTCGTCACCGAGCTGATGGACGCGCGCGACATCGAGCCGCTGCTCGACGTCGCCGACGTCGTCCAGATCGGCGCGCGCAACATGCAGAACTACGCGCTGCTCGCCGAGCTCGGCCGCGCGAACATCCCGGTGCTGCTCAAGCGCGGCCTCTCGGCGACGCTCGAGGAGCTCCTGATGGCCTCCGAGTACATCCTCAAGGAGGGCAACGAAGCGGTGATGCTGTGCGAGCGCGGGATCCGCACGTTCGAGACCGCCTACCGCTTCACGCTCGACCTGACCGCGGTGCCGGTGCTGAAGGAGCTCACGCACCTGCCGGTGATCGTCGACCCCTCGCACGCGGCCGGCCGGCGCGACCTCGTCACCCCGCTCTCGCTCGCCGCCGCGGCCGTCGGCGCGGACGGGATCATCGTCGAGGTCCACCCGAAGCCCGACGAGGCGATCTGCGACGGGCCCCAGCAGCTCGTCGCCGCCGACTTCGCCGCCTACGCCGCGAAGGTCGAAGCGGCGGCCGCGATCGCCGGCAAGGAGCTGTCCGCGGTCCCCGCGGGCTAGGCGGTCGACCGCTCGTGCGCATCGCGATCGTCGGCGTGGGCCTGATCGGCGGCTCGATCGGGCTCGCGGCGCGCGAGCGGCTCGGGGCCGAGGTCGTCGGCTGGAGCCGCACGCCCCGCACGCTGCAGCGCGCGCTCGAGCGGGGTGCGCTCGACCGTGCCGCCGGCTCGCTCGCGGAGGCCGTCGCCGAGGCCGAGGCGGTGTTCGTGTGCGCGCCCGTCGGCGTGCTGCCGGCGGTGGTGGAGGAGGCGCTCGCGGCCGCGCCGGCCAACTGCGTCGTGTCCGACGTCGGCTCGACGAAGCGCGCCGTCGTCGAGGCGGTCGCCGACCCGCGCTTCGTCGGCGGCCACCCGCTCGCCGGCGCCGAGACGGCCGGCGTCGAGCACGCGCGCGCCGACCTCTTCCACGACGCGACGTGGTACCTGACGCCCCGCCCGGGCGCGACGGGGACGCTGTTCGAGCGCCTGCACCGGCTGATCAGAGAGCTCGGCGCGCGCCCGACGACGATCGACGCCGCGACGCACGACACGATGCTCGCGGCCGTCTCGCACCTGCCGCACGTGTTCGCGAACGTGCTCGTCGCGCAGGCCGCGAGCGCCCTGGCGGAGGAGTCGGAGCAGCTGCCGGCGACCGGCCCGTCGTTCCGCGACGCGACGCGCGTCGCGGGCGCGAGCAGCGCGATCTGGACCGACATCTACCTCTCCAACCGCGACGCGCTGATCGCCCGGATCGACGACGCCGTCGCCCGCCTCGGCGCCGTGCGCGAGGCGCTCGCCGCCGCCGACGCCGACGCGGTCACCGCCTGGAACGACGCCGCGCGCGAGGACCGCCGCCGCCTGCTCGAGGCGCAGCTGGCGGGCGGGCCGCTGCACGAGCTGCGCGTCCCGGTCCCGAATGAGCCGGGCGTGATCGCGACGCTCGCGCTTGAGCTCGGCAAGGCCGGCGTCAACATCACCGACGTCGCGCTCTACCCGGCGCCCGACGGCTCGGAGGGCGTCGTCGCGCTGTGGATCGCGGGGGAGGAGCCGGCGGCGCGCGCGCAGGCGCTCGTCGCCGAGCTCGGCTACCCGGTAGCGCGGGCGTGAGCGCGGCGACGTCCCCGGTCGCGCGCTTCGACCCGGCGCCCGGCGGGCTGCGCGGCACGCTGCGCGTCCCGGCCGACAAGTCGCTCTCGCACCGCGCCGCGCTGTTCGCGGCGATGGCGAGCGAGCCGGTGCGCGTGCGCAACTACCTCGACGCGGCCGACACCCGCTCGACGCTCGGCGCCGTGCGGGCGCTCGGCGCGCTCGTCGAGCGCCGCGGCGGGGGGGAGGAGCTCGTGATCCGCGGCTGCGGGCTGCGCCACGCGCAGGAGCCCGACGGCCCGATCGACGTCGGCAACGCCGGCACGCTGATGCGCCTGCTGCCGGGCTGGCTCGCCGCGCAGGCGGGGCGCTCGTTCACGCTCGACGGGGACGACTCGATCCGGCGGCGCCCGGTCGACCGCGTCGCCGAGCCGCTGCGCCTGATGGGCGCGCGGATCGACGCGCGCGAGGGCCGGCTGCCGCCGTTCACGGTCCACGGCGCCGACCTGGTGGGGATCGAGTACGCGATGCCGGTCGCGAGCGGGCAGGTGAAGTCGTGCGTGCTGCTCGCGGGGATCACGACGGCGGCGGGCGCGAGCGTCGTCGAGCCGGCGCCGAGCCGCGACCACACCGAGCGGCTGCTCGCGCGCGCGGGCGCGCCGGTGTGGCGCGAGGGCGCGCGGGTCGGGGTCGGCCACGTCGACGAGCTCGAGCTCGAGGCGATCGACGTCCCCGGCGACCTCTCCTCGGCGGCGTTCCTGATCGCCGCGGCGGTGCTCGTGCCGCGTTCGCGGATCGTGCTGGAGGACGTAAACGTCAACTGGACGCGCGCCGGCTTCCTGCGGATCCTCGAGCGGATGGGCGCGATCGTCGTCGGCGACCTGGAGGAGCAGGGCGCGTTCGGCCCGCTCGAGCCGGTCAGCGAGCTCGACGTTGCGCACGGGTCGCTCGCCGGCACCGTGGTCGAGGCGGCCGAGGTGCCGCTCGCGATCGACGAGCTCCCGCTCGTGGCGCTGCTCGGCTGCTTCGCCGAGGGGGAGACGGTCGTGCGCGGGGCGGGCGAGCTGCGGCTGAAGGAGTCCGACCGGATCAGCGCGGTCGTGGAGGGCCTGCGCGGGCTCGGCGCCGAGATCGAGGCGTTCGCCGACGGCTTCGCCGTGCAGGGCGGCGGCGGCCTGCGCGGCGGGCGCATCGCGACCTACGGCGACCACCGGCTGGCGATGCTCGGCGCCGTCGCCGGCCTCGCCTCCCGCGAGGGCGTCGAGGTCGAGGGGATGGACGCCGCCGCCGTCTCCTACCCCCGCTTCACCGCCGACCTCGCCGCGCTGCTCGGGCGCTAAGGTCCCGCCGCGATGGTCGTCGCGATCGACGGTCCCGCGGGGGCCGGGAAGTCCACCGTGGCGCGGGCGCTCGCCGACGCGCTCGGCTTCACCTACCTCGACTCGGGCGCCATGTACCGCGCCGTCGCGCTCGCGGCGCTCGAGCGCCGCGCGGCCCCCGGCGCGATCGCCGCCCAGCTGCGGATCGACCCGGGCGAGCGGGTCCTGCTCGACGGCCGCGACGTGACCGAGGCGATCCGTACGCCCGAGGTCTCGGAGGCCGCCTCCCGGGCCGCCGCCGACCCGGCCGTGCGCGAGGCGGTCGCCGCCCAGCAGCGCGCGCTCGTCGCGCGCGGGGACTGGGTCGCGGAGGGGAGGGACATCGGCACCGTCGTCGCGCCCGACGCGGCCGTCAAGGTCTTCCTCACCGCCAGCCCGGAGGAGCGCGCCCGCCGGCGCGCCGCGCAGATCGGCGCCGACCCGGCGATCGTCCTCGCCGAGCAGGCGATCCGCGACGAGCGCGACACGACCCGCGCCCACTCGCCGCTCACCGCCGCCCCCGACGCGACCGTCCTCGACACGACCGGCCTCACGCTCGACGACGTCATCGCCCGCCTCGCCGCGCTCGTGGCCCGGCCCCGCTAGCGGTTATACTCACCGGTATGACTTACAAGGTCGGTGCGAAGGGACAGGTCGTCCTGCCGAAGGAGCTGCGCGAGCGCCACGGCATCCGCCCTGGCGACGAGGTGACGTTCGACGATCAGGACGACGCCATCGTCGTGCGCAAGGCGGAGTCCCGGGCTGAGATCGCCCGGCGCCTGCGGGGGTTCCTGCGCGACTCGCCGAACGACGTCCTCGCGGAGCTCGCGGCGGAGCGCCGCCGCGAGGCGGAGGAAGACGCCCGCGAGCTGCACGGCCGTGGACCGCGGTGAGCGTCGTCCTCGACACATGGGCGGTGCTCGCCTACCTGCGCGGCGAGCCGTCGGCGCTGCGGGTCGAGCGGGTTCTCGCCCGAGACCAGTCGGTGATGTCCTCGATCAACTTCGGTGAGGTGCTCTACTTGACGATCCGCAAGCATGGCGAGCGAGAGGCCGGCTACGTGTCGGATGCGCTGCGGGCCACGGTGGTCGTCGAGCAGCCAGACGACCGGCTCGTCCTCGCCGCGGCGCGCCTCAAGGCGCGCGGCGGCATC
>Ga0134121_10004981_pt1 | contig 10827 bp, 13 predicted proteins | sample KB301_FD_96463 | JGI IMG/M metagenome (GOLD analysis project Ga0134121, IMG submission 96463) | Terrestrial soil microbial communities without Nitrogen fertilizer from Kellogg Biological Station, Michigan, USA - KB3-0-1 | ecosystem: Environmental > Terrestrial > Soil > Unclassified ...
AAGACGGCTGGGTGCCAGGCAAAACGCTGTTTTCGCTGGACGAAGCGGCGACCCGCGGCACCATCATCCAATACTTATTGTCTGACGCCGGCCAAAAAGAGCAGTGGCCGAAACTCAAACCGCTGCTGACCAAGGGCAAAGCGCTGTATTTTTCGCATGGTTTTAGCATCGTTTACAGCGATCAGACAGGCGTCATTCCGCCGAAGGACATTGACGTTATCCTGGTCGCCCCCAAAGGCTCCGGAACCACCGTTCGCCGTTTGTTCCTCGAAGGCAAGGGCATCAACGCCAGCTACGCCATTCATCAGGACGCAACCGGCAAGGCATTGGATCGCTGCCTGGCCTGCGGCATTGCCATTGGCTCGGGCTATTTGTTTGAAACCACATTCCAGAAGGAAGTCTACAGTGACCTGACCGGCGAGCGCGGCGTGCTCATGGGCGCGATCTACGGCTTGTGGCTGGCCCAATATGAAACCCTCCGCGAACACGGCCATTCGCCGTCCGAAGCGTTCAATGAGACAGTGGAAGAAGCGACCCAGAGCCTATACCCCCTGATTGCCGAAAACGGCATGGATTGGATGTACGCCAACTGCTCGGCAACCGCCCAGCGTGGCGCCCTGGACTGGTTCACACGCTTCCGGGACGCCGCCAAGCCGGTTTTCGAGGATCTGTATCAAAAAGTAGCAGCCGGCGAGGAAACGCGGCGCGTGTTGGACACGAACAGCAAACCGGACTATCGCCAGCAGCTGGAGAAGGAGTTAAAGGCCATCGCCGACAGCGAAATGTGGCAGGCTGGCAATGTCGTCCGCGCGTTACGCCCGGAAAGGGCGGCGAAGTCGAAAGGATAAGTCCGCCAACACAATATGGATAAGATGGGAAACATGGAAAAGAAGAGATGGCAGCCAAAAAAGCTCTGATCGATTGCAGCTGTGGGCCGCAAATGGAAACTGTGCGGTGCGTAACAATCGTCATGCCAAAGCGGCAAAAATTTGCCAAAAAAGGACTTGCGGCCACTTGACCGTGACTGTAAGTCCAGGTACGATTAACAAGTAATGAGTCTTAGCAGATTTGGGGTTCATGCTCTACCTAGCACGGTCCATGGACTGACCGCCGTCGGCCGAGGCTCATGCACTGATTCCTCCAGGGGAAGGGGATCTTCACCGGCGCGTTCGCTTCCGTCTCCAGCAAAGCGTGCTTCGCGTGGGAATCAGTTCACCAGGACTAGCCCCTCGTTTCCAAGAAGGATAGGCGGCGATGTTAGTACTGTCCAGGAAAAAAAACGAGAGCATCGTCATCAACAACGACATCACCGTGACGGTGGTGGAGATTCGTGGTGACAAAGTGCGGCTGGGGATTGTGGCCCCCAAGGAAGTGCCCGTCCATCGGCAAGAGGTCTTCGACGCGATCCACGGCAAACCGGGCGCAGTGCCCGCGCCGGCGACCGTCGCGGCCAAGCCGGTGGTCGACCCTTCAGGCCGCCCTGTCTAAGCGGGTATCAGCGTTTTCACGCGAGAACCCTCGTTGCCATGTGGCGCGCAATAAGCGTGCAGCGGCGACGAGGGTTTTCGTTTTTTGGAAATGCAGCGTCAGCTGGCAAAGCAGGCGTTTGCAGCTGACAATCCATTTTCGCCATGGCATCACGACCCACCATTGCCGTTGTCGGCGCCAGCCGGGATCGCCGCAAATTCGGCAACAAATGCGTGCGCGCGTACGCGGCTGCGGGCTACATCGTTTATCCCGTCCATCCCCATGCGGCCCAGATCGAGGGACACCAGGCCTGGCCAACTCTGGCAGACGTTCCCGCCGATGAGCTAGACATGGTCAGCGTGTATTTGCCGGCAGAAACATGTTTGAAAGTCCTGCCCGACTTTGGCCGCAAACCGGCCAAAGAGGTATGGTTCAATCCGGGCGCCGATGATCCTGCCGTTTTGGAGCAAGCACGGGCGCTGGGCCTTAATGTTGTTGCCGGCTGCAGCATCGTGGCCATCGGCGCCAATCCACATCAACTTTGAACACGCCAAGGGCGTGTCTCTCACGATCTTTTAATCCCGCGTTTGTTAACATGAACAGGGGAAGTCGGGAAACCAAAAGCATGGTGCGCCCGCAGTGCCGCATGCGACGCTGCCGGAAACACGCGAGAGTGCGTGGCTGGTGAGCGATTGGTACCCCATCACCTCCGCCGCTCTCGCGCTTTTCCCGGCATTATCTGCTAGGATAGCGGTTGGCTTAAGCCACGCCAACCGTTTTTGGCCTGGCAGCGGAGGTGTTGTGTGCGAATACTGCTGATTGAAGACCACAAGCCGATGCTCCGGGCGATCAAACAGGGGCTGGTCGAGGAAGGCTTTGCCGTGGACACAGCCGCCGACGGCGAAGAAGGCGGCTTCAAGGCCCAGTCCGCCAACTACGATGTCATCATTCTCGACCTGATGCTCCCCAAGATCGACGGGCTAACGTTATTGCAGAAATGGCGCAAAGAAGGGGTAAGCTCGCATGTGTTGGTGCTAACGGCTCGCGGCAGCATCGACGACAAGGTCAAAGGGCTGAATCTGGGGGCCGACGACTACTTGACCAAGCCCTTCCAATGGGAAGAATTGTTGGCCCGATTGAAGGCCTTGATCCGGCGTGGACACCAGGTCAAGGATCCAGTGCTGCGGACACACGATTTGGTGATTGACACCGCTTCACATTCGGTGAAGCGCGGGGGTAAGCTGATCAAGGTAACGCCGCGGGAATACTCGCTCCTGCAATACCTGGCGTTCAACTGTGGCAAAGTGGTCAGCCGGTCCCAGATCTGGGAACATTTGTACGACGAGCATGACGACAACACGTCGAACGTAGTTGACGTTTACATTCGCTACCTGCGCACTAAGATCGACAAAGACTTTGAGCCACCGTTGATCTTGACGCGTTGGGGCGAGGGTTACATGCTTCGTGGCGATGCCGATTAGCGTTCGCTGGAAATCGGCAAACGTCACGGCAAGGAAGCAAGACAACGCGGACGAGGCGGCCTGGGGTGCGTCATTTCGCCAGGCCGCGTTGGATCGTGCGTTGGTTGGCAACATGTCTGAATTGGGGTGCCAGTCATGCGTTCTATCCGCTTGTCGCTGATCGTGTACTTCCTTTCGCTCATGGGCCTGGCCCTGAGCGGAGTGGCGTATTTCTGCTACCAGAGCACGTACAAGGCGATGGAGGCCAACAAGAACAGCACCAAGGACGCTCTGGATGCCAAGAGCAGCACGACGGAAGCGCTGCTTACGAAGCAGTTTGAAGACCACCGCGCCCGTGAAATCGGAGCCTTCAATGACAAAGTTTTGGGCCAAGCTCGCACGCTGGCCCGCAAAGCGGTGGTATATAGCGACCGGCCTGAACTGCTGTCGGTCGGCTTGGGCGCATTCGCCAGTCAACCTTTCAATGGCGGCATATGGGCCGTGGTGCCGCCCCTGGCGGCCTCGACCTTTCCACCGTTCGCCGTGAAACTCTATCAACCGCGGCCTCCGAATATCCGGTTGGAATCGCCACACGTCGATGAGGATCCGTCGCAGTCGGTCGTCGCCGAAGGCCAGTTTTACCAAACGTACATGCCGGGCAAGGACCAGGTGCTGCCGCTGGAGCATTCGCGGACGCTGGCGGGTTTCGTTTGGAAGCTGGAAAAAGAGACGCGCAGCAAAGCCGATGAGGGCCAGTTGGTCGTGGATGAAGTCAAGATCAGCGCTCTGCAAACCGTTCGGCGCGTGACGATGAAGATTAATGTCGGCGTCAACCGCCGTGGCTTGGTGATCGAGCCCAAGCTTGACGGCAAAGCGCCGGATTGGTTTAAGCTAGGGCCGCCGCCACCGCGGCCGGGTGAAGATCGCCTGTTGGGCCGAAAGCCTTCCATTTATTTGCAATATGGAATTGACACATTTGCGCGTGATGATGCCATTGCCAAGCTCAAGGCTGACCTTGACCGCCACCTCGCGGAACTGGCAAGCGATCTTGAAGAAGCACAGGACAAACTGGAAAGCGAGCAGGCCGAAAGCCGGTTGGCATTGCGCACACGGCTTTTGTGGATTGGCATGGGGGCGTTTGCCGCCGTGGTCGTCGGCGGCTTCTGGCTGGTGGCGCGCGGTTTGACACCGCTCCATCGCCTGTCGGACGCGGTGAGCAAGGTTTCGGAAAAGGACTTTCGTTTGCCCATCGACCAGGACCATTTGCCCCACGAATTGAAACCCATCGCAGGCCGCCTGGCGGCGACGCTGGACCAGCTCAAACGCGTCTTCGAACGCGAGAAGCAGGCGGCCGCCGATATTTCTCACGAGTTGCGCACACCCGTGGCGGCGCTGCTGACCACGCTCGAAATTACGCTGCGGAAACCGCGGTCCGCCGAAGAATACCGCGAGGTTTTACAAGATTGCCGGGACAGCGGCGTGCAAATCAGCCAGCTGGTCGAACGACTTCTGACTTTGGCCCGGCTTGACGCAGGCGCGGATATGCTGCGGCCCCGCGACGTGGACGTTGCCGATCTGGCGGATCAATGCGTGGCCCTGGTCCGGCCGCTGGCCGAAGCGCGTGGGTTACGGCTGAGCGTTCATCACCACGGCGCCGCGTCGATGCATGCCGACCCCGACAAGCTGCGGGAAGTGTTGACCAACCTGTTGCACAATGCCATCGCCTACAACAAACCGCACGGCTCAATTGACGTGCAGGTGGAGCGCCACAACGGCACAATAGACATGGAAGTTCGCGATACCGGCATCGGCATTGCGCCGGAAGCTCGCAAACGCATCTTCGAGCGCTTTTACCGGGCCGACCCGTCGCGGCATTTCAACGACATGGGGCACGCCGGCCTGGGCCTGGCGATCGTCAAGGGCTATGTCGATCTGATGGGCGGCTCCATCGCGGTAGACAGCACAGAGGGGGCCGGCAGCACCTTTAAGGTGAGTCTGCCGGCGAACTAAGTGCGGGTCTTGCTTTCCAGGCTAGACCGATTAAAATTCAACCAAACACGGTGGGTGTAGCTCAGTTGGTAGAGCTCCAGACTGTGGCTCTGGCTGTCGCGGGTTCGAGTCCCGTCACTCACCCTTTTTTCGTTCCCTGTCGTCACGTCGCAAATGCTCGCAAATCCAGTGTTTGCTGTGGTTTCCTAATGGTGGCATGCCGCTGCCCTTCCTGGGGCGGTTGTCTCGCGCGCTCTAACGCATCCCATCGAAAGTCAATTTCTTGTGCAAGTTTTGTGCATTCAGAATCGTTTTCGATATGCGGCAAATCATGCGCCGCGCCGTATGGCCGCGTTTACGGCCAATAACAGGACGCTTTGCTAGATCGGCCGCGAGGGGTTGCCATCAAGGGTGCCAACAATGCTGGTGCTGTCCAAATACAGCACACGTTGGTTGTAGAAGTCAGCGCCAAAGCCAACGGCGGCGGTATTTTCGGTGATGCTGCTGTGGTTTTTGACAGTCGTCGCGCCGGCGCCATAGATGCCGCCGCCCTTCGACGACGCGACGTTGCCGGTCAGGGTACTGCTGTCGACCGTCAATGGGCCTATGTCGCTGTAGATGCCGCCGCCGTTGGTGGCGGAGTTGCCGGACAGAGTGCAGCCGGTCACCGTCGCGGCGCTGCCGGCGCTGTAGATGCCGCCGCCGTTGGTTGCGGTATTGCCGGAGAGGGTACAGCCGCTGACCATAAGCGTATCGCCGCTGAAGATGCCGCCACCGTAAGCGGCGTTGTTGCCGGACAGCGTGCAGCCGCTGACCGCGGCGCAGGGCATTTCTGCGCCGGGCATTGTCCACCAGAATGCGCCGCATGGCTTCGGCGGCCGCGGCAAAGAAATGACCACGGCTGTTCCAGGGCTGGGTCTGGTCGCCGTCCACCAACCGTACAAACGCTTCATGGACCAAGGCCGTTGCCTGAAGCGTCTGGCCGGGCGCTTCCTTAGCCATTTTCGCCGCCGCCAACTTACGCAGTTCGTCATACACCAGCGGCAGGAGCTGGCTAGCGGCATGAGGATCGCCCAGCTCCATGGCGTTGAGGATGCGAGTGACTTCGGTCATGGAGTTGAAGATAACCTGCGGCACGGCGTGGAGCAAGCTTCCGTTCGGCAACTGCCCCAGAACGGTGCATTGGCTCTAGAAGCCGTCATTCTCAGCAAGCGGTTGCGTCGCTTCAGCCTCATGAAACGTCCATTCGTCGAGCATCTGCCGGGCAACCGGCAGCAAAGTCGCAAAGTTTGCCCTTAGGTCATTCCCTTTCGGCCCTTCGCAATCGCACTCAAATCCAGCGTTTTCCAAAGGCTTGTGTTGCTGGCAGGCCAATCTGTGTCACGCCGACGTGTTCAGTGCCACGGCGGCGCGAATGAGCGCCTTGAGGGCCTTTTCATCAATCTTGTCGCCCTCATGGAAATCGATGGCACGCCTGGTGTTGCCTTCAAGGCTGGAGTTGAAGAGGCCGGAAGGGTCCGCCAGCGAGGCGCCCTTGGCGAAGGTCATCTTCACGACATCCTTGTATGTCTCCCCGGTGCAGATGATGCCGGCGTGCGACCACACCGGAACCCCTCGCATCGCGTTCGAGGGCTTTCGCCATTTTACCTCCTCGACCACTTTGGGGTCGGCTTGTTGGATGAGGGTTCGGATGCGGGTGAGGGTGTCGGCGCGCCAATCAGTCAGGTCCTTGATTTTCGCATCTTTTGGCTGGGAGGGAGAGCCGTCTCCTTTTTCTTTTTTTGAGCTGCTCTTTGTTTTCTTCATGGTTGTTGTTGCTTTCTTTATGGTAGATTCTACCGCGTCCGTCATTGGCCCAAGCGGACGTTGCTCAGGATGAAGTGACATGGCCGCGCAGTTGGTGGGCAAAGTACGTCCCGTACTCGCCACGGTTGTCGAATGTGCTTAGCGAGAATGCCGTTGGCTGCAAGTTCATTGCCCGGCTTTTCATCCGCGATCCTCGTTGGCTCCACTCTTTCTCATCCCCTAAGGCAAACGGGAAGAGTTCGGCCATGATGCCGGAGACAAACAAGAACTCTGCGTCTATGGAGGTTTCACCGCCCGAATAAGCGAACACATCCCGCCACAGTTCCTCGGCCACTGGATCATCGATCAGGCCAGTAACAAAGGGCGGGTCAGCCCAATGCATCCATGCGAAGAACATCAGGCGCAGACCAAGTTCACGATCTCGTTCGCCTGCTAACCATCGCGCCTTGAGTTCTGTGTAATCTCTTTCCATGTCCGCGCTCTTATCATCGAAAGTCCGTTCCTTGCGGCCCACGCACTCGCGTTGACCGCTCACATCTTTTCCCCCGGCAATTCGCTGGCTTGCTTCACCCAATCCGCGAATTGATCTTCATCGATCTTGTCGTCCTCATGAATGTGGAAGTAGCGCACTTCCTTCTGCTTGGACTCGACCGGGGGAACCGGACTCAACGACGTGCCGCGGAAGAAAGCCACCTTGATGTACTTCGTAATGCAATGAAAACCGAGGAACCAGCCCTGGCCCTCGATGCCGTAGAAGGGCGTGTTCCATTTGACCGCCTTGTACACGTTGGGGACAGCGCTCACGATGAGCGCGTCGAGGCGGCGGCCGACGTCGCCTTTCCAGCCTGGCATGGCAGCGATGTAGGCCTGCACGGGGGCGTCGCCGTAGGCCTTGGCGATTTGCGGGTTATCGCCGGAGAGGAGTTTTACCGGCTTGGCCGCGCGTGGCTTAACCTTCGCGCCTGGCTTCGCCGCGGTTTTCTTTGCGATTTTCGCCGATTTCTTGGATGTCTTTTTGGCCATTGTGTTCTCTCTTTACGCCGGAGGCGTTACAGCGATTAGCCGGGGGTTGACCGCCCGTGAATCCCCGGTTCCGGCTTGCCTGCGGAATCAGGATTTCTCTTTGAACCGTTTTAGTCATTCTTTGCTCGATTTGGATAGTTGCTCCTCGCATGCCGTTGGCGTTCACGCCTGCCGGACCAGCACGGCGCCCAAAAGCAGCATGCGCGCAAAGGGATTGCCTTCCAGTTCCGCGGCAAAGGTCACCTTAGTTTGATGCGGCTCCAACGCATACTCGCCCAACTCGCGGCCTTCGACCGCCAAGAATCGTCCGCAGCCAAGGTCATCGGGCGGTTCGATCACTGCCAGGAAATGGCCGAAACCGTCGAGCAGCGCCCGGCCCCGAAATGTGCCGACGAGGCGGTCGTCGGCATCGACGAGATGCCAGGCCGTCAGCCAGCCCCAACCACGCCGCAAGGTAAACACCAGCGACTGGTCCGGAGTTTCATAGACCTCGAGCGTGCGCGGGCTCAGCCAGCGCAGCCAGCGCGACGTCTGGGGCTTGACGTCGGCCACGAAGCCCACGGCGGCGCCTGCGCTGTCTGCGATGGTGCGCATCCGCCCGCCCGCCGCGCCGACAGACGGGAGGCTCCAGGGACGCAGCAGCAAAGACGGTTTTTCCAGCATGATGCAAGAAGCCGGAATTAACGGCAGATTCCGCAAGATTCATGTTTGCCTGTCGGGGCGGGCTGAGCTACAGTTTGCTGACGGAACAGCAACGAGGCTCTCCCCATAGGGAGTCAATCAATCATGCCTGCGATCATTTGTAATATTGCCGCGGTCACCGTGGCAGGTCTTTTTTACGCCTGGCGCGCTCACCGGGTAACCATAACGCACCAGCGGCGGCTGCTTTGTCAGCGCGTGGCGTACATGCTATGGGTTGTGGCCCAAAAAGCCGCCTGATCCCTGGCGTGGCAAATCCCCTTTCGATCCGGTCTGCTCCCCGCTTGTTTTATCCCCGTTCATTCCGATGTTGCCACGGCGCCACTCGGTAGAGCCGTGGACATGGCCCGCAGTCGCGGGCCGGCATCCTCCACCGAGACAGAGGTTCCCGTCACGGCTTGCCGCGGCGGGGCCTCTGTTTTTTTTGACAACGCGCTCCGCGTCGTGTCGCGGCTAAACGACATCCAACTCCCTATAATACCGGCAAATGCTCACCAAACGCATCATCCCCTGCCTGGACGTTGACCGCGGCCGCGTGGTCAAGGGGATCAACTTTCTGCAGCTTCGCGACGCCGGCGATCCCGTCGAAGTCGCCCGCCGCTATGAGGCGGACGGCGCCGATGAGCTGGTGTTTCTCGACATCAGCGCCAGCCATGAAGGCCGCGACATCATGCTTGACGTGGTTCGCCGCGTTTCCGAACAGATTTTCATGCCCTTCACCGTCGGCGGCGGCATTCGCACACTGGACGACGCCACCCGTTTGATCCAGGCCGGCGCCGAAAAGGTCAGCATCAACTCCGCCGCTGTGCGGACGCCCCAGCTCATTGCCGAGGTGGCCCGTAAGTTTGGAAGCTGCGCCACCGTGGTCAACATCGACCCGCGTCGTGTGCATCGTGACGGCACGACCGTTTGGGAAGTCCACATCAGCGGGGGCAGGACGCCGACAGGCCTGGAAGCCGTGGCCTGGGCAAAACAAGTCGAAAGCCTGGGGGCGGGCGAAATCGTCCTCACCTCGATGGACGCCGACGGCACCAAGGCCGGCTATGACATTGAAATGACACGAGCCGTGGCCGAGGCGGTGCGCATCCCGGTTGTCGCCAGTGGCGGGGCCGGCCATCCTCAGCATTTGTTGGAAGCGCTGACAACCGGCGGCGCCGACGCGGCGCTGGCGGCCAGCATCTTTCATTACGGCGAGTTTCCGATTCCGGTGACCAAACGCTATCTGGCGGACCGGGGCCTGCCAATCAGATTGGTTGCCGACTCCGCAGCTTCACAGCCGATCAAGCCGTAAATCTCGGATTGGTCCAGCACTGGATGCCGTCGTCAAAGAGCACGCCGCCACTGGGCGTGGCGTGATAGGTCTCCCGCGGAAATTCGTACTTGAGTTTCCAAGCGTGCTCCACCAAGAGGGACTTGAGCATTGATTCAATATGAGGAGTATGCGTGCCAATGTGCATGACTTTGACATTGGCGTTGAGGTAGGCAATGGCGCCGCTGACAAGATTAAACTCCTCGCCTTGAACATCTACCGTCATGAAATCCACCGGCCCCTCAACGCCGATTTCTTCAAAGCGCAGCTTGCGGATTGGATTCACGACAATGAAAGTGTCCCCATTTGGCAGTACCGAAAGGATTCTTTCCCAGGTGTTGAGCCATATCCTTGCTACGAACAATGCCATTGCCATAACTGTTTGCAACATCGGTCAACGGCACAAGAAACTTGTCTGCATACCAGCCGAAGTACATGTCGGTATCCGCGCTGTAATCGATGATGGCATGTTGGACGGCGCACTCCCCGACGGCGTGGTTGGCGACGAGGTGTTTGTTGAGGAACCGGACCTTGAAGGGGTCGACTTCAATCGCAAAAGTTTTGATGATCGGCCGAGCGCGAACGACCATGCGCCGGGACGCCACGATCGCATTGGTGCACCATCGGCCAAAGCCCGCTCCCACCTCAATCATTTGAAAAGTCGGGCCGGCATTGATCAGCGCCGTCAGCATGTCCGTCCATTCAAAGAAATCCTCGCAGTCGGGGTGCAGCATGGTGGGATCATCAGCGCACATCCTGGTGGCGCGGCCGCTGCTCATCTGGCCGACCGGGAAGCCGCCTTTGAGGGACGGGCTCTCCAAGGCACTGTCCCGGGGCACCTCAAGTCCTTTTCTGATCCTCACGCCCATGAAGTCATGGTAAAACTCCAAATCCTCAAAGGGGACTTGCCGCCGAAAACAGTCGAAAACCGATTTGTCCATCGTTGCACTCGCGGACAAGGTGATCGCTTAAAGGGCCTGCGCAAAAATAACTTGAACAATTTGACCTTGTCCCAGCTGTAGATTTTGTGCGATGACAGCTGTATGCAAGATGCATTCGTTATAGGACGGATCC
>Ga0134121_10004982_pt1 | contig 10827 bp, 10 predicted proteins | sample KB301_FD_96463 | JGI IMG/M metagenome (GOLD analysis project Ga0134121, IMG submission 96463) | Terrestrial soil microbial communities without Nitrogen fertilizer from Kellogg Biological Station, Michigan, USA - KB3-0-1 | ecosystem: Environmental > Terrestrial > Soil > Unclassified ...
CGGGACTCTCCAAAATTCCAGTGTCTCTTCCCAACTTAGGGCGGGGACAGTAGCATAGGTTTACTGGGGACAGATGTTGTATTTCGTTTGCAAAGACGTTCAGTGAACTAAAGAAAGAGGGTCTAGCAAGGAATCGATCTCAAGAGTCGCTGAAAGCATGTCCGACCTCATTGAATAGCCGCGGAAAACACCTTGAGCCAAACGGGTGCGGCGATGCCAAAGTAATCCAACGGTAGACATAGAGTTGACTCACCAGCACGCGGAGCGGGCGCTAGTAAGGTTACGGAACCGGAGCGGTAGCGACCGGATGCGAGAGGTTACTCGAAAGGAAAAGGGCGAGCGTTTCCACTTGGGTTGAATGGAAGGCATCCCCTCGCTACTGCTCGGGGTTCTGTATCACATTTCACCGATCTATTGGGAGTTACGGGCGCTCAGGAGCCATTTTCCGCGGTCTGAATTGAGGTTTTCGCGGCCGGGTTGGAACCTTTCACGCTTCGGGCGGCGGCTTTCGCGCGCGGGTTGGAATCTTTCACAGCCTTGTTGAAGGTTTTGTTGCGCTGAATGGAGGTTTGCGCGACCTTAATGGAGGTTTTGTTGCGCTGAATGGAGGTTTGCGCGACCTTAATGGAGGTTTTGCGGCGCTGAATGGAGGTTTACGCGGCCTTAATGGAGGTTTTTCCGGCCGGAGAGGGCTTTGCAGAAAAAGGTCACCGGTTGGTTCGAAGCGAACCACTGAGAGCGTCCAGGATCAGCATTGGTTCATGCTTCGTAAGACTTCGTGTAATTTCGTGGATCGCGTGTTTCGGATTCGCAGCCATTCGATCCACGAAATCACACTAAGCTTCATTTGATAAGCGCTGCCACTTCGTGCATTTTGGAGCTCGAGGCAGCGATTATTCCACCGTTACCGACTTCGCCAGATTCCGCGGCTGATCCACGTCGCAACCTCTTCGCACGGCGATGTGATAAGCGAGTAGTTGCAGCGGAATGATCGAGAGGATGGGCGTGAGCAGATCGCTGGACTCAGGAATCTCGATGACATGATCGGACACGACTGAAGACATCGAGTCACCTTCAGTCAGGACTGAAATCACGATGCCTTCGCGCGCTTTTACTTCCACGATATTCGAATGAGTTTTTTCATAGCGCAGCTCGGAAGCGCGATTGCCGGCTTCACGTGTGTTGATGAACATCACCGGCAGCCGCTCGTCAATCAAAGCGTTGGGGCCGTGCTTCATCTCGCCGGCCGGGTAGCCTTCAGCGTGGATATAGGAAATCTCTTTCAGTTTGAGCGCGCCCTCGAGCGAGACCGGAAAATTGATGCCTCGTCCCAGGTAGAGAAAGTCGGTTGAACGGAAGAATTCTTTTGACAGCTCTTCAATTGCATCCGAATCATTCAGCAGGTGTTCCATCTTCACCGGCAGCTCGGCGAGTTGCTGCGCGTGGGCCCGGCTCTGCTCGTCAGTTAGTGTTCCGCGCAACTGACCGAGATATAACCCAAACAGATAAAGCGCGATCATCTGTGAAGTGAAAGCTTTGGTCGATGCGACGCCGATTTCCGGGCCGGCGTGAGTCAGAATCGTTCCGTCCGCCTCACGAGTGACCATCGAACCCTGGACGTTGCAGATTGAGAGGACCTTGCCGCCGCGCTCCTTCACTTCGCGCAGGGCGGCGATCGTGTCGGCGGTTTCTCCCGACTGTGAAATCACCAGCAGCAGGGTGTTTTCGTCCAGCACCGGATCGCGATAACGAAACTCTGACGCGTAATCGACTTCCACGCTGAGCCGCGCCAGTTCCTCAATCATGTATTTGCCGGCCAGGCCCGCGTGCCATGAGGTACCGCAGGCGGCGACCTTGATCGAGGTGAAGCTGCGGAAGTCCGCTTCGGTAATGTTCTTCATCTCGTCGAGAAAGACGCGGCCGGTGTCGAGCGAGATACGTCCTTCCACAGTTTCCCGGACGGCGCGTGGCTGCTCGTAGATTTCCTTGAGCATGAAATGCTTGAAGCCACCCTTTTCAGCCTGGATTGGATCCCAGGTGATCCTTTGCATTTGTGGTTCAACCTGAGTGCCCGCGAAGTCTGTGACCCGCACAGAGTCTTTGGTCATCACCGCGATTTCACCATCGCCGAGAAAGAAAACATCGCGCGTGTGTTCCAGGATCGCGGGAACGTCCGAGGCGACAAAGTATTCGCCGTCACCTACTCCGATTACGACCGGTGGTCCCAGCCGGGCCGAGATAACAGTATCGGGTTCATCGGCCGAGAGCATTGACAGCGCAAAGATTCCCCGCAGTTCGCCAACCGTCTGGCGCACCGCCTGTTCAAAACTATTGCCATGCTTAAGGTGCTCTTCAATCAGGTGCGCCACGATTTCGGTGTCGGTTTCGGTAACGAAGTTATGATCCTTCTTGCGCAGATCGTCTTTCAGTTCCAGGTAGTTCTCGATGATGCCGTTGTGCACTACGACCACGCGGCCGGAGCAGTCACGATGAGGGTGCGCGTTTTCTTCGGTGGGCCGGCCGTGCGTGGCCCAACGTGTATGGCCGACGCCGTAAGTGCCGTCGAGCGGCTTCTGTCGCAAAACCTCTTCTAGATTGCGGAGTTTTCCTTCGGCACGCCGAATTTTAAGCTGATGGCTTTCGTCGACCACAGCGATTCCGGCCGAGTCATAGCCACGGTACTCGAGCTTGCGCAGGCCGTCGATTATCAACGGCACTACCTGCTTGTTTCCGACGTATCCGACAATTCCACACATAGGTTTTCCAATGCCTGGTGATGAGTGATCATCACCCTTAGTTTACCGAGCCTCCAGAGGAGAAAAAACTACCCACGAAATCACACTAACGGCACGAATATGAGTCTGCTTAGTGAGGTTTAGTGGGTTTCGTGGATCGTACTCCAGTTTTTCAACAGCCGGCCAGGGCTACCACCTCAAACCTCGATCCTGATTTGAGGAAGGTCATGTTTGCTCATCATTCATTACTTGTCACCGGTCTTTATTTTCTTCTTGATCCTGGCCGGCACGCCGGCAACGAGCGTGTGCGGCGGCACGTCTTCAGTGACTACTGAGCCGGCAGCCGTCACTGAACCGTCTCCCACCTGCACCGGCGCTACGAGCATTGTATCTGAGCCAATTCTGACGCCGCTCCCGATTATCGTCGGATGCTTGTGCGTGCCGTCGTAATTGCAGGTCACTGTCCCGGCCCCGATGTTAGTGTCTGCTCCGATGGTGGCATCGCCGAGATAAGTGAGATGCATCGACTTTGTCCCGCGACCTATTTGCGATTTCTTAACTTCCACAAAGTTTCCCACCACAGCGCGCTCTTCCATGCGCGCGTTCATGCGTAGATGGGCGAACGGTCCCACGGCGCAATCATCGTCGATCTCGGAATCGACAATCACACAATGATCTTTGATCGTGACGCGATTGCCGAGGCGCGAATCTGTGATGCGCGAACCTTGTTGGATTTCGCATCCTTCTCCGATTACCGACTTGCCTTCGATGTGAACGCCCGGATGAATTATGGAATCACGGCCAATCTGCGCCTCGCCGCTGACATAAGCGTGCGATGGATCTATGAATGTGACTCCGCCTTCCAGCATTAACCGCCGCACAGCATTGCGTCGCAGCAGATTTTCGAACTCCGCGAGTTCAGCCCGCGTGTTGACTCCGGAAACTTCACGCGCGTCGTTGTGTTGATAGATCGTGACTTGCTCCTGATCATCACGGAGGATGCCGGGCACGTCGGTCAGATAATATTCACCCTGGCTATTGTTCGGACGAACGCGCTCCAGCGCGCGAAAGAGTTTTTCAGAATCAAAGCAGTATATCCCGGCGTTTATTTCCCGAAGCTGTCGTTCGGCCTCGGTGGCATCTTTTTGCTCGACGATTTTAAGAAAACCGCCGTCACCATCGCGCACGATGCGTCCGTAACCCGTAGGATTCTCCAGGCGAACGGAAAGCATCGTGCAGGAAGCTTTGCTGTCGATATGGGCGGTGATAAGTGACTGCAGAGTTTCCGGTCGCACCATCGGTACGTCGCCCGAAATAACCAACACGATAGAGTTAGATTCCGCCAACGAATCACCCGCACACATCACGGCGTCACCTGTTCCGCGTTGCTCTGTTTGCTTGCTGAAACTTACCTGATCTTTACCGAGTTCCTTTTCGACTGCGGCCTGCACGTCCTCTGCTTGATGGCCAACGATGACGTATGTCCTGCGCGGCTCCAGAAGCGACGCAGTGCGACAGACGTGGGCAATGATCGGCCGCCCCTGAAGCTCGTGCAGGACCTTGGCGACGCGTGATTTCATGCGCGTGCCGAGGCCCGCAGCGAGAATAACGATGTCCAGATTCGTAGGCGGTGTTCTCTGAGTCGGCTGTGCGGTCATTCGTTTTGTCGTTTCGGGATTGTGGCAGTCAGGATCCGATCCCCGCTGGAATTCGAGAGCGCTTCCGCTCGGCACAGGAAATAACTACTCGGGCCAGGAGTTCAGAATCATGACGCACCATCTCACCCTGATCGAGCAGGTTGGTGCGCACAAATTCAGTCTCAGCGCCGAACTCGGTGGCGTCGATGTCTTCTTCCAAACCCAATTGATAGGCCCCGTCAGCCCGATATGTCTCAGCCTGACTGTCGCTAATCGGACGATTATTAAGCACGACGTAATCGAAATGGATTTGGGGTGCGTACTTGCCCACCGCTTCCAGATGCCGGCGCACGTCATAGCCGTCGGTCTCGCCGGGTTGGGTCATTAAGTTGGAGATAAAAATCTTTGTGGCATTCGATCGGCCGATAGCGTCGGCAACCCACGCAACAATCAAGTTTGGAATGATACTCGTGTACAAGGATCCCGGGCCGATTGTAATTACGTCCGCCGCTCGAATTGCGGCCATTGTTTGAGGTAGAGGCAGGCACTGCTCAGGCTCAAGCCGCAACCGTTTTATTGGCGATCGAGCTGCAGTGATTTGCGTCTCCCCGTGTACTACCCGCCCGTCTTCCAGTTCGGCGACCAGCCGCACGTCGTTGATTGTCGCGGGGAATATGTGGCCCTTGCTGGCCAAAACCTCGGATGACAGCCGGACGGCTTCAACAAAATCTCCGGTGACATCAGCCAGCGCCGCCAGAAATAGATTGCCAAAACTGTGCCCGGCCAAGTCTCCCGATCCGCGGAACCGGTAGCGAAATAAACGTGACAGAAGCGTTGAATCCTCTGATAACGCGATCATGCAATTGCGAATGTCTCCCGGAGGGAGAATCTGCAATTCCTCGCGGAGACGACCGGAACTACCGCCGTCATCAGACACCGTAACGATGGCAGATAGAGAATCAAGCCAAAGCCCATCGCCAACTTCACCGACAAAACGCTTCAAACCGCCGAGCAAAGTAGACAGACCGGTGCCGCCGCCGATAGCCACCAGCTTCAGGCTGTCGTTCGCGTCTGGATTCTGCAAGTATTTGCTCCGGTGTGACCCTGCGGTGATTACTAAGAGGGAATAATACCTGAAAGCCAAATGCTTTCAAAATATGATGGGGTTTATGTAACGCGCAGCATTCTTTTGCTACAGGCAGGGCGACATTAAGAACTAGTCGCGAGCAGCAAAGACTAGTTGATCGAATTCCGGATCGCTGCGCAAAGGGTTAAGATCCTGATCGCGTTGTGCGCGGATTCGCAATGTAGGTTGAATGTCCAGAGCCCGCCGCAAGGAATTCAGTGCGGTGTCGATCGCTCCGAGGCGCGCCCGACTCGCCGCCAGGCCGTAATGAATATGAGCTGCCTCAGGTTCGCGTCTGAGCGCCCGCTCAAAGAGTTCCTGCGCCGCAACGTACTCGCCTCGATTCAACTCAATCACACCTCGGTCGTAGAGTGAATCAGCGTCTTTGGGCAAAACCAGCTCGGTGCGCAAACGCGCTTCGGCTACGGCCAGATAGGTGCGCGCGCGGGCAGTAACTTCAGACACCGTATGAAAGTTTTCCACCAATGAGCGAAATTGATTTCGCGCTTCGGCAAACCGACCGCGAGCAAACTCTTTGTGCGCAGCTTCGAAGGCCCGCAGGGCGGCAGCTTCGTCGTGAGTTGGTTGAGGCGGCGGCAGCGGGGCCACCGACTTCTTGAACATCACAGGTGCCTTCGTTACAGTTGGCCTACTCTTTGAGGCCTTCGCGATAGCTTTTTTCGGATGCCTAACGGCAATGTGCGAAGTGGCTTTAGCAGACTTCTTAAGCTTGGCTGTAGACTTCGCAGTCGATCTCTTCGCCGAAGGTGCTGGTGGCTTCACCCTGGGTTTAGCAGCGCGCACCTTTGGAGCTTTTTGAGCCCGCGCTTTCCCTGCCGGCGAACGTTTGGTGGCCGGTTTCAGACGGGTCGACTTACCCGCAACGACACGTTTGCGAGATGATGCCGCCGCTGTTGAATGGCGCGAGGAGGAGCGCGATGTAAGTTTCTTCGCACTCTTGGCGATGGGACTGCTCATGCGCAAAGCCCTCGATTCAAAGACGATTCACCACAAAGATCGCCACAAAAACAAGGCGAGAGCTTAGCATAGCTGCCGACCTAATTCAACGAAAGAGTAGGGTTTGCGGACGTAGAGCCCGACTTCGTTCAACGATTATAGTCAACGATGGCCGAAGGATAACACTTGATGGTCTGGGAAGTACCGTGTTAATGTGACTCGTGAGGGTTCGGAGGCCCGCGTTACAGCCAGCCGAACACTTAGACGATTTCGGGTGCTCTTGCCAAAGCCCGCACCAGCAAGAGTCGTTACTTTTTGGCTCTGGACCAAGAGTTTTGGGCCACCTTAAGACAGCTTATAAGCCTGCCTCCTCGCTGTTTTTGATCAAAAACCAGTCGACTTTATCATGGCCAATAGTCCAATTCTGATCCGCGAACAGCGCTATCACCAGATTAAGGCAGTGTTGGCACGTCTGCGACTGGATGCCTCTGCCCGTCTGGTGGTTTTGGTCGACAAGGACGGACAACAGATCGCAGTCCACGGCGAGCTGGGAGAGTTGGACACCACCAGTCTGGCTTCTTTGGCCGCCGGTAACGTGGCGGCGACAGGCGGGATGGCCAAGCTGATTGGTGAGCGCGAGTTTCCCACGCTTTCCCACGAAGGCGAGCGTGAGAGCATTCACATTAGCGTGATTGGCCGGGTTTTGCTGCTCGTGGTGTTTGACGACCGGTCGAGTTTGGGACTGGTCAAGCTTCGTTCACGCCAGATATCCCAGGAATTGGCCACGGCTTTTGCCGACATCGAACGTGAATCGGAGCAGGCAGCTTCGGATAATTCCCTCCCATTCTCTGAAATTACCGACGAGGAGATTGACAGCCTTTTTTCAAACCGTTAAGCGATCTGAAGCACCCTTCAGTCGGGACCCGAGCCCCTATGACATTTATTAATTACGCATCACGAGAGATCAACTGCAAAATCGTCTACTACGGACCTGGGCTCTGCGGCAAAACGACGAACCTGCAGCATATCTATGATTCGACCGCGCCGCAGGCAAGAGGAAAACTAATTAGCCTGGCGACTGAAACCGACCGAACCCTGTTCTTCGATTTCATGCCGCTCGAGTTAGGTACTGTGCGCGGGTTCAAAACCCGCTTTCACCTCTACACCGTTCCCGGTCAGGTGTTCTACGAAGCGTCACGCAAGCTGATCCTCAAGGGCGTCGATGGTGTTGTGTTCGTAGCCGATTCGCAGGAGGAGCGAATGGACGCAAACATCGAATCTCTCTACAACCTGGAAGAGAACCTGCGGGCATACGGCTATGAGCTGATGAAACTTCCGTATGTGCTGCAACTGAACAAACGTGACTTACCGAACGTAATTCCTGCGCCCGACTTGACTGCTGAGCTGCAAAGAAAAGGCGAACCTGTTATCGAAGCAGTGGCCTCAACCGGCGCTGGCGTATTTGACACGCTGAAGGCCGTAGCAAAGCAGGTTCTAACCGAATTGCGCCGCAGCTAGGGTTTTGGTTTGCAGGCAAGAAACGTCAGCCGATCGACTTGATCATCAATAGGCCATCGCCGCCATTCGAATAGTACTTCGGCAATCTTTGAGTCACGGAATAACCCAACGACTGGTAGAGTTTCTGCGCTGAAACGTTGCTGGCGCGCACTTCCAGCCGGACAATTCTTACGTCTCGACGACGAAAGCCATCTTCGATTCTTTCCATTAAAGAACTGGCCAGGCGGCGGCGGCGGTGCTCAGGCGCGATTCCGATCGTGGTGATGTGTCCGGTGTGATCGGGTTCGAGCAGGCCGATGACAAAGCCTGCCATGGCGCTGTTCTGCGTCACAATGCGATAAGAGACGGACTCAGGCGCAGTAAGAAGATATTCGAAGGTATCGCGACTATATGCTTCGCCGTCGACAAAGCAACGCTGATCCAAACGCCAGCACTCATCGATTTGGGAGATCGTGAGCGGACGCAGATCGTAGCGGGCATTTATGGGCGGGACCAGCGCAATGCTGGTCTGGGTTTCGGGCGATTGACGGCCATTAAGCCACCATCGGGGACGAAATTTCTTGAGAACTGCCATAGTGCAATTGCAATCAGCGCCGGGAACCGGAGAGCGTGGCGGAGATTATAGCCTGTTACCCACGCTCGTTTACAAGTGTCAGACTTGCCTGAGGCCGTCTCTCATTGGATGAGCATACAGTCGCCATAGCTGTAAAAACGATAGCCTTCCCTGACGGCGTGGCGATAAGCACCCAGGATCAAGTCGCGACCAGCGAAAGCGCTCACCAGGATCAGAAGGGACGAGCGCGGCAGATGGAAATTGGTGAGCAGCGCATCAACAGCGCCAAATTTGTACCCAGGTACAATTGTCAGATCAACGTTCCCGGACGTCGATCGGACGCAGCCGTCCGGGCTGGACGCAGATTCAAGCGCCCGGATCGCAGTAGTTCCGACCGCAATCACGCGGCCGCCTCGTTCGCGTGCCTGGTTGATCGCTGCCGCGGCTTCACCCGTTATGGATGACCATTCCGGCGCAACGCGATGAAGGTGTACTTCGTCTGTGCGCACGGGTTCAAAAGTGCCATAACCCACGTGCAATGTGATTTCGATAATCGAAACACCGCGGGCTCGAACCGCCGCTAGAACATTCGGAGTAAAATGAAGGCCGGCGGTCGGGGCGGCAATCGCTCCTCTTTGGCTGGCGTAGACTGTCTGGTATCGGTCCTTGTCGTTGCCATCGTCTATTGCATCGCGCTTGATATAGGGAGGAAGCGGTGTCTCACCGAGTTCGTCGATAACACCCTCTAAGGCTTCGCCAGATTCAAACCTAACCGCTCGTACTCCGTTGTCCAATAGATCGACCACTTCAGCGTTGAGTCTGGTTCCGCCGAAGACGATTCGCGCGCCTTTGCGCAGTCTTCGTGCTGGGCGCGCCAGTGCCTCCCATACATTGGCCTCGATTTCCCGGATCAGTAGCAGTTCTACTGCGCCGCCTGACGGCGAACGCTCACCTATAAGTCTTGCCGGGAAAACCCGAGTGTTGTTGAGTACGAGCGCGTCCTTCTCTTTGAGGTATTCGGGCAGCAACTCGAACTGAGAATCAGACCATGTTTGGGTCGAGCGATCGACTACCAACATTCGCGAAGCGGCCCGCTCAGGCAGTGGTTGCTGAGCAATTAAGGCTGGCGGAAGTTCGTAATCAAAATCCGAAATCCTCATGCCGTAGATGTGACTGGCGGCGAAAGACCCTGTTCAGGAAAACGAAGCGGAAGGAAGGTTGATACCGGGCGCCTCCACCGGGTGCTCCATTTGTTCGCGATGAAAAACGCCGGTCAGTTGGGCCCCAAACAGCAAGACCAGACTCGAAACATAACCCCAGGTAAGGACCGCCACTACCGCGCCGACCGATCCATAAATTTGATCGTAGTGAAAATAATTCAAGCTCCAGGCAAAAATGTACTTTGCAGCTTCCCACAAAAGACTGCCAATCAACGCTCCCGGAAGAGTGTCGCGTACCGTGACGTGAGCATTGGGCATAAAGCGATAAACAACCGCGAAGAGGGTGAAGGTCACTAATAAACTGACCAGCGCAAAAACAATTTGCCAGAAGAGACTGCCGACCGAAGCCAGCAGACGATAGTTTTCCAGTTGTCTTGGTGACAGTCGTTCGGCGATCTCTTGTAGCGCGACCAAAATAGAAGTGACGAACACCGAGAGCGACAGCAGGACACCGACGCCTCCGACCATGGCCAACGTTAGAGCGCGACCGTGAAGAAACGCCCGCGCGGTTGTTCCCCAAATGCGATTCAAAGCCCGTTCCACCACCGCGAAGACCCATGAACCCGCCCACAGCACGACCAGGACGCAGGTAATCATTATTCCCGGGCCAATATTGGATAGCGAACGGATAGTTTCATGCAGAAATTTGCTCGAACCGGGATAGACCTGCACGACGTGGATCAGCATTTCATTCCCGGCGGCGATTTGATTGCTCAGGGCCAAAAGCAATAACAGCGCCGGAAACAGCGTCAGCAATCCGAAGTAGCTCATCGCGGCGGCAGAGGTAAACAAATCGTTCTCATGAAATTGCTGAACCGCGTGCGAGAGCATTCGCCCCCAGGGCGAGCGATTTCGGACTCCAAAGGAATGACGTGAAATGCGTCTCATGACGAAATGTGTACTTTGATCTTCGTGCTTTGTACTTCGCTCGCTTTAACTTCACGAAGTCGTCTCGCGAAGGAGGACAAAGTCCAAAGTTCCAAAGACAAAGTCCGCTACACAGAATCAAACAGGCTCGGCCTCTTTTGCCCGGTCGTGAGTCCGAAATGTTGATAAGCAAGTTGCGTTGCCATGCGGCCTC
>Ga0134121_10004983_pt1 | contig 10826 bp, 12 predicted proteins | sample KB301_FD_96463 | JGI IMG/M metagenome (GOLD analysis project Ga0134121, IMG submission 96463) | Terrestrial soil microbial communities without Nitrogen fertilizer from Kellogg Biological Station, Michigan, USA - KB3-0-1 | ecosystem: Environmental > Terrestrial > Soil > Unclassified ...
CGGAGGTTGGCGGTCGGCTGATTCGCATCGATCACTTTTCCCGGATTCATCTTCCAGTCCGGGTCCCAGATCGACTTGAACTCGCGGAACGCCTCGATCAGCTCGGGGCCGAACATCTTTTCGAGCAGGACGCCGCGCGCCTGACCGTCGCCGTGCTCGCCGGAGAGCGAGCCGCCGTAGCCCACGACGAGATCGGCGGCCTCGTCGAGGAAGCGGCGGAACTTGTCGATGCCCTCGCGGCTCTCCAGATCGAAGTCGATGCTCACGTGCACGCAGCCGTGGCCGAAGTGCCCGTAGAGGGAGCCGTCGTAGCCGAACCTGTCGAACAGCGCCCGCAGGTCGCGCAGGTAACCGCCGAGCTTTTCGGGAGGCACCGCCGAGTCTTCCCAGCCGGGCCAGGTCGGCGCCATCCCGGGCACGTGGGCGGTGGCGCCCAGGCCGGCCTCGCGGATCTCCCAGATTTTTCTCTGCTGCTTGCGGTCTTCGATCAGCGCCAGGGGAGGCGCGTCAGGCTGCTTCTTCAGGGCATCCATGGCCGCGCGGGCGCGGCCCCGGGCTTCCTCCGGGCTGTCGCCGCCGAATTCGACCAGCAGCCAGCCGTTCCCCTCCGGCAGCAGGTCCAGATATTCCTCGTGGATGTGTTGGATCCGGATGTAGCGCACCAGCAGGTCGTCGATCCCTTCGAGGCCCACCGGACCGTGCGTCATGAGCTCCGGAACGTGATCTCCCGCGGTGTAGACGTCCGGATAGCCGATGACCAGGAGGACGCGGGAGGGCGGGCTCTCGACCAGGCGCACGGTGGCTTCGAGGACGGTGACGCAGGTCGATTCCGAGCCCACGAGAGCGCGAGCCACATGAAAACCGTTCTCCGGGAGGAGCGAATCGAGGTTGTACCCCGAGACGCGGCGGGGGATCTTCGGATAGCGGGCGCGGATGAGATCGGCGTACCGGTCGCGCAGATCTCTCAAGCGGCGGTAGATCTCGCCGCGGCGGCCGCCGGAGCGGATGATCCGCGCGAGCTCGTCATCGCTCGTCGGCCCGACGCGCAACCGGAGACCGTCATAGGTGAGGATCTCGAGCTCCTCGACGTTGTCCACGGTCTTGCCGGCCATGATCGAATGGACGCCGCACGAGTTGTTGCCGATCATGCCGCCGAGCGTGCAGCGGCTGTGCGTCGCGGGATCGGGGCCGTAGGTGAGGTGGTGCCGCTCGGCCGCGTCGCGCAGGTCGTCGAGGATCAGGCCGGGCTCGACGCGCGCTCGCCGCCGCTCGGGATCGAGCTCGACGATCCGGTTCAGGTACTTGGAAAAATCGATCATCACCGCGACGTTACAGCACTGGCCGCCCAGGCTGGTGCCGCCGCCGCGGGAGAGCACCGGCACGCCGTGGCGGCGGCAGATGGAAATGGTTTCAATCACGTCCTCCACCGAGCGAGGGACGACGACGCCCACCGGCACCTGGCGATAGTTCGACGCGTCCGTCGCATAGAGGGCGCGGCTGCCGTCGTCGAAGCGCACCTCGCCGCTGATCCGGCCGCGCAGCTCATCGGCCAGGGCATGCGCATCCGGCGACAGAGACATCCGTCCTTCCTCAGTCGGCGGCGAACGCGATCGTGCTCAGCAGCGCATTCTCCGCCTGCCGCGAGTCGAGCCGGGTGTGCTGTGCGACGATCGGCACATCGGATTCGATCACGCTGGAGAAATCGGTGTCGTGGGGGATGGGCTCGGGATCGCTCAGGTCGTTGAAGCGGACATGCCGGGTGCGCCGGGCCGGCACGGTCACCTGGTAGGGGCCGGCCGGCTCGCGGTCGGCGAAAAAGATCGTGATTTCCACGTGAGCGTCCCTGTCCTTCGCATTGAGCAGGCAGACCGTCTCGTGGCTGACCATCTGGGGCTCCGGGCCGTGGCTCCAGCCCGGGATGTACCCTTCCGCGATGGCCCAGCGCGTACGTCCGATCGAACGGCCGACGGGAGGACCGAGGACGGATGGATCGTTCATGGCTCCACTCTCCAGCGCTCGGCGTCGGCCCGCTTGAACTCGAGACCGAGGCCGGGACGCGAACGGTCGGGGAAAAGCTTTCCATTTTGCGGCTCGAGAGCGCCGTCGAACAGCATCCGCTCGATCCGCGCATGGTCGTGGAAATATTCGACGTGAACGGCCGGCCCCAGAGCGCAGCACGGGTGCGCGTGAATCGATGGCGCCGTGCCACCTCCTGCCGTGGCTTCCACCAGCACCAGAGTCGTCGAATCCCAGACAAACGTCCCATCCGACTCGGGAAAATCCGTCGGAATCGTATAGGCCTCCACTCGCAGGCTCTCGACAGGAGTCTCTGTCTTCTGCAAGTCTCCCCCTCTCCCGGGGGTCACACCAGCTCCCGCACTTTCTCGGTGAAAATCTTCTTGATGATCTTGCCGCGGTCCTTCTCTCCCTTGGCCAGAGCCTCGGCGAGCTTGATCGCCTGCTCCCGGGTGGCCTTGGCGGGCATCGGAGGAATGAGCGGATCGACCACCGCCTCGATGACCGCCGGTCCTGGCACCGCAAGCGCCTCGTCGAGGATCGCTCCGCACTCCTTGGGGTCCTCGATCGTGAAGCCGTGGGCGCCGACTGCGCGGGCAAAAGCCGCAAAATCGATCGGATGGAGGTCGCAGCCGAACTCCGGGTTGCCCAGGAAGACGATCTGCTCCCACTTGATCTGGCCGAGCGTGTTGTTCTTGACCACCACGATCTTGATCGGGAGCTGGTACTTGACCGCCGTGGCGAGCTCACCCATGAGCATGGTGAAGCCGCCGTCGCCGACGAAGCCCACGCACTGGCGGTTCGGGTGCGCGATCTGGGCGGCGATGGTGTAGGGGAGGCCGTTGGCCATGCTGGCGAGGGTACCAGAGAGCGAGAACATCTGGCCGCGCCGGGCGGGGATCAGGCGCGCGAACCAGGTGGCGATGGTTCCCGAGTCGCACGACACGATCGCGTCGTCGCGCAGGCGCTTGCCGAGCTCCCAGGCCACCACCTGCGGCTTCATCGGCTCGTCGTCCCAGGTGCCCTGCTCTTCCATCATCTTCCACCAATCCTGCATATTGTCCTGCGCCTTCTCGAGGAAGCTCCGGTCCTCGTTGCGGACGAGGAGAGGCAGGAGCTTCTGGAGCGTAGCTCTGCTGTCGCCCACGAGCCCGACCTCGACGGGATAGCGCAGGCCGATGCGCACCGGATCGAGATCGATCTGAACGGCGCGCGCCTTGCCCGGCTCGGGGAGGAACTCCATATAGGGGAACGACGTGCCGACCATGATCAGCGTATCGCAATCCTCGATGGCCTCCTGGGTGGGCTTCGTGCCGAGCAGGCCGATGCCGCCGGTGGTGTAGGGGCTGTCATCGGGCACGCACGCCTTGCCGAGGAGAGCCTTGGCGATCGGAGCTCCCAGACGCTCGGCGAGCTCCTCCAGCTCGGCGCCGGCATGCAGCGCGCCGCGGCCGGCGAGGATGACGATCTTCTTGCCCGCGTTGATCACGTCGGCGGCACGGAAGAGATCCTCCTCGGCAGGGAGCGCCGCGCGGCGCCCGAGCACCGAACCCTCGCGGCCGGCCTTGGCGCGCTTGGACGGCTCGCCTCCCTCCTGCTCCTGGAGGTCCACCGGGAAGTTGATGTGGGCCACACCGCGGTAGCTCAAGGCGGTCCGGCAGGCGAGGTGCGTGACGTTCTCCACGTGGGAGGCGCCCATCACGCGGGTGTTGTAGAGGGACACGTCCTCGAACACCCGGTCGAGGTCCACGTCCTGCTGGGCGAAGGTGTCGATGAGGTCGTGATAGTGGTGGCCCGTGATCGCCAGCACCGGCTGGCCGTCCATCTTGGCGTCGTAGAGGCCGTTCAGGAGATGGATGCCGCCGGGGCCGGAGGTGGCCAGGCAGACGCCCAGCTTGCCGGTGTACTTGGCATAGCCGCAGGCCATGAAGGCGGCGGCCTCCTCGTGGCGCACCTGGATGAACCGGATCTTGTCCTGCCGTGTCCGGAGCGCCTCCATGATGCCGTTGATCCCGTCGCCGGGGAGCCCGAAGACGGTGTCGACGCCCCACTCCATGAGGGTGTCGACCAGGATGTCTGCCGCGGTACGGGCCATGCGGTGCCTCCTTTCCAAGGAAGAGAATCCCAAGTCGCTGCGGAAGCAGGGGACCGCCGGTGCCGGGCCAGGGCGGTCCCTCCGAGGAAAGGTGCAAGGCGGATGCCGGTCGAGACCGGGCAGGTGTCTAGAGGCGGCGTGGCTCTGGCCGGACCACAAGCCAGAGGAGGAGGCTGACCGGCCAGTTCAGAAGGAAGACGAGGAATGCGACGAGGTATCCTGGCTTTCCCCGTGCCTCGGCATCGCTGTAGACCCAGACCAGGCTCCAGATCATCAGCGCGAGGACGATGGTGCCAAAGAAAATCCCCACGAGATTCCACGCTCCGGAGAGCAGGACGAAAGGAACGATGTCGAACATGGGTCTGTACCTCCTAAGAAGGGGCGCTCGCGCGCACTACCCTACAACCCTTAGTGACCTGCTGCCGGATTCCATTTCGCGGCGAGCCATTTAGCTCGCGCTCTCATTGGAGTGATGCTCGCTTTCACCGGAGTGAGAGGTGCCCTCGCCCCTTGATAGACTGCTGCCCTGTAGGTCCGGTCGATAGAGAAAGGAGAGACGACGATGCGTTGGTACTCACTTGGAGCTTGTCTTCTGGCCGGCAGCCTGCTCCTGCCGAGCCTGGGGCACGCGCAGGCGGACGATCCGCCGGACGGACCGAAGCGGATCTTTCGGGACGACTTCATCGAGAACCTGGTGGGGGAGTGGAAGCTCACGCGCAAGATCCGCGGCACCCAGGCGGAGAACACCGTCGAGGCCCAATGGGTGCTCAACCACCAGTTCCTGCAAGTCCATATGAAGGACGTCGCCGTCCCACCGGCCTATGAGGCCCTCGTCCTGATCGGCTACTCCCATGCGGACCAGCAGTACGTCGCTCACTGGTGCGACACCTATGGCGGCAAGTTCTCGAGCGTCGGCTACGGCAAGTGGTCCGGGAACAGCATCGAATTCAAGTTCAACGACGATGACGGTCCGTTTTTCAATACCTTCACCTGGGACCCGAAGAACAAAGTCTGGACGTTCACCGGGGAAAACGTCGGAAAGGACGGTCGGCGGGTGTTGTTCGCGGAAGACACCCTGCGCCGGAAGTAACATGCCTGACAAGACCGAGCCGAACGTCAAGCAGGCCGTGCCATTTTTCATGGTGTCGAACATCGACGAGTCCATCCGCTATTACGTCGATGGGCTCGGATTCGAGATGAGCCACAAATGGATCGATGAAGGAAAGCTCCGCTGGTGCTGGCTGCAGCATGGGGGCGCAGCCCTGATGCTGCAGGAGCCCCGCAAGGAGGGCCACGATTCCTGGGTGCCCACCGGGAAGGTGGGGGAGGGCGTGTCGGTCTGCTTCCTCTGCAACGATGCTCTGGCGATCTACCGCGAGGTCACCCGACGGGGGATCCAAGCCTCGAAACCCTTCGTCGGGAACGGCATGTGGGTCACGTCCCTCGCGGACCCGGACGGCTACAAGATTGACTTCGAGAGCGTCACGGACGTGCCGGAGGGGACGGAATTTTCGAAGTGAGTCCGCAGGAAACTCCTGTGGGGTGAGGAGAAAGGGGGACGCCCGCCCCAAATGGGGGAGCCGCTCCCCCAAAATGGGGAACCGTCGCCCCAAATGGGGGAGCCGTTCCCCAAAACGGGGGAGGCGTTCCCCCAAATGGGGGAGCCATTCCCCCAACTTGGGGAACCTCTCCCCCAAATTGGGGAGGCGTTCCCCCAAATGGGGGGAGCGTCGCCCCTGAAAGGGGAACGGTTCCCCCTGGAGAAAAGAGGGGGCGCGGCCCTGGTGCTTACTTCAAGCCAGCGTGTAACGAAATGCCGTCGTCAGACGCCTACCTGAATGTCGAGCGCCTCCCGTTGGACGAATGCGAAGCGTTTCCCACGCGAAAGGAGCAAGTATCATGAGCACAGCTACCCTCAATGTCTGGATTACCGCCATCGGTGACCCCTGTCATATCGTCGACGGCGACGAGTGGTTCGTTCACATCGTCGACTGCGAAGGCAAGGTCCTGCAATGGTGTGGCAGAAAGTTCAGGGACATTCCCGCCAAGTGCGGTCATGCGGAGATCGAAATCCCTCCGGGCTGCTATGCGGTGTTCGCCGGCCATTCGAAGGAAGGCTCGGGAGTTCCGCCGTTCGGCAACCGTCTCACCCATGTGCAGGTCGTGCGAGCCAACTGTGGGGACCACATCTGCGTGACCTTGTTCTCTCCCAGCCTCTGGTACTGCGGTACCTGGTTCAAGGCAGCGGTGGAGCAACAAATCCCTGGATTGACGAAAGCCCGAGTCGACCAGAAGATCACCAGAGCTGCGATCGAAGCGGTGCAGAACCTGCTGAACGCCCTGCCTCCTGCGGATACGTTTACCGCCAACCTCCAGGCGCTTCAGCAGAAGCCAAAGTAGCCCGATCAGTAGCTACCAGGCACGCCGACAAATTCCGAAAGATGGAACGCAGCGTCGGGAGGCGAGCTGCGTTCCAGTTGACAGCGCCAGGGCCTCGGCCTGATCCACCCCTTGACTGTCGAAGAGCTCCTCAGCCCGCCGGCGGGAAGACCCGCTTCCAGTCCCGGATGACGATCTCTCTGGCCTCTCCTCTCTGGTGGGTGAAGGCCATGATGGCGCGTTGTCCCCGGGCAGCGAGGCGGGGAGAGCCGGCGTCGGTCTCCACGACCACCGGAGCGCCCCAGTCGTTCCCCGCGGGAGACTTGAGCCGCGCCTCCACCCGGTGCGCTCGCGGCTCGCGGAAGGCCTCATAGAGGACTGCGATCCGCCCATCCGGCAGAATGCCGATTTCCGGAGAGAGGGCGTTGTGGACGTTGTCTCCCAGAGTGATGATCGGCTGCCGCGGTCCGAAGGTCGCGCCGCCGTCCTGGGAGACCGCCGCGTAAACCCCCGGTGACGCGCCGGTGAACCAGGCGGTCCACAGGGAGCCGTCCCGGGCTTGCGCCAGGCGCGGCCCGCGGTCCGGGCACCCGGCGAGCTTCCAGCCGTCGTCAGAAACCGGGTGCGGCGGGCCGAAGCTGGCGCCGCCGTCGCGGCTTGCGGCGAGATGAATGTCCCGGACATCCCCTTCGCTGACATCGCGATAAGCGAGCCAGACCTCTCCGCCGCGGCCGGCGAGGAGCGCGGTGCCGCAGCATTCGCACGTCTTTCCATCCACGGCGAGGTCCGGCTCGAATCGGGAGCCGTCGGGGGTCCGCGCGGCGCGCAGGCCCCGCACGCCCTGGCGGCTCTCCAGCCAGGCGAACACCAGCGGACCGCCGGCGACCGTGACCGCCGAAAACTGGTCCTGCGAGCCCGGGTCACCCCCGTTGGGGAGCGACTGCGGCGCGCTCCAGGTGGCGCCGCCATCGGTGGAGCGCTGGACGAGGATCTGGTTGCGCCACTGCCCCGGCAAGGGCACGGTGTAGGCCGCCAGCAACGTACCGTCCGCCAGGACCTGGAGGACCGGAGGCGTCTCGCCGCCGGCATTGGTCGTCACCCCGGGAGGGGAGACGGCCACCGGCTCGCGATCGGCCCTGTCCAGCCGGCGGTAGACCACGCGGGCACCCCCGGCGCCATCATCGACGTAAACGGCATGCAGCACGCCCCGGGCGTCCCAGGCCATGCTGATGTCCCGGCCCGGGAAGACCAGGTCGCCGCGGGCCGCAGAGGCGACGGTGGGCTGCTGGGCTCGGCAGCCGGCCAAGAGCAGGACAGGCAGGAGAGCGAGACAGGTCGTCTTCATGGTCTTTTCTCCCCGGCGGTGCTCGGAGCTTGCGCAGTGGCCGCAGCGGGATGGAGGAGCCGATCCCGGTCGAGAATCTCGCCATTCAGAATGACCATGCGGATCTTTTTGAGATGGCCGATGTCCTGGACCGGATCCTCGTCGAGCACCAGCAGATCCGCGTTGTACCCGGCTTTCACCTGGCCCACATTGTTCCAGCCGAACAGCTCGCCGAAGTTGCTCGTGGCCGCGGCCAGCGCCTGGCGCGGGGTCAGCCCGATCCGCGTCAACAGCTCGAGCTCTGTGTGAAGGGAAATCCCGGGCAGCGTACCGAAAGCATCCGCTCCACTGCCGGCTACGAATTTCGCTCCGGCCTTCCGATACTGCTCATCGAGCATCAGCATCGTCTCGGCCACTCCGGGCGGGAAGCCGTCCATCGGGTTGGTGGACGGATCGGGATTGTCGCGCTCGCCGGTCGCCGGATTGGCGGGAAGGTGGATGTCCTTGGGATCGAGAATCGCTGCGATGGGCTCTTGCCAGGGATTCTTGTGGCCCGGGAGCTCCAGGTAGTTGAGGCTCGCCGTGGGGATGAGGCCCACCCGGCCGGACGCGAGCACTGCTGCATTCCGTTGCAGGGCCGGATCGTTCGGGCTGAGGCTGACGAGATACTTGTAGTACTTGATCCTGGGCGGACCGAAGGGCGCCGCGGCGACCTCCTTGCGGAGATCGGGAGGAGCGACATCCAGCGAATAGCGGCTGGTATGGACGAATGCGTTCACGCCGGCCCGGATCGCCTCGTCGTAGGTGGTCAGTCCGAGCTCGCCGATCGTCGCCATACCGAGCTCGCGGGCGCGGCGGGCAGCCACCCGCACCTGCTCGGGGGTCAGGCCATAGTGGAGAAGCAGCACCTTGACGCCGGACTGTGCCAGAGCATCGATCTGCTTGATCATTTCGGGCTCTGATGTCGAGGCCTCCCCGCTCCATTCCCAATCCAGCCGGTAGATCCGAGGGCTTGGCTTGGCGTCGAGGTAGAGAGGGCCGCGCCGTCCGCCGGGCGGCTCGCCCAGCCCGACGATCGAGGTCACGCCCATATACAGATGCGCGTTGGCCTGCGCCTGGTTGTTCAGGGTGGAGAACGCATCGTTCAGCCCGGGGACGACGTATTTGCCGGAGATGTCGATCACCCGAGTGCCGGCGGGGATCTTCACCTCGCTCCGGAGACCGGCGGCGAGGATCCGTCCGCCGCCGAGGATGATGACGGAATCTTTGACGTCGGAGGTCGAGCTGCCAAAGCCCGAGACGTCGATGAGAGTGCCGCCGGCGAGGACCAGGGTGTCTCCCGCAGCCGGCGTCTGCCCTGCCGCAGCCACGCTGAACAGAGAAAGGGCCAGGACACCGAACGCTGACGCCAGTGAGCTTCTCGTGTGGTATCGAGGCATATCTCCTCCCCAGGTTGAGCAGGGGAATTCTACCCTGAAGGGAAGAGCGGGAGTGCGAGTCAGCGCCCGCCGGGCGGACCATCGCGGACGAGCTGGGCTTGGTGAGCCTCGGGGCATGTAGTAGAATCGTGTGGATGGTTTGTCTCCCTGGAGATTCTTCGTGGCTGCCAAAGTGAACCTGGTGCTCGATGACGAGGTCAAAGAGGCGCTGGACGACCTCATCCCAGCAGGCGAGCGCAGCCGGTTCGCCAACGAAGCATTGCGGGCTCAGCTGACGCTGGTGCGTCGACGGCAGGCGGTCGAAAAACTCGAGGCGCTTCGCCGAGCCGGGCCTCACGTCCCGACTGCCGAGATTCTTCTCGCACTCCGAGAAGCTCGAGACGCCGAATGAGCGGGCGCTCTGCGACCGTCGTGCTTGATGCCTCTGTCATCCTGAAGTGGGTCTTGGACGCCGAGACGGAGCCGGGTCATGCCGCGGCCCACCGGCTCCTGGAGCGCTGGCAAGAGGGCGAGCTGGACCTCTTGGTTCCCTCACTGTGGCTTTTCGAGGTCGGCAATATTCTCTGCCTCAAAAGGCCGGCGGACGCCTCAGCAGCTCTCGCTACGCTCTCGGATCTCGGCCTCAGCGAAGTTCCTTTCAGCCCTGGGTTGATTCAACGAACCGTCACTCTGGTTCAGAGTCACGGCCTTACCTTCTACGATGCTTCGTATCTCGCGGTGGCCGAAGAGAAAAAAGTAGTTTTGGTGACGGCCGACGGCAAGTTCTATCGCCGGCTGCCTGCTGGCCTCCCTGTCGAGCTGCTGGAGTAAGGACGCGATGGCACCCATTCTGCAAATACCTACCCCCTGGCCGCCGGTGACCGGCAGCGCCACCCGATTTGTACGGAGATTGTAAAGCGCGCGCGATCCGGGAAACCCCCACCGGCCTCCTACGTTGGGATGAGACATGGAACCACTCGAGAACAACCACAAGCAGCGGCGCTTCCTGATCTCCGCGATCATCGTGGTCCTGGGAGTCCTGATCGGCCTGTTCCTGGTGCGGCGCGGGCGGGACGGCGGGGGCGACCAGTACCGGACAGAGGCTGTGAGCCAGGGCACCATCACCGCGACCGCGAGCGCCACGGGGACGCTCTCGGCGGTTACCACGGTCCAGGTCGGCAGTCAGGTCTCCGGGATCATTTCCGGGCTCCATGCCGACTTCAACAGTCAGGTCCAGAAGGGACAGCTCCTGGCCGAGCTCGATCCGACCCCATTCCTCCAAACGGTGGAGCAGCGCCAGGCCGACGTGACCCGGGCGATGGTCGAGCTGGCCAACGTCCAGGTCACCTACAGGCGCCAGCAGCGGCTGGCCGCCGCGGGCATCATTGCGCAGGCGGACCTCGATGCCGCGAAAGCGGCCTATGACACGGCGCGGGCCGCCCTCGCACAGTCCCAGGCGTCGCTCAAGCAGGCGAAGACCAACCTTGGCTACACCAAGATCTACTCGCCGGTCGACGGCCAGGTGGTGGCCCGCCAATACGATGCCGGCCAGACGGTCGCCGCCTCGTTCTCGGCTCCCACGCTCTTCACCATC
>Ga0134121_10004990_pt1 | contig 10820 bp, 10 predicted proteins | sample KB301_FD_96463 | JGI IMG/M metagenome (GOLD analysis project Ga0134121, IMG submission 96463) | Terrestrial soil microbial communities without Nitrogen fertilizer from Kellogg Biological Station, Michigan, USA - KB3-0-1 | ecosystem: Environmental > Terrestrial > Soil > Unclassified ...
CACGCCGCCGCCGGCGCGCAGCGACAGCGTCTTGAACAGGCTTGCGCCACAGACGATCGCGAGTACCACGATGGTGGTGAAGACCAGCGCGCTGGTGGGCGACGAATTCGGCTCGGCGGCGCCGAACAACACCAGCACGATGGCGTCGATCGCCACCACCACCAGCGCCACCGATACCAGGAAGGCGAGCAGCAGCCAGCGCGTCGTGCGGCGCGCGGCCTCCTGTCGGGCGTAGAAATCCACGCCGGCGGCTAACTAGGTGAAGGAGACTTTCGGCGCTTCGCGCGCCTCGGGCTTGGCGGCTTCCAGCAACTGCGCGGGCGTGAAATTGAACATGCCGGCGATGATGCTGCCGGGGAACATCTCGCGCTGGTTGTTGTAGCTCATGACGGCGTCGTTGTACGCCTGGCGCGCGAACGCCACCTTGTTCTCCGTCGAGGTCAGCTCCTCGGACAACTGCATCATGTTCTGGTTGGCCTTGAGATCGGGGTAGGCTTCGGACAACGCGAACAACCGGCCGAGCGCGCCACCGAGCTGGGTTTCGGCGCCCGACAACGCGGTCATGGCGGCGGCATCGCCGGGGTTCGCGGCCGCGGCCTTGAGTCCGCTCACCGCCGTGTTGCGCGCCTTGATGACGGCTTCGAGCGTTTCGCGTTCGTGCTTGATGTAGCCCTTGACGGTCTCGACCAGGTTCGGGATCAGGTCGTAGCGGCGCGTCAGCTGCACGTCGATCTGTGCGAATGCGTTCTTGTAGCCGTTACGCGCGCCCACCAGCCGGTTGTACAAGGAGACAACAAACCAGACGGCGACGACGACCAGTACCAGAAGTATCCAACCCATGAGGGAGCTCCCTAATGCGCGCACCCGCGCGCGCGTGAAATATGGGTATACCGGGCGGGCTTTGCAACAACAGCTTCGTACGCCGGTTGCAGCGCGGCGCGCGGGCCGGCGGCGATTATGTACGCGGCGCGCGTGACGCGGGTCACGCTCTCAAACCACTCATCGGGCGTGCACGGCCACTCGTCGGTGGGTCCACACGGGGGGTCTGAGGGCGCGGATCATTCGCCTCCATGAAACGTCGCAACCGCGGTTTTACGCTCATGGAACTCATGGTGGTGCTGTCGATCGCCGCCGTGGTGATAGGCATCGGCGCACCGAGCCTGACCCAGTTCCTCAAGAACAACCGGCTGACGAACACGGCCAATGACGTGCTCTCCGGGATGGTCAAGGCGCGCAGCGAAGCCATCAAGATGCAGACCGACGTTGCGATGTGCCGCTCGGACAACCCGACCGCAGCCACACCCACCTGCAACGATGCCGGCAACGCCGGGTACATCGTGTTCCGCGACATCACCACCAAGGATTGCACGCGCGTCTCGACCGAGCCGCTGGTCGCCGCGTACACCTACGACGCGAGCTTCACGAGCACCGACCCGATGCGCGTGAAATGGAACGGCAACTGCCTGTCGTTCGCCGCTACCGGCTTCCGCCAGGACATCGCCAGCCGCACCACCATCAGCCACGTCGTGGTTTGTGACAACCGCGCCAAGGCCAAGATGACGGGCAGCAGCCTGTCGGCCGCGCGCGGCATCTCGGTGACGCGCACCGGCCGCGCGCGCGTCACGCGCATCACGACCGGTTCCGGATCGACGCTCGGCGAAGGCATGGGCGACGACATTTCAACCTGGACGGATACCGCATGTCCCTGATACCGCAGCGTGACCTGAAGTCCATCCGCCGCCTGCAGGCGGGCGTGAGCATCGTCGAGGCGTTGGTCGCCCTGCTCATCCTGTCGTTCGGGATGCTGGGCATCGCGGGGCTGTACCTCGAGAGCCTGCGCTCCAACAAGACGGCGCTGTCGCGCACTGCGGCTGTGGCCCTGGTGAATGACATGGCGGATCGCATCCGTGCGAATCGCGGCGGACTGGGCAACTATGCGCTCGCCTCCGGCGCCACGGCGACCACTACGAAGTATTGCGATACGGCGCTGTGCACGCCGACCGAAGTCGCCACCTGGGACAAAGCGGTGTGGAAAGCGGCCGTGACCGCGACTCTGCCCAACGGGCCCGACGGCAGCATCACGCCGCTGACCAGCATCACCTACACCGCCGCCACCACCACGGTGCCGGCTCGCTACGTGGTGTCGGCCTCGTGGCGAGAGACCGGCACCACTGACTGGATGAGCACGCAGATGGAAGTCATGAACCTGGGGTCCGACTGATGAAACGCGAACGTGGCTTGAGCATGGTCGAACTGCTGGTGGGCCTCGCCATCGGTTCGATGGTCATCGTGGGTGCGGTATTCGTCTACAACCAGAGCCGCACCTCCTACGGCATCAATGAGACACAGGCGCGCCTGCAGGAGAATGCGCGCTACGCGTTCGCGGTGCTCGAGAACGACATCCAGCTCGCGGGCAACTACGGCTTTACGAACTGGCCGGCCGACCTGGAATGGAGCGGGATCAATGCGGCGGCACTGCTGCCCAACAAGACCGCTTACGGTCCCACGGATTGCGGCACGAATTTCGCGACCTTCGTGATGATGCCCGTCGAAGGCTGGAATGACGCCTATCCCACGGGAGGCTGCCAACCCAACACCGCCACCGCCGGCAGCGCCGTCGCGGGCGCGGACGTGCTGGCCATCCGCCGCGCCAGCACGGAAGTCGCGGCCGTCTCCGTCGCGAAGGTTCAGATCTATGCCGACCGGTCGGTGGGCAATCCGCAGAAAATCTTCAATAGCGCGACTGCACCGGGCGCCAGCGATGCGAAGCACGAGATCCGCGACCTGCTGTACCGCCGCTACTACGTGGGCGCGAATTCCCGCTCGGTTGCCGGATTCCCGACCCTGTGGCGCAAGAGCATGGTTCCCAACACCGGCAACACCGCACCCGAGGTCGTGGACGAAGAGATCCTGCCGGGCGTGGAAGATTTCCAGATCCAGTTCGGCATCGACACCGGTGACCGCAACGCCGATGGCATACCGGACGTCGACACGGAGCCGGAAGACGGACAGCCGGACTCGACCAACGGCATCGTTTCGCGCTGGGTGGAGCCCGATAGCACGCTGATTCTTCCCAAGGCGTACAACGCCGCCGGCATCGGTGCGCAGGTCGTGGCGGTACGCGTGTGGCTGCGAATTCGCGCTGATGCAATCGAGGTGGGATTCAAGGACACCGCTTCGTATCAATACGCCGGCATGGCCTCTGCCTGGGTCCCGCCGGCGGGCACGCTGGCCAATACGCGCCGCCTGCTGGTTTCGCGAACCTTCTACGTGCGCAACGCGCGCGTTTTCTGAGATATCAACATGAAGACATCTCTTCGAAACAAACAACGCGGTGCCGCACTCATCGTCGGTCTGATGATGCTGGTGGTGGTCACGCTGCTCGCGGTGACCGCGGTCAGCACCTCGAGCACCGAACTCGTGATGGCCGGTAACGAACAGTTCCGTGACCGCGCCTTCCAGGCGGCCGAAGCCGGCGTGGAGGACGCGATTCGCAAGTCGCGCTCCACTGACTCCGACGTGCCGTTCAAATTCGGGAACTACATCGACCTGAACAACCTCGCGATGGCCTCCGACGCGACCGACGTGCACAGCGCGCGTCTGCAGGCGGTAGGCGCCACCAAGATGGTGGGCGAATCGAGCAAGTTCATCGGCCAGCTGTACAAGATCACGTCCACCGGCACTTCGGCCCGCAATTCATCGTCCGCCCACGAGGTCGGCGAGTGGGTGTTGTCACCCTGGGACGACGCGACCTTCGACCAGGCCACCGGCACGATTAACGACGGCAGCAGCGGCACTTACGGAACGTTCCCATGATCGGGGAGAAAAACATGCACGGCATCAAACTATTTCTGGCAGCCGCATTGCTCGGCGCAACGCTCGCGGCTTCCGCGCAGACGCCCCAGATCGACACGGCCCACGAGATAGAGGCACATACCATCACGCTGCCAAAGTCCGACACCGGCACCGTGGTCGTACAGGGCTGCTCGGCCTGCCCGACATTCCGCTTCGTGGCGACTGACCACACCGAGTACCAGGTCGGTCCCACGATGGTTTCCATTCGCGAGATGCGCGACGAAATTGCTGCGCGTCCCAACGACGTGGTGTTGCTGATCATTTCCGACGATCGGCGCGTAATCAGCAAGATCGCGATCCCCGCGGCGCGCTGAGCATTGAGTTGGAGAAGCACATGATCAAACTGAACAATGTCGTCACGGGTCTCGTCACGGGCCTGGTGCTCACGCTGAGCAGCGTCGCGCCAGCGTTTGGCGACGATTCCGAGATCTACCTCGCCACTGGCACCGCCGAAGGCATCCGCCCGAACGTGCTGCTCATCGTCGACAACTCGTATTCCATGGATACCAGCGACTCGAGCGGCGAGCGCAGTCCCGAGTACGACCCGAACGGCAGCGGCACTACCTACACTGCCTCCGCCAACAACTGCCAGTCGGGCCGCATCTTCTTCCGCAAGGCCGGCGATCCGCAGCCGACTTGCACCTCGACCAACTACATCAACACCAGCGTCAACAACTGCCAGAAGCTCGCGAATGCCACGGCGGTGGGCTCCACCGGTGGACGTTCCGGTCGCTGGACCGGCACCGTGGGGCGCTACGACACCTCGACCAAGAGCTGGATCGATCTCGTGGGCAGCGGCTCCTCGGATGCCGTCGAGTGTTCGGCGGACAGTGGCACGCATGGCTCGAACGCTGCTTCGACGCCCAACGTGTACGCGCGTAACGGCGACAACAGCAACCAGTGGACCAACGACATCAACCTGAAGATCGACTGGACCCAGCGCACCACGTACACCTTCTATTCGTACAAGTACCTGCTCTGGTACCAGAACACGCCAGCCACCAGCACCGTGCGCCGCGTGCAGGCCGTGGAGAACGCGGTCGTCAACCTGGTCTCCTCGGTTGACGACATCAACATGGGCATGATGCGTTTCAACGTCATCGACACCAACAACACGGGCAACGGCGACTCCAACGAAAACCGTTACCACGGCGGCGTCGTCACCAACCTGATCCAGAACATCGATACGGGTCGTGCGGGCCTGGTCACCACCATCACCAACGGCGGTTCGGGCAGCGCCTATGGCGCCAGTGGCTACGCGCCCAACACGGCGACCATGCTCTCCGAAACGCTGTGGGAAGCGCACCAGTACTGGAGCGGCGGCTCGATCTGGTCCGGCGGCGAGGCCGCGCGCGACCCGGCCATCCCGGTCACGGGCAACTACACCACGCCCATCACCAGCCAGTGCCAGAAGAATTTCCAGATCATCCTGACGGACGGTCGCCCGACCTATGACAATGAGGCGGACTCGCTCATCGCCGCCAAGGCTGGCACCTGTACCGGCGCTCCTGGCGACAGCGGCATCAGCGGCGACGCCAATGACGGCCGCTGCCTCGATGAACTGGCCGGCTACATGTTCGACTCCGACACCGACCTGGTGGCCGATACGACGCTCGCCGGCAAGCAGCAGGTCACTACCTACACGATCGCGTTCGGCAACACGGTCGCGGGCAGCGCCGGCGGCTTCCTGGATGACGTCGCCACCTCCGGCGGCGGCAAGAAGTACACTGCCGCGAACTCGGCCGAGCTCAACACGGTGTTCGAAGACATCGCCGCCGACCTGCTGAACGTCTCGACCACGTTCTCGACGGCGTCGGTCAGCGTCAACGCCTTCAACCGCACTTCGAGCCGCAACGATCTCTACTTCGCGCTGTTCTCACCCGAGGAGCGGCTGCGCTGGAGCGGCAACCTCAAGAAGTACAAGCTCGGCGTAGTCGACACCGACGGCCCCACCGGCCCGATCCTGCCGAAGATCGTGGTCACTGGCCAGGGCTCGGTGGCCGACGCCATCGACCAGACCACGGGCTTCTTCAGGTCCGACGCGCGCAGCTTCTGGTCCACGGCCGACGACGGCAACGTCGTCGCGAGTGGTGGTGCCGTGAGCAAGCTGCCTGCTTACGACGCACGCGTCATGAAAACGCTGGACTCTTCTACAGCCACGTCGCTGGTTGACCTCAACGCGGTTACGGTGACCGGCACGATGCTCGGCCTTCCCACCGGATTCACCTCGACCGATCGCAGCAACGTGCTGGATTTCATGCGCGGCCGCAGCAAGAAGCGCATGGGTGATCCGATGCACTCGGTGCCACAGGTCGTCACGTATTCCGGTGACGCCACTTCCTCGGTGGACGTGGTGTTCGTGGCCACCAACGACGGCGTGGTGCATGCCATCGACGCGGCGGACTCGAGCGGCGCCGAATTGTGGGCCTTCACGCCCTACGAAATGCTGGGCCGACAGAAGGCGCTGATGGACAACAATGTCGTCAATCCGCGCACCTTCGGCCTGGACGGCGACATCCGCATCCTGAAGTACGACGCCAACTCCAACGGCATCGTCGAGACCGGCGACAAGGTGTACCTGTACGTGGGCATGCGCCGCGGCGGGCGCTACATGTACGCGCTCGATGTGACGAACCGCACCTCTCCGTCATTCCTGTGGAAGCTCTCTCCGCCCGTCGCCCCCAGCACAGGTGGCGTCGGTACCAGGGAGCTGCCCGGCATTGGTGAGACCTGGTCGCCGCCCACGATCGCGCGCGTGAGCGTCGGCAGTGCCACGCAGAACGGTCAGCGCCTGGTGCTGATCTTCGGCGGCGGCTACGACGCGGGCAACGAAGGCACGGCGCCCACCAATGACAACATGGGCGGGTACATCTACATGGTCGATGCCGCCACCGGCAACTTGCTGTGGTACGCCGGCAAGAAACGCACCGGCATGTCGGACGCGACGCTCAACAGCGATCCGAGCCTGAACCTGGCTTCGATGACCAATTCGATCCCGGGTCGTATCTCGGTCCTCGACATGAACAACGACGGCCTGGCCGATCGCATGTACGCCGCCGACACCGGCGGTCGCGTGTTCCGCTTCGACATCTACAACGGACAGAACGCGGCTGGCCTGGTCACGGGCGGCGTATTCGCGGCGCTGGGCGCTGGCGACAAGGCCGGAGGCCTGATCGCCTCGCCGGCGCCGACGCTGGCGCAGACCCGGCGCTTCTACAACGCTCCGGACGTGGCCCTGATCCGCAGCCGTGGCGCCGCTCCTTTCCTCAGCGTGGCCATCGGTTCTGGATATCGCGGACATCCGCTGAGCACGTCGAACACGGACCAGTTCTACGCAATGCGCGATCTCGCGCCCTTCAAGCAGTACTCGCAGACCGAGTACAACTCGTCGTCAACGTTCCCGACCATCGCCGAGAGCGATCTCTTCAACATCACCTCTGACCCGGTGAACGCCGTGGTCCCGGTCGACGGCAAGGGCTGGCGGTACGTCTTCTCGGCGCGCGCCGGTGAGAAGGTGCTGTCCGAGTCGGCCACCGCCGGCGGCGTGTTGTTGTTCACCACGTACCAGCCGGTCGCTCCGGATCCGTCGGTGCCCTGCCGTTCGAAGCACGCCAACCGCGCCTATGCCATCAACATCGGCAACGGCAAACCGGCGCTGGACTTCACCAACTCCAATGGCATCACCAACGCCGACCTGTTCGAGACGGTCAACCACGACGGCATCCTGGGCGGTGTGAACATCGCCGTGTTGCGTGGTGACCTGAACGATCAGTACCGTGCGGCTTGCGCTGCCAACGTGGTCAAGTGCAACGAGGTGTCCACCTCCAGCAGCAGCAGCTCCAGCAGCTCGAGCAGCTCGAGCAGCGGTGGTCCGCCTCCGCCCCCGCCCCCGCCGCCCCCGCCGCCAGCCTGCAGCGCAGGTGCGACCAGCAGCAGTGGCGGCGCCACGCTCACCTGCGTCGCCGGCATGCACATCATGGGCCGCTGCGTGAACCTCTGCGACGGCGGACGCAACTACTGGAAGAAACAGGCTGACTCAGGGAATTGATCATGACCATGAAACTCAAGCGCGCGCAGCGCGGTGTGACTCTGATCGAATTGATGACGGTCATCGTGGTGGTGGCGATCCTCGCGAGCGTCGCCATTCCCAGCTACCGTCGCTACCTGCAGCGCTCGCAGCGCGCGGACGCCACCACGGCGCTGCTGCGCCTGGCGGCGACGCAGGAGAAGCACTACATGCAGTACGGTGTGTACGTGACCAACACGTCGAGCATCACACTGCCGCACAACGGCGGTGGGCTGGGACTGCTGGCCAACTCCGACGCGGGCTTCTATTCGATGAGCGTGTCGTCGACGACCACCGGCTACAACGCAACGGCCACTGCCGTTTCGACCAAGGGGCAGTACGACGACGTCACCTGCCGCACCTTCTCGATCAACGAGTCGGGGCAGCGAACCTCGGCGTCGAGCACCGGCACCGACACGTCGACGAAGTGCTTCCGCTGATCGGTTGAAGCGCTCTTGGCGGCCCGGCCGCCAGGAGCGCATATTTGCGGATGCCTCGCGCTCCGCTGCTCCTTGCGTTCCTGTCGTTGCTGCCAACGGCATTCGGCGCAGCCACTCCCCGGGAACTCAAGCTCGCCACCTGGAACCTCGAATGGTTCATGGCGCCCGAGACACTGCGTGCGCTCACGCCCTCCTGCACCCGCGCGGATGCGCCGCGCGATACCACGCACCGCTCGGTGCCGTGCGACGTCGCGCATGAGCTCGCGCGCAGCGGCGAAGACATCGCCGCGATGCGCAGCTACGCGCGCGAGCTCGATGCCGACGTGATCGCCCTGCAGGAGGTCGACGGACCCGATGCCGCGCGCCTGCTGTTTCCCGGTTACGAATTCTGTTTCTCCGGCCGTGCGAACGTGCAGAACAACGGCTTTGCCATCCGGCGCGGCGTGCCGTTCCGCTGCGGCACCGACTTCGATGCCCTGTCACTCGACGATGCAGTGCGGCGCGGCGTCGAGCTGCGGGTGTTCCCCGACACGCCGCGCGAGATCCGCCTGCTGTCGGTGCACCTCAAATCCGGCTGCGCCCGCGATCGGCTCGATGCGGCGCGGCCGGGTTGCGCCGAGCTCGCGCGCCAGGTTCCGGCGCTCGAACGCTGGATCGATTCTCAGGCCGAGGCGCACCGCAGCTTCGCGGTGCTCGGCGATTTCAACCGGGATCTGCGGCGCGAGCCCCCAGGCAAGTCGGTGTGGGCGGAGATCAACGACCGTGATCCACCAGAGGCTGACCTGGTCAATACGGCCGAGGGACATTCCTTTCAAAACTGCATGCCCGCACAGACCTTCAGCGGGTACATCGATTACATCGTTTTGGGGCGCCGAATGGCCCGCGGATTGGTCAGCGACTCGTTCGGACGCGCGCTTTACCGACCAAAAGACGCCCAGCGCCGCAAGTTGTCAGATCACTGCCCGGTATTCGTGAGGCTCCGGGTGGCAGACGCCACCCGATCCACACCGTAAATCGTGGGACGTGAAATTTTTCGCGAAACCCATTAAGTTCAGTTCCGATCACTGAGCCTTCTCGCAGGGCAATAATCCTCTCAGGAGAGCCTGATGAGCAAAACTACAACAGCGGGGATCCAGTCGGTGGAGCGCAGATTGCATACGCGGCATCGTGCGCGCACGACGGTGTACATCACGACCCCCACAGGCCGGAAAAAACTCTGCAGGGCGATCAATCTTTCAGCCACCGGTGTGTTCGTCGAAACCACCAACCTCGGACTGCGCAAGGGACAGCAGGTCGAGCTGGCATTCGCCATCAATCTCGGCGCGGTAACCAAGCTGCATCGTCGCACCGCGGTGGTTGCACACGTATCGCGCGGCGGTACGGGACTGATGATGGACGCGTACACCGCGCGCTAGAACCAAGCGCTCTTGCTTTGAACTACTCGGACGCCGGCACTTCGCCGGCGTTTTCCGTTGTGGAGCGCAGCTCCTGGGAATAATCGATTTCGTCCGGCGCCTCGACGAGGTAACCCTTCTCGGCCAGCTTCCCCAGGTACACCCATTTATTGAACATGAGGTTTATGGGGAGTACCGCAAACGTCGACTCATTCCTGACGAGCGCCGCCTCGACGGCCTCGAGCCAGTTGCGCTCCGCTTCCGCGCCGGCCTGCCTGGACAACTCCTCTTGCTGCTTGACGAGGTCGATTCCCCGGCGCATCTCCGCGGGTAGTTCCGCGCTGTTCATGGCGGCGTTCAAGGCCGCTGTCTCGCAATCTTCGCGTTGCAGCTCGGCGGGAGGACTCCCGCCCCATTTCGCACGCATGGCTTCCACGTCGCCCGTGGCCCAGGCATTGGCGGCCGCGACGTCATACCTGAACAACCCCTTCGCATCGGCTTGCTCGATTCGAGCGAAATTCCTGCCGACGCATTCCCCTTCCGCCAGATCCAGGTTGCGAGCGGCCTTCAATATGGCCCTCGGCTTTTCAATCTCGATGTCGTGGATCACATGTGGGAGCCTGTTGATCCGGACCCCGTGCTTTTTTGCGGCCTTTTCAACCACGGCGTCCGCCGGCCACATGCGCAATCCCTTCACGGCATGCTTCCTGGCGATGGCGTTGGCCAATTTCTCCTCGGCGATCATCGGCCGATATTTTTCGATGTCGTCGTCGTCACCGAGATACTTCTGCTTGAGCCGCAGCCAGGTTGCATAGCTCTCGGGGCTCAGCACGTCTTTGAGCTTCGCGCCATCGGGATTCTTCGCTGCCTTGAATGCCGCGGGCACGAGGGTCAGCGCCTGGAAGCCCCCGACTTTGAGACCGACGCGTGGCCAGCCGGGATACAGCACTTCCTGCGATTCAGCGATGCGGGCTTCCACTTCCTTCGTTTTCCACACGACGTTCTCGGGCAGCGAGTCGAAGCTCCCCAGGACCCACATGACGTGGCCATTGCGCGAAACCTTCC
>Ga0134121_10004991_pt1 | contig 10819 bp, 6 predicted proteins | sample KB301_FD_96463 | JGI IMG/M metagenome (GOLD analysis project Ga0134121, IMG submission 96463) | Terrestrial soil microbial communities without Nitrogen fertilizer from Kellogg Biological Station, Michigan, USA - KB3-0-1 | ecosystem: Environmental > Terrestrial > Soil > Unclassified ...
AACTCGAAAGCAAAATAAAAAAGATGACGCCACGCCAGATAGCACGTGCGGTAACTGGTGTATGTGTTGAAGTAGTGCTTACCAAAAAATGCATGAGTACTATGCATCGTTTTTATCAAGGTGCACAGGTGCAGATGTCTGCTGTTGCACAGAAGATTGAACAGGGTATGCATCCACAGGGGGCATTTGCTGTAGCTGGCCAGCAAGCTACGCTTGCTGCAGGGGGTGCTGATAGTTTGTTTTTGATTCAAGAAGGAGGGGTTTTAAAATCGGCTGGAAAAATAGCTGCAATTAAAAAACAAATTTTACAAAGCAGACTGATACTTAGAAAAATACCGAAAAAGGGCGCTAAGAAAGTCAAACCGTTTATAGAAATTCACCATCCGATTACCGATAACATCAGAACAGGGAGCGCCTTAAAAATGGATGATTACCATGCATTTAATGATATCGTAGATAACTATGCGCGATATGCCCAAAAAAGTACTTTAAAAGGAGCTGATTCCATTGAGCGAAAACTTTATCAAATTCACGGTTCTTTAAACGGAGAAGTTGGAATTTTTGAATGGATTGTAGATAAAAGACCCGAATACGGGGTCACGCACAGGCTTTTTATAAAAAATGGTACAATAACAGGAAAACCAAATATGTTTTCAATTTCAAAATAATCATGGACAATAGCAATGTTACTACAGAATCCTGAGAGTATTTTTCACCGAAGTGGCATGGCATACTCATGGAATAGCGTTACAGTAGGATGGGACTTACGCTATTTGGTGCTTGATGACATCAAAAACTTTTTATTACATTTTTTGGAAGTACATCCATGTGTTACTAATCGATATATTTCCGAATTAATATTGGCAAAAGACGACATCGATACATCAGCAATACTTAAAAATATTTTTGCATCTCTTAAACTTGATTACCCTGAGAAATATTCCTCATCTTGGAACAAAGAATGGCGTAAATGGCGTTACTGCATTTTGATATGTTTAATTGAAACTGTTCATGATACTGAGCAATTACTAATGCAGGTAGAACAGGTGTATGCTGATCTTGGCTATCCAGTGGATATGGCCTCTTTTATTTATTATATGCCAGCTACAGAGGATACTGAACATTTGGTACCTGAACAAGCCCGTATAGTTCTCATAAAAAAGCTCAGACAGTTTATTGATGAAGAAAGGATACGTATTGCGGATTGTATTGACTATCTACCAGACACACTGTACTGATTTGATAAACAGATGTTTACCTGGAGGATAACGAAGTATAATCCATTGCCATTTTAGGGCTTTGCCGAGTATCAAAACATTGAGCTCCATCTAATGCGGGTTTCCCTTCTTTGTTTTTAATGTAAGGGGCTGCGTCGGTATTTACTAAGATATTGAATTGCTGGAGAGATTTGCTTGGATTTAATAAAGAGAATTGGCCATAGTGTTCTTTCAAGAATGCCATGGCCAATTATTATGCAAACGTAAAGATCTCCTGTGCCACTTGCGTAGCATTTTTGATATGGGATACGCCCTCAATTAATTTATGGGTATATTTGAGTATAGCACCGTTAGTGTCAGTTATAGCTCCCATATAGTAATTTTTGCAATGCGGACTTTGCTCTGCAAATCGTACGATACCGTCAAAATGTGCTGCATCGATAAACAGACAGTGAGGATTTGAGCTAAGTGCTGAAATAAATTTAATGGCGAGTTGTTCGGCTTGCTCAGGCGATGTGGCAATAAAAATTTCATCGAGTAGTAGAAAGCTAAATTTCTTGCAACCTTTAACTTTTTGGATAATCTCTTTACCACGATTCACTTCGGCAAGCAATCCGGACACGCCTGCCGCGGTGTTATCCGTTATGTTCATGAAGCAATCAAGATTATCAAATGGGGTGAATTGTAGCGTCTGTGCTGCGGTGATACCGTATGTTTGCGCAAGTATTATATTGAGTAGTACGCCTTTCGATAGCGTTGATTTACCACCGGTGTTCGGGCCGCTCAAAATAATATTACGCGGCTGAGAGCCGCCAAGTTCAATAGTGTTAGTAACGGTTTTGTTTTCGTCGATAAATGGGTTCCATAGGCCAGTTGCTTTGATATATGGGCATTGACTGGTGATATCGAATTCGGCAAAAGAGTAGCGGACGTCTTTGCCAGCAGTTGTTTTAATTTTAGAAGCGAGTGCTATATAAGTATCCAGTTCTCCAACGGCGTTAATTATACGGGTAAGCTCTGCTTGTATTGCCGGTTTGCTCATTATCAGGTGAGCGCGTAATACACGTCCTACGCGAGACCAGAAAGACGGTTCTTCTTGAAATGTATCGGTGTCTAGCAGCGTAAGCAATTCATAAAATTCTTCAGAATGCTTGGAAGTTGGACTAACGAGTGTTTCGAGTTCACACATAAAACGATAATAGTGCGATGATATTTCGGGATTATTATGCAAGTGAGTATAGAGCTTTTTTGCCATATCGATATAGTTGTGTATACCTATAAGATGCTCCTGTACGCAATTAAGTATATTTTGATTAAACTTACAGATGGCCAGCTCAGAAGCGAAGTTGAGACTTGCTGATCCCAGTCTCCAAGACCAAGATCCAGCCCTATACCAGGACTTATCTTTTAGACTGGCAGCCCAGGTTAATCCATGTTGGGCGAATGCAGGTATGTAATTTTGTAAAGGGTCACTAATGTGTGTTTTAAAGCCCGGTACTACCTTCTCATCCCAGAACGACTGGCTCATCCATGCGAAGAAGAAGGTTCCTAGCGTTGTCGCGAGTAATTTTTGTGCATAGAAGAATCGCGCACTGCCCTCCAAGCCAAGTAAGCTTGCGTTTAAAGCATTGATTATGGGAAGTTGCCAGAGATAATATTTCTCTATTGACTTCATATACATGAGAGCAGGGTCTCTATCGCTATAGTAAGCGAGCACATGTTTTTCTTCAGAACCTGCTTTTTTTAGTAATTTAGTTAAGCGTGAATAAAGACGATTGTCGTTAGCGCATGTTTTTATAATATGCTGTTTTTTTTTGAGTTCAGTGATATTGGTGTGTGGCTGGCTGAGAGTGCTTATTAAAGAAAACATGCCGCTGGTGGTGTGCAATATACTGGTGCGTTGGTTCTGGGTAGTGTTTGTACTTGATAAGTATGAAGCAAGGTGGCTCGTGGCGCTTGCTGCTTCGGTACCAGCCACCAGTCCCATTTTTTGACATAAATGAAGATCTATAGTCGAATCCGGGTATAGGGGTGACTTTGAGGCGCTGAGCGCGGCATATCGAGTGTCGTTATCATTCATGGTTGGGTAGCGGGCGGGCTGCTGCCAGAGATAGCGCATAAAATCGCTAGGCGTATCAAATGATGGGCTTGAGACCAACACATTCACTGTTGCTTGTGGTATCCCAAATGATTGCAGATAGAGTTCTTTTGTTTTTTGTGCATAGTCGGCGGTATATGCTGCAGAGAAAAAGGGGATAAAGGCGGTGAGAGAAACGTGTATTTTTATAAAAGAGCAAAAAGTTCGAGCAGTTAGCATATACAGAACCCACAATAAGCGTGAAAGAGTTAAAAAAATAAGGACTATAAAAACAATAAACTATGCACGTTTTATTATAACAGATATTTGTCAGAACAGTAGCAATAATATATTATTTTCTATTAAATTCTTTTAGAATATATCTAGTCCAGCTTCTTGTGCAACCTGGAGAGAATTTTTAATCATAGATCGTCCCTCTGCTAACTTATAGGTATATTTACTTATTCTTCCCTTGGTATCTGTTTCTACTTCCATATGACAGTTTTTACAATGTGGTGTTTGTTTTGCAAAATCTATGACGCCGTCAAAATGGGTCGCGGCTATTAATATACAGTACGGATTTTGGCTTAAGAGTGATATAAATCGGACTGCTAGCCGTTCAGTTTGATCAGGAGAAATCGTGGTGAAGAATTCGTCCAGTAGCATAAAGTGGAAGCGCGAGGGTCCCGTAGATTTTAGCTTGCTTATGATATTTTTTGCCCGATTTATCTCAGCCTGTAAGCCCGAAACTCCGCTGGCCGTATCGTCAGCCATGTTCATGAAGCAATCGAGGTTACCAAATGGTGTCAATGTGAAGCTTCTGGCTGCAGCGATGCCGAATGTTTGTGCGAGAATAGTATTGAGCAGTATACCTTTGGATAGGGTAGATTTACCGCCGGTGTTTGGGCCGCTGAGAATCATGCATCGTGGCTGATCACCACCGAGTTCGATAGTATTGGTGGTCACTGAAGATTCGTCGATAAACGGGTTCCATAGGTCTGTGGCTTTGATATATGGTGCGGTGCTTGTTGTATCAAATGAGGCAAGGCAATAGCATACTTGTTTGTCTTTATTTGCATTTATTTTATGGGCCAACCCAACGCAAGCGTCTAGTTCCCCTATCATATTGATAATGTGTGCGAGCTCTTTTTGTACTGATTCTGTGTTTAATAATAGGTGGGCGCGTAAAACGTTTCCCGTATAAGAGAAGAATGAGGGGTCTCCTGCAAATGTATGACTGTTCAGCAATTGTAGCAGTTCTTTGAATTCTGATGAACAGTCGGTTGGTTGCATTGTTAGTATTTTAAGTGGGGCAAAGTGGTTAGAAAGAGCAGTATCTTGTGACAGTAAATGGTACAGTTGTTTTACTGTTTGTAGATACCGAGTGACACCAATGAGATGTTCTTGAAGAAGATGTGGTATATCTTTTAGCCGGAGCTTTGAGAAAGCAGCATATGCGAGTACTGGTACGGTGTTTTTCAATATAGTTGTAACAATGTGTAATGGATGTTTTTTTACGGAATTTTTTTTGTCTGTGTTGTTTATCAGCTGAGACATATTATACGCTACAATGGACGATAATATTATTTGTGAGATAGGGCCGATGGTCAGACCAATTCTGAGGCCAAGCGCATTAGTATTCAAAAAGGGTATTGTTTTCCAGTAATAAGCATCATGGTATTGCGTCATTAAGCAGTGTATCTCGCTGGTATTACTATTGTAGTAAGACAAAACATAACTTTCGTGTTTTTGAAGAATTGTGAGCAAGCCGGTCGTTTTATTAAAAAGTGTTGCATTAGCGACATAACTGCTGATAATACGCTGTTTCTGTTTGATGATATTTATGTCAGTGTGCGGCTGACTGAGTGTGTGAACCAAGAATGCCTTGCCGCTTTCCGTTTGTATGCATGGACTGTTTGCACTCGTTGATAAATAATGAGCGAGATGCTTGTTTCTACTTTTATATTCGGTGCCACAAAAAAGGCCTATTTTGAGACACAATGGGAGATCAATGCATGGTGATAGTGGTGCTTGTTGTTCTGGCGGTTGAAATGCTTTAAATGCGGCTTGACGTGCAGCATGGTCGCTAATTGTTTTCACCTGAATTGGGTTTTTTAATGGGTATATTATGTACTCTACAAGAGATTTGAAATCAATTTTTTTTTTCGGTGTCAGCTCTAGTGATATTCCGAACGAGTTGAGGTGTTGCTCGGTTACTATGTCCATGTATTGTTTATCGTATGTCAATCGAGCAGTTAAATAGGGGCTTATGAGTGCTATCAGTGCCATTAATATTCGAGATGTGAAGATAGATGCGACTTGGACTTGTTTATACATATAACCGATTTTTAAACTAACGATTTTCTAAATCAAATAAATTGATCTCAATTCTGATTAACTAATCTAGTAACTGTACTTCAATTATATACTAAAAAACAAGAAGTAGCCCGATGGTATATCGGGCTACTTCGTTATTGCGCAGTTATGTAATTATGTACTTATGCTGCTGGTACTGTATCTTCCTGAAGGAAGGATAGCTTTCCAGTCGCAGTAGCCACTTGTGTAGCGTTCTTGACTGTTGAGCGTCCCTCAGCAAGCTTGTATGTGTACTTAAGTATTTTGCCATTAGGGTCAGTAATTGCTCCCATATGATAGTTTTTGCAGTTCTTTGACTTCTCTGCAAAATCTTTTATGCCATCAAAGTGTGCGGCATCTATAAACATGCAGTTTGGTAATTCACTTAAATACTTGATGAACTTAACCGCTGTATTTTCAGCCTGATCAGGAGATGTTGCTGTAAATATCTCATCGAGTAACACAAAGTGGAAGCCGTTAGGTTTTGATGTGATTGCCTGTACAATCGCCTCAGCTCTATTTACTTCTGCCTGCCATCCAGATACGCCGCCGGCACTGTCATCTGTCATATTTAAAAAACAATCCAGGTTTTCAAATGGTGTGAATTTCATACGTTTTGCCGCAGCTATGCCGAATGTTTGTGCAAGTATTAAATTCAGAAGTACACCTTTTGTGAGTGTTGATTTACCGCCAGTGTTTGGACCGCTTAAAATAATATTACGAGGTTTATCACTACCCATTTCAATAGTATTTGCTATCGCTTTTGATTCCGGTACAAAGGGATTCCATAGATCTATTGCTTGAATATATGGTGTAGCGCTTTTTGTGTCGAATTCAACAAATGAATAACGTATGTCTTCACCCGCTGTTTGCTGCACTTTTTGTGCGAGAGTGCAGTACGTATCCAATTCTCCAATAGCTCTAACCATAGCAGCGAATTCATTCCTCACTGATTCTGTGTCCATGAGTTTGTATGCACGCAGTACACGCCCCATTCGAGAAAAGTACGAAGCCTTTCCCTGAAATGTCTTTGTGCCAAGTAGCTCTATAAGTTCATTGAATTCTGCCGAATGTTGTTTTGAGGGATGTACGAGTGTTTCAAGTTCTTTGAGTAGGCTAAAATGTTGAGTGAAAGTTGAATTGTTGTGCATAAGCCCATACAATTCTTTTGCGCCATTAACATAGGTTGCGACATTGATGAGTAATTGTTGTAGTGTGTAAGTTATTTCACCTTTTGCTTTTAGGGTGGAGAGCATTACCATGTTCCATGGTATTGCTGCTATAGCCCCACCCTTCATGAGCCCGGTACCTATTTCCTCTTCTTTAAACAGGTAACGCGCTAAGGCCCCACATGCAAAAGCGTACTCTGGAATGAGCATTATCTGTGTAATTGTGTTTAATGAACAGAGTTGCATAAATTCTATACGGTTTGCCGTTTTATTCATGAACTCAAAAGGCCATGACGTAAAAAATGAGTCGAGAGTTTCGATGTTGACAGGTCTATAAGGCTGATAAAACGAGAGGAAATCATTTTCACCCGTACTCATTTTCTGTAATGTGTGTGTCACTTTGGAGAGCAATGTAATATCTCTGGCGAGACTATTGATAATAGATTGCGATTTGGCGAGGAGTTTAGTATCAGTGTGAGGGTGGCTTATTTGTTTGATCAAATTGACCCTACCCGCCTCAGTATGTATTGCACTGGTTATCTTGTTTGCATGATCAATGGTACTGGATAGACGATGTACCATATGATCACTGCTGTTCGTTCCAGAGTTGCTTACAAGCTCCAGTTTTTTTGCAGTGGTGAAAGATATAACATGGGGAGCGTCCGCTTTTTGCTGGTTGGGTTCAATTATTGCAAATACGAGCTTTCGTTTTTCGTGATCACTGAATACCGCCGGTGTGTAGATGAGCCCTTTTCCAAACAGTAAGTTAAGAGCTTCTCTACCGCTTTTTATCAAAAATGGCGGAGGGGTTTTTCTTTCCGGCTCAAGCCCCATAGATTTAAAGTGTTCTTCTTTTATTTTTGACAAATAGTTGAGTTCTGAAACTGGCTTAGTTGGGGAGGTAGGTTGTTGAATGGCCGCGATAGAACCCGTCAATGCCCCAATGATGGTTAGGGTAAAAATGCGATTAAAAATGGATAATGACTTGCTCATAGCGCTCCTCAATGCTTAGTTAATAACCAATACTATTACTATACCAGTTTTTTTATACAATAAAAACTGGGGGTAGGGGTATAAATTGTATTATTAAATTCTTTCTGAAATTTTATAATTTGAGAGGAGTATTTGTTCATGGCTATTTACCTTCCATACTTCATATTTTATTAAATCACCAAAATTATCAAAAGTTAGGCGGCAGGGGCGTTTATTTTGAAAAATGGTTGCGTATTCGTACTGTGTGGACGTTTACGTTTAAATGTTAAACCACTGTCTTCTGCTACCTGTGCTGCATTTTTAATATGCGATCTTCCCTCGACTAATTTGTGAGTATATTTGATAATTCTATTCTTATTCTGAACATCAGTAATTGCGCCCATATGGCAGTTTCTGCAATTTGAGGATTGTTGCCCAAGCTGTATCACATCTTCAAAGTGTGTTGCATTGATAAATAGCACGTTTGGCATGTCAGCTAACGACTCAAGAAAGTCATGTGCTAATTCTCCCGCTTGATCTGGAGAGGTTGCGGTAAATATCTCGTCCAGGAGCATAAAGTGAAAGTCAGAAGATTTACCATGTTCGATTCTATTGATAATTTCTTTTGCGCGTTTCACTTCTGCTTTTAAGCCGGAAATACCGTTTGCTGTGTCGTCAGTCATGTTCATGAAGCAGTCGAGATTGCCAAATGGGGTAAGTTTCATGTGTTTAGCAGCAGCGATGCCAAATGTTTGAGCGAGAATAATATTCAGTAACACGCCTTTACCCAGCGTTGATTTACCACCAGTGTTGGGGCCATTCATGATAATATTGCGTGGCCTACTATTTCCCATAACAATATTATTTGTTACGGCTTTTGATTCCGGTATAAACGGATTCCAGAGGCCTATTGCCTGAATATATGGTGTTGTGCTATCGGTATCGAATTCGATGAACGAGTAATGAGCGTCTTTATCAGCAGTAAGTTTTATTTTTTGTGCGAGTGCACAGTAGGTGTCTAATTCCCCAATGGCATTAACTATGCCGGCAAATTCTTTTTGCACTGATTCTGTGCTCATGAGAGTATGTGCGCGTAAAATGCGGCCTATGTTGGACAAGAGTGAGGGTTTGCCCGTAAATGTACGGGTACTTAATAATTGCAAGAGCTGGTTAAATTCTTTTGAGTGTTTTGATGATGGCGTTACCAATGCTTCGAATTCGGTAAGAGCAGGAAGATGTGATGCTATTGGGGAATTATCGCGTAAAAATGCGTATATGTTTTTAATGTTTTGAATATATTTCGCCACGCCTATAAGATGTTTCTGTGCGTGGTTAATTACATAAAAGTCATATTTATAACTACTAAGATAGTTCGGTATGGTGTTGATTGCGTAGTAGACATATAATGTGTTGGATGCTTTCTTATAAAGTGTCTCTTTAGTCGTATTAAATTGTTGCGCGGCGATTGTGTTCCAACCCTTTATGGCATTTGATCGAACTGTTTTTGGATAGTAATTATAAGCTGTTTTTATCATTGATTCGAGAGCTCCGGGACCTGCAGAAATAGTGATTGGTAATGTGAAGATCTGAGAAAAATAAAATTTGAGAGCTGAGAGGTTTAGTGCTTGAGCGTTATTGTTCAGTCGATTTACCACTGGTTCCATCAATTGTTTTATTATAGGAATCGGGAGAGCGGAATGCTTGAGGGTTGCGGTGACGCGATCCATAACAGCAAAATCTGGATTTATTTTATTGAAATAAGAAAGAAAGTAATGCTCATGTTTACCAACTGTTTTCAAAGCATTAGTCACGTTGGAAAATAGGGCTGTATTATTTGCGAGTTCTCGTATAATAGCTTGTTTTCTTTTTATCTCAGTAATATCAGTATGGGGTTGTGTTAAAGTATTGAGCAAAAATGGTATCGCACCGGCCGTTTGTGTTACTTTGATTTGTTTATTTTGCTTGTTATGAGCATGAGATAAATAGAAGAGCAGATTGCCTTCGTTTTTTGTGTTGGGCTCTACGTCGGTGACTAAGCCCATTTTTTTACAGAGTGACAAGTCAGTGATGTTGTTGGGATAGAGAGTCTGTGTATCTGCTATTTTAAATACGGCTTTACGCATTTGATAGCTATTAAGGGGGGTAGGTTTTGGTGTTTTATTATATATATATTTGATATTCGATGAAAAAGTTCCGTCATAAGGTTGGGCATATGGGCTATTGCTTTTATATCGTTGATCTATAGAGGTTGGGTCGACACCATATACAGATTGGTAGCCATAACGAATTGCTTGCTGTTCTTCTTTTGTGCGCGATTGTGACAAAGAGGGTAGAGTGCACGCGACGAGAACGATAGAATGAAGCATAATACGCATGACGAATGTCTTGTTCACGAATAAATCCCCCTATTTTATGATAAACTCTGTGCTTCTAGATGCTTTTGATTACTTTTAGTATAAAATATTTTTTTTATGGCAGCAAAAGGTCCCTGCTACAGGCTTTTTTGCTGCTATAAAAAAATTTTCTTTGAATGTATATTTTGGCGTAATCTATGAAAAAAGGGAGAGGGTAGTGCTGCAATGATAGTAAAAGGGTAGTAATATGAGGGTATTGTGTGTATTAGCCGTGGCTTATAACATAAGATATGAGACTGAAAGATCTAAAAGATCTACTTGATAATTTCATGACTTGCGGGTATAAATATAAGAGCGAAAGCAGAATCGGGGGGAAGCTCGGCAAAAAAGCCAATATTTCAGTTGAAATACTCGCAAAAAAACATTATGATTATGGACGCATATGAGCTGATTTTTGCCGGCTAGATTCCCGAGCGGCCAAAGGGGACGGACTGTAAATCCGTTGGCTCAGCCTTCGCAGGTTCGAATCCTGCTCTCGCCACCATAGCAATGCGGGAATAGCTCAATTGGTAGAGCGACAGCCTTCCAAGCTGTAGGTTGCGGGTTCGAGCCCCGTTTCCCGCTCCAGATGATTGACATGTACGCTGGCGTAGCTCAGTCGGTAGAGCAGCTGAT
>Ga0134121_10004993_pt1 | contig 10816 bp, 9 predicted proteins | sample KB301_FD_96463 | JGI IMG/M metagenome (GOLD analysis project Ga0134121, IMG submission 96463) | Terrestrial soil microbial communities without Nitrogen fertilizer from Kellogg Biological Station, Michigan, USA - KB3-0-1 | ecosystem: Environmental > Terrestrial > Soil > Unclassified ...
CCTGATCTCGGTGAATTGGGTCATCTACATCTACGCGGTCAACAACGGCCACGTGGTGGACGCGGCGCTGGGCTACTTCATCAATCCGCTGGTGACGGTGGCATTGGGGCTGCTGATCTTCCGCGAACGGCTCAACCGCGCGCAGTTCGCGGCGTTGGCGATCGCGGTCATCGCGGTGGTGCTTATGACGTTGGAGCTGGGCGAGCCGCCGATCATCGGCCTCGGCCTGGCGCTGTCGTTCGGCCTGTACGGCGCGGTCAAGAAGGGGGTGCCGACCGATCCGCGTGTCAGCGTCGGGGTCGAGGCGGCAATCGCGACGCCGTTCGCCGTGGCGTTCCTCGTCGTGTTGCAGTTCACCGGTCACGGCACATTCACCAATCACGGCGCAGGCCACGTTGCGCTGATGATTCTGTCCGGCGTGCTGACGGCGCTGCCACTGCTGTTCTTCGCCGCCGCCGCGCAACGGCTGCCGATGGTCACGATGGGTCTGCTGTTCTACCTGACACCGGCGATGCAGCTGACGTGGGGAGTGGTGGTAGGACACGAGCCGATGCCACCCGCACGCTGGCTCGGCTTCGCGCTGATCTGGCTGGCGCTGCTCGTGTTCAGCGCCGATGCCTTCTGGCGCGCCCGTGTCGATCGGCGCGACCTCGAATCGTCATCCCTGCGATGAGCGCTCGCGCGAAGAGCAAAGCGCCGTCACCATCGATTCGTGAAAGGAACCAGTCATGCGGTACTGCCTTTTGATGCACTACCAGGAGGGCCCCGACGTAGGACTGACCGAAGAGGACATGGCGCCCGCCATGGCGGCCTTCCAGCAATACGCCGACGACCTGTCGGCCGCCGGTGTGCTGATCGACACCGAGGTGCTCGAATCCGTCGTCGCCAGCACCACCGTCACCGCCCATACCGGCACCGCCGAGATCCAGGACGGTCCTTTCGCCGACACCAAGGAGAAGCTTGGCGGCATCTTCGTCATCGAGGTCGACAACCTCGATGAGGCGCTGAAGTGGGCGCAACGCAACCCGGCCAACGGCTGGGGCTGGATCGAGATCCGCCCGGTGGCGCGGACATACGCCGCCGACCGCGGGTGGTACAACCCCTAGCCGTGCAGGCCCGGGTGGCCGAGCTGACCCGGGACTCCTATGGCCGACTGCTGGCCGTCCTCGCGGCGCCGACCCGCGACATCGCCGCCGCCGAGGACGCGCTGGCCGACGCATTCGAGCGCGCGCTGGTCCGCTGGCCAGGCGACGGCATACCGGCCAATCCCGAGGGCTGGCTACTCACCGTGGCACGCAACCGATTACGTGATCTGTGGAAGTCATCGGGCTACCGGATGACCGAATCGCTAACCGAAAGCGACTGCGCTTCAACATCTTTGGACGATGACATGCCCGCAATTCCCGACCGGCGGCTCGAGCTGATGCTGGTCTGCGCGCATCCCGCCATCGCGCCGAACATTCGCACGCCGCTGATGTTGCAGTCGGTGCTCGGCGTCGAAGCCGCGGCGATCGCCACGGCCTTCGCGGTCGAGCCGGCGACCATGGCGCAGCGGCTCGTGCGGGCAAAGAAACGCATCCGCGACGCGGGCATCCCGTTCGCGCTGCCGGAACGCGACGACCTGGCCGAACGGCTGCCCTCCGTGTTGGAGGCGGTGTACGGCGCGTACGCGATCGATTGGCAGCTCGCCCCACAGGGCGCTCCGATCGAATCGCTGTCCGCCGAGGCCCTGCACCTGGCGCTGGTGCTAGCAGAGCTGCTGCCGGATGAGCCGGAGGTGCTCGGTCTGGCCGCGCTGGTGTGCCTGTCGGAGGCGCGTCGTCCGGCGAGGCGCACCGCCGACGGCGGCTTCATCCCGCTCGACGGGCAGGACACCCGGCGCTGGGACTCGGTGCTGATCGCGCGTGGTGAGGTGCTGCTGCGCCGCGCCCACGACCACCGCAGGCCTGGCCGCTTCCAATACGAAGCGGCGATCCAGTCGGCCCACTGCACCAGGGCCACCCAGGGCAGAGTGGACATGAACGCACTGCGGAAGCTGCATCGCGCGCTGTTGCGGGTGGCGCCGTCGCTCGGCGCGGCCGTCGCCTCGGCGGCCGTCGACGGCGAGATCGACGGCGCCGACGCTGGGCTTCGCGCACTGGACGCGATCGACGACCCGGCCGTCGAGCGATTTCAGCCGGCCTGGACGACGCGGGCTCATCTGCTGGCCGAGGCAGGGCGGGTCACCGAGGCCGCCGGGGCCTATCGCCGGGCCATTGAGCTGACCGCAGACTCCGGGGTCGCCGAGTATCTCTTGCGGCGTTTGCGTTCGATGAGCGGTTGACCCGGGCGCTAGCAATGCCATAGCGTTTGCTCGTGGGGAGCGATGCTGGGCCTTCGCCCACTGGCCGCGGGCGGGGCCGCCCGATAGGTTCCGACTCGGCCGAGACACGGGCTCGCATTCTTCGCGCGGCCGATCAACGAACGCGGATATGACGCGGCCAATTTCCAGGCCATCGCCTCGCGCGCAGGTCTGAGCCGCCCGACCATGCACTACTACTTCCACACCCGCGAGGAGATCTACGACCGCCTGGTGGCAGAGACATATTCGATTGTCGTCGATTGCATTGCACGGGCGAACCGCGAAGACACGCTGCTGGACCAGCTGTCGGCGTTCGTGACGGCGGCATACCGATCGGGTCTCGTTGACGGCTCGATGATTCGCTTCACCGTGATGGCCCGCCCGTCGGGACCCGTCGTCGATGCCGTGCGAGGGTTTTATGCCTCGATTGTCGACGACGCGATCGCGCGAGGTGAGATTCCTGCTGACACCGATGCCTCGGCAGTGGTGAGCATGGTGCTTGCGATGTTCCTCGGAATGGCTTTCTATGCCGGATTCATTGGCGATCAAAATGACATGACGATGATTGCCAAGCAACTCTACCGACTGATGGCTCACGGCTTGCGGGATCGGCAGCGGAACGGCCACGCGCTCACCATGACTCCGGTCGCGCCGGTCACCGGGTAGCTGAGGGAAACATTTCTTTTTAGAGGGAAACACCCGATTCATTTCAGGCCGGCCGGTAATACCGTGCTGACCATGGTCGGGATCTGGTTCGCAATGCTCGTCGCCGCGTTCATTTCGGCCGGGGTGCTCGCCCAGCTGGGCTGGGAGGTGCCGCCGAGGCCCACGTTCAAACGCGTGCTGCGGCGGGGACGGTCGCGGGTGGACTAGCGCCGCGCGACGCGAGTCACGGTCGCCCAGCGGTCGGCCCAGTCCTGAAGTGGCTCAAGAGCGGTCATCAGCGCACGGCCCTGCTCGGTCAGCCGGTACCCGCCCGCGTCGTGATCGACGATGCCGAGCTCTCGGAGCTCTTTGAGCCTGGTGTTGAGCGAGCCAGGATTGGTTTCGCAAACGTCCTGAAGGGCGCGGAACGTCAGGGGATCACCACGCAGTTCCCACAGCACGCGCAGCGCCCCCCGCCGGCCGAGCACGTCGAGCGCCACCATGATCGGCCTGCCTGACTTCGAGCCACGTACCCGCGATCCGATCTTAGGTGAAGTCATGCTTCACATTTTGTAGCAAACGCGCGTAAAGTGCCACACATGATTAGCTATAAAAACCATAGCGCGCGAATCGCTCCGGCGTCGCCGCCGCTGGACCGCGACGTGCAAGAGGCAATCGACACGATCATGCGCGGCGCACCGCCGCTGGTCCTCTTCACGACGATGGCCCGCGACCGACGGCTGTTCTTCAAGTTCTTCAATTCCGGACTGCTCGACAGGGGCAACCTGACGATCCGGCAGCGCGAGATCGTCATCGACCGGGTCACTGCCTGCTGCGGAGCCGAATACGAATGGGGAGTGCACGTCTCCGTGTATGCGGCCAAGGCTGGGCTGACGGAGACTCAGATCGCCTCGTTGGCAACAGGCGGACCCGACGACGACTGCTGGGCCGACGAAGACCGGGTGCTCATCCGGTTGTGCGACGGCCTGCAGCAGAGCAGCACCGTCGACGACGATGTCTGGGCGGACCTGAAGGTGCACCACAGCGACGAAGCGATCCTGGAGCTGCTCATGCTCGCCGGTACCTACCGGACCGTGAGCTATCTCGTGAACGGATTGCGGCTGCCGTTGGAGCCGGGCGCAGGCCGGTTCCCGGCATAGGCAACCCCGGCAAAGACACGCATCGCGACACGCCGCGAAGTGTCGGACCGCGGTCATAGACTGGCGTCCCTATGAACTCCTTCGTGCACCTCCACAATCACACCGAATATTCGATGTTGGACGGTGCCGCGAAGGTCAAGCCGATGCTCGCCGAGGCTCAGCGGCTGCAGATGCCCGCGATCGGGATGACCGATCACGGAAACATGTTCGGCGCCAGCGAGTTCTACAACAGCGCCACCGAAGCGGGCATCAAGCCGATCATCGGCATCGAGGCCTACATCGCGCCCGCGTCGCGCTTCGAGACCAAGCGGATCCTGTGGGGCGACCCGAGCCAGAAGGCCGACGACGTCTCGGGCAGCGGGTCGTATACGCACCTGACCATGGTCGCGGAGAACGCCACAGGGCTGCGCAACCTCTTCAAGCTCTCTTCGCTGGCCTCGTTCGAGGGTCAGCTGGGCAAGTGGTCGCGGATGGACGCCGAGCTCATCGCCGAACACGCCGCGGGCATCATCGCGACCACTGGCTGCCCGTCCGGCGAGGTGCAGACGCGCCTGCGGCTCGGTCACGATCGCGAGGCCGTGGAGTCGGCAGCCAGGTGGCGGGAGATCTTCGGCGCCGAGAACTATTTCCTCGAATTGATGGACCACGGTCTCGAAATCGAGCGCCGGGTGCGCGAGGGCCTGCTCGAGATCGGCCGCAAACTCGCCATCCCGCCACTGGCCACCAACGACTGCCACTACGTCACCCGCGACGCGGCCCACAACCATGAGGCGCTGCTGTGTGTGCAGACCGGGAAGACGCTGTCGGATCCGAACCGGTTCAAGTTCGACGGGGACGGCTACTACCTCAAGTCGGCAGCGGAGATGCGCGAGATCTGGGACGCCGAGATCCCCGGCGCCTGTGACTCCACCCTCCTGATCGCCGATCGGGTCCAGTCCTACGCCGACGTGTGGGAACTGCGCGACCGGATGCCGATCTCCCCCGTCCCCGAGGGCCACGACCAGGCGTCGTGGCTGCGCCACGAGGTAGACGCCGGGCTCGCGCGGCGGTTCGCCGCCGGCGTGCCACAGCAGTACGTGGACCGGGCGGCCTATGAGATCGACGTGATCTGCGCGAAGGGCTACCCCTCCTACTTCCTGATCGTGGCCGACCTGGTGAGCTATGCGCGGTCGGTCGACATCCGGGTCGGGCCGGGTCGTGGTTCGGCGGCCGGCTCGCTGGTCGCCTATGCGCTGCGCATCACCGATATCGACCCGATCGAGCACGGTCTGCTGTTCGAGCGCTTCCTGAACCCCGAGCGCGCGTCGATGCCCGATATCGACATCGACTTCGACGACCGCCGCCGCGGCGAGATGGTGCGCTACGCCGCCGACAAGTGGGGGAGCGATCGGGTCGCCCAGGTCATCACGTTCGGCACCATCAAAACCAAAGCGGCGCTGAAGGATTCGGCCCGCATCCACTACGGCCAGCCGGGTTTCGCGATCGCGGACCGGATCACCAAGGCGCTGCCGCCGCCGATCATGGCCAAAGACATTCCGCTGTCCGGGATCACGGACGCGAACCACGATCGGTACAAGGAGGCCGCCGAGGTTCGCGGGCTCATCGACACCGACCCCGACGTCCGCACCATCTATGAGACTGCCCGCGGACTGGAAGGCCTGATCCGCAACGCGGGTGTGCACGCCTGCGCCGTGATCATGAGCAGTGAGCCGCTGACCGAGGCCATCCCGCTGTGGAAGAGGCCGCAGGACGGCGCCATCATCACCGGTTGGGACTATCCGTCGTGCGAGGCCATCGGCCTGCTGAAGATGGACTTCCTCGGCCTTCGCAACCTGACGATCATTGGCGACGCCCTGGAGAACATCAAGGCTAACCGGGGAACCGAGCTCGACCTCGAGTCCGTCCCGCTCGACGATCCGGCCACTTACCAACTGCTCGGCCGCGGCGACACGCTCGGCGTGTTCCAGCTCGACGGCGGCCCGATGCGTGACCTGCTGCGGCGCATGCAGCCCACCGGCTTCCAGGACGTGGTCGCGGTCATTGCGCTGTACCGGCCCGGCCCGATGGGTATGAACGCCCACAACGACTACGCCGACCGCAAGAACGGTAAGCAGGCCATCAAGCCGATCCATCCCGAGCTCGAAGAGCTGCGCGACATCCTCGCCGAGACGTACGGGCTGATCGTCTACCAAGAGCAGATCATGCGCATCGCGCAGAAGGTGGCCAGCTACTCGCTCGCCCGAGCAGATATTCTGCGAAAAGCCATGGGCAAGAAGAAGCGTGAAGTGCTGGAGAAGGAGTTCGAGGGCTTCTCGGAAGGGATGAAGTCGAATGGCTTCTCGGCGGGTGCCATCAAGGCGCTGTGGGACACCGTGCTGCCGTTCGCCGACTACGCGTTCAACAAGTCGCACGCCGCGGGCTATGGGTTGGTGTCGTACTGGACGGCGTACCTGAAGGCCAACTACCCGGCGGAGTACATGGCCGGGCTGCTCACGTCGGTGGGCGACGACAAGGACAAGGCCGCGGTGTACCTCGCGGACTGCCGCAAGCTGGGCATCACCGTACTGCCGCCGGACGTCAACGAATCCGGCCTCAACTTCGCGTCGGTCGGTGAGGACATCCGCTACGGGCTCGGCGCGGTGCGCAACGTTGGGTCGAATGTCGTTGCGTCGCTTATCGGTACGCGCACCGACAAGGGTAAGTTCATCGACTTCTCCGACTACCTCAACAAGATCGAGATCGGTGCGTGCAACAAGAAGGTCACCGAGTCACTGATCAAAGCCGGCGCGTTCGATTCGCTGGGCCATCCGCGCAAGGGCCTGTTCCTGGTGCACACCGACGCCGTCGACTCGGTGCTAGGCACCAAGAAGGCCGAGGCGATGGGCCAATTCGACCTCTTCGGCGGCGCCGACACGGCGACGGACGCGGTGTTCACCATCAAGGTGCCGGAAGAGGAGTGGGAGGACAAGCACAAGCTGGCGCTCGAGCGCGAGATGCTGGGGCTGTACGTGTCGGGGCATCCGCTGAACGGCGTCGCGCATCTGCTGGCCACCCAGGTCGACACGCAGATTCCGGCCATCCTCGACGGAGACGTCGCCAACGACGCCCAAGTGGTGGTCGGCGGCATCCTCGCGTCCGTGAATCGCCGGGTGAACAAGAACGGTTTGCCTTGGGCGTCAGCGCAATTGGAAGATCTCACCGGTGGCATCGAGGTGCTGTTCTTCCCACAGACCTACTCTGTGTACGGCGGAGAGATCACCGACGATGCGGTCGTGCTGGTCAAGGCGAAGGTGGCTGCGCGTGACGACCGGATCGCGCTGATCGCGCACGAGCTTGTGGTGCCGGACTTCTCCAGTGCGCAGGTCGACCGGCCGCTGGCGGTGAGCCTGCCGACGCGTCAGTGCACCATCGACAAGGTCTCCGCGTTGAAGCAAGTGCTGGCACGCCATCCCGGCACGTCGCAGGTGCATCTGCGGCTGATCAGCGGTGAGCGGATCACCACGCTGGAACTGGACGCCTCGCTGCGGGTGACGCCGTCGTCGGCGTTGATGGGCGACCTCAAGGCACTACTGGGCCCGGGCTGCCTGGGCGGTTAGAGCGCGTAGCGCGGGGGAAATCTATGGCCGTCAAAGCGGTGCCCGACGTCGACCTTCTCGACCCGTCCTTGTACCGCAAGGGAATTCCGCACGAGCTGTACGCGGAACTGCGCGAGGTGGGACCGGTCCTCTGGCACCCGCGCACACACGTGCCTGCGTACGGGAGCGACATCGAGTTCTGGGCGGTGCTCGGCCATCCCGAGGTCGAACGGGCGAATCGCGACTGGGAGACGTTCTCCACGCACGATGGCACCACCATCGTCCCGTTCCCGCGGCAGCGCCGGGGCGTCATGTTCGTCACGAAAGATCCGCCGGAGTACACCACGATCCGGCGGCTCATCAGCGCCGGCTTCACGCCGCGCATGATCGGGCGTCTCGAGGAACGGATCCGGAGACATACAGAGCGGATCCTCGACGATGCCGCCGCAACCGGTGAACTCGACTTCGTGCCGGAGATCGCGTATCTGCTTCCGATGCATGTCATCGCCGACATCGTCGGCATTCCCGACGCCGAGCGGCCCGAGGTATTCCGCCTCACCGACCTGATCATGCGGGCCACCGATCCGTTGCAGGACATCTCGAAGGAGCAGCAACAGAATGCGGAGGTCGCGCTGTTCACTTTCGCGCACGAGCTGAGCGCCGCGAAGCGGGCGAACCCGACCGATGACGTGTGGTCGATCCTCGCGAACAGTGAACTCGACGGGTTCGAGCTGGACCTGTTCTTCATGGTGTTGACCTTCGGAGGCAGCGAGACCACTCGGAATGCCCTCGCTCAGGGGCTGATGGCGCTGCTCGGCACGCCGGACCAGCTGGACTTGCTCCGAGGGGATCCGTCCTTGCTTCCAACCGCCGCCGAGGAGATCCTTCGCTGGTCCAGTCCGGTGACCTGTTTCGGCCGCGCCGTAACCCGCGACATCGAGCTCGGCGGCCAACAGCTGCACGCCGGTGACCGGGTCGGCCTGTTCTACCCCTCCGCGAACCGGGACGAGAACGTGTTCGTCGATCCCTTCCGCTTCGACATCCGGCGATCACCGAATCCGCACTTGGCGTTCGGCGGCGGCGGTCCGCATTTCTGCCTCGGCGCGAACCTCGCCCGCGCCGAGATTCAGGTGATGATCGGTGCGCTGCTGCGCCGCTTCGCCGCCATCGAGATCACGAGCGAACCGGTCTGGATGAGCGCGGGCCCGTCCGCGGCCGTCGGTGTCGCTGTCCAGTCCCTACCCGTCCGATTGGCTTAACGGTCGAATCCAGAAGGCCTAGAAGGCATAGCGCAGGATCCGGGCCTTGCGTGCGCCCGTCTTGCACTTGCCGGAGAGCTTGGTCGCCACCCGGATCCAGCCGGGGAAGAGGTCGACCTCCGGTTCGTATGCAAGGCTGGCCTCCTCGACCAACCTCATCCGCGGATTCCACGTCTCCGGATGGTGGGCATCCTTAAAACCCGCATAGCCCCACTGGCTTCCGACGTCCTTGAACATCTTCTGCGGGTACAGCTTGATCGCGAGCTTGCTGACCCAGCCGATTCGGCCGTAGTCGTTGAACGCGAATTCGCCAGTGCTGAAATGATCGGTGATCCGGCGGAAGATGCCGACGATCACCGGTTCGGGCAGGAAAGCGAACAGTCCGTCGGCGATAAGCATCGTGGGACGGTCGCCCGGAATCGTTTCGGGCCAATGCTTCTCGGCCAGCGACACCGGCACCGAATGGGAGTGCGGGTTGGTAGGCAACGCCTCGTCGCGAAGGGCCAAGATGCCCGGCAGGTCCACGCTGTACCAGTCGACCGATGGTGGCGGATCGACCCGGTAGAAGCCGCTGTCGAGCCCTGCCCCGAGGTCGACGACGACGGCGTCGTGGTGCTTGTGGACGAAATCGCGGACCCGGTCGTCCAGCATCTTCGCGCGCAACGCGGTTTGGCAGACCACGCTGGCCTGCACACCGAGCCCAGCGAAGTCGTAGTCGATCCTGCCGACCACCTCGTCGGCCAGCCTGTCGCCGAGGATCGGCCGTCGCCAGCGGCTCTCGAGTGCCCTGGCGTACACGGTGAGAAATGCGGTCTGTTCGACGGGCGTCAGTTGAGTGGTTGCAATCCCCATAACCGCGAACCTACTCCTGTTTTCGGGCTGAACGATTAGCCCAAAACGTTCACCGCCCTTGCGATTACGAGTCCGGCGGTGCTCAGCGCGACCATCGCCTGGACGGTCATCATCGCCTTCGCCCAGCGCGACAGCGGCATGGTGTCGGTCGGCGAGAAGGCCATCACGTTGGTGATGCTCACGTAGAGATAGTCGACGAACGTCGGCCGCCAACCTGGCCTCGCGAGTTTCGCGGTGTCGGGATCCATTTGCGGGAACAGGAAGTCGGGATAGGGCCGGGTTCCTGTGCGCCGTGCGAACGGGCCGCCGCGGTCCAGCTCCCAGTACCAGATGCCGAAAACGATGATGTTGGTGACGAATATCGCCGCGCCGCTGCCGAGTAACAGCGCCGGGTCGTTGCTCACCTCGCCGGAGATGATGCGGGCGTCCAACACGATGGCGGATAGCGTGTTGTCCACGGTGATCGCGCCCAGCAACACCCAGGTCGCGTACTTGCCGAGAAGCGTCGAACGGGTGAGGCGCAGGGGGTTCAGCGCAACGAGCACCACCAGCAGCAGGACCTCCAGCATGACGAGTGGCCACCGCGGCACCAGCGTGTAGTTCCTCGAGATCAGCAGCTGCAGCGCGATCGCGACGATGAGTGCGACCAGCACGGGCAGCCGGCTTTCCGGATCGCCGGGGCGCAGCCATGACGGCATGTGGCGTTCGGCGCCGGACGCCAGGCGCTCGGCGCGCTTGACGAACTCATCGACCGCCGCCGAGGGTTCGGGTGTGGTGTCCATCCGCTCAGTCTGTGCGCGACGATGGACAGATGGAGTCGCGACACGTCAGCGTCTGGATACAAGCCGATCCCGAAGCGGTCTACGAATTCGCCGCTGACCCGCAGACATGGTCGAAGTGGGCGGCAGGCCTTGCCGAGGGCGGCCTACGACAGACCGCGGATGGCTGGGTCGCCGATTCGCCGATGGGCACGGTGACGGTCGA
>Ga0134121_10004994_pt1 | contig 10816 bp, 7 predicted proteins | sample KB301_FD_96463 | JGI IMG/M metagenome (GOLD analysis project Ga0134121, IMG submission 96463) | Terrestrial soil microbial communities without Nitrogen fertilizer from Kellogg Biological Station, Michigan, USA - KB3-0-1 | ecosystem: Environmental > Terrestrial > Soil > Unclassified ...
AGGCGGGCTCGCGATTGGGGATCCAGGTCGGCAGGGGGCTTCGATTGAGCATACGCGATGAAGGACGCCAAGGCTGCGATCAGAATCGCGGCGCACCAGCGCGAGAATGGGGAAAGGGTCATTCGTGTTTTCTCCTCCGTTCATTCTACTTCCTGGGCCGGGCTAACGCGGGCCTGTGAATCCGAGTTCCGAGTGGCGTCACCCGGCCGGAAATAAAGAAGTGAGGACGCTAAAGCTGAACTTGATAAACGAGGGCGCCAAGATAGATGTTGTTTTCCTGAAGGAATGTCATTAGGGGGAAATGCCACGGACGGCTGTTTGGGCTGGGAATGCTGCGACACTTGCCAGGAACGTCGCCAGAGTGATCAAGGCCGCGGGACGAATGAGGACGCCCTCGATGCAAGCGGGAGTGACCCATCTGGGTAGGACATTCCAGAACTGCTAGCCTGAATCCAATGGATAGAATTCTTGCCAATTCCAGGGAGAGCGAAAAACAATGCGCCGGTACCATCACATCGGAATTCCCACTGCTGAAGTGAAGCCTGGCGAGACCCACTTGAAACACCTGAAAGTCTTTGTCGTCAGCCACGAGAAAAGTGAATTTGGCGTGGAGTGGATGCGTTTCGAGGCGGACGCGGCGGTCCCTGATCTCGTCCGGCAAGTTCCGCACGTCGCGTTCGAAGTGGCTGATCTCGCCTATGAGCTTGCTGGCCGCGAAATCCTGATTCCTCCCAACAGCCCATCTGACGGCGTCCGTGTCGCGTTCATAGTTGAAAACGGCGCGCCCATCGAACTGCTCGAATTCACCGACCCCAACCATCCTGGCCGGCGCCAGCAATAAGGGCCCGGAGCATCAACGCACTATTCGGGCACTACCGCCCCAATGGCCGGCTATACTTCCACTACTTCAAGTGAGCCGTGCACCTCATCCTATGGTGCGGGTGCGGCGACGGTGATGGCGGTTTGATAGCTCAAGGTTTCGATCCAGCTTCCGCCCCGCTTTACCCACACGCGGGTTACTCGCAGCGGATTTCCGCGGTCAGGCTTGTGCTCGGACACCATCAGAACCGCGTCACCGAAAACGAGCATCCGCGCGGACAGCAGCGGAGTCGGCGCGACGCCGCCATCCTTGGAACGATCGAAATCCTCCATGCGGCTGCGCTTGCTCTGTAGTTTGTCGCTGTTGGAGCTGGCGGCCACGAACTCATCCCCCACCATTGGACCAAAGGCCGCGGAATTTCGGGCATGGGCCGCCGTTTCAAGTCTCGAATACGCCGTCGCGACCTGCCTCTCGGTATCGTTCTTCGGAGTGAAAGGGATGGTCTTGCATGGGTTCTCGCAATCCTTCCCCGCCCCGGGCGTGAAGGAGGGAGGCGTCTCCCGCGACATCAATTCCTGATCGACGATGGCCTTCCAGCCTGAGGGCCGTTTCACCCACACGCGCAAGACGTGAGCTCTCCCCGAGTTCACCTGGACGTTACCGAGATCGCCGTACGTGTACGCCTTCGATTCCGCATCTATCGCATTGGTAATGGCCGCTTTGGGCAGTTCCCGCAACACCTGAGCTCTCGTCTGTAGCTTGCCCTCCGTATTGGTCCATGTGAAATCTGCGTCCAGGAGTTTTTCAAGGGCGGATTTATCGGACTTCACAATCGCCTGTGCAAACGCCCGGTCCGCTCGCATCATGTCTGTGTCTGGGTTCGTGTTTTGGCCGAATAACACGGGTTCTACGCCGGCGAGAAGAAAGATCGCGATACTGGTTTGACCCATGCGGGAATTATAATGTACGGCATGGCGCATGTCCTTCGAGTCGCAACTTCCGTTTTTTTGAGCGCTGCTTTCGCTCCCATGTGGGCGCAGTCTGCGTTTACCGGTAATCCGCCCAAACCGAAACCGGCTTTCCCTAGGCAGACGGATGCACCCAAGCCGGCGAAGCCTTCGCCCGCGCTCAACGTGGAAACCATCACCACCCGCCTCAGCTCGCCGTTTGCGCTGGCGTTTCTTCCGGACGGGAAATTCCTGGTGACCGAGAGCGGGGGCACCATGCGAATTGTGCGCCGGGACGGCGTGGTCTCCGCGCCTTTGGCTGGAGTCCCGGATGTGAAATCGGTCGCGGCGCAGGGCCTGCACGACGTCGTTCTGGATCCCGATTTTGCGCGCAACCGCACGATCTACTTCAACTACTTCGCGCCGCCTCCCGGCGAAGCTCCCGCCATGTGGCCCGTGGAATTCTTCTACGACTATGTCTGGAGCAAATCATTGGCCGAGCGGCAAACTATGCAGATCGGCATGGAGCAAGCCGCTAGCGCCAGGTTGAGCGCCGATGGCCGCCGCCTGGAAGACGTCAAGGTTCTGGCCGAAGGCGCCGAGCGGCGAATCGTGATTGCGCCCGACGGGAAGCTGCTCATCGCCGGAGCCGACCGCTTTCGCTTCTACGAGGAGGATTACGACGGCGAAGAGCACGATTTCACCGCTAATCCGGATCTGCGCCGCAATTTCTCGGGCCGCGTGCTGCGCATCAATCGCGACGGCTCGATTCCCCCCGACAATCCTTGGTTGAGCCGCGCCACGGTTCCGCCCACGACTTTCGCGCACGGTCTTCGCGATCCTGAGGGAGCCGCCATCAATCCGGCCACCGGCGAGCTATGGGTCACCGATCACGGCCCGCAAGGCGGCGATGAGATCAACATCATCCGCTCGGGCAAGGACTACGGGTGGCCCGATGTCTCCTATGGCACGCAGTACGACGCGCGTCGCACCGACGGGCGGAAGAACGTACCAGTGGGCAATGGGAAATCCTCCATGCCCGGCGTGGAAGAGCCGGTCTACTGGTGGATCCCCGATATCGCGCCCTCGGGCATGATGTTCTACACGGGCGACTTATTTCCGGATTGGCGCGGCAATCTGTTTGTCGGCGGACTGGAAGCGCGATGCCTGGTCAGGCTGGTGCTCGATAAAAATGAAGTTGTGGCCGAAGAACGTCTGCTATTGGACCAGAAGCAGAGTATCCGCGACATCCGCCAGGGTCCCGATGGCGCGGTGTACCTTCTTACCCGGAGCGGAAGCATTCTGCGCATCACGCCCAAGCGCTGACACCCTGGCCTACTGTTTCTGCAAGTGAGCCCGGTCCTTCTCATTTTCGTTGCAGAACATCTCGAAGATGTCCGAGTCGGCTAGCAGGTCGTGGGGAACCTTGATGCTAAAAGGGCTTGTGTAGGTCTTGGGGTCGTCGAAGGTCATTTCGACATCCATGTGTCCGAAGTCGCGGCGGCGGAAACGTTCAGTGACGCGCAACGCTTCGCTGTGGTAGTGGCCCATCAAGTCGAGTCGCGTCCTGCCGTTGAAGCCCGCTGTTTCCACTACAAAGACGCCCCGCTCCCAGCGCCCGACCGAATAGCCCAGGAACGCCGGGAAGTCGAATTCCTTAGGCAGCGCCCGTCCGTCAGTGTAGATCTGGCGATGCAGATTGTCGATTTCGTAAAGGATGACTGTCATACGGGGTGACTGAACGATCTTAATCGCCTCGGCGAGGAGACCAGCCAGGGGGACGCCGAATTGTCCCACGGCGCAAACCTCCGCGGCGTTGCTTTCGGCCGCGCGGCGGCGCATTATTTCCACGGCTTCCGGCCGCATCGGCGATTCGCCGGGCTTGAAGTCCGCAAGGATATTGCGGGCGTACTTGTGTATGACGCCGACCTCCATTCCCGGCACTTGTACAGTGAGGGCAGAGTCGATCGTGGCGCCGAAGAGCCTCTTCAGTTCCGCGAGCGAGGTGATTTCATGTAGCCACACACCCGAAAGGTCTGGTTTGCCATCGACCGTGCGCGGCGACGGAGCGCTCAAGTTCGGCTTGCCGTCGCGCGTACGGGGTGTTCCTGGCGTGGGAAAGCTCAACCATTGCGCGTGCGCGCCCGCCGAGAAAATCACGAACAGGAGAAGCAGCCGCCGATGTTTCATCTGGCTATCTTAGCCGGTGGTGAGGAAAAGCGATTGTGGATGGTGCGATCGACCTGCCCTACGCTTGATCGCCCGGATGTATAATCGGTGGCGACCTGTAAGCCAGACCAACGTTCTGGGCTATTCAGTTAGGGGCACCGACATTTACCGGGAGGCGATATGAAGCCAATTTTGACTTTCTTGCTGGCTGTACTCTTCTGCGCAGGGCTTTCAGCGCAAACTTCGGTCGTAGCGCGAATCTCCGGAACCATTCAGGATCCCACGGGGCTTTCAGTCCCGGAGGCTCAAATTACCGTGACTCAGGTCAACACCGGATTAGTCCGGACTACCCAGAGCGGACCGGACGGCGCGTACGTGCTGCCGAGTCTGCCTATCGGTCCCTACCGCCTGGAAGTAAGGAAGGAAGGTTTCAGTGTCTACGTTCAGTCCGGAATTGTCCTGCAAGTAAACACGAACCCGACCATCGATATCAGCCTGAAGATCGGCTCGGTGAGTGAGCAAGTGCAAGTGGAAGCCGCAGCTTCGATGGTGGAGACCCACAGCACCGGCGTGGGCGAGGTAGTCGACATGCAACGCGTCCTGGAGCTGCCCCTCAACGGACGTCAGGCAACCCAGCTCGTTCTCACGGCCGGGGCGGCCGTCACGGTTCCCCTGAGCAATGTCGGGCAATTGTATTCGGGCAAGAATAACCCCGACGAATCGCCTATCAGCGTGGCGGGTGGCGGGGCCAATAGCGCGCTGACGTACGTGTTGGATGGCGGGACGCATAATGATCCGATCAACAATTTGGGTCTGCCTCTCCCCTTCCCGGACGCTCTCCAGGAATTCAAGGTCGAGACCAGCGCGCTTCCCGCGCAGTATGGGCAGCACGGTTCCGGCGCGGTGAACGCGGTCACCCGATCGGGCACCAATGAGTTTCACGGCGACGCATTCGAGTTCATCAGGAACGCCTACTTTAATGCCCGCGATGTTTTCTCTCCGGTGCGGGATTCGCTCAAGCGCAACCAATTCGGAGGAACCCTTGGCGGGCCCATCAAGAGGAACAAACTCTTCTTCTTTGGCGGGGCCCAGTTCACCATCCAGCGCTCGGCTCCGATCACCGGTACCAACTATATCCCCACACCGGCCATGCAGACGGGAGACTTTACGGCGATTACTTCGCCGGCCTGCAACGGCGGCAAGCAGATCAACTTGAAAGCGCCGTTCGTGGGTAACAAGATTCCAGCGTCACAGTTGAGCGCGCCGGCGCTCAAAATGCTCACCTACGGTTTCGGAACGGCTGAAGACTCCTGCGGGACCGTGCATTTCGGTTCCTTGAACAGCTTTAACTCGCAGTATGGCGTGGGGAAGATGGACTATCAGGTTAGCGCGAAACACTCGATCTTCGGACGCTACTTCGGAGCGCATAGTTTCGCGCCGCCCTCCTTCACGGGATCGCCTTTGTCCATCACCCAGCCGTCTCCGGACGATCTAGTCACCTCGGTGGTTCTGGGGGACACCTACATCTTTAATGCCCAGGCCATCAATTCGTTCCGCGCCAGCTTCAATCGATCCGCCATCGAAAAGACCCAGGTGCCTTTCTTCGGCGCCGCCGACCTGGGCATCAAGGGTATCTATGAGACCATCCCCAGCTACCTGCTGGTGACGGTGACCGGAGCCCTTTACAGCGCCGCGGGAGCGACGTATCCAGGTTATCTGTACACTACCAGCCACCAGTTGGCCGACGATGTGACGGTGGTGAAAGGAAAGCACGAGATCCAGTTCGGTGCGAATTACATTCGTCCGGTCCACAATATTTGGATTTATTTGAACGCGGCTGGCGCGTTCACATTCAACGGCCAGACCACCGGTTTGTCGATGGGTGACTTCCTCATCGGAGCGCCATCCAACTTCTCGCAAAACACGGTCAGTCTGGACCGCGAGCGGCAACGGTATTTTGGGTCGTACATCCAGGACAACTGGAGAATGACGCCGCGGCTCACAGTGAGTTATGGCGTGCGCTGGGAGCCCTACTTTGGGTCGGTGATCCCGCAGGGATGGGTCAGCCATTTCGATATGGGGCAGTTTCTCCAGAATGTGCATTCTGGCGTGTATCCCAATGCTCCGGCCGGTACGCTCTTCCCGGGCGATAAGGGATATGAGACAGGCAATCGTCCGATGAACCCCAAGTTGAACGATTGGGCGCCGCGCTTCGGCCTGGTTTGGGATCCCAAGGGAAACGGGCGCATGACGGTGCGGGCATCCTGGGGCATGTTCTACGACATGCCCTCGACTCTGTTCTACTATGGCTACTCGAACGAACCGCCGTGGGGACAGGCGATTTCGATCAGTAATCCTGTGGGTGGTTTCTCAAATCCTTGGCAGGGTTATCCCGGCGGAAATCCGTTTCCGTACACATTCAGTAAGAATTCTGTATTTCCGACTCTTGCCCCTTATGTATCCGTTCCCTTGAACTACCATCCGCCCTACCTGAACCAGTGGAACCTCAGCATTGAGAAGCAATTCGGGACCAACTGGCTGGCCAAGGCAAGCTACATGGGAACCAACACGATCCACTTCTGGAGCCCCCAGGCGCTGAATCCCTCGGTCTACCTGCCGGGCGCCAGCTGCGTCATCAACGGACAAACCTTTACCCCCTGCTCCTCCACCGCAAACCCGACCCAACGCCGTCTCCTGACGCTGCTCAACCCGCAACAGGGACCCTACTACAATTCCATCGTGAACTTGGACGACGGCGGTACCACCAGCTACAACGGGTTGTTGCTGTCCCTCCAGCACCGCTTGTCGAATCACTTTACGGTGCTGGCAAATTACACCTGGTCGCACTGCATCTCGGATCTGGGGACAACACTGCTCGCGGGCTCCTACACGGACCCGAATGACCGCAGGTTCGATCGCGGGAATTGCCCCGGGACCGACATACGGCACAATTTCAATCTCTCCGCCGTGCTCCAGGCGCCGAAGTTCTCCCAAGGGCTTCTACAGACGGTGGCCGGGAATTGGCAGCTCGCGGTGATCGGCGCCGCCCGGTCGGGCAGCAATTTCTCCGCGACTACCGGAATCGATAATGACCTGAACGGTGTGGGTGGCGACCGGTCCAACCAAATACTGTCCAATGTGTATTGCGCCAACAAGAACATCAATTGCTGGTTGAACCCGGCGGCCTTCGGCCCGAACACGATCGCCAATGGTGTCCGAAGCAACATGGGCCCCAATACATTGCGAGGCCCCGGCTATTTCGATCTGGACCTGGCCCTGACAAAATCCATCCCGCTCGGAGAACGACAGCGGGTGGACCTGCGGGCAGAGGCGTTTAATATTCAGAACCGGGCGAATTATATGGGAACGAGCCCGAATAACCCCAGCGCCGTGTCGATCGGCTCCCAGAACGGCACCGCCTTCGGCAAACTCCTCTACGACGTCAGCCCCAGAATCATGCAGTTCGCGATCAAGTACGTTTTTTGAGACCCGAGGTTCAGTCCAGAGCGCACAGAACGCGCCGGCGTCCTTAACGAGGATCAAGAACGCGGCGCGTTCCGTGTTGCGCAGGTTAGCTGAGGGCTTTTCCGTACAGCGCCAGCAAACGGCTCCACGCCTTTTCAGCCAGCGGCTCGCTGTAGACCCCCGAATCGGGTGGGCACCAGCCATGAGCGGAGCCAGTGTACACTTCGATCTCCGCGGGCAGGTTCGCCTTGGCGAAGGTATCCTTCAGAACGGTCTTCTCATTGGGAGCCCGCATATCGTCATTTGCCGCGATCGCGATAAGGAACTGCGCCTTGGTCTTCGCGGCCTGCAGGTGCGGACTGTTCGGCATGTCTGTCACCAGTCCACCGCCATGGAAGGAGCCGACTGCGCCGACGCGATCGGGAACCGCCGCCGCGGTGCGAAACGCCATCGGGCCGCCCATGCAGTAACCTTGCGTGCCCATCTTCCGATTCTTGGCCACCGAGGATTGCTGGTCCAGCCACCCGATGAATGCCTTCGCGTCCGTCATGTGGGTCGTCTCGTTCAAAGCCTGCGCAAGCGGCAGTAGTTCCTGGATCGGGGTTGCGGCGCCCTTGGACGCGGTCGGAGCCGGCTGCTTACGATAGAACGGATTCACCACCAGCACGGAATAGCCCGATTCGGCGAGCCGCTTGCCCATCTGGCGAAACGCCGGCCGCAGCCCGAAGATGTCTGGCCACACCAGAACACCGGGAGCTGTGCCTGTCGCGGGACGCACGAAGTAACAGTCCGCGGTGCCGTCCGGCGTCTTCACCTTCACGTCCGATTCGGTCACCGTGACCGCGTTCGCGACTTTGGGCAGCAGCATGGCCACGCCTGCTCCCAACATGATGCCGAATTGCTTTCTTGTCACTAAACCGAGAGCCTCGTACTTGAGCCGGTCGTCTTCAAAATGATCCTGATCGCACATATTCGCTCCTTTTAAACGCCTCTTGCGCGGCAGACCGCACGCGTACTGGATAGTTTATCTCTCCTCGGTCTCCTGTGGGAGCCCCACTCCTGGAACTGTTTACGTCCCTCACTGCCGGTGGCCGCTGTGGCCCGCAAGGCGTATACTCAACCCATGTAGGGAGGGAAGATGAACGATCGATACCTCGGTTTCACAGTTGGTTTCACCGCACTTCTTTCACTAGCGCAGGCAATCGCGCAGGGACAAACCGCGCCACGGCCGGAGTCGGCTCCCGCCCAGTCCGCCAAGCAGACCTGGACAGTGCCCAGAACCGCCGACGGGCACCCGGATCTTCAGGGAGTCTGGGCCAACAACATCGCCACTCCGCTCGAGCGGCCGAAGGAATTGGAGGGGCGTGCGGTGCTGACGGATCAGGAAGTGGCGGCGCTTAAAAAGAAGGCGCATGAGCTCTTTGGAGGCGGCAATTCAGACGCGGCATTCGGCGATACCGTCTACAGAACCGTCTGGGCGAACGTCAAGGGAACAACCTCGGGTTTCAAAAGCGTCGACGGAGAGACCGGCGATTACAGCTCGGTATGGACGGTCGAAAGGGAATGGGAGAATCGAACTTCGCTCATCACCGACCCGCCCGATGGGCGGATGCCCGCGATGACCCCGGAGGCGCAAAAGAGGCGAGCCGCCGCCGCCGCTGCGAGGAACCGCCGGACCGAAGGCCCCGAGGATCGAGCCTTGCAAGAACGTTGTATCACCTACGGTTCGCCGCAGTTGACTGCGGGTTACCAGAGTTATTCTCGGATTGTTCAGGCGTCCAAGGCGGTGGCCTTCGAAACCGAGATGATTCATGACACCCGCATCATTCCACTGGATGGACGTCCGCATCTGCCGTCTGCGGTCCAGTTCTGGCTTGGGGATTCGCGCGGCCATTGGGAAGGCGAGACGCTCGTCGTCGATACCACCAACTACAAACCTCAAAGCTTCATGTCCGCGTCCAGCGAAAAGCTCCACGTCATGGAGCGTTTCACCCGCACTGGCCCGGAGAGTCTGAAATACGAAATCACGATCAATGATCCGGAGACCTGGACGAAACCATGGAGCCTGATGATCCCCTTGCAGCGCACTTCGGATCAGATCTACGAATACGCCTGCCAGGAGGGCAATATCGGCTTGATGGGCATTCTCGCCGGAGCCCGTGCCGAGGAGCGAGCCGCGGCCGGTTCTGAAGGCCGAAAGGGATCGAAATAGCTTAAACCAGCACGCCCGGGGCGCCTGCTCCACGCGATGCAGCGCCCACACGCTGCTTTTCGCGATACATGCGCTGATCCGCTGCGGCCAGCAGCGCCTCGGCGTCTTCTCCATCCGCTGGAAAGTATGCCACTCCCACGCTGATTCCGAGGTGGCCGGCGCCCACCGTGTCCCATCCGGCTTGCGCCACGGCGCGGCTCAACTGCTCCACCTTGCCATTGACGGATTCGGCTTCCTGCCCGGGGAGTACCGCCACGAACTCGTCTCCCCCCAGGCGCGCCACAGTGTCGTATTCGCGGCAATGCGATCGCAAGGCGCGCGCCACCGCCCGCAGCACGCGATTGCCTTCCAGGTGGCCGAACCGGTCATTGATCTGTTTGAAGCCGTCCAGGTCGCATACCAGCACCGCTATGGTTTGCATCGTGCGCTTCGCGCGCGAGAGTTCGAAATCCAGGTGCATGAACAGCGAACGCGCATTGGGCAGTTCGGTGAGCATATCGGTTACAGCGGAGCGCTCCACCTGCCGGTATTTCAGAGCGTTTTCGACCGAGACGGCGACCTTGGTGGCCACCGCCGAGAGGACCCGCAAATGGTCTTCGGTAAACGCGTTCTTCTCCTGTGCATACAGGCACAAAACGCCCGCCACGCCACTGAAGCTTTCCAGCGGTATGGCTAGCGCCGATCGCAAGGATGTGGCCCCACCCACGCTGGGGCGGTCCGGGTGATCCATGGGATCTTCGTTCAACAGCGGCATTGCTGTGGCCGCGCTCCTTCCGCAAATCCCTTCCCCCCACGGAACCACCGCCGAGCCCACCTGGATGCAATCCAGACCCGTGGCGTATTCCGCCTCCAGGCGATCTTCGCGGCGGATGTAGACCGCCAGCGTGTCGTGCGGGCACAGTTGTTTCAAGTGCAGCGAGAGCACCGCAAATGTCTCGTCCAGACTGAGGGAATTGCCCAAATCCTGGGCCAGCGCGAACAACTGCTGCACTTCCTGGCGCGCGGCCGCGATGGGAGAAATCCCCACGCCGGTTGGCGGGGAATCGACTGGAGCGGGAGTGGGAGTGTCTTCGGCGCGGCGTTCCAGTTCCCGGTAATAGCTCGCCAGGATCTCGACCACCCGTGGATCGAAGCTCTTTCCCGACTCTGCTTTCAGGTGCTCAATCCCTTCCTCCAGGCTGAAAGCCCGGCGATAGCTGCGGG
>Ga0134121_10004995_pt1 | contig 10816 bp, 7 predicted proteins | sample KB301_FD_96463 | JGI IMG/M metagenome (GOLD analysis project Ga0134121, IMG submission 96463) | Terrestrial soil microbial communities without Nitrogen fertilizer from Kellogg Biological Station, Michigan, USA - KB3-0-1 | ecosystem: Environmental > Terrestrial > Soil > Unclassified ...
GCCGCCGGGAACCCACGGGCGCTTCGCGACGCGGTCGACCTGATCCAGCGTTCGGGAGGCCGCGTGGTATTCGCGACGCCCCTCGGCGAGCCAGCCGAGCCTCAGCCGACCGCCTCCGGAATGAGCAGCGGCCTCGCCGAGAGCCCGGAGTCGGCGGCGAAGTACCGCGCACTGCTGGAAGCGGCGCCCGACGCCATGGTGGTGGTCGATGTGCTCGGAGAGATCGTGCTTCTGAACCTTCAGGCCGAGAAAACGTTCGGTTACCGTCGCGATGAGCTGGTCGGGCAGCCGGTGACCAACATCATTCCGGAGGGATTCGCGGAACGGCTGGTGGCGGACGGCCTTCGCCCGGCGGCGGAGGCGCTGACCCAGCATATGGGGACGGGACTCGAGCTCTCCGGGCGGCGCAAGGACGGCAGCGAGTTCCCGATCGAGATCATGCTGAGCCCGCTGGACAGCGACGAGGGTATCGTGGTCACGGCCGCGATTCGCGACATCAGCGCGCGCAAGGCGACGGAAGCGGCCCTTCTCCAGAAAGTGGAGGAGCTGAAGCGCTCCAACGAAGAGCTGGGCCAATTTGCCTATATCGCCTCTCACGACTTACAGGAGCCGCTGCGGATGGTGGCCAGCTACACGCAGCTTCTCGCCCGGCGATACAAGGGCCGGCTGGACAAGGACGCCGATGAGTTCATTGGCTTCGCGGTCGACGGGGCCAGCCGCATGCAGCAGCTGATCCAGGATCTGCTGGACTACTCGCGCATCGGAACCAAGGGACGGGATCTGATCGAGACCTCCAGCGAAGTCGCGCTGCAGCAGGCGCTGCGAAATCTCCGGGGAGCCATCGAAGAGAGTCACGCGCTCGTGACGCACGATCCCCTGCCGCTCGTCCTCGCCGACCCGATGCAGCTGAGCCAGCTCTTCCAGAACCTGATCGGCAACGCCATCAAGTATCAGAAGACGGGCGCCGTCCCCGAGGTCCACATCTCGGCCGGCCGGAACGGCGACCCGAAATGGACCTTCTCGGTAAGGGACAACGGCCTGGGCATTGACCCTCAGTACTTCGAGCGGATCTTCGGAATGTTCCAGCGGCTGCACAAGCGGGACGAGTTCGCCGGCACGGGTATGGGGCTGGCCATCTGCAAGAAGATCGTCGAGCGCCACGGTGCCACCATCTCGGTCGAGTCGCAGCTCGGGCACGGGTCCACCTTTCGGTTTGCGCTGGCAGAAAGCGAGCCCACGTCATGACGCCCATTGAAGCAAGCGGCCGACCCATCGAGGTTCTCCTCGTCGAGGATAGTCCCGGGGATGTCCGGCTCACCCAGGAAACCTTCCGCGATGCCAATCAGTCCATCCATCTGAGTGTGGCGACCGACGGCGCGGAAGCCATGGCCTTCCTGAGGCGGGAGGAGGCTCACGCCCATGCCCCACGTCCAGATGTCATCCTGCTGGACCTCAACCTCCCGAAGATGGACGGGCGCGAGGTTCTGGTTCAGATCAAGAAGGACGATGAGCTCAAGGCCATCCCCATCGTCATCCTGACCACTTCCGATGCGGAGGCGGATATCGTGACCAGCTACCGGCTCCACGCCAACTGCTACCTCACCAAGCCCGTTCAGCTGAAGGCTTTCGAGGATCTCGTGAAGAGCATCAATGACTTCTGGATGACCAACGTGAAGCTGCCGCAGCCGCGGCACGGCGGATGAGCACCCCCATCGGCACGGTGGAGCTCGCTCACGCGCTGCGTGACTCGGAGGAGCGATTCCGGGCGACCTTCGAGCAGGCGGCAGTGGGCATCGCCCACACGGCCATGGACGGGCGGTGGCTCCGGGTCAACCAGCGGTGCTGTGACGTTCTCGGGTACACCCACGAGGAGCTCCTGACCAGCACGTTCCTCGCCATCACCCATCGCGATGATCTCGCCCCCGACCAGGCGGGCATTCGACAGTTCCTCGCCGGCGAGATCCGGACGCTCGCCCGCGAGAAGCGCTTCGTGCACAAGGACGGGTCGGAGGTCTGGGTCGATTTCACGCTCTCCGTCGCGCGAGACCCCGTGGAGCAGTCCGACTATCTCATCGCGGTCCTCCAGGATATTACGGCGAGGAAAGGTCTCGAACAGGAGCTGCTGCATGCGCAGCGCATGGAAGGCATAGGTCAGCTCGCGGGCGGCATCGCTCACGATTTCAACAATCTCCTCACCGTCATCAGCGGCCGGAGTGAGATGGTCCTCTTCCGGCTGTTACCGGCCGACCCCCTGCGCCGCGATCTGGAGCTCATCTACGAGGCCTCGGCCCACGCGGCCACGCTCACGCGGCAGCTGCTCGCCTTCAGCCGCAAGCAGGTGCTCCAGCCGCGCGTGGTAGACCTGTCCGAGCTGGTCGGTCAATCGATGGGCCTTCTCAAGCGGCTGATCGGAGAGGACATCGAGCTGACGTTTGTGCCCGGGGCTGCGACCGGACGGGTGCGGGTGGATCCCAGCCAGATCGAGCAGGTGATCGTGAACCTGGTGGTGAACGCGCGCGACGCGATGCCCGAGGGAGGCCGGCTCACCGTCGAGACGTCAAACGCGGAGCTGCCGGCCGACCGCGCGACCCTCCGCGTGGACGCCGCGCCCGCGGGCTCTTACGTGATGCTGGCGGTGAGCGACACCGGCATTGGCATGGATCGCGCCGTCCAGGCCCGGATCTTCGAGCCGTTCTTCAGCACGAAGGGGCCGGGGAAGGGCACCGGTCTCGGCCTCGCCACCGTCTACGGCATCGTGAAGCAGAGCGGCGGGAACATCTATGTCTACAGCGAGCCGGGGCATGGCACCGTATTCAAGATCTACCTTCCGCGCACCGATGCGTCCACGGAGTCGGCGGCGAACGCCGCGCCCATGCCGATGCAGGGAGGAACGGAGACCGTGCTTCTCGTGGAGGACGACCATGAGGTGCGCCGCCTCGCCTTCGAAGTGCTCCAGGGGCTCGGCTACCGGGTGCTGGAAGCGGCCGTGCCCGGCGACGCGACGCTTATCGCCGAACGGCATGTGGGACTCATCGATCTCCTTTTGACGGATGTCGTGATGCCGGGAATGAGCGGACGCGCGCTCGCCTCGAGGATCACCGCCGTGCGGCGCGAGACGAAGGTCCTCTTCATGTCCGGGTACACCGACGACGCCATCGTCCGCCATGGAGTCCTGGAACCGGGGACGAGCTTCCTCGAAAAGCCGTTCACGCCTCCGACGCTGGCGAGGAAGGTGCGCGAAGCCCTCGACCGCCCCTGAGGTGGGCCGCTATCTCGGGGCGCGCCCGGACCACACCCACCACGCCGCCACGGCGATGATGAGGCCCGCGATCAAGAACAGCGGGTCAAGATACCAGGGCCAGTCGATCGGATCCGGCGGCCAGTCGATCATGCGGGGTATATCGGAGCGCCGCCTCGAGCCGCGCCCGCGTGTGGCCGATGGGACGGCATATCCGGGAGGCTAACACGCTCCCTCCCCCGGGCGCACGCGCGCCCTTCGGGCACCGCGCTCCCGAGATCGAGCGGCGCCGGTTCATGATACGGTTCCCCGCAGGGAGAGCCACTCATGACGCGTCTGCTGGACGGGATCCGCGTGATCGATGCGGCGAATTTCATCGCCGGTCCCGTCTCGACCACCATGATGGCGGACTTCGGGGCCGACGTCATCAAGGTGGAGCCGCCGACGGGCGACGTCTACCGCGTGCGCGGCGCCGGCTATCCCGCGAGCCCCTACAACTATCCCTGGATCGTCGACAACCGCACCAAGCGCAGCGTCGCCATCGACCTGCGCACCGAGGACGGGCAGAAGCTCCTCCACCGCCTGGTGGGCGAGGTCGACGTCTTCGTGACCAACGCGCCGCTCGACTCGCGCGCGCGGCTGCGCGTTCGCTACGAGGACCTCGCCCCCCTCAACGCGCGTCTGATCTATGCGTCGATCAGCGCCTACGGGGAGACAGGCGAGGAGGCGAGCAAGCCCGGCTTCGACAGCATCGCCCTCTGGGCTCGCACCGGGCTGATGGATCTCGTGCGCGCCTCCCCCGACGTGCCGCCCGCGCGCTCCCTGCCCGGCATGGGCGACCATCCCACCGGCACCGCCCTCTTCGCGGCCATCATGGCGGGCCTCTACCATCGCGAGCGCACGGGGCGCGGCGCCATGGTGGCCACGTCGCTGATGGCCAACGGGCTCTGGATGAACGCCATCCCGGTGCAGGGCATCCTCTGCGGAGTGCGCACGGACGTGCGCCCGCCCCGGGAGGAATCGATCAGCGCGCTGGCCAACATGTACCGTTGCCGCGACGGCCGCTGGTTCATGCTCACGATCACCGGCGACGAGCGCCACTGGGAGCCCTTCGCCCGCGGAATCGGCCGCGAGGACCTTCTCGCCGATCCCCGCTTCGCGGGGACCGCAGACCGGCGCGCGAACGCCCGGCTCCTCACGGCATTGCTCGACGAGCAATTCGCCACCAAGGACTGGGCGGCGTGGTCGTCGATCCTCGAGAAGACCGGCGTCGCCTTCGGCGTGGTGGGCACGCTCGACGACATCCCCCACGACGCCCAGATGCGGGCGAGCGGCGCGCTGGTACCGATCGAGGACGCCCGCGCCGGCGCTTCCCTCACCGTGTCGAGCCCCCTCCAGATCGCCGGCCAGGAGAAGGTGCCGCCCACGCTCGCCCCGGAGATCGGCCAGCACACGGTGGAGGTGCTGCGGGCCGCCGGGGTCGCCCCCGCGGAGATCGAGCGTCTCCTCCGCGCCGGGGTGATCGTCCAGGCCTGACCCGGGGCACGAGGCGCCGGGTTACCCGGCCCTCACTCGATGATCTCGTCGGCGCGGGCCCTGAATGCCGCCGGCACGCTGAGCCCGAGGCCGCGCGCGGTCTTCAGGTTGATGACCAGCTCGAAGCGGCTCGCCTGCACGACCGGGAGCTCGCCGGCCGGCGTCCCGTTGAGTATGCGATGGATGTAGCCGGCGCCTTGCCGATAGTTCTCTCTGAGGTCGCCGCCGTAAGACATCAGCCCGCCCCCCTGGGTCTGCATCCGGTTCTCGTAGATCGCGGGGATCCGGTGCTTCGCGGCGAGATCTGCCAGGCGGTGCCGCTCCATCGCGAACAGGAAGTCGAATTGCACCAGAAGCGCGTCTCGTCCCTTGATGATCTGAAAAGCGGGTTCGAGATCGGCGGCGCTCCTCGCTTCCACGCGAATCACCTCGCTCTTCACCCGCGCCGCCGCCGCCTGCGCGTCGGCCCAGTTCTCCGCCGCTCCCGTGTTGCCCGGATTGCCGAGCCAGGCGAGACGCCGGGGCTGACGGCCGAGGATCTCCGTGAGCAGCTCGATGCGCTTGCCCCAGAGAATCTGGGGCGACTGCATGAACCCGGTGATGTTGCGCCCCGGCCTCGCGATGTGCTGGACGAAGCCCGCCGATACAGGATCGACCGCGACCTGCAGAAAGACGATGGGAATGGTGCTGGTGACCGCCTGAAGCGCGCGGGTCTCGGTGGTTCCGGTGCAGGACAATACATCCGGACGCTGCTCCACCAGCTCCCTTGCCAAGCGTGGAAGTCGGCTGGAATCGCCGCTTGCCCACCGCTCATCGATCACGAGGTTCTCGCCCGGGCGCCACCCGCGGTCACGAAGGGCGGCGCGGAGGATGTCGATGGTATTGGCGAGATTGGTGTCGCGACGACCCCCGGACAGGTAGCCCAGGCGAGCGGGCGCCTGGCCCCAGATCGGAGCCGGCCGGGCGACCGCGGCTCCGCCCAGCACGCCGAGGAACGCGCGGCGGCCAACGGACATGGGCCGCGCCTGCTAGCGCCGGGGCGGCGGCGTGCGGCCGAGCACTTTCTCGATCGCCATGCCGAGCGCCAGCAGGCGCTCGTCGCGGCCGCGCGGGCCGTCCAGAGAGAGCCCGACCGGCAAGCCGGTGCTCGGACCGAGGCCGGCGGGAATCGTCAGTCCCGGCGTGCCGGCATTGCTCCCCGGATCCGTGTTGCGGATGAAGAGGAGGAACGTCGGCAGGCTGCTCGCCTCCGGGCCCTGCGCGACCGCGACGGCCGGCGTGGTCGGGCCGACCAGCGCGTCGATGCCGTACTTCGTGAAGGTGTCGGCGAAGTGCTTGAGGAGCGCGGGGCGGGCTTGCTCCATCGCGGCCTTGTAGATCGGCGCCGCATCCACCACTCCGTTGGGCGCGGGAAGCTTGCGCGGGATCACGAGGCCGTCATACGTCCCCTTGACGTCCTTGCTCGCGATCTGAGCCGCCACCTGCTCGACGCTCAGGCCCGTGGCATAGCGCCCGAGGTAAGCTCTCAGGTCGTCGTAGGCCTCGTACAGCGCGACCGGGAAGCTGGCCGCGTCGTTCAGCTTCTGCAGATCCGGCATGTCCACCTCGACGATGGTGACCCCGGCCTGCCGGAGCTTCTCGAGGGCGGCCTCGGTGACGGCCCGGGTGTCGGCGTCCAGGTCCTTGAAGAAGTACGCGCGGTACACGCCGAGCTTCACGCCGCCGAGCGACGCGGGCGACGGGACCCGACGTCCGGTGATGACCGAGTCGAGCAGCGCGACGTCGGCCACGGTCTGGGCCATCGGCCCCACGGTGTCCCGCGAGTGAGCGATCGGCGTGACCCCCTCCTGGCTGTAGCGCAAGATCGTGGGCCGCAGCCCCGCCCCCCCGGTGAGCCCGGCCGGGACACGGACCGACCCGCCGGTATCGCTTCCCAGGCCCCCGGGCGCGAGACGTCCCCCGATGGCGGCGCCGGTGCCGCTCGAGCTGCCGCCCGCGATGCGCGTGCGGTCGTACGGATTGCGGGTCCCGATCGGCTGGGCGGTGAAGAACGCTTCGTTGTAGCCCGAGATACCGAAGGCCAGCTCGTGCATGTTCGTCTTGCCCAGGATGACCGCGCCGGCGTCCACCAGCTTCTGTACGGTGGGAGCGTTTTCCTTCGGCACGAAGCCGCGCAGGGCGGGCGTGCCCGCGGTATTGGGCAGCCCCGCCACGTGCGTGTTGTCCTTCACGACGAGCGGCACCCCGTGCAGGACGCCCCGGCTCCGGCCCGCCGCGAGCTCGGCGTCGGCCCGCTGGGCGGCCGCCAGCGCCCCCTCCCGGTCCAGCGTGATATACGCGTTGAGATCGCGATTGGCGTCGGCCCGCGCGAGGTAGGCCTGCGTCAGCTCGGTGCTGCTCACCTTCCGCTCCCGGATCAGCTGGGCGGCGTCGACGACGCTGAGCTGGGTCAGGTCGGCCGGCCGCGGGGCCGTGCTCATGCCGGCGCACCCGCTCACCACGATCGCCAGGATCAGGACGGACAGGACACGAATCGGCATGGTCATCTCCTCATGCTGACGCCCGGTGGCTAGAAGCTCGGCTTGGTCGAGAAGGGAGTCAGCTGGAGCTCGTGCGTCCAGCAGGATCGATCCTGGGTGTGGAGGTAGTAGAACGCCTCCGCGATCTTCACGGGATTCATCACGATCTCCGGGTGCTCGCGCGCCCGCGCCAGGGCTCGGGTCCCCGGCGAGTCGATGAGGCCGTCGATCACCACATTGGCGACGTGGACGCCGTGCTCGGAGTACTCCTCGGTCAGCACCTGCGCCAGCGTGCGCATCATGACGCGCGGGTAGTAGAGCGACTGCCCGGTCAAGCGCTTCCGGCCCCGCAGCGAGGACGAGTTGTTCGAGATCAGGAACGAGCCGGCTCCGCGCTTGCGCATGGCGGGCAGCACTTCCTTCGCCACCAGGAAGGGCCCGCGGCTGGCGATATGCTGCGCGGTCTCCAGGATCTCGAGCGGGACGTGCTCCAGCAGCTCCTTGTCGGGCGGCAGGTCGCGCCCCTCCAGGTAGCCCGCGTTGTAGACGAGCACGTCCGGATCACCGGCCCGTTCCCGGATGGTCGCGAACGCCTTCGCGATGGACTCCTGCGACACCAGGTCCAGCTCGACGATGAAGCTCGTGCCGCCCTGCTCCTGGATCGCCTTCTCGAGCCCGGCCGCATTGGCAGCCTTGCGGGTCGTCAGCACGGTGACGAAGCCCTCGTGGGCGAACTTCTGGGCGACGGCGCCCCCCACGCCCCAGCGCACGCCGACCGGCACGTCGCGGTCATCGAGCGCCTTGCCGTGCGCCAGCTTGGTATTGCGCCCATCCGCTTGCCACTTGGACGTTGCCCCCACCACCACGGCCACCGGTCGACGGGTCGCGCTCATGGCGCGTAGCATCGCTCGATTGTGCCCGCCCGGCAATCGTGAAATCATCGCCCCGGCCGCCAGCCCGGCTTCTGGCCCAGGAGGATGCCATGGACGTCGGTGTGCAGATGGTATTTGCCAGCTACGGATGGAGCCGCATCGCCGATGGCGAGGTCTGGGACGAGGAGCTCCGGCTCGCGCGGCAGGCCGCCGACCTCGGCTTCGACGTGCTGTGGTCCGTGGAGCACCACTTCAACGACTACTCGTTCTGCCCGGACAACCTCCAGCTCATGTCCTACCTGGCGGCCGCGTGCCCGGAGGTGGGGCTCGGCACCGCGGCCGTGATCCTCCCCTGGCACGATCCCCTGCGCGTGGTCGAGCAGGTATCCGTCCTCGACCATCTGAGCCGCGGCCGCCTCCGCCTCGGCATCGGTCGCGGGCTGGCCCGGCGGGAGTTCGAGGCCTTCCGGGGCACCATGGACGAATCGCGAGAGCGCTTCGACGAGGCGTCGGCGATATCCTGGGCGCCCTTCGCACGGGTTTCATGGAGGGCGAGGGCCCGTTCTACCGGCAGCCGCGGACGGAGATCCGGCCGCGCCCCACGCGCGCCTTCGACGGCCGCGTCTACGCGGTGGCCTCCTCCGACGACTCGGTGGTGTCCGCGGCCAAGCTCAAGGCGCGCATGGTCATGTTCGCCGACCGGCCCTGGCCCCTCCGGATGCCCGCGATCCAGAAGCATCGGGACCTGATGCGCGAGATGCACGGCGAGCAGGCGGGACCCCCCTTGCTGGCCGACTTCTGCGTGTGCACGCCCACCATGGACGGGGCGGAGGAAAAGGCCCGCCGGTACATGGGCAAGTTCGTGGAGAGCAACTTCTACCACTACGAGCTGCTGGGGCCGCACTTCGGCACCGTGAAGGGCTACGACGCCTACGCGCAGAAGATCGCGATGGCCCGCGAGATCGGCATGGAGGGGATCGTCTCCGCGTTCATGGAGGCCGCGGTCTGGGGCACGCCCGACCGCATCCTGCGCAAGCTCGAGGAGCGCCGGGGCATCGTGGGCGACTTCGAGCTGGCCACCTCGTTCCGCTTCGGCGGCACGCCCTACGACCTCGCGGAGGCCGGGCTCCGCCTCTACGCCAAGGAGGTCTTGCCGGTGGTGCGCTCGTGGACCACCGGCCGATGAGCCATCGCTACTGGCTGGGCATCGACATCGGCGGCACCTTCACCGACTTCAGCGTCTTCGACACGCGGACCGGCGCGCTCACGGGTCTCAAGGTGCCCTCGACGCCGCACGAGTTCGCGGCGGCGGTGCGCACCGGCCTCGCCGAGCTCGCCCGCGAGCACGGGATCGATCTCGCGCAGATCGGCACCGTCGTGCACGGGACCACCATCGCGGTGAACACCCTGATCCAGCGCACGGGGGCGCGGCTGGGGCTGCTGGTCACCGACGGGTTCCGCGACGTGCTCGAGCTGCAGCGGCTGCGGCTGCCCAACCCGTTCGACCTCGACGGGGCCCGGCCGCTGCCGCTGATCCCGCGGGCGCGGGTGGCCGAGGTGCGCGAGCGGCTGCGCGCCGATGGCCGCGTGGATACGCCCTTCGACGAAGAGTCCGCGCGCGAGGCGATCCGGCGGCTGGGCGGTCTCGACGTCGAGGGGCTCGTGGTCTCGCTGCTCCACGCCTATCGCAATCCCGCGCACGAGCGGCAGGCGCGCGCGATTGCGGAGGACGTGGCCCCCGCCCTGCCCGTCAGCCTCTCGTCGGAGGTATGGCCGCAGGCCCGCGAATACGAGCGGACCGCCCTCGCGGTGCTCGACGCCTACGTGCAGCCAAAGGTTCGCCGCTACCTGGAGGGATTCGAGGAGGCGCTCGCCGAGCAGGGGGTGCCCGCCACGCCCCACGTCACCAAGTCGAACGGCGGCATCATGCCGGTGACCGCCGCCCGGACCCAGACCGTCACCACGCTGCTGTCGGGGCCCGCCTCGGGCGTGATCGGCGCCGCCTACGTGGCCGGTCAGGCGGGCCTCCCCGATGTCATCACGCTCGACGTCGGCGGCACCAGCGCCGATATCGCCGTGGTGGAGGGCGGACGGTCTCGCTGGAGCACGAGCGAGCACGTCGGCGGCGTGCCGGTGATGATGCCGGTGGTCGGGGTGACCGCCATCGGCGCCGGCGGCGGCTCGATCGCATGGGTGGACGAAGTCGGCATCCCGAAGGTGGGGCCGCAGAGCACCGGCGCCCAGCCGGGGCCGGCCTGCTATGGGCGCGGCGGCAAGGACGCGACGCTCACCGACGCGTTCGTGGTCTGCGGCTTTCTCGACCCGGAGCGGTTCCTGGGCGGCCGCATGCCGCTGCGCCGCGACCTGGCCGACGAGGCGGTCGCCCGCTTCGCGGGCCCGCTCGGCGCCACGCCGGACGAGGCGGCCGAGAGCATCATCCGCGTCGCGGTCTCGAACATGTACGCGGAGTTCACCAAGATCCTCTCGCGCGCGGCGGTCGATCCGCGGGACTTCGCGCTGGTCGCCTTCGGGGGGGCGGGGCCGGTGGTCGGCGCCCTCGTGGCCCGCGAGGTCGGCATCCCCGCCGTCTTCGTCCCCCGCTCACCGGGGACGCTGTGCGCGCTCGGCGCGATCACCGCCGACATCGTGAA
>Ga0134121_10004996_pt1 | contig 10815 bp, 14 predicted proteins | sample KB301_FD_96463 | JGI IMG/M metagenome (GOLD analysis project Ga0134121, IMG submission 96463) | Terrestrial soil microbial communities without Nitrogen fertilizer from Kellogg Biological Station, Michigan, USA - KB3-0-1 | ecosystem: Environmental > Terrestrial > Soil > Unclassified ...
CGGCTCGTGCCTTCTTTCAGTGCCTGATAGCGTCGCTCGGGCACGCCGACATGCTCCACGATGATCTCGTCGCGGGGCAGCGCGCCTTCCAGGCTCTGCAGCGTCGTGTAATGCGAACCGGTCTTGTCGTTGATGCCGATCGGGACGCCGGCGAGGTCGCGCGGCTCCTGGATGTTCCGGTCGAGCGAAAGGATCGCCTGCGCCGCCACCGCGGGGCGCAGCGCGAGCACCTGCGCGCCGCGCGCGCTCTTCTCGCTGCGGTCGATGCCCGCCCATTCGCACAGGTTGTAGACGTCGGCCTTGCCCTGCTCGAAGAGCGCTTCCTTCAGCCGCTTGAACGGATCGGCGTCCGAGAGGTTCCTCTGCGAGTACTTGGCGCCGAAGCGCACCTCGATGCCGGCCTGCTCGAACAGGCCCTCGTCGCGCGCGACGTAGATCGGCAGGTCGAAGACGGGATTGTTGGGCGAGATGCTGACGAGGGGGCGGTCCATGCCCCGAATGATAGTTACTTCCGGCCGATGGCCGCCACCGGCGGCGCGGACGGCGATGACGCGGGCTGCGAGTCGCCCGAGCCGCCGCCAGTGATGCCGTTCAGGTCGAGCTTCAGCTTGGCCGACAGCATCTGCAGCGGGCCGAGGACGTCGCTGTCCTCGGCGATCTCGTGGATCCCCGGCTGGCCGCTCGTCAGCTTGTAGACGACCACGCCGTCCTTGACGAGGAGGAGGCCGCAGAAGCGCCAGCCCGACGTGTGCGTCTCGCGGTACACCTTCGCCATGTCGAGCGCGGCGTTGCCGGTGCGCTTCTTCTGCGTCGCGGTCTGGTTCACCTCGAGCGCGCGGCAACGCTCGCGCGCTTCCAGGCACTCGCGCACGCCGTCGTCCAGGTCCGCCATCGTGACCGACTGGTTGATGATGAAGCGCTGCAGGAGCTCGTGGCGCGGCAGCACGGTCACGTTCGGATTCGACTGCGGATCGAGCTGCAGCGCGGCAAGCTCCTGCTCGGTGGTCTTGCCCGGGGCGATGGCGGCGAAGGTGTTCTCGGCGTCCTTGTAGCTTTGCCAGCCGCCGCCCGCGGGACCGCTGGTTTCCTTCGTCTGCGGCAGCAGCGACGAGCAGCCCGTCAGCGCACTGAAAGCCAGCGTACAGACGAGAGGAGCCGGGTTCACACGCCACAGTACCCCCGGCTACCCGAACCGGCGATATGCCAGTCGGCAAGGGGCGTCGTAGCGGCGCGCCGACAGGCATCGCCGACGCCTTACGCCGGGTTCGCTGCGGGCGCGCAGGAGGCGGCGATTTATGTATAGGATCGCCCCACTGTCCGACGGAGGGGAGTCCATCGAGACTATGCGTAGGAATAAATGAGATTCACCGCGCTCTTGCTCCTGTCCTGGTCGCTCGCCGCGCCGGCGCAGGAATCCCTTAGCGAGCGCGAGCTCCTCGGCATGCGGCTCTACAACCAGTCGTGCCGCGTGTGCCACACCAAGCCGCAGCTTACGAGCCAGCAATATGCGCCGTCGCTCTCGCGCCTGTCGATGAACGGCAACGACGAGGCGTTGCGCAAGCAGATCGCCGAGGGCAGCCCGAAGATGCCGGGCTTCAGGTACCACTTCAAGCCGGCGGAGATCGACGCCCTCGTCGCTTATCTCAAGACCCTGCCGCCGCCCGCAGATTAGGAGTCCCCATGCGCCTGTTCCTCGTTCTCTGCTTTTTCGCGACCGCCGCGCACGCGGAAGACGTGCCGATCACGGGCTACGTGCGCACCGCGGACGGCGCCGGGATGGCGGGCGTGGTCGTCTCGGCGAAAGCCGAGGGCAGCACCATCACGACGAGCGTCTACACCGACAAGGCCGGCCTCTACAGCTTCTCGCCCCTGCCCGAGGGCAGGTACCGCATGTGGGCGCAGGCCATCGGCTACCAGACGGCGCGGGCGGATTTCGAGGCCGCGCCCGGCAAGTGGCAGAACTTCAGGCTTGCCTCGAACACCGATGTCGAGCAGACCTTCAGGCAGCTGCCGGGCAATCTGGCGCTCGACGCGCTTCCCGAGCTCACCGACAACGACAAGCGCATGAAGCAGCTCGTGCGGAACGGCTGCACCAGCTGCCATACGGCGAGCTTCCCGCTGCAGTTCCGCTTCGATGAAGCGGGCTGGACCGCGGTGATCGAGCTCATGAAAAACGTGAACGTCGGCGGCAACTACGTCGCCAAGGACCGCAAGCCTTCCGGCATCCTCGACTACCACCACAAGGAGCTCGCCGCGTATCTCGCGAAAGCGCGCGGCCCGAATGCCCTGTCGCGCGTCCGCCTCGAGCCGCGGCCGAGCGGCGAGGCGGCGCGCGTCGAGATCCGCGAGTACGACCTGCCGCTCGATGCGGACCAGAACCTGCCGCCGAACTTCGTGCAGAACGACGGCTCCGACTGGTCGCTCGGCACGCCCTCGGTGATGATCCCCGGGTGGGGCGTGCACGACGCCTGGCTCGACGACGCTGGCAACGTCTGGTTCACGTGCAACATCCCGAACAAGCGCACTTCGATCGGCCGCGTGGACACGAAGACCGGCGAAGTGAAGCTCATCGGCATTCCCGCGAAGAACGGCCTTGCCGCGCAAAGCCACGGCATGACGCGCACGCCCGACGGCTTCCTCTGGTTCAACATCAACCCGGGCCGCGGCAGCCTCGCGCGGCTGGATCCAAAGACAGAAAAGATCGACATCTTCACGCCGCCGGAGAGCATGTCGCCGACCGGTGGCGCGACCACCGTCGACTACGACGGCAAGGGCATGATCTGGGTCTCGGCGCCCGACGGCGTGCTGCGCTTCGATCCGCAGACCCGGCAGTGGACCGACTACAAGACCGCCACCTACAAGACGCCGAACGGCACCGGCATCACCTACGGCGCGGCCGGCGATCGCGCCGGCAACGGCTACTGGGCGGTGATGATCCACGACGTAATAGGAGTCGCCGACGGCAGGACCGGCAAGGCGTCCGAGATCAAGCTCTCGCCGGTGCGCACGCAGCTCGCGCTCGTGAAGGAGGAGGCGCAACAGTTCTACAAGACCTACAGCCAGCCCGACTTCAACAACCCGCTGCCTTACTCTCAGGGTCCGCGGCGCATGGGCACGGACAAGAACGACGACGTGCTGTGGGTCGGCAACTCCTGGGGCGCGAACCTCGCGCGCATCGACACGAAGACGCACCAGGTCACCTACGTCGACCTGCCGCGGCGCATGCAGCCCTACCACGTGCATGTCGACAGCCAGCATCGCCCGTGGACCAACCTCTGGGGCGCCGACCGCGTGATGCGCTACGACCCGGCGACCAAGACCTGGACCGCATTCGACCTGCCGACGCGCGGCGCCGAGCCGCGCTACATCTCCGTGCGCGAAGCCGACGGCCAGCCGGTGCAGGTCGTGCTGCCTTACTTCCGCGCGCGCAAGATCGCGGTGATGACCTTGCGCTGATATTCAAGTCCCCGCGAACCCCTCGGCGCGGCCGTCGTTTCCGAGGGCTCGCCGGCTAGCTACCCAATTTCTGGGATTTCGCTCGCGAGCGTCGCTTCGTAGCCTAGCTCGACCCGTCGCACTGACAGCGACGGCAGGGAGGCTACATGCGGCAAGAAAAGACTCGAACTGTTTCGTCGCTCCTCGGTCTGCTGCTGATCGCTGCGTGCGGTGGCGGCGCAGGCCCCGGCGATCCACCACCCCCCGTAGCGCCTGCGGCGCCAGCCGCGAGCGCCAGCCCTGTGGACCAGGGCGCGACGCTCAGCTGGCCGGCGGTCCCGGGTGCGGTGACTTACAACGTCTATACGTCCTCGACTTCTCCCGTTACCACGGCGAGCGCGAAGGCGAGCTTCAATACGACGAGCGCTGCGCTTGCGGGCCTCGCCAACGGCGCGCCTATCTACGCCGCCGTGACTTCCGTGAACGCCGGTGGAGAGAGCCCTCTTTCAAATGAGGTCTGCGCGGTACCGACCGCGGCATCGACGGCCGGGCTGACGCTTTACGACCCTCTTTGCGCCAATGCTCTCGACGGCAAGAAGTGGCAGACACCGCTCTTCAGCCGCAGCGTGGCCAATGGCGCGCTGGTGCTCGGCACCCAGGCGTCGGACATGGAGTCCTTCAGCGTCCGGGGGACTGCCTATCCCACGCAAGTGCTGGTCAATGAAAGCGGCCAGCGCGTCAGCTCCTTCCAGGCCACCCTCATCGTGCCGGCTGCGTCGGCTGCGCGCACGGGCGGGGCCGAAGTTCGCGCAGGCCTGAGGCTCGCCTACCAGCCTCCCGTCGATCGCATTGCTCTTCCGGGCGGCTTTTCGGATCTGCTCACTGTCCAGGTCGGATTGCGCGACGACGGCGCCGGACCGCGCGTCTTCCGCGAGGTATCGCATTGCGACAACGCCGCCTGCACGGCGGCGAGTACGAGCGGTATCAGCTTCGCCGACCCGGCGGGATTCAGCGCCGACGCGCCGGCCGCGTACGACACGGCGTACGTCGTGACTGCGGTCTTGAACGAGGCCACCGGCATTTTCACGTGGACGATCGCCGGCGGCGGCGTCAATGCCTCCGGAACGGCGGATCCGGCAGCGTATCTCGCGGGTAACGCGGCCTGGGCGGCGTTGGGTCCCAATCCGCTGGCCGGCGCCGGCTATCTGAGCGCCGGGCTGAGAACGCGCGCGCTGGACAGCGCCGGCGGCTCGAATGGCGCGATCAGCGCGCGATTCGATGATGTGCAGGTTGGCTTCAATAATGCCGCCGCAGCGCTGTGGGACGACTTTGGCGGAGCCGCCGGCAACAGTGGACCGACAGAGCTGAGCGCGGCAAAGTGGACGCTCAATCCCGGCACTACCTCGATGGCGCTGAACGGCGGCAGCCTGGTTGGGCACGCGCAAGCCACCAAGGTCGCCGTGGCCGGGTTCCCGGTCTTCCATTCGCTGGCGTTCAGCGATCCCACCTCGATCAACACCATGCAGGCCGATTTCACAGTGACCTCGTGCAGCAACTCACTGGGCTTCACCGACCGCGTGGGAATCGGAGGAGTGATCTACAACGACGGCACGCCCGGGACGACCGCGCCGGACATCAACCAGCCGAACAGCCGCGTCGGCGATATCTCCGTCTCGCTGTTCATCGACTGCGTCCTCGGCGATGTGCGCTTCCAGGTGACGCGCTTCGACACGAATGCCGGATCGCAGACCATCCTGTCGAACCAGAGCAATGCGGTGGTCACCAAGGGACCGGCTTCGGCCATCGGCAACGTTCACACGCTCATGATGAAGTGGGACCCGGCAGCGCGGCTCCTGACATTCCAGGTCGATGGGCAGGCGCCGCTGGTGGTCGATCCGACCACGGCGAATACGCGCATGGCCACTGCGGCGCCGTTCGTCAAAGCAGCCAATGCGCCGCACAAGGAGCTCTCCTGGTTCCTGTCCATTCCAACGGGCGCGGCTGCGGCGAATGCAAGCGTCGACTTCAAGGCCAACAACGTGTTCACGGCGCCCTAGGCGGTGGACGAAATCATCCTCCTCGTGCGCGCAATCGCGGCGCGAGGAGGAGCAGATGGCGGGAAACAAGAAGCGCCGGGTCGGATCAAGTCGCGCGCGCAGCGGCGCATGCTCGCCGAGCTGCTGGTCGAGGGGAGGCTCAAGCCCGAGGTGTATGAGCGCTTGAACCGCGCCGCGGGCGGCAAGTCGCTGCCCGAGCACGTCAGGAAGAAGACGCGCAAGACACGCAAGCGGCATAGTTCATGCTCGCGCGGGAAGTGAGCCTTCGGCTTGGGCTAGACTCCCGGCTGTAATCGCAACGGGAGGGGAAATGATCAAGACGCTTCGTGCCGTGCTAACCCTGGCTGCACTCGCCGCGTTGTCGTTCCCGGTGCTCGCCGATCCGCCTCCCTGGGCGCCTGCACACGGCTGGCGCAAGAAGAACGATCCCAACTATGTCGGCTATACCGGCAAGAAGTGGGACAACGACTACGGCATCCTCGACGGCACCTGCGATGCGGCGAAAGTAGGCACCGTGCTGGGCGGCGCGGTCGGCGGCGTCATTGGATCGCAGGTCGCGAAGGATTCCCCCAATCGACCCGTCGCGATCGTGGTGGGGACGGTGCTCGGAGCCGTGATCGGCAACAAGATCGGGAAAGACATCGATTCCAGCGACCAGGGCTGCATGGGGCACGCGCTGGAGCTCTCCGGCGAGCAGAAGCCGGTGCGGTGGACCAATCCGCAGACCGGAGTGAACTTCGTCCTGACCCCGACCAGGAACTTTGGCGATCGCCAGAATGCGTGCCGGGAGTTCACCGCGGTCGCCGTCGGCGGCAGCGGCGAGGACGAAAGCCACGGCAAAGGGAAAGGCAAGGGAAAGGCCAAGGGTCACGCGAAGAAGGCCCAGTACAACGGCACGGCATGCCGCAAGGGCAACGGCGAATGGGTGATCAAGAGCTAGGTAGGCCTTTGGGAGCCTGCCGGGCCTCTTAGTTCAGAACATGGTGTTGTTGTTCGCCGCCTTCTCCGGGATCGGCTGCACCACGTCCCAGTGCTCGACGATCTTGCCGTTCGCATCGAGCCGGAAGATGTCGACGATCGCCGAGCCGCGCGTGCCGGGCTCGCGCACGGCGTGCACGTGCACGATGACGTAGTCGCCGTCGGCGAAGACGCGCTTCACCTCGCTCTTCGACTGCGGGAACTTCGCCTTCAGGAACTCGACGAATCCCTTGAAGCCCTCGGGGCCGTCGGCCGCGTTCGGGTTGTGCTGGATGTAGGTTGCGCCGAAATGCCTTGAGGCGGCGGCGAAGTCCTTCTGGTTGAGCCCCTTGTCGTAGAAGTCGAGCACCGCTTTTTTGTTCCGCTCGAGCTTCGCGTCGTCGGCGTAAGCGGGCTGCAAGGTAAGCATCAGGACCAGCGCGAGCCATTTCATCGTCGTCTCCCCAGGGTTGGTTGCGCAACTTTACCAATGGATACAACTCCTGAACGCAACCTTGCAGTTCGCCGGCGCAAGCTTTGAGGCGTACCAAAGGAGACGACATGAAGAGACGGGCCAAGGCGATCTTCCTCTCGGCGGCCGCGCTGAGTTGCATCGGCACCGCGCAGGCGCAGCCACGCCGCGCCGAGATCCAGCGCGAGCGCTTCCGCACCGAGCACTGGGTGTACGACGATCGCTTCCATCACAATCACTATTACCCGGCGCTCGGCTACCACGTCGCGGCGCTGCCGCCGGGCAACATCGCCCTCGGGTTCCGCGGCGGCCATTTCTGGTTCCACTCGGGCGTCTGGTACCAGCGCGTCGGCCCGAGCTACGTCGTGGTGCGCGCGCCGCTCGGCGTGATCGTGCCGGTGCTGCCGCCTTCCTACTCGACCGTCTATTACGGCGGCGTGCCTTACTACTACGCCGACGACACGTATTACGTGCAGCAGCCCACGGGATACGAAGTGGTTGCGCCCCCTGAAGCGCCGCCAGTCGCGCCGGCGCCCGCCGCGGCGCAGGCACAACCTACGCAGTCGGGCGGCGTCTGGTACTACTGCGATTCGTCGAAGACCTATTACCCCTACGCGCAGCAGTGCCCGGAGGGCTGGAAGACAGTACCGGCGAGCCCACCGCCGGCGCCGCCGCGCTGATTGCGCACCAGGTACGTAATTCTGAGTTGCAGGCCCGGCGCTTGCTGCGGTGCGGTAGCAGTTCTTTCCTCGTACTTCCCCTGAAAGGAGCTACCCATGAAGCGATTCATCGCGCTCGGCATTGCCGCATTCAGCCTCGCCGGACCGGCGATGGCGGTCGACTATCCCGAGGAGCGCGGCGTCGTGCCGTCGATCGTTCCGCCCGCGCCCGACGAGACCGGACGCGTGAACAACGTGCCGCAATGGCGCGGCGTTGCGCCCGTGGCGCCCGCTGCGGCGAACTCGGTCGACGACTATTTCGCGCGCTACGACGCGAACCACGACGGCGTCATCACGTGGAACGAGGCGCAGGTCGATCCCGACCTCGCGCACGCCTTCAATCGCGCCGACGCCAATAGCGACGGCGTGCTGACGCGCGCCGAATTCCAGGACGCGGCGAGGATCGCAGTCACCGAGCGCAACTCCGCCTCGGGCGGCACCCGCTAGCTAGCGCAGGCAGGACTCGAGGAGCCCGAGCGCGCGCTCGGCGAAGGCGCGCATGTTGGCTGCGCGGTCGGCGCTCCGCGTCTCGATCGTCACCACCTTTCCGACCGGCCCGCTCACGGCGAGGCAGGCGTGGCCCGCCGCGTCGCCGTAGCGGTTCCCGGTCGGCCCCGAGGCGCCGGTCTCGCACAGGCCCCAGGTGGCGCCGAGCTTCTCGCGCACGCGGCGCGCCGCGAGCTGCGCATACGGCTCGCTTGCCGAGCGCATGCCGCGCATCTCTTCCCTCGTGATCTCGAGGAGCCCGCTGCGGCTCGCTTCCGTATAGACGATGCAGCCGCCCAGGTAATAGGCCGACGCCCCGGGCACCGCGACGAGCGCGGCATTGATGAGGCCGCCGGCCGAGGACTCGACCACGGCGAGGGTCTCCTTCCGCTGCGTGAGCAGCGCGGCGATCTGCGCGGCGAGGCGGTCCATCAGCCGACGAGGTGGTCGACGAGCCAGGCCGCGCCGTAGGCGACGGTCAGGGCGACGGCGAAAATCGCCGCGCCGCGCGTCACGCCCTTCGGCAGGTCGTTATCGTCGGCCCAGCGCCTGGCGAAATAGCTCGCCGCGAAGAAGGCGACCGTCGAGACGATGAGGTTGAGGATCAACCTGCCAGAGTCTATCCCCGGCAGGAGGCCGGCAGGTACTTGAGGTCGACGTCGGTGCCCGTGCCGCCGCAGAGCCACTGGAAAATCCGGTCGCCGATCGCGGGCACGGTGCCGTCGGATTTCAGCGGCTGCAGAGTGACCTTCTTGCCGGTGGTGTCGCTCGAGATGTTCTGGATGATGATGGTCACGACGCCGTTATCGTCGGTGGCGACCTGGCGCACGTACTTGGAGGTGTTGGTCGACTCGCAGCTCCAGTTGCCGGCACCCGGCAGGACCGGGGCGGAAGCGAACACCTCGGTGATCGTCTGGCGGCAGGCGCTCGCGGCGATCACCACCTCGGACATCTTCGCCCGGACGGTGTAGCTGTTATAGGCCGGGAGCGCGACGGCGGCGAGCAGGCCGATGATCGCGACCACGATCATCAGCTCGATCAGCGTGAACCCGCGTTCCCCTGGAGCGGGCCTTCTCATAGCGGCGGAAGTATAGGCGGCGCTGTCGCGGAAATAGAGGACTTTTGCCGCCGGCAAAGCTGACATTTCCCTGAACCAGAAACTTGCGGGCGCGGAATTTGTCTCAATCCTCGCCTGAGCACGAACATGAGCAAGCCAAGACTGTTGGTGGCAGGGACGCCAATGGCGATCAAGACCGTCCGGTACCTGGTCGGCAACGGAGTCGATTACGTTCCCGCAAGGTCGATGGACGACGCGCTGCACGGCTTCGACCTGCGTCCGGACATGATCGTTTGCAACGTGCGCTTCGACGAGTCGCGCATGATGAACCTGCTGCAGGCCGCCAAGGAAAGCCCCGCGACGCGCGAGACGCCCTTCCTCTGCGTGCGCCTTGCGCCGTTGCCGGCGTCCTGGAAGAAAGGCATCGAGGTCGCCGCGCTCGCGCTCGGCGCGATCGCCTTCGTCGACTTCTCCTCTCTCGAGAAGGACCTCGGCCGCGCGGCCGCCGAGCAGGAGCTGCGGCGCATCGTCCTCTCGCACCTGCCGCCGGAACGCTAGCCGGTCCGCCTGTCCAGTCGGTAGGGCCCCGCAGGCGCATGTCCGGCGCGTCCCGACTTGTCGCGCGCCCGCGGCTTGGGAAAAATGCGTGCGGTAAAAAAATGAGTCACGCTACCGTCAAGCTGTTGCGCGCGGCCGCGGAGATCCTGGGGAGCGAAGAAGCCCTCGCGCGGCATCTCGACATCGGCACGCTGCTCCTCGGTGCCTACATGGAGGAGCGCCGGCCGCTACCCGACTATCTGCTGCTGCGCGCCGTGGACGTCGTGCTCGAGAACATGGCGCCGCCGGCCGCCGTCCCGGCGCAGGCGCCGCACGGCGCGCCTAGGCCGGCGCGATCTCCCACCAGTTCCGATTGAGGTCGCAGAAAAGGAGCGAGGCGCCGTTGCGCCGCAGCTCCGATACGCTTTTCACGCGGGCCAGATCGGCGTAAGCCGTCTCCACCTCGGCCGCCGAGCCGAGCGTGAGCGTGAAGCGGTTCGCGGGCCCGAGGAACTTCTTGCGCCGCTTGATCGGCAGCACCACCAGGTACCACGGCGTCGCCGGATGCTTGAGGTAGACCGATAGCCGGCCGCCGCCGGCGATCTCCAGGCCGAGCACGCCGCTGTAGAACGCCGCGCTCGCCTCCTTGTCGTCGCACTCGAGCGTGCCGTGCGTGAGCGCCTGGGGAACGTAGCCGCGGCCAGGAAAGTCTTTGCTTTTCAATTCCTGATTCCAATGCGGCCGCGCGATCCTGCGCCCTTCGGCCGCGGCCTGCGGGGCGTAGTACTCGATCTCAAGCGTATTGCCGCCCGGCTCCTCGAAGTACACCGAGCGCGCGAAATGCTGGCTGCGGGGAGGCGACACGCGCTTCAGGCCGTAGCGCGCCTTGTTCGCGACCAGGTACGCATGCGCGGCGTCGATCTCTTCCTCGTGCGCGACGCGCACGCCGTAGTGGTTTTTGGGCGGCTTGTCGGGCGCCGGCGCGCCGCCTTCGTGCACGACGAGCCGCCACGCCGTGTGCGGATGCTCGACGATCGCCTCGGCTCCGCTTCGCTCGACGACGCGCATCGCGAGGAGATCGGTCAGCACCGGCAG
>Ga0134121_10004998_pt1 | contig 10812 bp, 11 predicted proteins | sample KB301_FD_96463 | JGI IMG/M metagenome (GOLD analysis project Ga0134121, IMG submission 96463) | Terrestrial soil microbial communities without Nitrogen fertilizer from Kellogg Biological Station, Michigan, USA - KB3-0-1 | ecosystem: Environmental > Terrestrial > Soil > Unclassified ...
CAGCGGAATCGCGATCATCTGGCTCACGGTTTTCAGCTTGCCGATGAAGGCGACGGCGACGCTCTTCGCCTGCCCGACCTTCGCCATCCATTCGCGCAACGCGGAGATCGCGATCTCGCGGCCGATGATGATCAGCGCGACCAGCATGTCGACGCGCTGCAGCCAGACGAGCACGATCAGCGCGCCGGCGACGATCAGCTTGTCTGCCACCGGATCGAGGAATTCGCCGAACGCGGACATCTGGTTCAGCCGCCGCGCGAGATAGCCGTCGAGCCAGTCGGTGGCCGCGGCGAGGATGAAAACCATCGTCGCCGCAAGGTTCTTGCCGTGCTCGGAAATCCATTCGTACGGCAGGTAGTAGAGCCCGATGATGAGCGGGATCAGGATGATGCGCGACAGCGTGATCAGGTTCGGGATCGTCAGGACGATCATGCCGCCGCCCGCTCGTGCAGGTGCCGATAGATCCGCTCCGCGAGCGGCCGGCTGATGCCCTCCACCTTCGCGATATCGTCGATCGCCGCGGCCTGCACGCCGCGCAAGCCGCCGAAGTGCTCGATCAGCGCCTGGCGGCGCTTCGCGCCTATGCCGGGGATCTCGTTCAGCATCGAGGTGGTGCGCGCCTTGCCGCGCCGCGCGCGGTGGCCGACGATCGCGAAGCGATGCGCCTCGTCACGGATCTGCTGGATGAGGTGCAGCCCCGGATGCGACGGCGCGAGCTGCAGCGTGCGCGCTTCCAGCTCGATGACGAGCTCCTCCGTCCCGGGCTTGCGCCCGGGACCCTTCGCCACGCCGACGATCGCGACCTGGTGCAGGCCCAGGTCGGCGAGCACACTGCGCGCGATGCCCGCCTGCCCTCTGCCGCCGTCGATCAGCACCAGGTCCGGCACCTTGCCGCCTTCCGCCGTCACTTTCTCGTAGCGCCGCGTCAGGACCTGCCGCATGGCGGCATAGTCGTCGCCGGGCGTGATGTCGCGGATGTTGAAGCGCCGGTATTCCGCCTTCTGCATTTGGCTCCGATCGTAGACCACGCAGGATGCCACGGTCGCCTCGCCCATCGTGTGGCTGATGTCGAAGCACTCGATGCGGTTCGCGCCCTCGGGCAGGCCGAGCACCTCGCGCAGCGCAACGAGGCGAGTTTCCTGCGTCGCGCGGTCGCGCACGCGCTGCGCAATGGCGAGCTCCGCGTTCTTGGCCGCCATGTCGAGCCACACGCGGCGCTCGCCGTGCGACGGGGTCACCGCATCGAAGCCTTCGACCGGCTCGCTGGCGATCACCAGCCCCGGCACCGGCTGCTCAAGATAATGCTGCTCGAGGAACGCGGCGACGACTTCGGCGGGCGCCGCGCCCTCCGCGTTCGCCGGGAAGAAGCTGCGATCGCCGACATGACGGCCGCGGCGGATCATCACCAGGTTCACGCAGGCGATGCCGCCTTCGATGACGCAGGCCACGACATCCGCCTCGACGCCGCGGTGCGACTCCACGTACTGGCGCGCCTGGACGCGCGCGAGCGCGCGCACCTGGTCGCGGTAGACGGCCGCCTGCTCGTAGTGCTTCTCGTCGGATGCGCGCTGCATCTTCTCCGTCAGGCCCTTGATGACGTCGTCCTCCCGCCCCTCGAGGAAGAGCACGGCGTTCGCCACGTCCTCGCCATAGGGCTCAGGCGCGATCTTGCCGGTGCAGGGCGCCGTGCAGCGATGAATCTGGTGCAGGAGGCAGGGGCGCGAGCGATTCTCGAAGACGGTGTCCTCGCACGTGCGCAGCCGGAACACGCGCTGCAGCAGCTGAATGCTTTCCCGGACCGCGTACGCATGTGGAAACGGGCCGAAGTACCGGTGCCTCTTGTCCTTCGCGCCGCGATGGAAGCCAAGGCGCGGATACTCGTGGCCGGTCACCATCAGGTAGGGGTAGGACTTGTCGTCCCGGAACAGGATGTTGTAGCGCGGGTCGAGGCTCTTGATCAGGTTGTTCTCGAGGAGCAGCGCTTCCCCCTCCGAGCGCGTCGCGGTCACCTCCATCGCGGCCACCTGCGTCAGCATCATCTCGATGCGCGGGCTTTGCGCCGTCTTCGTGAAGTAGGAGGAAACACGCTTCCTGAGGTCCCGGGCCTTGCCGACGTAAAGGGCTTCACCCCCCTTCCCCAGCATCCGGTACACGCCGGGCAGGTTGGGCAGCCCGGCGACGAAGCTCTTTGCATCAAATGCCATTGAAATCATTATAAATGCGCTAAAATTCGCGCCTTTTTCGCAAGCGAGAAACATGGCAAAGGTCGAAGCAGTCGAGATCCGTCCCGGTCAGCTCCTCGAATGGGACAAGCGCGTCTGGCGTGTCCTGAAGAGCTATCACGTCCACGTCGGCGGCCGCGGCGGCGCCTTCATGCAGGTCGAGATGAAGGACATCGACAAGGGCACCAAGACCAACCAGCGCTTCCGCACCGAGGACAAGATCGAGCGCGCCTTCGTCGATCCGCGCGAGATGCAGTATCTCTACCAGGACGGCGATCACTACGTCTTCATGGACAAGGAGAACTACGAGCAGATGACGCTCGACTCCGAATTCCTCGAGGGGCAGTCGGGCTACCTGCTGCCCAACACCGATGTGCAGATCAACTTCTACGACAGCCGCCCGATCGGCGTCGAGCTGCCGCCGTCGGTCGTGCTCGAGGTGCTCGATACCGAGCCCGGCATCAAGAACTCCACCGCCACGAACTCGTTCAAGCCGGCAAAGATGGAGACCGGCATCACGGTGCAGGTGCCGCCCTTCATCAACAAGGGCGAGAAGATCAAGATCGACACCGCCGAAGGCAAGTACATGGAGCGCGCGTAGTCGATCTTCAGTACTTCGCGATTTGCGTCGCGATCTGGAGCACCACCTGGCTGGCGATCACCTTTCAGCTCGGCGCCGTCGCGCCCGAGATGAGCGTGGCGTACCGGTTCCTCCTCGCCTCGCTCCTCCTCTTCGCCTGGTGTCGTCTCCGCAGGCTGCCGCTTCGATTTAGCGCTCGCGAGCACGGCTGGCTCCTCCTCTTCGGGCTGAGCGCGTTCGGCGTGAGTTACGTCTTCGTGTACTACGCCGAGAGCTACGTCGCTTCCGGCCTCGTCGCCGTCGGCTACTCGGCGAGCCCGCTCCTCGGCATGCTCGGCATGCGCGCCTTCTTCGGCACGCCGATGACGCGGCGCGTCGCGCTCGCCTCGCTCCTCGGCATCGGCGGCATCGTCGCCATCTTCTATCCCGAGCTCGCGCAGCTGCGCGGCGGCACCGAGAGCGCGAAGGGCGCGCTCTTCACCGCCCTCAGCGTGCTGATCTCCGCTTTCGGCAGCATCGTCGCGCATCGCAACCAGCGCGCCGGCCTGCCGCTCTGGCAAGGCATGGCGTGGGGCATGTTCTATGGCGGGCTGAGCGCACTCGTCATCGGGCTCGCCGCCGGCAAAGCGCTCTCCTTTGCCGCCACTCCCGCGTACATGCTTTCACTCGCCTATCTCGCCATCCTCGGCTCGATCGTCGCCTTCGCGAGCTACCTGACGCTCCTCAAGCACATCGGCGTGGCGCGCGCCGGATACATCGGCGTGATGACCCCCGTGGTCGCGCTATTCGTCTCCGCTACATTCGAGGGCCTGCGCTTCCACGCCCTGACGTGGGTCGGCATCCTCATCTCGATCGCCGGTAACGTCCTCATCCTAGGCTCTGCAGCGTCTCCTGCGCCTCGCGGTACGCCACGCTCTTCCTGAGGTCGCGGCCGCCCTGCTTGCGCATCCGGTCCAGTCCCTGCTGGTTGGCGAGCGGCACTTCCGCCAGCGACTGCAGCAGCGCGTCCAATCCGTCGGGGTTGTTGCAGAGGAGGACCATGTCGCAGCCTGCGGCGATCGCCGCCCGTGCGCGCTCGGGAGGGCCGCCCGCGACGGCGGCGCCTTCCATCGACAGGTCGTCGCTGAAGACGATGCCCTGGAAGCCGAGCTGCTTGCGCAGGATCTCCTGCAGCCAGTGCGTCGAATATCCGGCCGGCTGCGCGTCCACCTGCGGGTAGATCACGTGCGCCGGCATGACGCCGGCGAGGCCGGCCTCGATCACCGCCTTGTACGGCACGATGTCCTTGCGAGCGATCTCCTTGAAACCGCGGTCGTCTCGCGGCACGGCGACGTGCGAATCGGCCTCGGCATAGCCGTGCCCGGGGAAATGCTTGCCCACGGCGCCCACCCCGCCTTGCGCGAGTCCCTTCACCAGGCAGGCGCCGAGGGCGCCGACGGCGGTCGGATCGAAATGCAGCGCGCGATCGCCGATCACCGAGCTGCCGCCGTAGTCGAGGTCGAGCACCGGCGCGAAGCTGAAATCGACGCCGTGGGCGCCGAGCTCGGACGCAATCAGGTAGCCGATCGACGTGGCGAGCTCACGGGCCTTCTCGCGGTCGCGGTCCCACTGTTTTCCGAGCGCGCGCATCGGCGGAATGGCGGTGAACCCTTCCTTGAAGCGCTGCACGCGGCCGCCTTCGTGATCGACGCACACCGGCAGCGCGGGCTCGCGCTGGCGCTCGATGTCGGCGGTAAGCGCTGCCAGTTGCCCGGGGTTTTCGTAATTGCGCGCGAACAGGATCACCGCGCCCGCCGCTGGGTGGCGGATGCGCTCGCGATCTTCGTCGGTGAGCACCGGGCCGAGCACGTCGACGACGACGGGGCCGGGCGGCAGCCTTACTTTTCGCACTCGAGGATCACCGTGGCGAACGCCACGCCCTTCTCGTCCGAGAGCGACACGTGGGCGCTCGCCACGCCTTTCGTCTTCAGCAGCTCCTGCAGAGCGTCAGAGAACTCGAGCACCGGCTTGCCCGAGGGGAGGTTACGCACCCAGACGCCGTGCCAGTTCGCCGGCGACTTGATGCCGGTGCCAAGGGCCTTGGTGAAGGCTTCTTTCGCCGCGAAGCGCTTCGCCAGGTAGTTCGCCGGCAGCCGATGGCTCTTGAAGCGCTCGAGCTCCGGCGGGCACAGGATGCGAAGCGCGAAGCGCTCGCCATGGCGCTTGAGCGCCGCCTCGATGCGCGAGATCTCCACCACGTCGGTGCCGACGCCGAAGATCAACGCGCAGCCTGCACCATCAGGGCCTTCATCTGTCGCACCGCTTCGCGCATGCCGACGAACACCGCGCGGCTGACGATGGCGTGGCCGATGTGCAGCTCGCGGACGCCGTCGAGCGCTGCGACCGGCTGGACATTGAAGTAGTTGAGCGCGTGGCCGGCGTTGAAGCGCATGCCGAGCCTGCGAATCGCCGCGCCCGCGGCCTGGATGCGCTTGAGCTCCGCGACCACCGGCGGGGTCTCGGCGTCGCGACCCTTGGAATGGAAGATATGGGCATACGGCCCGGTGTGGATCTCGCACACCGAGGCGCCGACGCGCGCCGCGGCCTCGACCTGCTTGAGCTCGGCGTCGATGAAAACCGATACGACGATGCCTGCATCCTTCAGCCGCGCCACCGCGCCCTGGATCGCCTTCTCGTGGGCCACGATGTCGAGGCCGCCCTCGGTCGTGATCTCGGCTCGGCCTTCGGGCACGAGCATCGCCATCTCCGGCTTGATGCGGCAGGCGATGCCGACCATCTCGTCGGTGGCGGCCATTTCCAGGTTCAAGCGGATGTGCGTGAGCTCGCGCAGGCGCCGCACATCCTCGTCCTGTATGTGGCGGCGGTCTTCGCGCAGGTGGCAAGTGATGCCGTCGGCGCCGCCCAGGTGCGCCTCGACGGCGGCCCAGACCGGGTCGGGCTCGTAGGTGCGCCGCGCCTGGCGCACGGTCGCGACATGGTCAACGTTGACGCCCAGCTCGATCACAGCTCGTTCAGCTCCATCAGCACGCTGCGGGTATGCAGCACCTGCCCATGCAGGCGCTCGCCGATCAGCGCGCGCATAAGGTAGCGCGCCTCGTCGCGAGTTTCACTGCGGCTGTAGTCGTCCGCGGCAAGGTCGAGCAGCGTCCGGCCGCTGACCAGCAAGTCTCCCCGGCTCGCCCGCACCGGGCCGCGATCGGGCTCGTAGACATAGGAGCTGGACGGCTCGATCGGCTCGCCGGAGAGCGCCTCCCGGTCGAGGAGCGGGGCATAGCCCAGCTCGGCGAGCAGGCGCTTCTCGAAGCTGCGCAGAACCGCCGCGTACGCGTCGCCCGCGGAAAGGCGCCCGAGCGCCGCCGAATAGGCGTCGTAAAGCGCTTCATGCGGGTCTTCCCGCGGCAGGAGGCGCAGGATGAGCTCGTTCAAATAGAAGCCGCACATGAGGCCGCGCCCGGCAAGCGGCTGCAGCGCCCCGCCCCATTCGGCCTGCATCAGGTTGGAAAGCTCGGCCGACCCGCTCCACCCCAGGCGTAAGGGATGGAAGGCGAGCAGCACGCCGCGCATCGCCGAGCGCGGCCGGCGCGCGCCTCGCGCGAGGAGGGAGACGCGGCCATGCCGGCGCGTAAAGGACTCGACGATGAGGCTCGTCTCCTTGTACGGGTATGTGTGCAGCACGTAGCCCGGTTCGTGGTCGGCACGCCTCTTCATTCGTACCCCAATTGTCGCAGCACGCGTGCGTCATCGGTCCACGCGCGGCGCACCTTGACCCACACGCCGAGATAGACCTTGCCCTCGAACAGGCGCTCGAGGTCCTTGCGTGCCGCGGTTGCCATCGCCTTCAGGCGCTCGCCGCCCTTGCCGAGGAGAATCGCCTTCTGGCTCTCGCGCTCGACGAGGATGCTCGCCTCGATGCGCCGCAGCCTGCCCTCCTCCTTGAAGCTGTCGATCACCACCTCGCAGCGGTACGGCAGCTCTTCGCCGAGCGTCTCGAAGATCTTCTCGCGCAACGCTTCGGCGGCAAAGAAGCGCTCGTCGCGATCGGTCAGCTGGTCCTCGGGATAGGCAGCGGGCCCCTCGGGAAGCGCTGCGGCGATGACGCGAAGCAGCTCGGGCAGGTTCTTGCCGCTCTTTGCGCTGACCGGGACCAGCGCCGCGAACTCGCGGGTCTTGCCCAGGCGATCGAGGAAGGGGATAAGGTCGCTCGCCCGCCGCACGGCGTCCAGCTTGTTGACCACGGCGATCACTTTCTGTGCGCCCGGGATGCGTCCGAGCGCCGCGCGGTCTTCCGGCAAAAAGCGCATTGCCTCCACCACGAAAAGCACGACGTCGGCCTGGCTCGCCGCCTCGCCGACACGGCGGTTGAGCGCCTTGTGCAGCACGCTCTTCAGCCGCGGCGGATTGCCGGGCGCATCGATGAACACGTACTGGCACCCGGGGCGCGTGAGGATGCCGCTCAGGAGGTGGCGCGTGGTCTGGGGCCGCGCAGAAACGATGGAGAGCTTCTCGCCCACCAGCCTGTTGAGGAGGCTCGACTTGCCGGTGTTCGGGCGGCCGACCAGCGCCACCGTGCCGCAGCGATGGCTCAAAGCTTCTCCAGCATGGCACGCGCGGCTTCCTGCTCGGCGCGCTGGCGCGAGCTGCCGGTGCCGAGCGCGGTGAGCTCGCCCACGGCGCATTCGACCTCGAACGACTGCCGGTGCGCGGCGCCGCGCACCGACAGCACGCGGTATGCGGGCAGCGGCCGGCGCGCCGCCTGCAGCTTCTCCTGCAGCTCGGTCTTTGCATCCTTCGACGCGCGCTCGGGGTCGAGCGCGTCAAAGCGGGGCGAGAACGCCTCCAGCACGGCCTTCTTCGCGGCGACGTAGCCGCCGTCGATGAAGATCGCGCCGAATACCGCCTCCAGCGCGTCGGCCAGAATCGAGGGGCGCGGCTCGGCGGCCGCCACGAGCTCACCTTCGCCCAGGCGAATCAGCGGCCCGAGCCCGATTTCGCGGGCGAGCTCGGCGAGCGCCTCCTCGCGCACAAGGCTCGCGCGCAGCCGGGTCAGCTTGCCTTCGGAGAGCTGCGGAAAGCGCGCATAGAGCTCTTCGGCGACCGCGCAGCCGAGCACGCCGTCGCCGAGGAATTCGAGCCTTTCGTTGTGTTCCGCGCCGCGGCTGCGGTGCGTCAGCGCCTGCTCCAGAAGCCGGGGACGCGAGAAACGGTGCCCCAGTCGTTCTTCCAGATCGGGCTGCTCCAGGCCGATCTACTGACCTCCGGCCGTGGCCGCGTAGTCGATGTAGAGGCCCACGTTCTTGAAGAGCGGCACTTCCTTGCGGTAGGCGAAGCCGATGGTGATCGAATTGCCGTCTTTGCCGATGTCGAGGTCGCTCGGCTTGATCGAGGTGACGTCGTCGATGTTCGAGCGGTTCTCGAAGGCGCGGCGGATTTCGCCCGGTGCGGCGCTCGGCATGTCGCGGGCGATGGCCTCGATCGCGTTCTTGGCGGCGCGGAACTCGAGGAACGAGGGGATCACTTTCATGCCGAACAGCGCGACGATCGCCACGACGATCAGGATTGCGACGAGGGCGAGCAGGCTCAGGCCCGCCTGGCGGCTGTGAATGATGTGTTGGCTCATTTGCGTCCCCTCCTTGCTCAGTGAAACGACCCGAAGCGGCCGAGCTCGCCCAGGTTAAGCCAGATGAAGAATGCCTTGCCGACGATATTCTCGTCCGGGACGAAACCCCAGACGCGGCTGTCGCTCGAGTTGTCGCGGTTGTCGCCCATCACGAAATAATGGCCGGGCGGCACGGTGCACGCCAAGCCGGCGCTATTGTAGTTGCAATTGCTGCCCCCGGCTCGCGTCGGCAGCACGGCCGCCGGGGCATCGTCCTCGAGCAGGATCTCGTGCTGCACGTTGCCGAGCGTCTCGATGTAGCGGCGGGAAAACTGCATCCGCTCGCGCGACAGGTAGTCGTCGATCTGCTTGGTCTGCACCAGCTGGCCGTTGATCGTCAGGCGCTTGTTACGGTATTCCAGCTTGTCGCCCGGCAGGCCGACCACGCGCTTGATGTAGTCGAGCGACGGATCCTCCGGATAGCGGAACACCATCACGTCGCCGCGCTGCGGGTTGCCGAGCTCGACCACCTTCTTGTTCGCCACCGGCAGCCGGATGCCGTAGGTGAACTTGTTCACGAGGATGAAGTCGCCCACGAGGAGCGTCGGCACCATCGAGGACGAAGGGATCTTGAAGGGCTCGACGAGGAACGAGCGCAGGAGGAAGACGATGAGGATCACGGGGAAGAAGCTGACCGAGTACTCGACCCACCACGGCTGCTTCGCCGTGCCGCGGCGCTTCCTGAGCCACAGCAGCTCGACGGCCCAGACGAGCCCCGTCACCACCAGCAGGATCAGAAGGAAGAGCGCGAAGTTCAACCTTCACCCCGCTGCAGCACGGCGAGGAACGCCTCCTGCGGAATTTCCACCGAACCGACCTGCTTCATGCGCTTCTTTCCTTCTTTTTGTTTTTCGAGGAGCTTGCGCTTGCGCGTAACGTCGCCACCATAGCACTTTGCGAGCACGTTCTTGCGCAGCGCCTTGACGTTTTCGCGGGCGATGATGTGGCCGCCGATCGCGGCCTGGACGGCGACATCGAACATCTGCCGCGGGATCAGGCTGCGCAGCTTGGTGACCAGCTCGCGCCCGCGGTACTGCGAGGCCGAGCGGTGCACCATGCTGGAGAGCGCGTCGACCTTCTCGCCGTTCACCAGGATGTCGAGGCGCACCATGTCGGCGGCGCGGTATTCCTTGAACTCGTAGTCGAGCGAGCCGTAGCCGCGCGTGGCCGACTTCAGCCTGTCGAAGAAGTCGAGCACCACCTCGTTGAGCGGCAGGTCGTAGGAGATGACCACGTGGCGCGCCGAGTAGTGCATGTTGGTCTGCGCGCCGCGCTTGTCCGTGCACAGCGTTATCACCGGCCCGACGTACTCCTGCGGCACGAAGATCTTGCACGCCATGATCGGCTCGCGGAATTCCTCGATCAGCGAAGGATCGGGCAGGCGCGCCGGGTTGGAGATCTGCTCGACGGTGCCGTCGCGCAGCCTGACCTCGTACACCACGGAAGGCGCCGTGGTGATGAGCTTCTGCCCGTACTCGCGCTCCAGCCGCTCCTGCACGATGTCCATGTGCAGCAGGCCGAGGAAGCCGCAGCGGAAGCCGAAGCCGAGCGCCTGGGAAGTCTCGGGCTCGTAGTGGAACGAGGCGTCGTTCAAGTGCAGCTTCTCGAGCGCCTCGCGCAGCGCCTCGTACTCGTTCGCCTCGACCGGGTAGAGCCCGGCAAAGACCTGCGGCTTGATCTCCTTGAAGCCGGGCAGCGGCTCGGTGGCGCCGTTCTTCTCGAGCGTAATGGTGTCGCCGACCTTCGCCTCGCGCAGGCCCTTGACGCCGGCGGTGACGTAGCCGACCTCGCCGGCCGCGAGGCTATCCTTCTGCTTCGCCTTCGGCGTGAAGACGCCGACCTGCTCGCACAGGTGGGCCGCGCCGGTGCTCATCAGGAGGATCTTGTCCTTCGGCCTGAGCGTGCCGTCCATGACGCGCACCAGCATCACCACGCCGACGTAGTTGTCGAACCAGGAATCGATGATCAGCGCGCGCAGCTTCGCATCGGCGCTTCCGGTGGGCGCGGGAACCTTGGCGATCACCGCCTCGAGGATGGCATCGACGTTCTCGCCGGTCTTGGCGCTCGCCCGGATCGCGTCCTGCGCCGAGATGCCGATCACGTCCTCGATCTCCTGGATCGCCTTGCCGGGATCCGAGGACGGCAGGTCGATCTTGTTCAGCACCGGGATCACTTCCACGCCCTGCTCGATCGCGGTGTAGCAGTTTGCCACCGTCTGCGCTTCCACCCCCTGCGAGGCGTCGACCACCAGCACGGCGCCCTCGCACGCGGCGAGCGAGCGGCTCACCTCGTAGGAGAAGTCGACGTGCCCGGGCGTGTCGATCAGGTTGAGGAGATAGGTCTCGCCGCTCTTC
>Ga0134121_10004999_pt1 | contig 10811 bp, 7 predicted proteins | sample KB301_FD_96463 | JGI IMG/M metagenome (GOLD analysis project Ga0134121, IMG submission 96463) | Terrestrial soil microbial communities without Nitrogen fertilizer from Kellogg Biological Station, Michigan, USA - KB3-0-1 | ecosystem: Environmental > Terrestrial > Soil > Unclassified ...
GCGCATCAGCCGCACCCAGATTGGCACGGCGACACTGCTCCCCTCTTCGCCCTCGCCGAGCGATTGCTCCTGGTCGTAGCCGACCCAGACTGTGGCCTCTAGGTTGGGGTTGAAACCGTTGAACCAGGTGTCGTGGGACTCGTTGGTGGTGCCGGTCTTGCCGCTGATGTCCTCGCGCCCCAGGACCCGCGCGCGCACGCCGGTCCCGCGCTTGATCACATCGCCCATGATGTTGTCCATCAGCCAGGCATTCGCCGCGGTGATGACGCGCGGCGCCTTGAGCTTCTCGCTCAGCAGCGGCGGGAGCTGCTCAGACTCGGGAGGGGCCAAGGTCATGACCTTGCTGGCGCGCGGTGCGGCGTCGCTCGCTCCGCCATCGGCGCCCGGGTCCGTTGCGAGTGCGGGCGCGTCCTCATCTCCAGGTCCGCAACCGTCGCACACTTCCTTAGGCTGGGCATGCCAGACGGTGACACCCTGCGCGTTCTCGATGCGTTGGATGAAATAGGGGCTGATCTTGTAGCCGCCGTTGGCAAAGGTCGCATAGCCGGTGGCCACTTCGAGCGGGGTGGCCGGCAAGGTGCCCAAGGCCAAAGTCAGGTTGTTGGGCATGATCGCCGGGTCGAAGCCGAAGCGCGAGGCATACTCGATGACATCGGCGGTGCCCACGGCCCGCAGCAGCCGGATCGAGACGAGGTTGCGCGAGTGCACCAGTGCTTCGCGCAGGCGCGTCGGTCCGCTGAAATTGCCGCCGTCATTCTCCGGGCGCCAGGTCTGCTCGATGCCGCTGTCGGCCACCACCACCGGGGCATCCATGATGACGCTCGCGGGCGTGAAGTCGTGCTCCAGCGCGCAGGAATACAGGAACGGCTTGAAGCCCGAACCCGGCTGGCGGCGCGCCTGGGTCACGTGGTTCCAGGAGTTGCCGAAGTAATCAAAGCCACCGACCAGGGCCACGATGGCCCCATCGTGGGGGTCAAGCGCCACGAGTGCGCCCTGCACCGATGGGATCTGCGCCAGCTGCGCATTGCCGCGACCGTCGGCGAGCACATAGATAAGGTTGCCCCGCTGCAGGAGCGAGTCGGCCTTGCCGCGCTCCGCGTTGCCCCGCGCCCAGCTCATCCCGTCCCACGGGATCTGCGCGTAGCTGCCGCCGCGCAGGTACACGCGCGCGCCATCTTGCGCCACCGATACCACCACGGCCCCTTGCAGGTTGCCGACCGGCGGCACCTCGGCCAGCAGCGTCTCAAGCTGGCGTGGGTTGTCGCCCGCCTCGAGCCTGGCCTTGCGGATCACGCCGCGATAGCCGTGGCGGCGGTCGTACTCGATGAGCCCGAGCCGGAGCGCGCGGTTGGCGGCAGTCTGGATTCGTCCGTCGATGGTGGTGATGGCCTTATACCCGGCATTGATCGCGCCTTCCCCGAAGCGCTGGACCACCTGCTGGCGGACCATCTCGGCCACGAACGGGGCCTCGATGTCGTAGCGCGGCGCGAACTCGTGCGCCCGGATTTCCTCGTGCATGGCGCGCTGGGCGGTGTCGGCGTCGATGTAGTGCAGCGCCTGCATGCGCTGCAGGACGTACTGGCGGCGCTCGGTGGCGCGCTGCGGGCTGGTCACCGGGTTGTAGCGCGAGGGCGCCTGCGGAAGTCCGCCGAGCATCGCGGCTTCGGCTACCGAGAGCTCGTTGAGGGGCTTGCCGAAGTAGACCTCGGCCGCCGCCGCCACCCCGTAGGCCCGCTGGCCGAAGAAAATCACGTTCAGGTAGGTCTCGAGGATCTCCTGCTTGGTGAATTCGTGCTCCATACGCAGCGTCAGGAAGATTTCCTGGAGCTTGCGGGTGATGTTCTTATCGCGCGTCAGGAACATGTTGCGCGCGGTCTGCATGGTGATGGTGCTGCCGCCCTGGGCGAAGTCGCCGTTGGTCAGGTCCACGTAGATGGAGCGCAGCATGCTGAAGTAATCGATGCCGCCGTGCTTGAAGAAGCGGTCATCCTCGGCCGCCAGGAACGCTTCGCGCACCAGCTGCGGAATCTCATCGTAGGTGACGGGCACCCGGCGCTGCTCGCCGATCTGGCTGATCAGCGCACCACTGCGTGTGTACACGCGCAGCGGCACCTGCAGCGGCAAAGTGTGCATGCCGGCCGCGCTCGGGAGCGACGGGGCGAGGTACACGTAGCTGGCCAGGAAGGCATAGATGACGCCCAGCAGCAACACGGCACACACGATAATTAAGCTAGTCAGTGCGCGCAGCGTGCGGGACTTCACCGATTAGGACTCCTGTTGTTGCGCTTGCCGGTGGCCCCATGCTGAAGTGCGAGGCTGTGACATATGCCAAACACTCTACGCATTGCTCCGGGAATGCGAAATCGCGCTCGGGCAGCGCTCACGTTGAATTTCGTGAGGCTACTCACGTTCAATTTAACCGATGGCTGATATATATTCGCACGCAGATTTTTGCGGGTTCGCCGTTTCGGCGCGTATCTTACTGATAAGGAAGGGAAACTGTGTTCCTGTTCTCGCGTAAGAACCGCCAGTTGCTGGGGTTGGATATAACAACCTCCTCGATCAAGCTGATCGAGCTGGCTAATTCCGGTGGTCGCTACGTCGTCGAGTCGTACGCGGCGGAGGCGACTCCCGCGAATTCGATGAACGAAAAGACACTGGTGGACCCCCAGGCGGTCGGTGAAGCCATCCGCCGCGCGGTCAAGCGCTCAGGCGCGACCAGCACCGAGGTCGCCATCGCCATCAGCGGCGATGCGGCCATCACCAAAGTGATCCAGATGCCCAAGGGCCTGCGCGATGCGGACCTGGAGGCTCAGGTCGAGATGCAGGCCGACCAGTACATCCCGTTCCCCATGGACGAGGTGAGCTACGACTTCGAGGTGCTCGGCCCCTCGGACAAGGACGCCGAGTCGGTCGACGTGCTGCTGGTGGCCTCGCGCTCCGACAACGTCGAGCAGCGCCGCGCCGCGGTGGCCGCTGCGGGACTCAATGCCCGCATCGTCGATGTCGAGGCCTTCGCCCTTGAGAACGCCTGCAAGCTCATGACGCACCAGATGCCTGACGGTGGCATCGATCGGACCATCGCGGTGGCCGACTTTGGTGCCAGCAGCACCACCTTCAGCGTGCTGCGCAACCTCAAGATCATCTACACGCGCGATTTCGCCTTCGGCGGCCAGCAGCTGACCGAGGAGATCATGCGTACCTACGGCCTGACCATGGAAGAGGCCGGCCGCGCCAAGAAGGAAGGGGGTCTCCCCGGTAACTTCCAGGCCGAAGTGCTCGATCCGTTCATCGACGACATGACCCAGCAGGTGAGCCGCTCGCTGCAGTTCTACCTGGCCTCGGGCAGCGGGCGCGACCAGCCCGAGAAGATCCTGATCTGCGGCGGCTGCGGCAATGTCTCCGGCGTCGCGGACGTGATCCAGAGCCGGGTGGGCATCACCGCCGAGAAGGGCGATCCCTTCGGGCAGATGAAGTTGTCTTCACGCGCGCGCGCCCAGGCCGTGCAGCGCGACGCCACGGCACTTTTGACTGCCTGCGGCCTGGCCCTGCGGAGTTTTGACTGACATGCCACGCATAAATCTATTGCCCTGGCGTGACCAGCAGCGCAAAGAGCGCAAGCTGGCGTTCTTCGTGGCCTTAGGCGGCGCGGCGCTCGCGGCGCTGGTGGCCGCCTTTGCCGGCTACCTGCTGTTCAAGTCGATGATCAGCTCCCAGGAGCAGCGCAACGACAGGTTGCGCGCCGAGATCAAGACCGTGGACCGGCAGATCGAGGAGATCAACGACCTGGAGACCCAGAAGCAGCGCTTTATCGCGCGCATGCAGGTCATCGAGAAGCTCCAGCGTTCGCGCTCGGAGGTCGTGCACCTGTTCGACGAGATCGCCCGCACCATGCCGGACGGTACCTATCTGACCTCCTTCAAGCAGGAAGGGAAGCACCTGAAGTTCGAGGGCGTGGCGCAGTCATCGACGCGCGTCTCGACCTTCATGCGCAACATCTCGGCCTCGCAGTGGATGAAGGATCCAGAGCTCGAGGTGGTCGAGAGCAAGCCCGGCGCCACGGTCGGCAACAGCTTCGTGCTGGATGCCGGCGAGATCGTGGCCGCGGGCGATGAGGATGACGATGCGGCGGCCAAGCCCAAGCAGCACATCCGCAGCGGAGGTGCCAAATGAGCCTGATGCAGGAACTGCGCTCGCTCGATCCGCGCGACCCGGGGCGCTGGCCGCTGGCGGTACGGACCGGTGCGGTCGCCGTGTGCTTCGTGGTGGTCTCGCTCATGGCCCTCTACTTCTTCGTCTGGACGGACCTCAACCCGCAGCTCCAGCAGCTCGAGGACCAGGAGCAGCAGCTGCGCAACGAGTTCCAGACCAAGCATTCCAAGGCCACCAACCTGGACGTCTACAAGCAGCAGCTCGCGGACATCGAGAAATCCTTCGGCGCCATGCTGCGCCAGCTCCCCAGCAAGACCGAGGTCGATAACCTGCTGGTGGACATCTCGCAAACGGGACTTGCGGCGGCACTGGATCAGAAGCTGTTCCAGCCCGAGGGCGAGATCAAGAAGGACTTCTACGCCGAGCGGCCGATCAAGATCCGCTTCGCCGGGAGCTATCACCAGTTCGGCAACTTCGTGAGCGGGATTGCAGCTCTCCCGCGCATCGTGACGTTGCACGACGTGCAGATCACGCCGGTCCAGCACGCCGCGGGTGCGACCGTGTTCGACCAGCTGCAGATGGATTTGACCGCCAAGACCTACCGCTACCTCGACGATGAGGAAGTGGCGACGGCCGAGGCAGACCGGCGCAAGGCCGAGCAGAAATCCAAGCGGCCCCAGGGCTGATGGCGCCTATAAGCAACGGGTAAGCGGATGAAGCAGCAGCAAAATCTGGCTCGACGGACCTTAGGTGTCCTGGCGCTCTGCGCCGGGGTGCTCGTCGGCTGTTCGGGGCGCGACGGAGACCTGACGCGCTTCATCGAGCAGACCAAGAAGGAGCCGGGCGGGCGCGTTGAGCCGCTCCCCGAGGTCAAGCCCTACGACAGCTATGTGTATTCGAGCAGCGCGCTGCGCTCGCCGTTTGTGCCCGGAGGTTCGAAAGGCGCCGCCGCCGGCCCGCGCCCCGAGGTGCAGCGCAACCGCGAATTCCTCGAACAGTTCTCGCTGGACACCATGAAGATGGTCGGCACGCTCAAGCTCGATGGCCAGAACTATGGCCTCGTGCAGGTCGCCGACGGTCGGGTGCAGCGCGTGCTCGTTGGCAATCATCTCGGCCAGAACGATGGCCGCATCACCGACATTGTGGCTAACAAGATCAGCCTGATTGAACTCGTACCCGACGGCCTAGGGGGCTACATCGAGCGTCCCGCGGCCTTGGGTTTGAACGAGTGACCGGAATGGAGAGTAAGCGAATGAAGCGACCAACCGTCAATCACCTGCGTACCGCCTTGGGGCTCATATGGGCCTGCCTGGCTGCAACGCTGGTCACGCAGGGCGCCCTGGCGGCCGACGCCGCGGGCAATACCCTGCAGTCGATCGACGTGCAGACCCTGGCCGGCAAGCAGGTTCAGCTTACCCTGCATCTTTCGGGGCCCGCCCCTGAACCGATGAGCTTTACCATCGACAAGCCGGCGCGCATTTCGCTGGACCTGCCGGGCACCGCCCTGGCGCTGCCCTCGCGGCGCATCGATATCGGCTCCGAAGGCGTGGATTCCGTGCTGGCCGCGGAGGCCAACGGCCGCGCTCGCATCGTGCTCAACCTCGAACAGCTCCAGCCCTACACCACGCGGGTGGCCGGCAACGACATCGTCGTGACCATCGGCGCCGGAGTCGCAAGCTCGCACGCCGCCGCCGTCGCCCCGATGGCCGCCGCCAGCAGCCGCGAGCTGCGCAGCATCGATTTCAGACGCGGTGACCATGGGGTCGGCCGGCTGATCGTCAAGCTCTCCGACCCGCGCACCGCCATCAACCTGGTGCAGCAGGGCTCGCAGGTCATCGTCAATTTCGCCGACGCCTCGCTCCCGAAGAAGCTGGCGCGCAGCTACGACACGCAGGACTTCGGCACGCCGGTCAGCGGCTTCGACGCGATCCGCGTCGGCAACGACACGCACATCGTGCTCAATACCACCGGCGACTTCCAGCAGCTGGCCTACCAGTCGGACGACGAGTACGTGGTCGAGGTGCAGCCGCAGACCAAGTCGGCCGCGCAGGCCGCGGACGACAAGAAGATCTACACCGGCGAGAAGCTGTCCTTGAACTTCCAGGACATCGACACCCGCGCGGTGCTGCAGCTGCTGGCCGATGCCAGCGGCCAGAACATCGTGGTCAGCGACACGGTCCGCGGCAGCGTGACGCTGCGCCTGCAGAGCGTCCCCTGGGACCAGGCGCTCGACATCGTGCTGCGCACCAAGGGCCTGGATAAGCGCCGCGATGGCAACGTGATCATCGTCGCGCCCTCCGAGGAGCTGGCCTCGCGCGAGAAGGCGGACCTGGCCTCCAAGAAGGACATCCAGGAGCTCGCCCCGCTCCGTACCGAATACCTGCAGATCAACTACGCCAAGGCGGTTGATCTGGCGCTCCTGCTCAAGGGCGGCGCCAACGCGAACTCGGTACTCTCAACCCGCGGCAGTGTCGCGGTCGATGAGCGCACCAACACGCTGCTGCTGGTCGACACCTCGGAAGGCCTCGATGCCATCCGCAAGATGGTCGCGACCCTCGACATTCCGGTGAAGCAGGTGCTGATCGAATCGCGCCTGGTCATCGTCAATGACGACTTCGAGCGCGACCTGGGCGTGCGCTTCGGCTACACCGGCGTGCACAGCAACGGCAACAACGGCATGTTCATGACCTCGGGCACCGCGGCCGGCACGGACACGGGCCTGAACTCGGCGCTCTCGAACCTGCAGAGCAATGGCACCGTCAACCCGGTGGCCGTGCCGACCGGTGACACCGCCGCCAACCGCTACAACGTCAACATGCCGGTCGCCAATCCGGCCGGTAGCCTCGCGTTCCTGCTGCTCGGGTCCGACTACATCGTCGATCTGGAGCTGTCAGCCGCCCAGGCCGAAGGCCGTGGCGAGGTTGTCTCCTCGCCGCGCGTGATCACGGCGAACCAGAAGGAAGCCTACATCGAGCAGGGTACGGAAATTCCGTACCAGGAAGCGGCCTCGAGCGGCGCGACCACGGTTTCGTTCAAGAAGGCGGTGCTCTCGCTCAAGGTGACCCCGCTGATCACGCCCGACAATCGCATCATCCTCGACCTGTTCGTGACCAAGGACAGCGTCGGCCAGGTGGTGGTGACCTCGGGCGGCGCCAACGTGCCTTCAATCGACACCCGCAAGATGGCCACACGCGTGATGGTCGCCGACGGCCAGACCGTGGTGCTCGGCGGCATCCTCGAGACCAACCGCAGCGAGACGATCAAGAAGGTGCCGTGGCTGGGCGACATTCCGGTGCTCGGGCACCTGTTCAAGAACACGACCACGATTAACAAGAAGAATGAGCTGTTGATCTTCGTGACGCCGAAGATCCTGCGTGAAGGGGTGAAGGTCAATTGACCTTCAGGAAGCTACCCGTGGGATTTACTAGAGAATCAATTGCTCAGGTGAATATGATGCGCAAATTCAGATGGCTTTCGGCACTGCTGACCCTGGCACTGGCTGCCTGCGGCGGTGACACTAACGATTGCGGTTCATCGTTTGGCCAACCCTGCGGATCCAGCGGTAACCCGACGGTGCCGGTCGCCTCGGTATTGCTGGTGTCCGACACCTCGACGATCCCGTCCGACAATGCGACCTCAGCCAATCTCACCGCCTACGTGCAGGATGCCAATAACAATTTCATCCCGGGCGTGACGGTTTCGTTTGTGCCGAGCTCGGGCGGCATCGCGGTCACCCAGGCGGTGACGGATGACAACGGCGTGGCGACGGCCACCTTGAGCACGCTGGGCGACCCGTCCAATCGCACGATCACCGTGACGGCCACGGCTGACAAGATCAGCACGTCGGCCAACATCGATGTAACCGGTACCACGCTGCAATTGCAGGGTCCGACCGCGTTGACCACGGGCCAGGTGGCGACCTACACCATCTCGCTGACCGACGCGGGCGCCAAGGGCATCGCCGGCACCGACATCACGATCACAGCTCCAGCCGACCTGACGGTGAGTACCACTACAGTGACCACCGACAGCCAGGGCCGCGCTACCTTTACTGCCACGGGCGGCACGGGCGGCGCAGGCGGACTCACGGTCGCGGGCCTGGGCCTTACGACCACCTTGAACGTGACCGTCAATGGCGATGCCTTGAGCTTCACGGCGCCCGCCGCCAACATCAACATTCCGCTCGGTGTCAGCAAGACTTTCACCGTGCACTGGGCCCAGAACAACACGGCGGTCGCCAACCAGCCGATCGACTTCGCGACCACGCGCGGCTGCATCAATTCGCCCGTCACGGCCTGCTCATCCACGGCCACGGCGACCACCGATGCCTCGGGCAACGCCTCCGTGACGATCGTGTCCAACAACGCCGGCGGTGCTACGGTCAGCGCGACCACGGCCACGGCGATATCGGCCACGCTGACCTCCCAATTTATTGCCACGGTGGCCAGTTCCATAGACGTGCAGCCCTCGGTGTTCGTGCTGGCGCCGGGCGATTCGAGCACCATCAATGCGGTGGTCAGGGACGTGAACAACAACCTGGTGACCGGCGCAACTGTGGTGTTCTCGCTCAATGACATCACCGGCGGCACGTTGACCACGGCCGCGGCCAAGACCGACCTCGAGGGCCGTGCGCAGTCCGTGTACACCGCAGGCAGCGTGACCTCGGCTGCCGGCGGCGTGCAGGTTACCGCGACCGTGCAGGGCACCGCGGTCGCCAAGACCGTCGGACTCACCGTCGCTGCGCGACAGGTGTTCATCTCGATCGGCACGGGCAATGAAATCTCGGAGCCCAATGCCGCGCAGTACGCTATTCCCTACGTCATCCAGGTCACCGACTCGACCGGCGCGGGCGTCAAGGGCGTGGCTCTGTCGATGAGCGTGCTCTCGCAGCGCTACTTCAAGGGTCACCGCGTTGCCGGTACCTCGGCGTGGGGCACTTGCTACACCATTCCGCAGGATTCGACGAATTGCATCGTCGGCACGCCGCCCTCGGCGACTGTCACGATGGGTTGCGCTGATGAGGACTTTAACCGCAACGGCGTGCTCGATCCGGGCGAGAACAAGAACGGCAACAACCCGGCCACGATCTCGCCGGCGTTCCCGACCGGCTATCCGACGCTGGAGGCCGGCAACATCGCGGCGGTCGCGCCCACCACCAGCGGCAGCTTCACGACCGATGATTCGGGGTTCGCGTTCGCAACCGTGTACTACCCGCAAGAGTACGCTTACTACCTGCAGGTGACACTGCAGGCGCAGACCTCGGTGCAGGGCACCGCGTATTCGGCCAGCACGACCTTCCTGGTGCCGGGCTCCGCGACCGACTTTACGGACATCACCAAGGCCCCGCCGGGCCCCTTGAGTCCGTTTGGCGATAGCGCGACCTGCAGCGACATGCTCTGAGCTTTAGACCCTCAAGGTCTGCACAGCGGCCGCCTTCGAGGCGGCCGCTTTGTTTCTGCCTGCCGCCTTGGGCATGCTATGAGGGCCATGCTCGGAACCAGCAACATCTTCCTGATCGGCCCGATGGGTTCGGGCAAGACCGCGGTCGGGCGCCAGCTCGCGCGGCTTCTCGACCGGGAGTTCTTCGACAGCGACCATGAGATCGAACGCAGCACCGGCGTCGACATTGGACTGATTTTCGAGCGCGAGGGCGAAGCGGGCTTCCGGCGGCGTGAACGCGAGGCGATCGCCACCTTGAGCGCCCGCTCAGGCATCGTGCTGGCGACCGGCGGGGGCGCGGTCATGGATGCGGACTCGCGTCGCTACCTCGCCGAGCGCGGCTGGGTGGTGTACCTGGAAACCTCGGTGGCCCAGCAGGTGGAGCGTGCGGGGCGCACCCGGCACCGGCCCATGCTTGCGGGGGTAGATCCGCGCCGGCGGCTGGAAGAACTGATGCTGGTTCGCGAACCGCTGTACCAGGCGATCGCCGATTACACCGCCACCACCACCCGCAAGCGGGTGGGCGCGGTCGCCGAGCTCATACTTCGCGCTCATCAGGGCGCTCACCCGCAGCCCTAAAGCGCCGAGGGTTATACTCTCGCGCCCGCTCAGCGCGCTCATATGCAGACACTCACCGTAGAGCTCGAAGATCGCTCCTACCCGATCAGCATCGGTGCCGGGCTGTTGCGCCAGCAGGCGCTTTTGCAGGCGGCAGTGCCCTCGAACGATATCCTCTTGGTCAGCAACACCATCGTGGCGCCGCTCTATGCCAAGGCCCTGACGAGCGCCCTTCCCGGCCGGCGCATCGTCGAGGTGATACTGCCGGATGGTGAACAGCACAAGTCACTTGCCATCGCCGGGCGCGTATTTGATGTGCTGGTGGCCAATCGCTTCGGGCGCGAAGCCGTGGTGCTGGCCTTAGGAGGCGGGGTGGTGGGCGATCTGGCCGGGTTCGTGGCCGCCTGCTACCAGCGCGGGATTGATTTCGTGCAGGTGCCCACCACGCTCCTGGCGCAGGTTGACTCCTCGGTGGGCGGCAAGACGGCCGTCAACCATCCTGGCGGCAAGAACCTGATCGGTGCCTTCCACCAGCCGCGCGAGGTGCTGGCGGACACCGACGTGCTCGCGACGTTGCCGAACCGCGAGTATCAGGCGGGACTGGCGGAAATCATCAAGTACGGGCTGATCTGCGATCGTGCATTCTTTGAATGGCTCGAGCA
>Ga0134121_10005000_pt1 | contig 10809 bp, 9 predicted proteins | sample KB301_FD_96463 | JGI IMG/M metagenome (GOLD analysis project Ga0134121, IMG submission 96463) | Terrestrial soil microbial communities without Nitrogen fertilizer from Kellogg Biological Station, Michigan, USA - KB3-0-1 | ecosystem: Environmental > Terrestrial > Soil > Unclassified ...
GATGTGTGGCACGGCCCTGGCATCGTCTCCGGAAGGCCGGGCGCTTGCCAGCAGCTTCCGCTATGGGATCGTCATTCTGATGGTTGCTCCATATTTGATACTGGGCTCGATTGGCTATGCCATCTTTCGCGCCTACCGGAAACGTCGCGATCTAATGCATCCGAAGGCTCTGACTGTAGGCGCGGTCTATGACCGCGCACGCTCTCCACGCTGAATTTGTATTTCAATTAGAAATCGCGCGCGGTCATAGACCGCGCCTACAGTTGTCCTGCATACTTGGTTTGTGACTAAGCCGCCCGACCTGATACAAATTGGTGCAATCTCCCCCACTCCTCCCCAATTCGAAATCGATCCTGTCTGCAAGATGCGCGTCCTGCCAGAGACCGCGGCGGCACAATTCAGCTACAACGGAAAGACCTACTACTTCTGCAACCCGCGCTGCCGCGACCGATTTCAGTCGAATCCCGAGTCGTTCCTGAGTCCCGGCTCGAAACCTGAACCGCCCAAATCCGATACCATCTATGTCTGTCCCATGCATCCTGAGGTTCGCCAGATGGGGCCTGGTATATGTCCGAAGTGCGGCATGGCGCTGGAACCCGAAATTGCGAAAGCCGATGAGGGTCCGAATCCGGAACTGCTCGACATGACCCAGCGATTCTGGATTGCCGCGGTCGTGAGCGTACCGGTCATGGTTTTTGGCATGCTTGAAATTGTACCGGTGCTGCAGCTGTTTCTGGCATCGGTTGCCGTTCTCTACGCCGGACAGCCGCTGCTGCAGCGTGGCTGGAATTCCGTGGTCAACCGAAGCCCGAACATGTTTACCTTGATCGGCATTGGCATTGGAACGGCCTACGTTTACAGCGCAGTTGCGGTTTTCGCAACCGCGTCGCAACTGCCGGTGTACTTTGAAGCGGCTTCGGTGATTACCGCACTGGTGCTGCTCGGTCAGGTACTGGAGCTGCGCGCACGCTCGCGAACTGGATCCGCCATTAAGAGTCTGCTTGGACTCGCGCCCAAAACCGCGCACCACGTTACCGCGGGCGGCGGGGAAATGGATGAGCCGCTGGAATTGGTAAAGGTTGGAGACGAGTTGCGCGTTCGATCCGGGGAGAAGATTCCAGTCGACGGCATCGTCTCGAGTGGATCCAGCACGGTCGATGAATCCATGATTTCCGGCGAACCCATTCCGGTCGAAAAGTATCCAGGCGCAGCAGTAGTTGGCGGCACGATCAATGGCAACGGGACTTTCACCATGCGGGCCGAGCGTGTGGGCCGCGACACGATCCTGGCACAGATCGTTCACATGGTTGGGCAGGCCCAGCGCAGCCGTGCGCCAATTCAGCGGCTGGCCGATGTCGTTTCCGGATGGTTTGTTCCGGCCGTGATTGGAGCTGCGGCAATTACATTTGCGATATGGGCCGTTGCAGGTCCTCAGCCCAGGTTCACGACCGCACTCCTGAATGCCGTGGCTGTGTTGATCATCGCCTGCCCCTGCGCGCTCGGCCTGGCGACGCCGATGTCCATCATGGTGGGTATCGGCCGCGGCGCGACCTCCGGCGTGCTGATAAAGAATGCGGAGTCTCTGGAAATTCTGGAGAAGGTCGACACGATAGTTGTCGACAAGACCGGCACGCTGACCGAAGGCAAACCCGCTCTCGCAGCGATTGTAGCCCTTGCGGAGTTTCCGGAAGCGGAAGTTCTTCGACTGGCGGCCAGCGTGGAACGAGGCAGCGAGCATCCGCTTGCCGCCGCGATCGTACAGGCGGCGTCAGCGCGAGGCTTGGCGTTCGCGAAAGTGACTGGCTTTCAATCCAAAACCGGACGCGGCGTCAGCGCGTCGATCGATGGGCGCGTGGTGGTATTGGGCAATCAGAGATTCATGGATGAACTCGGACTAGGTTCCAACAGCGCTTTCGATGGTGCGTCCGGGCGAGCCGAGCAACTGCGGCGAGAAGGCCAGAGCGTGATGTTCGTGGCATTGGATGGGAAGGTTGCAGGACTGATCGGCGTCGCCGATCCCATCAAGGCTTCCGCCCGTGAGGCCATCGGCGCGCTCCGGCGGGAGGGCATTCAGGTCATCATGCTGACTGGCGACAGCCGCACCACGGCAGAAGCTGTTGCGCGGCAGCTGGGTCTCGACGATGTTCGCGCGGAGGTCCTTCCGGATCAAAAGGGGAAGGTGATTCAGGAGCTCCAAAAGAAAGGTCACATTGTTGCCATGGCCGGCGACGGCGTCAACGATGCACCCGCGCTCGCGCAGGCTCAGGTTGGCATTGCGATGGGGAGCGGCACCGATGTGGCCATGGAGAGCGCCGGAATCACGTTGCTCCGCGGAGATCTTCGAGGCATTTGCCGCGCGCGCGCGCTGAGCCGCGCAACGATGAAGAACATCCGTCAGAATCTCTTTCTCGCATTTGTGTACAACACGCTCGGCGTTCCGATTGCGGCCGGCGTGTTGTATCCGTTTTTTGGAATCCTGCTCAGCCCCATGATAGCCAGCGCCGCCATGACATTCAGCTCGGTTTCCGTCATAACCAACGCGCTTCGCTTGCGGCGGGCGACGTTAATGTAGGTGCGGTAATATGGTGCGCGAAGCGCATCCGAATAGCTGTAGGCGCGGTCTATGACCGCGCACACTCTATCGTCTACAAACAAATTGAGGTGAAGGATTGTGCGCGGTCATAGACCGCGCCTACAGCCGCCCCCAATCACTTCCTCCCGGCAAGACCCAGGTATGCAAACCACCCCGTCAGCGTGATGGCCAGAACGGCAATCCGTGCCGAATATCCGATGCTGCTCGGTGAGACGAAACCTTCAATCAGGCCTGCAACCACGAGCATTCCCATCACACCCAGAATGATGGCCAGTGCATCCTTTGCAACCAGACGCAGCGCAACCGCGCGCCGAACGTTACCCGGAGCAATCAGCGCGCCGGCCAGCATGAATCCCGCAGCGCCGGACAATACGATCGCAAGCAGTTCGGTTCCGCCGTGGGGCATGATCCAGCCCCAGAGAGCACGGCTGCTGCCTCGAGCGGTCATCCATCCAGCGACGGCGCCGAGTTGCATACCGTTGGAGATGAGTATCAGACACGTGCCCAACCCTGCAGTCATCCCCAGCCCAAACGCCAGCAGAGTGACCTGAATATTGTTGGTCATGATCGTGGATGCCGCAACAGGCCGTGCAAGGCCTGGAAAGCTGTGCAGCGACACATCGCGTGCCGGCTCGAAATCGAGAAATCCCGATGGGACCAGATCGTAGCCCAGGTCCGGGTGGAGTTGAACCGCTACGTATGTCATCGCGGAAGGAGCAAAGAGCATGAGCGCTGAAAACATCACTGCGGCCGCATGGCCCCGCACGGCAATCGGGAAGCGAACCATCCACGAAGGGCCGCCAGAGCGGCTTCGCGACCGGATGTTTCCATATAATACGTTGTGCGCGCGGATTGCGATGTTATTCAGGCGGCGAACCAGAACGGAGTTTCGTCCCAGCGACCGCGCTCGAGCCACGTCGCCTGCCAGTTGGCGGTAGCTTCCGATGATTCGAACCAGATGATTGGGTCGAAGCAAACGCAATCCACGCGCTCCGCCTTTTGCAATGCCGGAAATTTCGCGATCGAACGCCAGCCACTGTTCGCGCTTTGAGTCGGCGGAGTCGCCGGCAGAAGCTCCAACGGCCGGTTGCGTGGTATTTGCCCGATTCAAGATGTCGCTGAGGACACGTTCGCACACGATATACCGGTCCGTACGGGTTTGCAGGTCGTTGGCGTCCTCTCCCATTGCCTTCAAAAACGGAGACGCAATTTTCCACGCAAGATTCTGCCGCTGGACGAGAGGCAGGGAATCGCGGCGTTCGAGATAGCGCTTTATGATTTGCATCTGACTCGCCTCGATCTTCATATCCGCAAGTACGATGCTCTTTCCGAACCGCCCCTTTTCCGCGCGCGCAATCCATGCGGCTTCCCACCGGGCCGTGCTGCCGCGTCCGCTCCATCCGAAATCCTCTCGCACGACCATGGTTCCGGCCAGAAGATCTCCAAGCCGCTTCCCCTGCTTTGAAAGCAGAATCATCAGTCCCGCGACAAAACAGGCCGGTGGCGGCATGATGTCTGCAATGCGGACAAAATTGCGCAGTGCGGACTCGCGCCAGCCGACGGGCAGGCCGCTGTCGCGGACCACGCGAATTCCGGTCGATCTCTTGCCCGGCGTCTGTCCCTTGTTAAGCGCTTCGAACAGGAGGAAGTATCCCCAATTCAGAAAGAAAATGACGAATGCCAGCACTGTTAGTGTGATGGTACTGGACCATTCCTGAGAGATGCCCGACACGATGCCCATTGCGCCCGAAAACAGCAATAGGAGGACGATTGCGAGGATGCTGAGATACAGGATGATCTGATCGATGATGAATGCGAGCAGGCGTGATCCAATGCCTGCCGGCTCGAAATCGAGCTCCACGTGATCGGGAGTGATGATGGAAATGCGTTCGTCCATTATTGAAGATTCGCCCTCCGGACTTCGAGGTACCGGCGTATCAATTGAATCGTCAGATGCTCCGGTGAAGTTTCCAGAACCATGATGCCCCGGCTTCGCATCTTTTCCAGCGCCAGGTGCCGCTGCAGTTGCATATGAGATGCGGCGGCCTTGACATAGGCATCCTGCAGCGTCTCTGCTTCCGATGCGGCCATCTCTGCGATGCGCGGCTCCGTCAGCACCACACATAACACCAGGTGACGCGAGGCCGCGCGAGCAAGATTGATGAGGAGTCCCGAACTGCCGGCGGCATCCAAAACATCCGTCATCATGACGAGAAGGCTGCGGCGCTTCAGCCGGTCCATGACCTGTCCGACAACTTGCCAGTAGTCGGTTTCCACCTGCCGCACTTCAACAGTGGACAGCGATTCCAAAACAGTCCGCATGACGGCCGTGCCGCGTGTGGGCGGCATGAAAGACTCCACGCGGTCTGAGAATGTCGATACGGCGACAGTATCACCTCGGCGCTGCGCCACGTGACTGAGCATAACCGCGGCGTTGAGAGCGTACTCGAATCGGGAATACTCGCCAATCTGCTCGGCCATGCGCCGCCCGCCATCGATCATGACGGAGATCTGCTGGCCGCGTTCAGTCTGCAGATTGCGTGACACCAGAAAGCCGCGCTTGGCGCTGACTTTCCAGTCGACATTCCGAAGATCTTCACCCGGTGAATAGGTCAGCAGGCTTTCGAAATCCGTGCCCTGTCCGTAGACGCGGCGGGGACGCCGCATGGCTTCGTCCTGATGATGAAGGCGGGCGAGCAATCGATACTCATCGGCAGTCGCGAATCGGGGATAGACACGCAGATCGTCGGGCACGGCGATTCGTAGTTGGCGCTTGACCAGTGCGCCGGTGCGGCCAGCCCGCAAGGCGATGGTATCGAGATGGTATTTGCCGCGCCGCTCCGAACGTACCTGGTAAATCCATTCGCATTCGCCATGTATGGGGAGATTGACGTTCTGAATCGGTGTCAGCTGACGCAGGGCTGGCGGCAGTTCGTCGCGCATGGACAAACGCAACAGGCGCTTCGAACGGCACGCGATCTGAATCCGAACGTCCGTGACGGCTCCAAGTGAAAATCGGCCCAATTCACGCTGCACTTGAAATGCTGATGCGTTGGGCACGGCGAAATAGTCCATGACACAGATGGAAGCCAGCACCAGCAAGTATGCCGCTGCCACGCCCCATCCGGCCGGCGTGGCGAGCGCGATCAACCAAAGTGGCGATCCCAGTGCGATCCAGCGAACGAGCCGTCGAGTGGGAACCATTACCGGGGCACCGTGGCCTGCCGCATCAGAGTGTCAATGCATCCATCGGCGGTAAGACCTTCAATTTCCGCTTCAGGAGTCAAACGAACCCGGTGACGGAGAACGGGCAGCGCCATTTCACGAACCTCATCCGGCGTGACGTACGACTTTCCATGAAGCACGGCGAGGGCTTTAGCGGCACGCAGCAGCATGACCCCCGCACGCGGACTTGCGCCCAGGCTCAGGTTGGCGAGCGAACGGGAATTGCGGGTGATTTCGACGATGTAATTCACGATCGAATCGTCCACGTCCACGCGATGGGAAGCGGCGCGAATGTCCAGCAGTTCCGCGGGACTGATCACAGGCCGTATCACGGATTCCGGATGTGTCACGTTTTCTCCAAGCCGATGCATGCGGGCAATCATCAAACGTTCGGCTTCGAGAGCAGGATAATCGACAACCACTTTGATCATGAAGCGGTCGAGCTGGGCTTCCGGAAGTGGATACGTTCCCTCGTATTCAATGGGATTCTGGGTTGCAAGAACTGTCAGCATGCCGGAAAGGTTGTGTGTGACGCCGTCAATGCTCACCTGGTTTTCCTGCATCGCCTCAAGTAAAGCAGACTGGGTCTTGGCAGGGGCGCGATTGATTTCGTCGGCGAGTACGATATCTGCAAACAGCGGGCCTGGACGAAATCGAAACGAACCGGTTCCGGGTTCGAATATGTTCACGCCGGTGATGTCGGCCGGCATCAGGTCCGGCGTGAATTGAATGCGAGAAAACGTTGCCGACAGGGCGGAAGCCAGGCTGCGCGCCATCAGGGTTTTCGCGACGCCCGGGACGCCCTCGATCAGTACATGTCCGCCGGCGACCAACGCCACCATCAGGCTTTCAATGACGGCCTCCTGGCCTTCAATAACGCGCGCGAGTTCCGTTTTCAGACTAGCCAGCAGCGGCTGGCCGCCCTGGATGTTGCCGGGCATTTCCATGACTAAAACTCCTTGAGATCGTTGTTGCATCACGGGCGATTCGAATGAGGTCCGCATCGGATGTCGTTTCTCCGTCGATCGCTCGCTTCACCGCTTCCGCATAGGATTCCAGCTCCGCCTTGCTCACCGAACTTCGGCTGGCAATCCGATCCCGTACGGCCGGGTTTGAAAGATCGACGGAGTAGCCGAACATTGCCGTGAGTTGCAGATTGAGATACTGATGAACTGTTCTCACCGATAAGGCGCCTGCCCGTGCGGTTTCGAACAGACCTCCAAGCGCCTCGACAGCTTCGATCGGACTGGTGCGTTCAACGGGAAGCTCATCGACAGGGCGTCCGAATCGGCGTCTGCAGCCCAGGATATAGACGACTCCGGCAAGCGCCAGCTGCATGCAGGCGAATCCCCAGGGCGATGCGGCAAACATCGCCACCAGCGTGTGAAGTTCACGCTTCTCCCCGAAGCCCTGATGGTACTCGTCAATTAGCGCAGCGCCTCCCCATTCGGATACTTGCGAGACGATCCAAACCGCGTCATCCGTGGAGCCCAGCGACTCGTTGGAGAAGGCATACGAGTCCGGTATGAATACGATCCGGCCTGTGCCCAGCGCCTTTGTGGTGACGGCTGCAATGGCATCATTGCCTGTAGCATCGGGTTTCACTTGCAGGTTGTGCCTTGCAAGATATCCCAGGGGAATGAATTCCTCCTTTTCTCCCGCCTTGTTCGGTTTGCGGATTTGCCATTCCATGTTGGTTGCGAGGATCAGCTGCCCGCCGGACGTGATCCACCTGTCGAGCGCGGTCGCATCAGACTCGCTGAGCGGTTCCTGCGGGCCCATGACAATCAACGTGGAACGGCTGGAGCCTGCCTCTAAGGGAAGGTCCATGAATGGCCTCCGCCATTGGCCGGCGTTTGGCAGCACGCGCTGCAGCACGAGAAGCAAGGCCCGGGCGCCGGTGGGATCCGTGAAAAAAGTCGACGGACGCTGGTGTAGGAAATCCGTCGCTCTGTTAATGGAAAGTCCCGCAATAACGATGAGAAGGACGACGCAAATGCCGGCCGCGACGATCGCCGTCCAGAAATTCTTTCGCGCCGCGTTCAACGGACCTCCTTGCCGGCAAACGCTTCGACCTGCTCGACAAGGCGGGCCGCCTGCTCCCGGTCGAAGTCGCCATGCGCGTAGACGACGCGTTCATAAGCCGCGGTTATTTCCCGAAGCGTTGCCGCCGCGGGATCGCCGGCCCGGCATTCACGGATGTAATCGCTGTTGGTTTTCCACCGGGTAAATTTCACCATCTCGCGGAGGTCGAGCACGGAGAGGAGGATCCGATGTGTGATCCACATGGCACGGTACAGATCGCCGGATTGCAGCGCCGCTTTTGCAAGCACAAACGCATCGCTCCAGTTTTCCGCCACGCCTTCCAGGGCAGGCAAGGTGCGGTAGCGTACATCCGTTTCAGCGTTTCGTTTACGGAGAGAAAGAAATTCCCCGATCACCGTGTATGCGATGTGGGCAAGCAGCACAATGAGGACGATCCCAAGGACGTAGATGAGGATTCTTGCCGAACTGGGATGCTTTCCTGCCCAATCGGACAGCTTCGAAAGCCACTTGAAGAATGCTTGTAACGTTTGTGCGATCCACGCGCCCGTCACGTCTTCCCGAAACTCAGGCCGTTTCAATACAGTCTGTGTGATTTCCCGAACATGTTCCGGAGAAACCGGCTGAATCATGCCCCTCGCGCTGGTTCGCCGAGTGCATGACTCAGCATTTCCAGATCGAATCCTTCCTTGCGAATGCGGAAATCATAGTAGAGAAGCGTCACTGCGATCGCAGACATCGGATACATCAAAATGGAGACAATGCCATTGAGGATCTGGCTGATAAGGGAGACATTACTTGTACCGAGTCCGAAGACCGCCATGATGCCGATACCGGCCTGGGCAAGAATCTGGATCACGACGATGATGAAAAATATCAGAAAAACCTTGCCGCGGTTTCCTTTGACAAGACTCCAGCTTCGCTGGCGGATCTCACGGCCATTGTTCGATCCCTCGATCATGACGACGGGCGCAATAAGAGCATAGGAGAGCATCCATAGGATTCCCGGAACCACCAGGAGAAGCATTCCCAGGCCGACAATGAGCCCGACGACAAACTGGGTTTTCAGTAGCGTCCATGCCTTTCGCCAGGCAGCGGAAATGGAAGATCCCGCGGTCACGACGTTGCCCAGGTAGATATCGCTCACCGCCTTCGTCGTTGCGCCTGTGATGAGCGGAGTGACAATAAGCGCTGCGAGGAGGAACACGAGCGCGCCGATCAGGACTGTCAAAACCCTCGTGATGCTGATGTTCCTTGGGTCCAGCCTTCCCGGGCCAAACAAAAGCGGCAGGATCAGAAGTGGAATGTTCAAAATCGCCGAGAGCCCGACCATCAGCGGGAAATTATCCATATAGAGCCGGAAGGATTTATCCAGCACCATGCCGGCGGTCATCGGCTCGAAATTGTGTTCCGTAGCAGCCACTCGTCGCCTCCGGGATCTTGAGAGAATGAATCGGGAGCCGCGCTACTGTACCCGACACAGGCTCAGGCCGTCAATGTCACTCCAGCGTGCAGGGCTCCATCGTCTGAAGGTGTGAATGAATTGGGGACGCGTTCCTCTCCCGAAGGGAGAGGGTGGCCCGCAGCCAGCAGGCTGGCGGGCCGGGTGAGGGGTAATAGACGGTGCCGTTTCTGTACCCCTCACCCGGCCCTTCGGGCCACCCTCTCCCTTCGGGAGAGGAACGCGTCCCCAATTCATTCACAGCTTCAGGAACCGCGACTGTATTCAAACGGCAAGAATGAAACTTTCTTTACTTGATTGCAGATGTGTGGGATACAGGGTGTCTTTTTTGCGGGGCTGAAGAAAGGACACCAATGATTCGATGTACAGCATGTGGCAAGGAGAGTCCGGACATCGCAGGCCTTTGCGTTCACTGTGGCGTTGCGCTTCCGGCGGCCCCGGTTTCCCGCGGCAGTAACAGTCCGCCGGAGTCAATGAATTATGCGATGTGGGCGGACCGAGTTCTGGCCGCTCTTCTGGACATGCTTATCGTCGGGGGAGGAGTGCTTGTCGTCTACATTGCAATCTCGATCCTTGGAATTGGCATGGCAGGCGCCGGCGCCGGAATCGGCCAGCTCACAGGCGGCGACGACGGACAGGCTGCGGGGAGTATGCTCGGCGGCGGCTTCTGCTGTATCGCGTTAGTTCTTTTTCCACTGGTCACTTTTGGCGTCGGCCTCTATAACAAAGTGCATCTGGTAAGCCAGCGCGGCTACTCGATCGGGCAAGGGGTCATGCATCTTAAAGTCGTGACCGCGGCTGGAACTCTGGTTCCATTCCAGACACTCTTACTTCGGCTTTTAGTTCAGGTTGGTTTCGGATTCGTTGCGCCCCTGTCGCTTCTGAGCATCCTCTGGCCCTTATGGGATCCGCAGCGTCAGGCATTGCATGACAAGGCCGTCGGGACTTTTGTTATCAAGACTACCTGATGAATATGCAACCAGCAGTTACCGGCAGAGGTTGGGTCGCGACAGGCATCGTCGCGGCGGCGTCGCTTGCAGTTCTTTTCATTACGCGCTCCGTTGCTTCGGCCACACCCACATCGGTATCGGTCCTGGGAAGCCAGTTGGATTGGGGATGCGCTTTTAAGACTGCTTTTGGCATTCCCTGTCCGGGCTGCGGCATGACACGGAGCATTCTACTCACCCTGCACGGCGATTGGAGGCATGCACTGGCATTGAACCCCGGGGGCCCCATGCTCGTTTTGGGAACGCTCGTTCTGAGCGCGGCAATGTTCTATCTGGCGGTCTGGCAGCGGGCGCATCCCGATCCCATTCCAGAGCCGGTCCAGCAAAGGATCATCCTCGGAGGATCGATTTACGGCGGGTTGACGATGCTCGTGCTTGCAGTGCACTGGCTGTATGTCATTTTGTAAATCCTTTCCAGAGCTTCATGTCCGAATTGTCCACAAAACGATTGCAGGATCTGGAGCAGGAAATCCTTTCCA
>Ga0134121_10005001_pt1 | contig 10808 bp, 11 predicted proteins | sample KB301_FD_96463 | JGI IMG/M metagenome (GOLD analysis project Ga0134121, IMG submission 96463) | Terrestrial soil microbial communities without Nitrogen fertilizer from Kellogg Biological Station, Michigan, USA - KB3-0-1 | ecosystem: Environmental > Terrestrial > Soil > Unclassified ...
GCGTCGAGCTCGAGACCGTGGACGCTCGTGCGCGCAACGCCGCGTTCCACCATGGCGCGCAGATAACGCCCCGATCCGCAACCGATGTCGAGATACGAGCGCGGCGTGCGTGCGCCGCGCGCGATGATCGATCCAAGCTTCCGGGTGTCGAGCCAGCCCTTGCCGCGGCGAGCGAGCGCGTGGACGCGCGCCTCGTAGTCGTACGCGTAATAGCTCGGTGGATAAATCGTCCCAAGCGTGCTCACCGCGGGCCGCGGGTTCAGCCACACGTGACCGCACGATTCGCACTGCACGAACGTCCAGAGATTGCGGCAGGTGCGAAGCTCGAAGTCGTACCCCGTCGCGTACACGTGTGTCGTTGTCCCGCCGCACACGATGCACGCGCCGACACGCTCCGTGGGAATTTCTGGGACCGACGCGTCAAGAAACTCCGCCGGTGGCTGGAGCGGCGGCGCGGCACGCACCGTCATCGACACGCCAGATCGTGCCCCGCCTCGAGGGGAACGCGCTGCACGTTGACCACGCCGTCGCGCGAGGGCGTGCCGTCGGCGTTCATGCGCGCAAACCATCCGGCATTCTCGTCGTAGTAGTACGCGGCGCGTTCCGGCGCGACGGCCATGAGCGCGCGGTTTCTGAGCGGCGTCCACGCCCGCACCACCCACCGATCGCTACGCGCCCACCGCGGATCGTTGTCGACGAGGCTGTGGTGCGGCGAGGCCGCATTCCTGCGCTGCACGAAGATGATCCTGGGGCCGGCGGGGAGCGCGCAGGCACCCGCACGGAAATACATCTCGTCTTTCATCCAGCGGTTCGTGTCAGCGGACGCGGGCCTGCCCCACGTTGCCCCCAGAGCCACGAAGATCGCGCTCGCAACCATCGCCATGTTCTGGCCAGCCGCTCCCGGTGCCATGGCCGGCGCGCGACGCATCACGAACGCGACGCCGCGCACCAACAGGATCGCTGCGCCGAACGCGACGACCGGGAACACGTCCAGGTAGTAGATCGTCCACTCGGGCGGATGCGGCATCGTGAGATGCGCGAGGAGCAGCAGCAGCGCACTGCCAAGGGCGACCGCTCCCGCTCCCCCGGCGAGCAAGAGTCCGATGGGAGCGAGAATGCGCAGCACGCCGAATCCGCGCGGAAGCGCGGCCACTCCCAGCCGGTCCGCGCGCTGCGCGAATACGGCGGGCAATCCCGCGAGCGTGCGCTGCTGGTACGGCACGCGCTGCGCGTCGCCCAGTGCATTCATGTCGGGAGGCAGCTCGCGCGGCGGCGGCGACCAGTTCGTGTGCCACGTGGGCATGTCGAACGGAAACGTGCGCGCGGAATATTCGGCATAGGGCACCGTCGTCCAGCTGCCGAGCACGGCGTGATTCCAGAACGGCACAACGGCGCAGATCAGTGCCCCGGCCAGCGCGGCTGCGAGCGCGTCGCGCCGGCCGGCCGCCTGCCGAAGCCTGGGCCACAGAATGACGACGAGCGGCAACGCGAGCGCCATGGCTGTCACCGGCCTGGAGATACCGGCGAACGCCACGAGCAGCGACACCAGCACGAGATCGCGCCGCCGTCCGCTGTCGCGGTAGCGCCACGCGAGCCAGCACCACGTGAGCCACAAGAGACACGTCAGCGATTCCGAGAAATACGCGGCGCGCCACGCGGTGTTTGCGGGGCTCGCAACCCAGAGCGCCGTGCCGAGTGCCGCCACGGGTTCGCCGAAGAGCCGCGCACCGAAGAGAAACAGCACCGCGGCGGTCGCGCCCGCGAGCAGAATCAGCACGAGCCCCGGCGCACCGATGGCGGTGCCGAGCGCGAGCACGGCCGGAAAGCCGGGAGGGTAGCGCGACGCGTAGCGAGGCTCCGTGAACACGTGGATCTGCTCCCACAGCTCGGGCACGGGCGGCGGCGGTTCCGAGAACTTCCCGTCGGTGTAGATGCGCGATTGCAGGAGATACGCTTTCTCGTCGTGGTAGAGTCCGGGCCGGTCGACGCCGCCCCACGTGAGATACACGTTGAGCGCCGCGACAACGGCGAACACGAGCGCGAGAATGGTCCGGCGGTCGACGGTGTTGCTCATCGTTTTCTCGCGACGGCGACGTACTGGCCACCCAACGGCGCGAAGCGCAACATCGGCTCGAGCATGCGCAGCGCGCCGAGCACGCGCGGAAAAACAAAGTGAAACTCGGTCGTGACGCACTCGAGATCCGCCGCGCGCTGGAGCGAGCGGAGCGCGCGCGGCGTGAGCAGGTCCGCGTCCCGGTCGAACGCGACGCGCGACATCACCCACCGCGTTCCCGGATTGAACGGCGAGTTCTCCCAGACGAACACGAGGCCGCGCGGGCGGAGCGCCCGTGCAATGCTGCGCATGACGGCCGTGCGGATATCCCTCGCGATGTGATGAAACACCCCGTTGCAATAGATCGCGTCGAACGCGTTCTCCGCGCGCAACTCTCCGCCGTCGATCACGCAGGCCCCGTTCCGCTCCGCCGCCTCGCGCGCGATGACGCGCAGTCCCTCCGCCGGCTCGAATCCCGTCAGGCGGGCACCGGGAAACGCCGCCACGAGGAACGGGAGGGTCGTGCCTGGACCACAGCCGAAGTCGAGCACATCGCGCACGTTCCTCCCCTGCTCCTGCGCAATACGCCGAGTGACGCCGACGCGCGCAACCGCGAAGTATTCCGCCGGCTCGCCAGTGAAGCGCAACCCGCGCGCGAGCTGCTCATGGTACGCGGCGCCAATTTCAGAGAACTCTTCCGTGCGCTGCGTCATCGGGTGACGGGCGTGCGTCGGTCGAGCTGCAGCACGCCTGCGAAAAACACGAAGAGAATGGTCTGCAGCCCAACGACGGTGGCCAGCACACCGGGAATCGCAACGCGCAGCGTTCGCGAATAGTCGAGCGTGCCAAAATCGCGCTGGACCCAGAGCAGCACCGTCTGCAGCAGCAGCGCCACGCCCACGGCGACGAACGCGGCGCCGAGCAGCAGCCCGCGTTCGAGCGACAGGAGGCCCGCGAACCGCTGCACGCGAGTGTCCGGCGGCAGCAGCGCGGCATTGATCGCGAATACTTTCGTCAGGACCGCGAAGATCATCGCCTGGTATCCGGCGATGACCATCAGGGCGCCGAAGAGGAGCGTGTGCACGTCGAGTCCGGCCGACCCGATCCGCACGCCCGCGTAACCGGCGACCGCCGCGCCCGCGCCAAGGAGCGTGAGCGCGATGCCAGGGAGCAGAAACAGCCAGCGTGGGCTCAGCAGGAGGTAGAACCGCAGCGTCCGCCAGCCGTCACGGAACGTGCGCAGGTGCGATGCATGCGTGCGCCGACCGTCCGGATGCAGCGTGATCGGCACCTCGCCGATCGCGAGGTTCGCGAGCGATGCGCGCACGATCATCTCGATTGCGAACTCCATCCCCGCGCACTGCAAATGCAGCCGCTCGTACGCTTCCTTCGAGAATCCGCGGAGGCCGCAGTACACGTCGTTGACGCGCGCCCGAAACCACCAGCGCGCGAGGAGCGAAAACGCAGGATTGCCGACCCACCGGTGCAGAAACGGCATGGCTCCCGGCAACACCCGCCCGCCGCCGGACGGCAAGCGGCATCCCTGCACGAGGTCGAACCCCTGCTCGAGCTTGGCGACGAACCGCGGCGATTCCGCGAAATCGTAGCTCTCGTCCGCGTCGCCCATGACGATGTAGCGGCCGCGCGCGCTTTCGATCCCGGCCATGAGCGCGTTTCCGTATCCGCGCGGCACGACATCAACCACCCGGGCACCCGCCGCCCGTGCCAGATCCTGGCTTCCGTCCGTGCTGCCGTTGTCGGCGACGACGACCTCGCCGTTCAGCCCGGCTTCAGCCAGCGCCCTGCATGCGCGGGTCACGCACGTGGCGACGGTGTCCGCCTCGTTCAGGCACGGCATCACCACCGAGACCGTTAGTTGTGCCGTCACTGCCCGGCCGTAGATTCCGCCGTCATTCGTAATCGCACATCGCTCATTGTCCAATCTTGGTCATGGATTACGCGATCGACATCAGAGGTATCTCCAAGCGCTTCGCCGAGCACACGGCGGTGCGCGAGCTTTCGCTGCAGGTGCCCACGGGGTCCGTATACGGCATCCTCGGCCCCAATGGCGCCGGTAAGACGACGACCATCCGGATGATTCTCAACGTGATCGCGCCCGACACGGGCACGATCAGCATCTTCGGCCAGCCGTCCGGCGACGCGAAGGTGCGCGACCGTGTGGGATATCTCCCCGAGGAGCGCGGCCTGTACCGCAAGATGCAGGTTCGCCGCATGCTGAAGTTTCTGGCAGAGCTCAAGGGAGTCCCGGGTCACGTCGCCGACGTTCGTATCACGGAATGGATGCAGAGGCTCTCACTGACGACGCCCGAACGGGACTGGGGCCTCGCAAAAGTGGACGAGCTTTCGCGCGGCATGCAGCAGAAGGTGCAGTTCATCGGTACGCTCCTGCACGAGCCGGATCTCGTCATTCTCGACGAGCCGTTCAGCGGGCTCGATCCGATCAATGCGCAGGCGCTGAAGGACACGGTGATTGATCTCAAGCGCAAGGGCAAGACGGTGATCTTCTCGACCCATCTCATGGACAACGCGGAACGTCTGTGTGATTCGGTGTGCATCATCGCGCGCGGAGAGAAAGTGCTGGACGGGGCGGTCACGGCCGTCAAGGCGGCGGCCGGCGACCGGACGATCGCGCTCGGTCTCGTGGGCGCACGCACGCCGGGGATTTCGGCGGTCCTCGGCAACCGCACGCTCGTCTCACGCATCGACGACAACAACAGGTTTCTCGAAATCGAGCTCACGCCGGGCGCGGATCCCCAACAGCTGCTGCGCGACCTCGTCGCGGCGGGCGCCGGAATCGAGCGATTCGAGCGTGTGAATCCGTCGCTGCACCAGATCTTCCTGCAGCGTGTCGGCGCCAAGGGCGTCGAGGAGGGCATGTCGGGTCATGGGTAAGTTCATCGCGGTCTTCAAGCGGGAATACCTCGAGCGCGTCCGGACGCGCGCCTTCATTCTCACAACGCTGCTCGCGCCGCTGCTGTTCGGTGCGGTCATGACGCTGCCGGCGTATCTGAGCATGAAGTCGCTGAAGAACACCAAGCTCGGCCGCACGGAGATTCTCGACGCGACCGGAACGGGGTTCGGGACCGACGTGCAGCTGCGACTCACGGGTCCGATGGCAGATACGGGCACGATCACGGTGAAAGCGGTACCGCCGTCCGAGCTCGCCGCCGCGGAGTCGACCGCGACGCACGCCGTGCAAAGCAAGGCGATCGCGGGATACATCGTCGTCGATTCGTCGACCCTCAATGACCAGGGCGCGCGGTACGCTGGGCGCGAGGCATCGTCGGTCGGCGAAATGCAGATGTTCGAGAACGCGATCAAGCAGGCGCTCGTGACCAGGCGTCTCGAGCACGAAGGCCTCGATCCGAAACGCGTCGACGCGCTCACCAAGGTGCGGCTGTCGATGTCGGCGGAACGCATCAGCGAGAAGGGACGCGGCGGCACGGGGTTGGCGTCGACGATTCTCGGCGGCGCGCTCGCGTTCCTGCTCTACATGAGCCTCGTGCTCTACGGGCAGAACACGCTGCGCAGCGTCATCGAGGAGAAAACCACGCGCGTGTCCGAAGTGATCGTCGCGAGCGTGAACACCGACACGCTGCTCGCGGGCAAGGTGCTCGGCGTGTCCGCGGTCGGCATCACACAGCAGATCGTGTGGGCGCTTGGTGCACTCCTCATCTACAACGGCCGCGCCGCCATCTTCGCGAAGCTCGGCCTTGGCACGCTGCCCCCGGTCTCGCTGCCGCACGTCAGCATCGGCATGGCGATTGCGCTTGCGCTGTTCTTCCTGCTGGGTTTCCTGTTCTATTCGTCGCTGTTCGCCGCGGCGGGCGCGACCGTCAGCAGCGATCAGGAAGCGCAGCAGGCGGCGCAGCCGATCATCCTGCTCCTCGTGGCGAGCATCATCTTCATCCAGCCGATCCTGCTCGCGCCGAGCAGTACGATGGCGCGTGTGTTGTCGTGGCTTCCATTCTCGGCGCCGATCGTGATGCCGCTCCGGATGTCCGTCGTGGCGCTCAGTCCGATCGAGATTTCGCTCGTGATCGCGGGGCTCGCGGTGGCCTGCGCCCTGGCGATCCTGCTCGCGTCGCGGATTTACCGCGTGGGCATGCTCATGTACGGCAAGCGGCCGAGCTTCGCAGAGCTCGGCCGCTGGATCGCTCAGAGTTAGGTCGGAGCAATCAGCTCGCTGTCACGCCACAGTATTTCTCGAAGGCCTCCTGCAGGTCGGCCGCAATGGCATCCGCAGGGCGGCCTTCGATCTGCCAGCGCTCCATCATGTAGACCAGCTCGCCGTCCTTGAGCAGTCCCATGGACGGCGAAGACGGCGCGTAGCCGGTGAGATACGTGCGCGCCTGGCGCGTGGCGTCGCCGTCCTGGCCCGCAAAGACGGTCAGGAGGCGATCGGGACGCGCTCCCTGCTGCAGCGCGCGTGCGATGCCTGGGCGTGCGTTACGCGCCGCGCAGCCGCACATGGAATTCACGACGAGGAGCGTCGTGCCTGCGGGGTTCTGCATCGCCGCCTCGACATCCGCGGCGGTGCGAAGCTCCTGAAAGCCGATCGAGGTCAGCTCAGCGCGCATCGGCGCGATCATCGGCTCGGGGTACATCGTCATGACTTCGGTCCTCCTGGGGTTATTCGTCTTCCCGCGCCACACCGTCCCGCACGAGGGCGAGAATGGCGTGCTGGGGAACGACGAGATATTGCTCGTTTTCGAACGTGATCTCGACTGCGGCTTTGCGGAAGAACAGCGCGTAGTCCCCGATTTTTGCCTGCATCGGGACGTACCGCGTTTCGCGTTGCCGCTGCCTCCAGGGCTCCTCTGACGCGTCGCCGAGGTCGGGCATGGGGTGTCCCGGCCCGGTGGCCACGATATCGCCTCCCTGGACCTGCGCGGCGTCGACGGCGGTGGGCGGGAGATAGAGTCCCGCGCGACTCCGCTGGTCACCGTCCTCGGCGCGAACCAGGACCCGGTCACCGACGACGATCAGACGCTTGTTCATGGAGAGAAAGCTAATGCGTCCCCCTATCGCCCGATTACTCGGGCAGCGCGTCCTCCGCCTTTCGCAGCGCGGTGACGACGACCGCGAGGACCGCCGCAAAAAGGGAGACCACGAGCACCCGCGTCAGCACGACGGTCACGGCGGCGCCCGGCCAGTCTGCAAGCGTCGCGAGCGCGTGGCCTCCGCGCTCCTTGTGCAGCAGCGTGAGCAGGAGGCTCGTGACCGCGTCGCCTGCGCCGATACAGAGGCCGAGGAGCGGCGCCCGCCACCGCCACGAGCGGAGACTGAAGCTGGCAAAGTGCGTCGTCGCCAGTCCGCACATCAGCACGACGCCCACGGCGATGGTGCCCAGGATGCTCGTCCAGGTCTCAGGCGCTATCACTGCGAGGACGAGCCATCGGTAGAGCCGGATCAGGACGCCGATGCCAAAGCCGTACCACGGCAATGCCTGCGACACGCGCTGCCACGGCGTTCGCGCCTGCACTCTCCATGCGATGCTGTGCCGGGGAAACGCTGGCATCGGTCTTTGGAAGCTAACTGCGGAACTGCTCTTGCTGCTCTTAGAGCAGTTCCGCAGTCTTGGCAGCTATCTGATCCACGTTCCAATCCTGCGCCACCTGATATCAGTAAGCCACGGCGCCGCGCGATCGGAGTCGTCCGCGTTGTACGAGTAGTACACGAACATGGGCCGCCCGCGGAAATTCGCGCGGGGCACGATGCCCCAGTACCGGCTGTCCTTGGACTGGTAGCGTGCGTCGCCCATCATGAAGTAGAAACCGGGCGGAATGACGATGGGGCCCCAGTTGTCGAGATCCGGCTGCTCCGGCGCGGGGCCGAAGCGCGACGTCTTGAGCGCGTACTCTTTCTGCCACGAAAACAGCGGACTGGTGCTGTGCGGATCGGCGCCGGCCGTGTCAGGCTTGTGCGGGAGCGGCCGCGCTTCGCCGTTCAGATACAGCATGCCGTCGCGCATGTAGAGCGTGTCGCCCGGCAATCCCTGAATGCGTTTGACGAGCGTCGGCGTCGGATCTTCCGGCTGATCGATCTGATTCGGCGACACGAACACGGCAACGTCACCGCGCTTCGGCTTCGCGTATCCGGGAAGATTCCAGCTCGTGAACGGAATGTGCGGCCCGTAGCGCAACTTGTTCACGAACAGCCAGTCGCCGATGAGCAGCGTGGGCACCATCGAGCCAGACGGAATGCGATAGGCCTCGACGACGAAGGCGCGCAGCAGGAGAAAGATCGCGATGGTGCCGGCGATCGATTTGAAATTCTCCCAGCCTTTTCCACGCGCGGGCTTGGCGTCGCGGGCATCCGCGACGGCGGTGGATTTTTTTTCGGAGGGGGGAGCGGTCAAGGCGGGAACGCGATGAACGGCGTGAGGACGAACGGCGTGAAGGCGAATGGCGTTGGAGCTGGACGCACGAAGGGGGCGGGCCAGTGATGGCGCCACCCCCGTCTGTACGAGCGTGCGCTCTGAACGGTTCCGCCTGCTACTTCACCAGATTCTTGTTGGCGTACTTCGTGAGCTCGAACATCGTCGCGTTCGACTTGCCACCGAACAGCGCCTTCATCTTGTCGTCGGCATTGATTTGACGACGGTTCTTCTTGTCCTGCAGGCCGTTCTTGCGGATATACGCCCAGAGCTTCTTCGTGAGCTCGGTGCGCGGCATCGCGCCGTTGCCGACGATCGCTGCGAGCTTGTCGTTCGGCTGCACCGGCTTCATGAACGCCGCATTCGGCTTGCGCTTCGTCTTTTTCGCGGCCTTCTTCGCGGCTTTCTTCGCGCCGCCTTTCTTTCCCTTTTTCTTCGCCATTACGAACTCTCCCGGCAGAGTGGACGCTCGCGTCGGCAGACGCCGACCCGACGAGCGAAAAGCTAAGGCTTCTCTAGAGTAGCGCAATGGGTGCGCACTCTGAAAACAGCGCATTTTCCCTCTGAGAACCCTCCGGCGCGCGCGTTTACGCGAGCATTTCTCCGAGGAGAGCGACCATGCGCGCGTCGGCGGGATCGGCGCTGAGGTCGTCTTCCGCGATGTCGGGATTCGCCTGCGGCGTCTCGAGAATCAGCGGAATTCCCTCTGCGCGCGGGTCCCCGAGCAGCCAGCGGAACGGGTCGACCCCGATCGCGCCTTCACCGATGAGCGTGTGGCGGTCACGGTTGGAACCGAATGCGCCCGCCGAGTCGTTGAGATGGAAAAACGACGGGTTTTCCCCTGTAGCGGCGGCGAATTCGTCGAGCACGGCGCGCAGCGCATCGGGTGACGAAGCGATGTCGAGGCCGGCCGCGAAGAGGTGACAGGTATCAAGCCCGTACCCCGTACGTCCCCGGAGAGACGCGGGAACGCGCGCCAGCATTGCCGCAACTTCGGCGGCGGTCTTTCCGACGGTGTTGCCCGCGCCGGCGGTGTTCTCGATGAGCACCCGCGCACCCGACGGCACGCGCTCGAGGGCGCGAACGATGGCGTCACCCACGCGATCGATCGCGCTTGCGGGATCGCCTTTCCCCGAGGAGCCGGGGTGAAAGCAGCATGCAAAGGCACCCAGCGCACTCGTGCGTTCCAGCTCTTTCCCGAGCGCGACCGCGGCCCGCTCTCCCTTATCGGCCTCGGCGGAGGCCGTATTCAGCACGTAGGCCGCATGTACGAGCACGCGCTCCGGAGCGATGCCGGTGGCTTCCAGCGCGTCGCGAAAGCGCGTCACCCGCTCCGGCCGCACCGACATTTTGTCGTTGTAGTACATGGGCGGCGCCGTGAAGAGCTGCACGGCGCGCATGCCGGCCGCGGCCGCGCGGCGGACCGCGCGGTCGATGCCGCCCGTGTCGATGGGATGTCCCCCGATGTAGTGCGCCACGCTGGAGAGTACGCAGGAGAGCCTCGCGGGCGCAAAGCGGCCGACATGCTAGATTTCGGCTCTCGTTGTCCCGTTCTCTCGTCTCCTCGTCTCTGCTCTTTCTCACATGACAGACTTTTCCGGCGTCAGGCGCGTTCCGGCCCCCGTCAACGAACCCATCCGGACGTTCATCCCCGGCTCGCCCGAGCGCGCCCAGCTCAAGGCGCGACTCAAGTCGATGGCCACCGAGCGCGCCGACATTCCGGTCGTGGTCGGCGGCAAGGAGATTCGCACCGGCGACACCGTGAAAGTGGTGATGCCGCACGCGCACGGTCATCAGATTGGCGTCATGCACAAGGCTCGGCCGCGCGACATCGAAGCGGCCGTGTCCGCTGCGAGGAAGGCGTGGAAGGAATGGTCGTCGTGGCCGTGGGAAGACCGCGCCGCGGTGCTGCTCAAGGCGGCCGAGCTCCTGACGACCACGCACCGCGACAACATCGTCGCGTCCACGATGCTCGGGCAGTCGAAGACCGTGCACCAGGCGGAAATCGACGCCGCGTGCGAAATGATCGACTTCTTCCGCTTCAACGCCGCCTTCGCTGAAGAGCTGTATCGCGAACAGCCGCTTGCCGATCACGGCAACTGGAACGTCAGCGATTACCGCCCGCTCGAAGGATTCGTGTTCGCCGTGACACCGTTCAACTTCACGGCCATCGGCGGCAACCTCTCGTCGTCGCCGGCGCTCATGGGCAACACCGTGCTCTGGAAGCCCGCGACGTCGTCGGTGCTGAGCAGCTGGTGCACGTACAAGCTCTTCGAGGCGGCAGGCATGCCGCCGGGCGTGATCAATTTCCTCCCGGGCGACGCGGGCATGATCTCGGACGCTGTGCTCACGCAC